>Ga0210384_10007254_pt1 | contig 11704 bp, 6 predicted proteins | sample IncBWH2MmetaG_FD_160574 | JGI IMG/M metagenome (GOLD analysis project Ga0210384, IMG submission 160574) | Forest soil microbial communities from Barre Woods Harvard Forest LTER site, Petersham, Massachusetts, United States - Inc-BW-H-2-M | ecosystem: Environmental > Terrestrial > Soil >...
ATCCTCGCCGAAGTTTCCTTTGTCAGCAGTCCCGAAGATGAAAGCAAGTTGAAGAGTTCGGAATATCGTCAGCAGATCGCTGAGGCGCTGTATAAAGGCATCGCGCACTACGCAACCACCTTCCGCCGGGTGGATATCGCGAGCGCCGCTCGCAAGCCCGCCGGAGAGTAGACATTTCAAGTTCCTGCAGTTTCAGCGCAACTGATCCAGCGCGTCCACTTCATCTTTCATGCCGAGAAATTGCCAGCGTTGCAGCGCAATGGGCACGTTTCCGTTTTGCCACACGAAGTCATGTAAAGCCCGCAGGCTAAAGGCGTCCTTCTTCTGGCGCTGAGCATCGGCGAGAAATCTGTAGATCTGGAGTTTGCCAATCTCATAGGAAATTGCCTGGCCTGGCCCTGAGGCAAACGCGGAAGCTTCGGCGCGAGCGGTTTGCGGATCCATGGGCACGGTGTTTTTCAAATATTCGGCAGCCTGCTCCATGGTGAATTCACCCAGCGCCAGTTTGACATCCACTTCTACTCGCAGCGCCCGCAGACGCATAAAGTTCCAAATCATCTCGCGGCTGCGCGGACTGTCGTCGAATAGTCCAGTCTGCAGCATCATCTCTTCCGCGTAGAACCCGATCCCTTCGTTGGCACCGGAATCATAGTAGTGGCGCCGAATGGGATCGGGATGCACCCAGGAAAGCACCAACTGAAAATAGTGCCCCGGCACTCCCTCATGCACGATGATGGCACGAGGATCCTTCGCCATGCTAAGCGAGAAGTAGCCTAAATCAGGGCCTGGCGAACTTACGTAGCGCGTCCCTCCGTCTTTCAAACGGTTGGGTCCCGTGAAGTCATCAGGCTCGCCGAGATCGGTGAGCGGCGAAATGTACTCAGGCATGGGCACGAAATGATAGTGCTGGACCCATGCGGGGACAGTGAGAATGTCCTTGGCTTCCAGGTAACCTCGTACCGCTAGCTCATCCTTTTCCTCATGAGCTATCTGCTCGGCCAGGGTTTTGAAGATTGTTAGTTGGGGAGCACCCAGGTTTCGATGTTCTTCATAGGTCTGCGATGCCACCGAGCGCGCCCATTCCTGGTGTCCCATGGCCAGCAATTGCTCGGGAGTGAAGGGCACCAGCGCAACGTTTTTGAGGAAGAAAATGTAAGCGTCTCGACCTACCGCAGTTTCAGACGCCATTGCCGGCAAGCGCTGGTTCAACCATTCGCGATAAGCCTCGATTGCGACAACGGCCTGCACCCCCGCGGCGTCGACACCACCTGCGACCTCGGGGTCGAGTAGCGGCTTCACCTCGCGAACCGAGTGCAAAAGGCGAGGCCCGAGGTCGCGCAGATGATCGAGTGCCAGACGTGCAAAGGGGGCGACGGGTTGGGTGAGATTTTTCTTCCCGTCCTCGAACGTACGCGGAATCGAGCCCAGCATGGCGAGGATGTACCGGCTTCGTGTGGCGTCAAACGGCGGAGGCTGCAGAAGAAGATTCAAATACGAACCCGCGCTCTGCTCTACATAGAACATGGGGTTCCGTTGCCAACTGCGATTCACATTGAGTTCCCAGCGGACGCGGGCGATTGCAGACCCCATCAGGCGATAGTCCACTTGACGCGCCACCGGCCATGACGACACATCAATCTTTTTCCAGCGAGCTTCGAATTCTTCGAGTTGCTTTTGATCGCGTGCAATGGCGGCGGTAGACCAGTCGGGCAGCCATCCGGCGGGACGCTCGAGGCGTGGAATGTCGTCAGAAGTAGTTGGCTGCTCACTTGCTCGCCAAGCCCAGAAGTCACGCGCGAGATCGTCCAGAGAGTCGGCGCGTAGAGAGGAAGCGAGCAACAGCATGACTAAGAGAGGAAATATCGACACTGGGCGAGTCGTCTTCATAGTTGTCATGCTGAGGGAGCCCAGGCTACGCGAATGCGGAGCCTGGGGAGTCGAAGCATCCCTACCAGCGCCTTTCTCAATTGCACCCGTTCGTTAACTACTGCGATTGCTTTCGCGTAGTGAAGGCAACCACAGCGCTCAGACGACAGCTTTGGGGGCTTGTAACTAGTTGAGGATTGTAACTAACCCCGAACCTCGACGCGGTAAGAAAGGACGATCCGTGATTTGCGTTTCAAACCTGGCGGCCCAGAGTCCCGGGATCGCCGTACTGCAAGATGGACAGCGCCCATCCGGGGTCAGGCAATAGTCCTGGACGAAATACCCGTATCGCTTGACCAGCAGTTCGCCGCACTTGTGACAGTGCGTATCTTCGAGATCACCGACCATGCCCGGCAGGTTTCCAGCGTAGATGTAGCGCAACCCCGCGTTTTTGCCGATCTCCGCCGCGCGCAGCAAGTCTTCAGGGCTCGTATTGTCGGGATCGTCCATCTTGTAATCCTTGTGAAATGCAGTCACGTGCCAGGGGATATAAGGAGAAACGCTGACCAGGAAATCAGTCAACCGGTGTAGTTCTTCGTCTGAGTCGTTGAAGCCCGGAATCAGCAGCGTGACGATTTCCAGCCAGAAGCCCATCTCGTGCAAGCGTCGAATGGTATCGAGAATCGGTCCGATACGGCCGCCAAGCTCATGGTAATGACGATCATCGAAGCTCTTCAGGTCCACTTTGTACAAATCGATCCACGGGCGCAGATACTCGAGTACTTGTGGCGTGCCGTTACCATTGGAAACGAATCCAGTCATCAGACCTGCGGCCTTGGCCTCCTTGAAGACCGCCACCGCCCATTCGCTAGTGATGAGTGGCTCGTTGTAAGTGCTGACTAGAACCTTTGCACCCTGGCGCAGAGCATCGCGGACCAACACTTCGGGCGTAGCTTCGAGAGGTGAGGAAACCGCGTTAGGATCGCGTAGCGCTTGCGACGTCACCCAGTTCTGACAGTAAGAACAGTGCAGGTCGCAGCCCAACATTCCGAAGCTGTAGGCCAGAGCGCCCGGATATGCGTGGAAGAACGGCTTCTTTTCGATAGGATCGCATTGCACGCCGCCCACGTATCCCCAGGGCACGTAAAGAGTGCCGCCCTGGTTGTATCGAACTTTACAGACTCCGAGTTGGCCATCTGCGATAGGGCAACAATGCCCGCAGGCATAGCAGCGCACTCGATTTCGGTCGAGCTTCTCATAGAGCTCGCCCTCCCGCACGTGGTCATGGACAATGTCTCGAAGGGTGGGCACGGCATTCCCCTGGGTCTATTTTAGACCCGGCGACATGTAAAAAACGATCAAGCGAGGCTTGCCGGATAGGATGAAAAGGGAAGACCTACTGAGAAGCCGATGTATTGTTGCTCTGGAGCCGATGAATTGTTAGCCACTCATTGGCTTGCTGCCTCGCCACGATGACCTGAGCGCGAGTCATGCGGGAAGCAAGCGAAGGAACCCGGTCTTTGCTGATCTCGTCTCCACCCGCCGCCGCCAGAACCGCCCAGAAGTAAGCCTTGTTTAGGTCTTCTGGAACGCCCCGTCCGAACTGGTAGTAAGCTCCCAGTGTTCCCTGTGCTTTGATGTGGCCCTGCTCGGCAGCCATGGAGAACCAGCGAACAGCTTCAGAATAGCTTTGAGCAACCTCGTCACCGGTGGCGTATCGGACGCCCATGGCAAACTGCGCCGTGGCGTCGCCTTGTTCAGCCAATTGCCGCAAACCGACCAAGCCCTTGGCATCCGCTACAATCGGCGCGAGTGTTTTGGCCGCAGAAGTCTCTGACGTTGACGGCGAAGAGAAACCTGCTCGATCGTTTGTCCCTACGCGAGGCCGCCTCTCAATCCAAGGAGCAACCAGCCAGATTGAGGCGCCGGCTAGAGTGGCCACGACCGCATAGAGGAGTATCTTGCGAGGACGGGCGGGCGCCGATCGATCGGCGGTCGTAATCGCCGGCGCCGGAACCTCTGCGATCGGCAGATCCGGAACATCGACCGGAGAAGTATCAGCTTGCTTGCTGTTCGCACCGGAATCTCGTGTTGCATTGTTTACGGCGACCGAGGTGATCTGCGACAGTCTTCGAAGAATGTCGCTTTGGTCAACGCCGAAAGCGTTTGGCCGTTCCGAAAATATCTCGATCAGCCCGACTACCATGTTGGCTGAATGAATTGGAGCTGCCAGCATGGAGCGAATTCCGAGGGCACGGCAACTCCCTACGTCGACCCGTGGATCGGTCTCAGAATCGTCACAGCGCAGCAAACTCCCGGTACGAACACACTCGCCCGAGAAACCGGATTCGGCGTTTACCCGGGTGCCGAGGCCGGGAGCATCCGACCCAGTGCTGGCAGCGCAAACCATCTCGCCGCCTTGTGCCAGAGCGATCGCAGCCCCGGTCGCGCCGGTGAAGGTTAGGGCCCGCTCGACGATCAATCCGAGAGATGCATCAAGATCTGTTCCACTCGATTGCACTTTGTGCTCAATTGCCGTGAGGGCTGTCAAAACCGCCGCATATTCTGGGACCGCGAGGGTTCTTGGTCGGGGTGGCGGAGCAGTGACGCCGGGCCCTTCTTGGAGCGCACTGGTCTTATGCAGCACGGTTGCGTGATTGCACGCGGTAATCGTGTTCAGGAGGAGCCATTCCTTCAACCGGTGAAGAGACGAGTCCGGCATCTCTGGAAACCGGATTCCATTGCGCCCTGAAGGTTCAGACCAAACTACCCGGCCACTGGTGTGGATGTAAGTCTTGGTATCGGAGAGATCCAGGCACAGATTAAGGCTTTGGCTGGGCTCCAAAACAGACGAGGTCTGGATGGACATTCCTGCCTCGTTTATGTCCAAAATCTCATTGAGCTCCAGAACTATTCCGCTGGAGTTTCCATTCAAGCTGGCATAGGCGGGAGTGTGCACCTTGTGCCGCAGCCGCCGGCGACGCTCGCGGATCGGCGGATTCCATTCCCGGCTGGGCTGGGCCGGCTTGGTCCCGATGGGATCCATACAGAAGTCTGGTACATATTACTCCAGCTTGGCTAGTTGGAAGTATCTAAACGAGGAATTGGATTTGCTGCGGCATATGCCCCTGGGACCAATACATGGCCTAATGCCACGAGTAGGTTGACTTTACCAAAGGCCGGTGGAAGACTCCACACGGTGGGGCGCTACGTAAACCTTCGACTTTGGCCCGCTGGCATACTGGGTGCCCTGTGCTTGCTGCACGGAGTAAGGGCTTCAGCCCAGGTAGGACATGACCCGTTTGCCAGCAGCACGATCCACCAACCCGACGAACCTCAGCTTTACAAGTCCCAGGCCGCAATCCTCCAATTGACGGTGTTGAGCGAGAACCGGTCTCCCCTCGACCGCCAGGCAGTGGTCAAGCTGTACAACAAGAACACCAAGGATGTCTACTGGCAGACGACACAAGATAAGTCTCTGGCGATTTTTGGCGATTTGGCCGTGGGACAGTACGAAATCGAGGTAAGCGCGGTAGGGTATATCACTGCCCATAAGGACTTCAACGTTCTAAGTGCGCTCCATGCTTATCAGGAGGAAATCGTTGTAAAGCCAGACCCCTCCGCGGTGGAATTGAAAGCCTCGAACGTTTCGCAGATGCCTTCGAAGGCGCGCAAGGAAACTCAGCGTGGCGTTACCGCCCTCAAGTCAGGGAATCTGAAAGAAGCGCGCAAGCAGCTCGACGCGGCTTATAAATCAGCCCCTACCAGCGCCGACGTGAATTTCCTGCTTGGATACGTTGCCTTCCAGGAGAAGAATTTCGATCAGGCACAGACTTATTTGGGTAGTGCGGCTAAGCTTGATCCCCACAACGTGCAGGCCCTCACCCTACTGGGGCGGCTACAACTTCAGCGTGAAGACTTCACCTCGGCTCAAACCGCGCTAGAACAGGCAGCCGCGGCCGATCCCGAGTACTGGATGGCGCATAGGCTGCTGGCTGATACCTACTTAAAACAGAATGAATATGAGAAGGCGCGGGAACATGCGCAACTCGCTGTACAGAAGAATGAGGGTGGAGAGAGCGGCGTCCAGCTCGTCTTAGGAGAAGCGCTGGCAAATCTGGGACGGGACCAGGAGGCGATAGTAGCCTTCAAGACCTTCCTGCAAGTCACGCCGGACAGCCCCGCCGCACGGCAGGTGCGTAAGTTCATTGCTGAGCTCGAGCAGCGCGATGCCAATCCTCCCAAGGCTACTGACCCAACGCCCAAGCTCGTTTCTTCTGTGGCGGGTACAGATCCAAATATGGGAATGGACGACCTCAGGCTTTCAATAAAGACTTGGGAGCCCGCCGGAATTGATGATACAAAACCGACCTTCGCCGCCGCCGTCACTTGCCCGTACGAGCAGGTGATCGAAATGGCCGGGGAGCGCGTAAAACAACTTGTGGATGACGTTGCAAAATTCTCGGCCATCGAAGACTTGACGCACGAGAAGCTCGACGAACTCGGTCATCCCACCAGTCACGAAACCAGGAAGTTCAACTACGTCGTGTCCATCTCCGAAACGCAGCCTGGCTTTCTTGCGGTCGATGAGTATCGCAATGAAGTGACTGGTATTGCCGACTACCCCGATCAGATCGCCAGTCACGGTTTTACTTCACTGGCACTCGTTTTTCATCCCGACATGCGGGACAATTTTCAAATGACGTGCGAAGGCTTGGGCGACTGGCACGGGCAGGCGAGCTGGCTGGTTCATTTCCGGCAGCGCGACGATAAGCCTAATCGCATTCACGCTTACAAAATCGGCGAGAACGTCTACTCCGTGAACCTGAAGGGACGCGCCTGGATCAGTGCGGACAAATTTCAGATCGTGCGAGTGGAATCGGAAATGGTAAGTCCAATGCCGAAGATCCGGCTCCTCAGCGAGCATCAGATCGTCGAATATGGTCCCGTCCACTTCCAAAAGAGAAACCTTGATCTCTGGTTGCCTAAGAGCGCTGACCTTTACTTCGATTTCCGGCGGCACCGTTATTTCCGTCGTCACAGCTTCGATCACTTCATGCTGTTCGGGGTCGATGCAGAAGAAAAGCGCAGCGCACCCAAAGAAGAACCACCCAGTGCCGGGTCAACCTCCTCATCCAAAGCCACTCCCAATCGCTGACCCTTCGGTCGTTCAAGCCCTGTTAACTTAGCTGCCTCCTATACGAGTTACCCGTTTTATACGCAGGTAGGCCAGCCCTCCCCCGCTCGGAGGCGCATAGCCCCCGCTATTGACCTTCCTTTGAAGGACCCCTACCATTTGCGCCAATGGCTATCCCGTTTCAACCTCTGCGGCTGACGGTTTCTCACTACCGAATACTCCGAAAAATCGGCGGCGGGGGCATGGGCGTTGTGTATGAGGCCGAAGACCTTAAACTCAGTCGCCACGTTGCCCTGAAGTTTCTGCCCGACGAACTCACCAACGATCCGCAAGCCCTCAGCCGATTCCAGCGGGAGGCCAAAGCTGCGTCCTCGCTGAATCACCCGAACATCTGCACGATCCATGAAATCGATGAGGCCGATGGGCGAACCTTCATCGCGATGGAACTGTTGGAGGGGCAGACGCTCCGGCATGTGATCGGTGCCAAGCCGTTGGAGATCGAGACTGTGCTGGATCTAGGAATCCAGATCGCCGATGCTCTCGACGCCGCGCATTCGAAAGGAATCATCCACCGGGACATCAAACCAGCGAACATCTTCGTCACGAATAGTGGTCAGGCGAAGATTCTCGATTTCGGGCTCGCCAAGGTCTCGCCGAAGTCGGACGACATTGCGCTGAGCGCCGCAACTGTAGACTCCGAGGAACATCTCACTAGCCCGGGTTCGACCCTAGGCACTGTCGCCTACATGTCGCCGGAGCAAGTCCGAGGGAAGGAACTCGATGCTCGCACCGACCTGTTCTCGTTCGGCGCTGTGTTATACGAGATGTGCACGGGTGTCCTGCCGTTTCGAGGCAACACCAGCGGTGTCATCTTCGAGTCCATTCTGAATCGAGCGCCGGCGCCAGCGATGAGGTTGAACCCTGACGTTCTTCCCAAATTGGAAGAGATCACTAGCAAGGCACTCGAGAAAGATCGTGATGTTCGGTATCAACACGCTGCCGACATTAAGGCCGACCTGAAGCGAGTAAAGCGAGACTCGGAGTCAGACAGGTTCAAATCGAGCGATAGCACAAGGCCCGGCTGGTCACGACGGTCGATGTTGATGGCTGCGGTAGCTTTCGTGTCTGTCATCGCAGTCATTGCCGCGGCAGCGTTATATTTCCGCAGCAGCAATCGCACGGGCATCAACTCAGTTGCTGTACTACCCTTTGCCAACGCCAGTGCCGATCCGTCCATGGAATACCTGAGCGACGGCATCACGGAGGGCATCATTGACAGGCTGTCGGGGCTCCCGAATGTGAAAGTGATCTCGCGCACGTCCGCCTTCCGTTACAAGCGGCGTGACATCGAGCCGCAGAAGGTGGCGAAAGAGCTTGGCGTCGACGCTTTAGTCACGGGCAGAGTCGTCCAGCGTGGCGACGACCTCTCGGTAAGCGCCGAGCTAGTGGACGCACGCGAGGACAAACAGCTTTGGGGTGAACAGTACAGTCGGAAGCTCACAGAGGTTGTTTCAATCCAACAGGAAATCGCCACCGCCATATCCGGGAACTTGCGGGTACGGCTGACAAGCGAAGAAAAGACACGTTTGGCGAAGTCGTCCGCGACAAATCCCGAGGTTTATCAGCTTTATCTCAAGGGCCGTTATGTCGCGAACCAAGGTACTGCGGACGGACTCAACAAGAGCATCGAGTATTTCCAGCAAGCCATCGACAAAGACCCCGGCTATGCTATGGCCTACGTGGGTCTGGCTGATTCCTACAATTGGCTCGGAGGCGGATTAAACTATGTTTCACCCCGAGAGACTCTTCCGAAAGCGAAAGTAGCAGCGGTGAAGGCGTTGGAGCTGGATAATACTCTGGGCGAGGCCCACGCCGCACTAGGCTTTGCTGAGTGGTTCTACGATTGGGACTGGCCAACTGCCGAGCGAGAATTCAAGGCAGCTATTGAACTGAGCCCCAACAGTGCTATCTCGCATCACCGGTATTCCGAATGCCTGCTTACGAGAAGCCAATTTGACGAAGGTATAAGTGAGATAAAGCGAGCGCAGGAGCTTGACCCCGTCTCAACGCAAACAATCGGCGGTCTTGGGCACGCCTACTTGGTCATGCACCGATACGATGAGTCGATTCCTCATTTTCAGACAGCTCTCGATCTATATCCTAACGCGGCATTCATTCGCGCTCAGCTGGCTTGGTCCTACGCGATGAAAGGGATGTACTCGCAAGCCCTTGCCGAGTACGACAAAATAGCCGAGCCTGACAAGATTGTCGCAGCCGAGAACCAGTTGGTTGCCGACGGCCTTGGTTGGGTTTACGCGGTCGCGGGGAGGCGAGCCGATGCGCTGAAGATCGCCAAGGAAATGGAGTCACTGTCCGCACACGCTTATGTCGATTTCTATCAGGTTGCAACGATTTATGCGGGTCTCGGCGAGAAAGACGAGGCCTTCCGACTGCTGGAAAAAGGTTACGAGGAACGTTCAGCGGGCATGCTCTATCTCGTAGTGGACCCGTTCTGGTACGAGATGCGTTCCGACCCCCGCTACGCCGACCTACTGCGCCGCATGGGGCTGCCGCCGTGACTCCCGCGCTGATTCCACCCCCTCTGCAGGTCAGCAAAAATATGGCCATCCTGGCACCCAGGCAATTGTGCCGAGTTGAACATTTTCCCAGACATCGGGATTGCTCTCACGCTGATCGCCGCTGGGCCAGCGGACCCAAAGCGGACAGGCGCGACAGGGCCGCGACCATCATGCTGGAAAGCAGTTGCATGGTGGCAACGTCCTGCTTGTCGAAGGCATAAGGAGCGCCGGAGAGCACCTCAAATACGCCCAAGGTCCGGCGAAAGTGACGCAGTGGGGCAACCAGAATAGACCGCACTCCCAGGCGTCGGCAACTGGCCAGATCGACGCGAGGATTGCTCTCCGCGTCATGGCAAAGCACTACCTCTCCGGTTCGAACGCAGTCTGCGGAAATGCCGGAATCAGTCTGCAGCCGGACACCCAGATCGGGCGCGGTACGTCCAGTGCGCGCGCGGCAGACAATCTCGTCTCCGTGACGGAGCGCGATAGCCGCTCCCGTGGCTCCGGTTAAGGCCTGCGCCCGCTCGGCAATGACGCTAATGGCCGGCTCCAGATCAATTTCGCCAGAATGAATTTCGTGATCTGATCCAGAGGCGTGCGCTGCGATCCTCGCTGGACGCAGTCCCATCGCGCGCGTGTGATGCCGCCCGGGAGCAAGCGCGGCGAAAGAAGCGGGCACGCAATTTTCGATAGCTGGCGCTGGCGATGTAGGGACGGTGCGAAGCAGCTCCCGCACCAGGCGATCCAGTTCAGCATCGGCGATGATGTGGGCGGTCTGTTGGCCGCGAAGCGACCCTCCCAGCAGCCGCGACAATCCAAGCACGGCCTGGCTTCCGCAGGCCAGGCAACAAGGTGTGTTATTTTCGCTGATGAGCTCGCACTCTACGCAGAATGTAGCAGTTTGTAAGGAAAGAAAATTGATGTCCCGCGCCTTGACCCAGCCCATTCTTGCCCAATTTCCTCTTGCGAGATTTTCCCCTTCCGGAAGAGCGAACCAGAAAACTAAATGGAAAGTGTGAATGCTGTAAGTGACAGGGCTGGTTCCGGTTGTGGATAAAAATCAAATCAAATCATTTTTTTCCACGGTGAACTGTTGGGTGGATTCTGAAACTAGGCGATACAACTTAGGTCGTGCGGAACTAGCCCACTTGCGCTGCCATCAAACCAGTATCGTCGTTGGCAGTGACGACGACTGCTGGCCGGACCAGGGACCGTTCAAGTGCGTCCGCCAATGCTACTGGGAACACGGATGTGAGAAGGTTCACGTCGAGTTGCAAATCCCGTTCGCTGTATTGCCGGTAAATTGTCAAGCAGCCACGACGCCGGTTATTCGCGGCTACCAGATCCAGAGACATACTCCAGGCCGCGAGCAGCTCGTGACCCAAATGACTGCCTGGTTTTTTCCAGCATAGCTGCGGGTCGGTGCTGGAGACCACTTGCAACCCGTGGCTTTGCGGCAATTCACCAGACAGATGAAGCAGTCGCAAGTCGAAAGCATCAAAATCATTATTGCTAAATGCAGCCACCAGAATGCGGCAAACCTGATCGTAGTCGGAACTTACTTTCAATTCTTCGGTGGCACGGCGAATCGCGAGATTGTTGACAAATATCTGCCGCTGCTCCATGGTGCGCTGTGCGACCCGTCGGAGTTCGCCGAACTCCAGATAATTGAGATGCTGCACTCCGATCCAAACTCCAGTACCGAGAACAGCGAGAACGAGTCCGAGCGTGCTGCCAGTCGGCCACAACAGAAACAGGCTAAGCAAGGCGAAGATCGCGGACACGGCATAAAGCACAATTACAACCTGCCGGTGAGAAAGGCCACGCTGTAGCAGTTTGTGATGAATGTGCTCACGGTCCGCAGTGAATACCGGACGCCCACTGATAAAGCGCCGAGCCACGGAGAGTGCTGTTTCCAAGATAGGCAAGCCAAACGAAACCACCGGGATGGCCACGGCAATGATCGTCGGCGCCTTCTGCGCCCCCTGGAGCGCCAGTGCGCTCAGCATGAAACCAATGAAAAGGCTACCGCAATCTCCGAGAAAAATAGTTGCCGGATTGAAGTTAAATCTCAAGAAGCCCAGAATGGCACCGGCCAGCGCCAACGTCAGCAGAGACACCA
>Ga0210384_10007255_pt1 | contig 11704 bp, 12 predicted proteins | sample IncBWH2MmetaG_FD_160574 | JGI IMG/M metagenome (GOLD analysis project Ga0210384, IMG submission 160574) | Forest soil microbial communities from Barre Woods Harvard Forest LTER site, Petersham, Massachusetts, United States - Inc-BW-H-2-M | ecosystem: Environmental > Terrestrial > Soil >...
ATGGAAACTATTCCCCATCACCGCCCATCACGGCATCTATCGGTGACTGAGAGTGTTGTGCTCCCGCCTGATGTAAGGGGACTGCATCATGGTCAAGAAGATAACTGTTGAGCAGAAGTGGCACCAGCAATCTGAAGCCGCGAAGCAGGAAGCAGCCAAGCTTCCCCATGGAAGGCTGAAGGGCGAACTACTGCGAAAGGCCCGTCAGCTAGAGACCGCCTCCCAGATCAACCAGTGGCTATCATCGCCCGGTCTACAGCCGCCCAGGTAACGAACAAATCTAGCCACACCGGCGTTGGCTGGAATGGCTAGATTTTTCTTTAGGCAGTCTGAAGCATTGCCTAGAACATGCCGAAGGTGACGACCGCGCGCACAATGAAACCGTCAGCGTTGCGTAAGCCTCCGGTGCTGCTGGAGATTGCCAGCAACATGGCGATGGGCCTTGCCATGGGTCTCGCGTTTGCATTGGTCCTGACTCACATTACCGCGCTGGCCATCGCGACCTTGATCGACCAAAGCCCAGATCCAGATACCACCATGATGGCCATCGTGTGCGCCTTCGGAAGCGTCGGAGGTCTTTTGGGTTCTTGTGTGCGCGTCAGGGGCGAGGAGTGAGCGCGCGATGTGAAAATTCTTTATGACGGACCCTGCGCTGTCTGCACCTTGAGACAGTGTCGAGCCGCCTCAATCTCAGCTTCAGTCGCGCCTTTGCTGCGCGCCCATGACTCGGCGGCACCAACTGTGTACTTCGCGACGTAGTAGCGAACGACCGTGCATGAAGCGCGAGCGAAAACTCTTGATTTAGGCTGTTCCTCGGCAATCGCCTGCGAAGATAAGGCGGTGCAGATGGCGACTGCACAAATCCAGCGCCTGGCCATTGGTTCTTCCTCCCAGGAGAAAAATTAAAATCGAGGCGAGATTTGAAGCTCTAGCAGTGCCATGCGCTCCAAGACCTTTGGGTCTCGTTCGCCGTCCTTGGCGGTCCGCAGAATTGTTTCAGCTATCGATTGAACATGCCTTGAACCGACCGGATGCGGAAGTGTGGAGAGTGCACCATTCATTGCCAGTGTCATAACTTTGATGGTGTCAGGTGGGAAAGACGCATTTGAAAAATCTTTCATGCGTTCAAATCCCGTCGAATTTTCGAGGCGCTTCGCGCGGATCAACCTTCCCAAGTTCTTTTATCAGCGCAAGCAAGCGTGGGGACAACTCATTGGACTGCGGGCCTAGAGCCGCTGAAAGCCTTTCACCGATTTCCTCGCAGACTGCGCCGCTATGAACACGGGTGATTTGAACATCATTCTGGTGAACGGGATTTGGCATCATAATTTCCAAACTGTTTTTTCGCCGAGAGTCTCGCCTAGCGACGGGCGGTAACGAGACGAGCTTCTACAATCTTTGCTTCCGAACCGCTGTTTCGCAGGCGCGCGGTGGCGAAGTCCGGCCAAACCTGTTTGACGCAATTCTGAGAAACTGATCGGACTGCAAGCCGATCTGCCTTTGCAAACGCAACAGCCTCACTGGCTTCCACTTTGGGAGCAAACCACGGTAAGGCAATCACCGATGCGCCCAGCACCGCGAATACCGCAAAGGCTGCAAGAGATTTGATCATTATGTGCTGCTGACCGTGGGTCGGCTGATCCCGCTTCGCTTGGGGATCATCGAACCAACACCCATTGTGAGTACGGGTTCCGGTTCCACAACTTATATTTGTGAGCAGTTCATAGCAGAATTGAGGAAGAAGGCCCTGCCTCTGTCGAGGAAGGCGACCAACCGTCCCGAGTGTTCCTTGGGCATCCACGGGCGACCGGACGATTGATGCTGGATACCAGTATCAGCGGAAGCGTCGGGTTTTTTTGGGTTCTTGTGAGTGCGAAGTGGCTGCTGAGTGCGAAGTGGCTGCGCTTGTGTTCCCGAAACGTAACCCATCTGTCCGGAACGGACCCTGAATTGCTGGCGCACCCGACACGAGGACCTGTCAGCTTCCAGAAACCCTTATATTTATTGGCTAACTCGATTGTCCTGCTGCCTGATTGATACCACCTGTGTATCCCACTTCCAACGCTTTTATAAAGGGTTCGACAGAACTAGGTTAATGGCGTCACCTGATATTGCCGTCGCACACATGCTTCTGGGTCAATTGTGCATGCTAAGGTCGGGCCACCCCTCGGGGTACGTCTGACCCATAGTTCATCTTCAACACCAGTCGTGTCGGTATCAACTCCGAACACCACGACACCCAAGTGTGCCCGCGTTCAACGGAACTTTGATTGGCCCTCAACTGCCTATCCTGATAGGCGATTGCAGGCGGCTTCTCTCCGCCCATATCAATCATCATTGCAGGAGTGAGCGATGTCCAAGGTTGCACTGTACGTTCCGCTTGAAGCCAAGCCGGGTAAAGAAAAGGAAGTCGCGGACTTCCTCAAATCGGCGCTGCCGCTAGTCAATGCCGAACCCGGCACTGTCACCTGGTTTGCAATTCAGGAAGGTCCGTCGTCGTTCGCGATTTTCGACACATTCGATGACGAGGCCGGGCGCAACGCGCATCTCAATGGCAAGGTCGCCGCGGCGCTGATGGCGAAGGCGGGCGAATTACTGGCCAAGCCACCGGCAATCCACAAGATCGATATCCTGACCGACAAGCTGCCAAAATAGGTTTAATGGGCAGATGAGGCCAGCCGCAACTAAATGCGACTGGCCATATTCTTTTTGCCGAGCGAATTCGTGATAACGAGGCCCTTGATTCTAAGGAGCAATAAACTTGAAGAAAGCCAAAGCAACCAAGAAGAAGGGCAAGCGTCGCGAGTGGACCAAAGCCGACCTAAAAGGACTTAAAGCTTACTCGAAAGCGGAGACCCGTCGATAAGATATCCAAAGGGACCAGGCGGACGGTTGGCGCGCTTCGTCAGAAGGCGTTCCAGCTCGGGATCGGTTTAGGACATCAGCGATAAACGCTAAGGCGCCGCGGGCCGAGGACCCTAATCCGGAATAGCTGCGGCGCCTGAGCCAAGATCCCGAATTACGGCAGTGCAAAACCGCCAATACGACTTCAAATGCGCTCGGACTTCGCGCCCAAGGTTAGCCACCGGGAACGGAATTTTTAGATGCAGAGACAGGGCGCCAGAAATCGTCGCGAAAGCGGCTGAGCGCCCACAGAGACCAAAACCCGGGAAATGAGTAGCTGAAAATCCCCAAAGAAACGCCCTATTTGGCGTCGAGCCGGAAACGCGCGGTTTGCAAGGACTGGATGGTGGGCGCACCAGGGCTCGAACCTCGGACCCGCTGATTAAGAGGCATCCCTGTTCGCCTTGATACCTCAAGCAAATTTTCCCAACTGAGCCAAAATGCGAGCAATAGAGATCAATGGCTTACAGCGAAAAATCCACTATGAGCGCGCGTCAGCGTTGGCAGATCGATGCATCCGAGGCGTCGGGGGTTCGAGCGCTACCGCCCCACAACTGCCGTCGACCCGTGCGCAAGGAGGTGGACGTGGTGATTGTCGGTGTTCCAGTGATCCACCGCCGTATTCCTCCGTCTGACGGTGGTCTCACCATGACCATTCATCCTGAAGACCGCAGGGATCCCAACCGCGAAGACGGGCTTTACCTGCAAGCACTTCGAACCATAGCTCCTCAACGGCACAGGACAGCACTGTCCGCGACGAGCCATTTTGTGTAAAGTCTCACGACATCCCGACCGCTTTGGGAGAACTGCGATGAAATCCTTCTTGCTCGCCTGCGCGGCCGCCATCGTCGTGGCCGCAGTCGGGGCCGTGGTTCTTAACCGCGTGCAGGAGCCGGTCGAACAGGCCTTTGCAACGACGGGCGTGCGGCTTTAGCGAGCGGGCGCTGAACGCCTAGGACCGGTTCCTACTACTCCGCCGCAGTGACGGCGGGAGGCCGTCGCGCGTCGTTTGCACCGGTACGCGCATTCTGCTCTTCAAGCCAGAGTCTATGGTGCTCCTTCGCCCAGTTGACATCGACTGTGCCGCTGCCCATCGCCTCGAACGCGCCTTCCATGCCGATCGTGCCGATATAGATGTGCGCCAGCATCGCGGCGACGAACAGAACCGCCACGATCGAGTGCACGATCTGGGCAAGCTGCATTCCCTCGATTCCCGATATGTAAAACGGAAACATCAGCTCATAGCCGGTGACCGCAACCGCGGTGCCCCCGATGACCACGATCCAATAGACCGCCTTCTGGCCGGCATTGAAGCGGTAGGCCAGCGGATGATCGTGACCGACGAGCCCGCCACCCCTCCTCATCCAGTCGACATCCGCTTTGTTCGGAATGTTGCCGCCGATCCACATCAGGAAGATCAGCACAACGCCGATAGTGAAAGGAAAGCTCAGATAGTTATGGGCGTATTTAGCCCATTGCGACCATTCGGAGAACGCCTCGAAACCAATCAGCGGCAGCAGCAGCGGACGGCCGAAGGTGATGTTCAGTCCGGAGACTGCGAGAACGACGAAACAGGTCGCGGTCATCCAATGTACGAAACGCTCGAATGCCGTGAAGCGGACGATGGTACGACCGGACCGTCCGCCCTCGATCCGCACCATGCCGCGGCTGAGATAAAAAATCACCAGCAGAGCGAGCACGCCGAGGATGGCGATCCCGCCGATCCAGCGCAGCGTGACATTACGAAATTCTCGCCAGTCGCGGCCGGCCGGCTGCTCGAGAACGCCAGAGCGCTCGTCGGGAATGCTGACGCGTCCCTGAATTCGATTGAGCTCCTGCAGAAGCTGTTGCTCCTTCACGGAGCTTGCTGTCGGATTAACCTGTTGTGCGTTGGAGGGCATCGACGCTGAGATGACCAGCAAGAACGCGCAGGCGCCGATAGCGAGGCGAATGAACCTTGCAAGAGACGACATGAGCTCCTCCCGATATTTGCGCAACCTCCTAATGCCGCCTTCAGGACTCGATCGTCTCGCGATAAGCGGTCTTCCAGCCCCAGGCCCCGGAGCCGTAGCCGCGCTTGGTGACCCGCTCCTTGTAGATCTGAGCGATGATCTCTCCGTCGCCGGCGAGCAACGACTTGGTCGAGCACATCTCGGCGCAAAGCGGCAGCTTGCCCTCGGCAAGACGGTTCGCACCATATTTCTCGTATTCCTCCTTGCTACCGTCGGCCTCCGGACCGCCGGCGCAGAAGGTGCACTTGTCCATCTTTCCGCGCGAGCCGAAGTTGCCGACCTTCGGATATTGCGGCGCACCGAACGGACAGGCGTAGAAGCAATAGCCGCAGCCGATGCACAGGTCCTTGGAGTGAAGCACGACGCCGTCGGCCGTGGTGTAGAAGCAGTTCACCGGGCAGACCGCCGCACAAGGCGCGTCGGTGCAGTGCATGCAGGCCATGGAGACCGATCGCTCGCCCGGCTTGCCGTCGTTGATGGTAACGACGCGGCGCCGGTTGATGCCCCAGGGCACCTCGTGCTCGTTCTTGCAGGCGGTGACGCAGGCATTGCACTCGATGCAACGGTCGGCGTCGCAGAGGAATTTCATACGTGCCATGGTCGTTGCTCCTTATGCCGCCGCGATTTGGCAGAGAGTGACTTTGGGCTCCTGCATGCCGGTCGCCGGATCGTATCCATAGGTGGTGATCGTGTTGGCGCTTTCGCCGAGCACGATCGGATCGGTGCCCTTCGGGTAGTTGCCGCGAAGATCCCGGCCCGCGAACCAGCCGCCGAAGTGGAACGGCATCCAGGCGACGCCCTTGCCGACACGCTCGGTGACGAGCGCCTTCATCTTGGCCTTGGAATTGCTCTCGGCGCCCGTGACCCATACCCAGCCGCCGTCCTTGATGCCGCGATCGGCGGCATCGGCCGGGCTGATCTCAATGAACATGTCCTGCTGCAGTTCTGCGAGCCAGGGGTTAGTGCGCGTTTCCTCGCCGCCGCCCTCATATTCGACAAGACGCCCCGAGGAGAGGATCAGCGGGAATTGCTTGGCGATCCCCTTCTCCACCGCCGCCTTCTGCACCGAGAAGCCGATGTTGGGCACGCGGAACTGTTTGGCGTCGGGCAACGTCGGATACTTCGAGACCAGGTCGACGCGCGGCGTGTAGATCGGCTCCCGGTGAACCGGAATGGGATCGGGCAAGCCGAACGCATTCATACGCGCCTTGCCGTTGCCGTAGGGCACGCAGCCGTGCATCAGCGCCACGCGCTGGATGCCGCCCGACAGGTCGAGCGCCCACGACACCGCGTCAGGATTGGCGGAATTGACCTTGTTGATCGTGGCCATTTCTCCTTCGGTCAGATCCTTGTCCCATCCGAGCTTCTTCAGGCTCGCCAGCGTGAATTCCGGATAGCCGTCCTGGATCTCCGAATCCTTGGAGTAGGAGCCATCCGCCAGCAGGCTTACCTTTCGCGTCGTGCCATCGGGAAGCTTCTCCTCGCGCTCGATGCCGAAACGCGGCCGGAACGTGCCGCCGCCGTCCATCACACTGAGATTTGTGTTGTAGAGCAGCGGCGTACCGGGATGCTTGACTTCCGGTGAGCCCCAACACGGCCACGGCAGGCCGTAATAGTCGCCGCCGACTTCAGGATCGTCCTTGGGCGCCCGCATCGTCAGCATGTCGAACTTTGCCTGGTTATTCATATGCGCCTTGAGACGCTCGGGCGACTGTCCGCAATAGCCAGTAGACCAGCTGCCGCGGTTCATTTCCCGAAGCACATCCTCCGCTTCCGGCAGATTGTTCTCGACCTTGATGTTCTTGAACATCTTGTCGGCGAAACCGAACTTCTTCGCCATCAGATAGATGACCTCGAGGTCATCCTTCGATTCGAACACCGGCTTTACGATCTGTTCGCCCCATTGCAGCGAGCGGTTCGAGGCAACGCGCGAACCCTTGCACTCGAATTGCGTGGCAACTGGGAGAATGTAGATGTCATCCTTGCGCCCGGCCTCCACGGCGAGCGAGGCCCAGGTGGTCGGATGCGGGTCGGCGATGACCAACAGTTCGAGTGCCTTTAGACCGTTCAGAGATTCCGGAATGCGGGTGATGCTGTTGCTAGCATGGCCCTGCACGAATACCGCCCGCACATTGTCTTTCTGCGCGACCTGATCTTTCGGCAGCGTTACCGCTTCGAACCAGCGGGTGAGCGGGATGCCGGGGGTTTCCATGATCTGCTTGGAGTCGAAGCGCGATTTCAAGAAATCATAGTCGACTTCCCAAACCCGAGACCAGTGCCGCCACGCGCCTTCGGCGAGGCCGTAATAGAACGGCAGCGTGACGATATCGAGCCCGACGTCAGTCGCTCCTTGCACGTTGTCATGGCCGCGGAAGATGTTGGCGCCCGTGCCAGCCTTGCCGACATTGCCGGTCATCAACAGTGCGATACAACTCGCCCGAACGTTGGCGGTGCCGACGGTTTTCTGAGTCTGGCCCATGGCCCAGATCAGCGTCGCCGGCTTCTCCGTGGCAAGCATCCTGGCGACGCGCTTAAGCTGTTCGCCAGGAACGCCACTGACGCGCTCGACTTCTTCCGGATTCCACTTCTCCACTTCCTTGCGGAGATCGTCGAAACCGTAGACGCGCTGTTTGATGAACTCCTTGTCCTCCCAGCCGTTCTGGAGGATGTGCCACATCATGCCGTAGAGCACCGGTATGTCGGTGCCCGGCCGCATGCGCACATATTCGGTTGCATGGGCGGCGGTTCGCGTCAGCCGTGGGTCGATGACGATAAAGTTGGCCTTTTGAAGCTCCTTGCCCTCGAGCAAATGCTGCAATGACACCGGATGCGCCTCGGCCGGATTGCCGCCCATGATGATCTGGGTCTTGGCATTGCGGATGTCATTGAAGCTGTTGGTCATCGCTCCGTAGCCCCACGTGTTGGCTACGCCGGTGACGGTCGTCGAATGGCAGATGCGCGCCTGATGGTCGGTGTTGTTGGTGCCCCAGAACGCGCCAAGTTTGCGGAACAGATAGGCGCCTTCGTTGGTCATCTTGGCCGATCCGAGCCAATAGACGGAGTCGGCGCCGGACTTCTCGCGCACCTGTGAAAGCTTGTCACCGATCTCGTTGATCGCGGTGTCCCAGGACACACGCGTCCACTGGCCGTTGACGAGCTTCATCGGATAGCGCAGCCGCCGGTCGCTGTGCACGAGCTCGCGCACGGAGGCTCCCTTGGCGCAATGCGATCCGCGATTGATCGGCGAATCCCAGCTCGGCTCCTGCCCGATCCAGACCCCGTTCAGCACTTCCGCAGTCACGGTGCACCCGACCGAGCAATGCGTGCAGACGCTCTTTCGAATGGTTGCACCCGACGTGAGCGGCCCGGCGGCCGCCGCCTCGGCCTTGCGGACGCTGCCGACCGGCAGCGTGCTCAGCGCAGCCAGACCGCCGCCGGCAAGGCCGGACCGGCGCAGGAAGGTGCGGCGGTCGAGGCCGCCGGTCTGCCCGGATAGGGCTGCCGCGATCGATCCGCGACGATCGGACTCAGAATGCTGTTGTGTTCTCCTGATCAGCACGGTCGCCTCCCTCAAGCAGGATAACGATTGACGCGATAATACGCCTTCACGTGATCGGTTTCCTTGTAGCGAGCTTTTCGCTTCTCATCGTTGGTCTCGCTGTCGGCCTGCGCAGGTGCAATCAACGGTGTTGCCAGCGTCGCGCCGGCGCCGACTGCGCCAGCGCCGACCTTGCGAAGGAAGTCGCGGCGACCGACTGTCACTTTCTTTTCGTCCTTCATCGCATCTCTCCCGGACCAACAGCTGTTGGTCAGTTGGCGAACGCAAAGGCTTCAGCCTCGATTTCCAGAAACAGGCGACCGAGCGAGCCGACCGATCTGTAGAATTTGGCGCTCGCTGCCTTCTCCATGTCGGCGAACAGGCGGCCCATCCAGGGCGCCATGTGCTTCTCGAAGAAGGCGCGCTGCGCTTGTTCCGACGCGGGGAAGCGGCCCGCTGCAAGGCCCGCCATGATCTCGCACAGCGTAGCCGCATGATCCTCAGGCTCGAAATGGTTCTCGACCCGCTCGATGCCGAGCGCAGCGAGATCATCGCGCAGGCGCGATAGCGGACGCTCGTTGAGAAAGCCGGTCAGATAGTAGGACCCATAGGGCAATAGCTCGCCGCGCCCCAGACCGACGAATAGATCGAAAAATTCGCGCTCGACATCGGCTGCGGCTTCCGACGCGGCCTGGGCCAGCGTGGCATGGGCGCGACCGAGTGGGGTCACGTCGCCTTGCAGCCGCGCGATCTCGCCAAGCAATGCGTTCGACGGCGGGCAAGAGAGCAAGGCGGCAAGCAGCGCGTATTCCCGCGCGCGGGCTGCATCGACGGGATCGACAGCATCATCTTCCACTGCCGGCTCGCTATAGAGATCGGGGCGAAGTTGCTTGCGCGACACGGCGGTCGCGGCTTCGACGGCGATTACCCGCTGGGCAGGCACCCTGTTCCAGTTCGAAACCGAAGGCTGCGCAATACCGATCTTCCGGGCAAGCTGGGCTATGCCGCCCGCTGCTTCGATGGCACGATCAAGGCCCGGATCGCGCATGTGGACCTCTCATCCACCCAAAGGTGCCCAAAGCGCTTGATTTATTTTTTGGTCAGCGAAGACTAGACTTCGGTAGGGGGCCGGTCAATTGATCGAACATAGCCTGAGGCTATAGCATTTGGTCGCAAGTCTAGCGGGGCAGCGCACTTCCGTGTGTGCGACGCCGAGGTGAGGTTTGATCGCTCTCAACGCTCTGAGGAGCTTCCGGTTGCACTGCAGCAGGAGCTGAGGGCGGCTGGTCCGACGAAATCTCCTCGGCGGGACTGAGGTCGTTGACCGCTTCTGAGGCGCGCGATTCCAATGGCGGTTCATGGTCTGAATTAGCCGATTGGCTGCTGCCCTTCTGTTCTGCGGCTGCGGTCGTAAGGCTATCAGCGGCGCTGCGCACGCCCCCGACGATCCTGTCAACCAGCGCGCCAAGCTGTTCTTCCGAAAAATCGAGTGGCCCGAAGCCGGGCATAGCGTGCGGGTCGTTAAAGTCCCACGCGTTCTCCGCCAGACCCACGAAATCTCGGATCGTGGGGTCGGAGGCCCAGGCGCGACGAAGAGCCGCACGGCTCAACTCTGGCGGAATGCCCTGCCGCAGGAACGCTGTTACGTCGGTAACCGCCGTGATTGATTCGATCGGCGGCAAGTTCGACAGGTCCACCTCCGCGCGCACAGAATCCGCGGCCGTCGGGAGCGGCGCCGCCGGGCTTTGCGGCTCGGTTGGCAGGGCCGGCACCGGAGCATCGTTGCCTGCCCTCGCCTCACGCTTGCGGCGAGACCAGCGCGCCAGGAATTCCTCGTCGCTCATTCGTGCCCACCTTCATCATCATGATGACGCCGCGCCAGCGCCTCGGGATCGGCGCGGCGCCGCTCGCGTTTGACGAACTCCCTTTCGACGTGGTGTTCGGCAACGAATTTTTCAATCGCGTCGCGAAGAGCGTCAGGCATCGGCACCGCTTCGACGAGATTGGCGCCTGCTTCCGCGAAGGCTTCCCCCTCCGCGGGATCGGCGGTCACGGCCGCCACAGCGTAGGGCCAGGCGCCCTCCGAGGGGCACATCACGATCCAGACGTTGGGGTCGCCGGTCGTGAGGTTCTCACGATAACGCGCCGTCTCGGAGCGATAGAGATCGACCGTAGCACTGCCCGCATAATAAAGGGTCGCATCGTCCTGCTCGCGCAGGACGGTCCATGGCTTCATCTCTGGCTCGTCCGGCAAAACGCCGATGCCGCGCCAGACGAAATCGATCCACGGCGAAGCCGCCTTGCGACGTTCGACCACGACGCCGACGGGAAGGCGCAGCAAGGGCACAGCGGCCGGACTCAACTTGCAGCCTCCAAATGCTTGATCGGCAATCCCGTCAGCAGATTCTGCGGTTTCATCCGCAGGTTCTGATCCGCGGTCATGGCCATGATCAGATACACCGGTTCGCGCTGGACGACATCGGCCACCAATGCAGCATCGGTGAAGCTGAGGCGGAACAGCGCCAGCACGCGCCCCGCGGTCCGCTCGTCGAGGGTTTCGCCATGCCAGAGCCGGTCGCCGATGCGCGTGGCCTCGGAATCAAGTCCGACATACCAAGTGAGTTTTGTGTCGTGCAGTTCGGTGAGGGGTTCAATTGGGACATCGACCCCCAGCAGGTGAGAAATCCAGAGGGTCATCGCTTGCGCAAGGGCAGCTGGCCCCCGCCCTCCGCCGGTGAAATCGAGCCCCATGTCGAACTGATCGCTGCGGTGCCAGTAGTCGTCGGCGTTTTTCTCATTGAGGACGTCGATCTGGGCATCGGTGGTCGCACCCAACATCGACATCAGCGATAACACCGGCGTCGGACTGATCCCGCCAATGACTTCCTCGTCGCCGAGAAGCAACGATTGTTCGTGCGGCATGATCCGTTGCGGCCGGAAGAACAGCTCGGCCGCGCGCAGGACGAACGGATCGTCGCAATCGTCGAGCGCGTTTCGCAAGATGACATGGACCAGTTGGTTGACGAACAGCGGCGGCAAATTGATGGATACGGAGCGCACCAGCGCGAGATAGGCGGCTTCCAGCGTCGGATGCCGCAGCAACAAGTCGCGGAACGCGAGCAAGAACTGCCAGTTCTCCCGCGCATCAGAATCGGCAATCGCTGCAACCTCGTCAGCACCGACCGGCCGGCGTGGGTCGGCGAGCAGTTCCCGGTGCAGCCTGAGTTCGATCGCGCAGGCGCCTTCCGGG
>Ga0210384_10007256_pt1 | contig 11704 bp, 7 predicted proteins | sample IncBWH2MmetaG_FD_160574 | JGI IMG/M metagenome (GOLD analysis project Ga0210384, IMG submission 160574) | Forest soil microbial communities from Barre Woods Harvard Forest LTER site, Petersham, Massachusetts, United States - Inc-BW-H-2-M | ecosystem: Environmental > Terrestrial > Soil >...
AGTCCGAAAATCATCGCTGCGAAAGCGAGGGCGCCGAGCGTGCCCGTCGCCAGGATCGAGCGATATCGGTGAACTCTCATTTCCCATCTCCTCAACTGTTCAAAGCGCCGCAGCCACGGCGCCCCCCGCTAGTAAGGTCGGCAATCCACTGACCTCGCCGATCTCTATCTCATCGCAGCATCACCTCCGCGTTAAGCCGGAGGTCCCGCGAGGACCGGCCTGCATGCAGCGTGTAAGTCCCCGGATGCCAAACCCATTCGGATCGGGCTTCGTCGAAACGTGCAAACGCACGCGCGGGAACTGCCAGCCGGGCTTCGGCCATCTCGCCGGGTTCGGCGCCGACGCTGGCGAACGAGACGAGCACCCTGATGGGACGCCGAGGGTCGTCGTCGGGTCCCTCCAGATAGACCTGGACCACGTCCCGACCAGCACGCTTGCCTGAGTTGCGGATTGTGACGACCACCTCCAGGTCCTCGCCGGCTTTGATGGAAGCGGCCGACACCGCGAGCGACTCGTAGCTCCAGTCCGTGTACCCGAGGCCGTGGCCGAAGCTGAAGAGTGGCTCTGACCCTCGGCGGTCATAACCGCGATAACCGACCAGCAGGCCTTCGGTGTAATTGAGCTCGCCCGCTTCGGGGTCGGCACGAAGCACAGGTGAGTCGGCTTCGGCACGGGGCACCGAAATCGGGAGCCGGCCTCCCGGCTCGACGGCCCCGCTCAGCGCGTCAGCCAAGGCTTCGCCGAACGCCTGGCCCGGAAACCAAACCTGGATGATGGCAGCGACCTCGCCGGCCCACGGCATGAGGACGGGCATGCCGGAGTTGACCACTACGACCGTGTTGGGGTTGGCCGCCGCGACGCGCCGGACCAGCTCGTCCTGCCGCCCGGACAACGCCAGGCTGTCGCGGTCGTAGCCCTCGCTCTCAGCTCCATCCGGCGACCCGACCACGACGACAGCAACATCCGCAGCGGCGGCGGCCAGGATGGCGTCGGCGATCAGGGCATCGTCCTCGAGGAGCGGTGTGATACCCAACCGCATCATGGCGAAGCCGGACTGGTGGCCCATTCCATTGGGGCGATGCTCGAACCGAATCTCGACCTCCTTGCCGGCCTGGAGCTGAACTGGCACGCGCACCTCGGGAGGGCGTGACAACGCTTCCACCGGATCGCGCGGAGTCAGCGTCGTGGCCTCCCCCACCAAGGCACCGTCGACCAGGAGGCGCAGCACGCCAACGCCCGCAATGCCCACCATGTGCGGGCCGCTGACACCGGCGCGGTACCGAGCGCGCATCACCACCTCCGAGCCCGGCAGGTGGACCGCCTCAGGCAAGCCGTCCCACCACGTGGCGACGCTGGTCGGAAACCGCTCGTTGTGCACCAACGCGCCATCGGCGGTCCGGATCTCGAGCCGCACACCCTCTTCCCCGCTCACAGGGTCCCGGAGGCTCCCGTCACGCGGTGCGGCGATCGTTGCGCCGGTCACGCATCCCTGGTGCTCGCTCACAAACGTATCGAGCGAGTCGCGCAGGGCGTCCGCGAGGCCGGGTCGGGCGACCGAGAGCACCCGAATGCTGCCGCCGCCCTGGGTCTGCGGATCGATCGCATTCGGCCCGATCAACGCGAGCCGCTCCAGTCTGCCCGTCGGCAGAGGCAACAGCCCGCGCGGGTTGCTGAGCAGCACAAACGATCGCGAGGCGACCCGGCGGAGCAGCTCGGGGTCGATCGGCGCGGGGGGCGCGACCGCGACCTGGTGCAGCGTGTCACTGTCCGCATGACCGTTCAGAGCGCCCGTGCGACGTGCGACCAGAAGCAGTCGCGAGACCTTGTCGTCGATCTCGGACTCGGGTACAGATCCGGCTCTCACGGCCGCAATCAACAGGCCACCCCATGGTCCTTGCGGGCCCGGCATGATGAGATCCAGCCCCGCCAGCGCGCTGGGCACGGTGGTGCGAGTGGCGGACCAGTCGGATACCACCACGCCCGGAAATTCCCACTCCCCTTTGAGTAGGTCCCGGAGCAGGGTCGGGTTGGCCGTCATCGTGGCGCCGTTCACCGAGTTGTAGGCGGCCATGACCATGGCCACATCCGCCTCGACGACGCAGGCCTCGAATGGCGGGAGGTAGAGCTCGCGTAGAACCGTCTGCGAGATGCGTGCGTCGTAAGTGCGGCGATCGGTCTCCGAGTCGTTGGCGACGTAGTGCTTGGCGGTCGCCCCAACGCCGGCTTCCTGCACGCCTCGCACGAAGGCCACCGCAATGCGGGCCGTGAGGACGGGGTCCTCCGAATAGCATTCGAAGCCCCGGCCGCTCAGCGGGGTGCGCACGATGTTGACGGTGGGGCCGAGAATCACGTCGACACCGATCGCCCGGGCCTCGTGGCCGAGTGCGAGAGCCACCTCGTGGACGAGCTGCTCGTCCCACGTCGCGCCGAGCGCCACCGGACACGGGAGCGATGAGGACGGATGGTTGGAATCGAAACGCGTTCCCCGTACGCCGGCGGGGCCGTCGGACAGCACCATCGGGCGCAGCCCGACCGCGCTCTCGCTGTGGAGCAACCAGGAATCCGCTCCTGTCAGCAGACGAACCTTCTGCTCAAGCGTGAGCTGGGCCACCAGGCCCGACTCATCGCCGCGGACACCTGCAGGGACGCTGCTCATGACTATCTCCTAGGTGCGGACGACCGCGGCCGGCACGTTGCCGGCCGCGATCTGCCTCTGCAGAGCTCAGGCCGCGGGCTTGAGCTGCATCAGGATGTACGGCATCTGCGGGTCGCTAGGCGAAGGGTTCATGTACGGGTGCGACTGGTTGGGCCAGCCGGTGTACTTGTTGCTGCTGTAAACGTTCCAGTCCGCGCCGTAAAGAAGCGGAGCCATCGGCACCTGCTCCGACATGATCTTCTCGAGCGACTGCACCACCGGGTAGAGGGATGCGGTGTCGCTCGGGTCGGTGGCAGAGTACTTGGCCAGGGCCGCCTGCGCGTCCGCGTTGGACCAGCCGCTGTAGTGAGCGACCGAGTTCGAGTCAGCGCTGTCGAACCAGTTCTGGTACTGGATGTAAGGAATGCTGCCGCCGTTGCCCCAGTGGATAGCCGTCTGCCACTGCGAGGGCTGCGACGTGATGTTGGTGTTCCAGTCCGAGTAGCCCTGCGCGGGCTTGGTGGTCACGTCCATGCCCAGGGGCTGGAGCTCCTGTGACATGAGGGCGGCGTTCTCCCAGTAGTCGGAGAACGGAACGGGATCGTAGACCGAGAAGCTGATGATCTGACCGCGCTTGGTCCAGCAGTTGGCGGAGTTGGTGCCGTCGCAGTTTCCGCCCGACTTGAAGACGCCTTTGGCGCTGTCGTACGAGGATGTCGCCGGAGGTGCCCAGCCGCCGCCCGTCAGGATGTCGTAGACGTCCATACCTGCAGGCAGGTTGGCCGCCTTGGCCGCTGCCGCGTCGGGCACGTTGCCGCTGGTGGACAGGTCGTTCTTGTAGGTGCCGTCGCTCGGAAGGAAGGCGCCCTGGTTGGGCAGGATCAATCCGCTCGACGAGCTCGCGGGCTGCTCGTAGCCAGACTCGCCCAGGAGGGCTAGCGCGTTGCGGTCGATGCCATAGCTCACGGCCTTGCGGACCGCCACGTCACCGATTCCGGTGGCGCCGCCGTTACCGGGGTTCAGGTTGAACCACAGCGTGACGGTGCTGCCCGCGGCAAACCACGCGTGATTCGTCAGCGGGTTGAGGTTGACGTAGTTGGCGTAGACGTTCGGGATGTCGTTTCCCGCCCAGTCCAGCTGTCCGCTCACGAGCGCGTCGCTCGCCGCGGCGTTGGTGGCGATGGAAGGTGTCCAGATTGCAGACTCAGGTGGCGTCCCGCCCCAGTAGTTCGGGTTCGGCTTCCACTTGATGACGGAGCTCGAGTAGCTGTCGAGCATGAAGGGGCCGGTGCCGATCGGGCTGGCGATCGCCATCGTCGGGTTGGTAGCGACCTGGGCCGCGACCGACGCCTTGAGGACGTAGGTCTTGGCGAGGATCACGAAAAGGCTAGTGAACTGTGGTGCCGCGAAGTGGAGGGTGACCGTGTTGCCGTTGACCGTCGGGTCCGACGCCTGTGCCGGGACCCCGTACAGGTCGGCCTTCGGGTTCTCGATGGCCTTGTAAGTAGCGGCTACGTCGGCCGGACCGAAGGACGAGCCGTCGTTGAACTTGACGCCCTGCCGGATCGTGAGCTGAAGGTCCTTACCGCCGTTCTGGAACGCGAACGCGGTGGCCAGCCATGGATGAGTGCCGGCCGCCGTAGCATCGAGCTCGTCGAACTCGACCAGCGGCTCGTTGACGATGCTCCGCACGCCCATCTGGGCCGAGACCGAGTTGTTGTCATACGGGTTGAAGTCTTGCGAGAACGTCACCCCGGTGGTGGGCTCCGCAATGAGGGGTTGCCCCTTCGCCGACGTTGTCGTCGTCGCCGTTTGGTTGCAACCAAACGCAAAGACCAGGGCGCTCATCGCGACCAGGCTTGTCAATACTCTCCGATTCATCGTTTCGCTACCTCCGTGACGCGCGGCCCGCTTTTGGCCGTGCATTGCTGACGGGAAACCCAGACGACGCCACCCTCTCTCCACGGCTGTGACGGATCGGCGGGGACCGAAACGCCAGACCCAAAACCATTTTTCTTCACCTCTTTTTCAATCTCTGTCGAGTGATCCGCCGGCGGCTGCCGCGTGGTTCGCAGCGGTCTGAGCGGCAGCGGTTGCCAACAATCCGTTTTCACTGGCCTGTCGGTTGGCAGGATCGACATGAAGCCAGCACGCGGCGATATGCCCGGGCGAAACCGCGATGCTTGGCGGCACCTGGCGTTTGCAGATGTCCATCGCGAACGGGCAGCGAGGGTGGAAACGGCACCCGGTCGGCAATGCAAGCAAGCTCGGGGGCGCTCCGCGCCCGGCGAGTTTCGGCGGCTCGATCCGGTCGGGATCAGGAGCGGCCGAGAGCAAGAGTTGCGTATACGGATGGGCCGGGTGATCGGTCAGGTTGACGCTGGGCGCCGCCTCGACTAGCTGCCCGGCATACATGACGACGATGGTGTCGGCGAGGTATCGGGCCGACGCGATGTCGTGGGTGACATAGAGGATTGCCAGGTGCTCGCGGTCCCGCAGGTCGGCCAGCAGGTTGAGCACGCCCAGTCGTATGGAGACGTCGAGCATCGAGACCGGCTCGTCGGCGAGCAGCACGCGCGGTCGGACCGCCAGGGCGCGTGCGATGGCGACGCGCTGTCGCTGGCCGCCCGAGAGCTCGTAAGGGAACTTGCCGGTGAAGTTTTCGGCGGGCTTCAACGCGACGCGATTGAGCAGCTCCGCCACCGCAGCGTCCATGTCACCGGTCACGATGTGATGAATCTCCAGGGGCCGCACCAGGTGGTGCCGGATGCGGTGCACCGGGTTCAGCGACGCAAATGGGTCCTGGAAGACCATCTGCACCTGCCTCGCGTATGAGCGAGGCCGTCCCTTAGGCGCCGGCTTGCCGTCGATCAGCACTTCTCCCTGGTCGGGCTTGATGATTCCGGCCAACAGGCGGGCCACCGTCGTCTTTCCTGCGCCGCTCTCCCCCACCACCGCGGTGACCTTGCCGGCATCAAGGCGTAGGGAGACGTTCTCCACGGCATGAACGGGTGCCCGTCGGGAGAGCAGCCCGCGTCCCTGCTTGACCCAAAAGTACTTGGTGAGATCGCGACCTTCCAGCACAGGTGTAAGAGCGCTCATCGCGCATGCACCCCCATATCAGCCGGATCGGGCTGAGCCAGCTCCGCCGGAACTTTCGCGTCTCCCCTATGGAGCCAGCACGCAACATCACGCGCGGACCCGTCGAGCGACTCGAGCCGCGGTACGTCGTGCTTGCATTGCTCCATGGCCCAGGCGCACCGCGGATGGAACGCGCACCCGGTCGGGAGGTCACGTAGATCTGGTGGCGAGCCGGGGATACCAATCATTCGAGCGCGCTTGCCGTGCATCGGAGGAAAGCAGTTGATGAGGCCATGCGTGTAGGGAAGTCGAGGAGACTTGAAAAGCGAGGCGGCCGGCGCCCTCTCCATCAGGCGACCCGCGTACATCACCGCGATCTCGTCCGCCAGCTCCACCAGCAGTGAGAGGTCGTGGGTGATGAAGAGGGCGGCGAAACCGAGCCGGTCGCGCAGAGCGATGAGCTCCTCGAGGATCTCCCGCTGGGTGACGACGTCGAGGGCGGTCGTCGGCTCGTCCAGGATCATGACCTGAGGCTCGAGGGCGAGCGCCATCGCGATCATCGCCCGCTGCTTCATGCCGCCGGACATCTCGTGTGGATAGCTGCGTAGGCGGTCGGCGTTGATCCCGACCATGTCGAGCAGCTCCGACGACCTTTCCCTTCGCCCGGACGCCGACATGCGTGGGCGGTGAACGCGAAGGAGGTCGTCAAACTGTGCGCCGATAGTGATCACGGGGTTGAGCGCGTTCATCGAGCTCTGCAGCACGACAGAGATCTCGGACCAACGCACCGCGCGAAGCTCGTCCTCGTCCGCCGCGAGGAGGTCAACGGTTCCGCTCGGCCCATCCCCGCCGATCGGTTTCGAGTGGAACAGCACGGACCCGGCGGTGATCAGCGCCGGAGACCGGAGCAGGCGTATCGCGGCCAGCGCCAGCGTGGTCTTGCCGCTGCCACTCTCTCCCGCTAGGCCCAGCACCCGTCCCCGGCGAAGCACCAGGTCGCAGTCGACGACGGCGTGGACCGCCTGGTCGCCGTAGCCGTAGTCGACGCTGAGCCCCCGGATCTCAAGCACCGGCTCCGGCGCTTTCCCGTTTGTGGGGATGTCGGACTCGCGCGCCCGCGGCGCAAGATCATGCGTCCGCACGCTGCTGACGACCGGGGTCATGCCAAGGCTGGCTCGGGTGCTTATGCCCGCCTTTTCCGCCACACGCTTCGAGAGGCCGGAGACGCGCAGCCTGGGGTTCACGTACTCGTCGATGCCGAAGTTGAGGAGCGCCAGGCCGGTACCGAGCAGCGCGACGCAGAAGCCGGGCGGCGCCCACCACCACCACCACCCACCGCGAATCGCGTTGTTGGCGAATCCTTCGCGCAGCATGTCACCCCAGTTCCACAGCCCTGGCGGAGACGAGGTCGGCGATCCGGCGAGGCCGAGGAACGCGATGGCGACGTACGCGTAGATCGCATAGAGCGTGGTGAACAAGAAGGACGCGGCGACGATCGGCAGGAGGTTCGGAAGCAGCTCGGCGAGGATGATGCGAAGGCTTCCCTCGCCGGCGACTCGTGCCGCCTCGACAAAGTCGCGATTGCGTAGCGAGAGCGTCTGCGCCCTAAGCACGCGCGCGCTGTACGCCCATGCCGTGACGGCGATGATGACCGCGACCAGGAAAATGCTCGAACCCGCAGTCGGTGCATAGCTCGCGAGAACGATCAGCAGCGGGAGTCCCGGGATCGCAAGAAAGACATTCGCGATGAGCGACAGGCCCTCATCGGCGCCACCTCCGAGATAGCCGGATGTCACACCGATCACGACGGAGAGGACCGTAGCGATGGCCGCGGCCAGCAACCCGACGTAAAGGGTGGCCTGCGTTGAGACCAGAACCTGGGACAGAACATCCTGGGCAAAGACGGTCGTGCCGAGCCAGTGCGCGGCCGAGGGCGCCAGCGGGAGCGGATAGAACTGAGCCGTGATCCCGGTGCCAGGGCCCGTGCCAGGGACCGGGACGTGGCGGACCCAGTTCTGAAGGTCTGTCTGATTGGGCGAGTACGGCGCCATCCACCGACCGATGATCGACACCACCACGAACGGGGCCAGGATCACGAGCCCCGCGGTCACCTTGCGGGAGCGCGGCAGGCCAAACATCGGCGCCCGGGCAAGGGCCGGCTCAGGCGTCGTGCCTGCGATCAGAGGCGCCTGGTTGAGGGAAGTGCTGTTGATGGTCACGGCTTCAGGCCATCTGCCTTGCCCGCGGATCGATCAGGACGTAGACCACGTCGGCAAGCAGGTTGGCGAGCAGCACCACCAACGTGATGACGACGAAGATCCCCTGCACGAGGGAGTAGTCGAGCTTTCCCAATGCGTCGTAGAGGTGGTAGCCGATGCCCGGGTAGTTGAAGACGATCTCAACCAGGATCTGTCCCGCGACCACCAGGCTGATGGCGATGGCGAAGTTGGAGACGACCGGCAGAAGGGCGTTTCGCGCCGCGTACCACACCACCGTTCGGGTGGGCAGTCCTTTGGCCTGGGCCACCAGGACGAAGTCCTCGTCCATCGTGGTGACCATCTGGTTGCGCATGGAGAGGATGAACCCGGCGATGGAAGCCAGGATCACAGTCGCGACCGGAAGGATCGCGTGGGCGATGACGCTCTGGATGTATGGCCAGTTGAACCCCGCGGTGGTGGTGTAGATGTCGAAGCCGAAAAGGCTCGGGAACAGCTTGAGCATCGTCCCGGTCTGACCGAAGATCAGGACGAGCACCAGGGCCAGGAAGAAGTAGGGCATCGCCTGGAAGAACGTGGCCGCCGGCAGCACCCACTCGACCCACGTTCCGCGGCGCCAGGCCATCAACGTACCGATCACGGTGCCGCCGGCAAAGCTCAATACCGTTGCGAGGCCAAGCAGGCCCAACGTCCAGGGCAGGTACGAAAGGATGAGGCTGCCGACTGATGCGTTTTCGGACCACGAGTGTCCGAGGTTGCCTTGAAGGAGGTTGCCCACGTACGTCGTGTACTGATCCCACAGGCTGGTGTGGACGTTGTAGCCCAGCTGCTCCTCGATGGCCTTGATGCAGGCCGAGTTGCAGTTCCCCGATTGGGAGGCCCGAGCGACAGCGCCGGCGACGGGGTTGCCAGGCACCACTCGCGGTAGCAGGAAGCTGACGGTGAGTGCCACCCAGGCGGCGAGGAGGTAGACACCCAGCTTGCGCACCAGTGCTTGCACGGCTATATGTCTCCGCCGGCAGCCAGCAGCTTGCCGGCCGGCGATGAAGGATCCGGGCCGCAACCGCAGCTCTCCCGCAGGATGAGCTCAACCGGGAGGACGGTGTCTGGCGCACCTCCGCCCGCGCTGATCCTCGTGTGCAGAACCTCGAAAGCGGTCGCGCCCAGCTCGAGCATGGGCTGCCGGACCGTGGTCAGGGGTGGATGCAGGTGGCGTGCGACAGGCACGTCGTCGAACCCGGTGACCGCAACCTCCTGCGGCACCCGGATGCCGCGCTGAGCGAGTGCGTGGATCACCCCCAAGGCGGTCTGGTCGTTGGCGCACAAGATGGCGCGGGGAAGGTTCCGGCCTGCGTCCAACAGCGTCGCGACCACCTTGGCCCCTCCGGCTGCGCTGTAGTTGCCTTGCCAGTCCGGCCCGGTCTCGATCTCGGCGCCCGCTTCGGCGGCCGCCGTTTCGAATGCCCGTGAACGTGTCCGGTTGTCAGGGCTGTCAGCCCGTCCGGAGACATAGCCGAGGCTGCCATAGCCATGGTCGATCACCAGGTGATTGACCAGCGCGCGGATTCCAGAGTCGTTGTCACACCGCACGTTGATGGATGCAGGAGTGGGGCTCCCGGCCAGAGTCACCACGGGGACCATGTCGGCCAGCCGGGCAATGCCGACGGCCGAGAGCATGCGGTCGTGGAGGATGAGACCGTCGGATTTGCCTGCAATGCCGGCAATCCGCGACGCCACGTTGTCGTCGTTGAAGCCGACCGAGCTAATGAGTAGGTCGAATCCGTGACGCTGCGCCCCCACCTCAATGCCGCGATTGATGACGTCGATGAAGAGGAAGCTCTCGTCCTCGCCCTCGAATAGCTGCTCTCCCCCGCGCCGAAAAACGACGCCGACCACCTCTTTGAGCCCGTTGGAGAGGGCCCGCGCAGCGCCGTCAGGCACAAAGCTCAGCTCTCGGACGGCTCGCATCACCCGCTCGCGTGTCTCAGCTCGGGGAGTGCCAAGCCCGTTCAGGACGCGGGAGACGGAAGCAATTGAGACCCCGGCGCGGCTGGCGACGTCATAGATGGTGAGCGTCCCCTTGGCCTTCTTTGTCTCCGCCACCTGAAATCTTCCTGCCTTTGATCGGGCGATTGACATCTGGCGCCCGGTTGCGGTAACCGCTTACCGGTAAGCGCTTACAGACCCTAGCACGGGCTTGCGAGATGCGCAAGAGTTGTGTTTCGCGGCCCCAGATCCTGCCCGGATACCGGTTCATGGGAGGATTTGCGGATGTCCAACGCGCTTGAGATTCAGGGCATAACCAAGCGGTACGGCGACCTCGTGGCCGTCAACGACCTGAGCCTCGAGGTCCGGCCGGGCGAGGTTTTCGGCTTCGTGGGTAGCAACGGGGCCGGCAAGACCACGACGATGCGAATCGTTCTTGGCGTGCTGCTCCCGGATGCCGGCGAGGTGCGCTGGGAAGGCTCCCCCATCGAGTTCGAGACCCGCCGCCGGATCGGTTACATGCCGGAAGAGCGCGGCCTCTATCCGAAGATGCGCATAGGTGAACAGCTGACGTACCTGGCGCAGCTCCACGGCGCCGATGCTGCGACCGCCTCACGTTCCGTCGGCACCTGGCTTGATCGGTTTGGTCTCAAGGATCGTGCCAAGGACGAGCTGATCAAGCTGAGTCACGGCAACCAACAGCGCGTCCAGCTGGCCGCGGCACTGGTGTTCGATCCGTTGCTGCTCATTCTCGACGAGCCGTTTGCCGGTCTCGACCCAGAAGCGGTCGATTCCATGAGCGCCGTCCTTCATGAGCGCGCGGCCGCAGGCACTCCAGTTGTGTTTTCCAGCCATCAGCTGGAGCTGGTCGAGCGGATCTGCGATCGGGTCGCGATCATCCAGCGCGGCCATCTCGTGGCTTGCGGCACGATCGATGAGCTCACGGGTAAGGGTCCGGAGCGGATCTGGATCGACGCGCCGGCCGCGAAGTCAGGCTGGGCCGACGGCCTGCCTGGCGTCAATGTCGCGCGTGCCGACGGATCGCGGCTGTTGCTGCAGCTGGACGCTTCGACCGACGATCAGGCCGTGCTCAAGGCCGCCCTGGCGACGGGACCGGTGCGTGAGTTTCACCGCGACGTACCCAGCCTGCTCGACGTTTTCCGGGAGGCTGTGAGTGAGCAGAGAGTTGGCTCGCCGACCTAGCCTTCCCGAACCGTCGAACTCCGCGTTCCATACCTTCTTTCTGATCGCCCGGCGCGAGTACCTCACCAGGGTCCGCAGCAGGTTCTTCCTGATCGGCACCGCCGTCCTGATGGTTCTTCTCGCCGGTTACATCGTCCTCCAGGCCGAGGTCATCAACCGAGCCACGACCACGGTGAAGGTAGGCTTCGTCGGCGCTTCGCAGGTGCTCGCGCCACAGCTGAAGGCTGCGGCCGCGGCCGACACGTTGGCTCTCGAGACCCACAGCTTGCCGGACGTGTCGACCGGAGAGGGCCAGATCCGGGACGGCAAGCTCGATGTGCTGGTGAGCGGAGAAGTTACCGCTCCGGTGGTAGAGGTCAAGGAACAGCTGGATCCGACGGTGGCGGCCGCGCTGACCGGGCTCGCCCAAGAGGCGGCGCTGACCCAGGCGCTGTCGGCGAGCGGCGTCGATCCGACTGCCATCGAAACGAAGGTCGGGAGCGCTCGGATTCACCTCGTCACGCTTGACCCCAACGCCGCCCAGCGAACCCAGCGCCAGGTGATCGGAATCTTTGTGGCGGCGTTGCTGTACGTCGCGCTGCTT
>Ga0210384_10007257_pt1 | contig 11703 bp, 10 predicted proteins | sample IncBWH2MmetaG_FD_160574 | JGI IMG/M metagenome (GOLD analysis project Ga0210384, IMG submission 160574) | Forest soil microbial communities from Barre Woods Harvard Forest LTER site, Petersham, Massachusetts, United States - Inc-BW-H-2-M | ecosystem: Environmental > Terrestrial > Soil >...
CTTGTCGTCACGATGCTGCGAATCGCGGTGAATACCTTGTTCGCGCCCACGATATCGAATCTTTATGCGCGCAGCGACAGGGCGACAATGCAGGACCTCATCACCAGGACGGCATCATGGACGTTCTGTGCGGGAATTTGCATCGCGGCCGCGCTCTTTATCCTCGCCGAACCCCTTCTTGCCTGGTTCGGCGTCGGTTACGAGGCTGGCGTACCGGCACTGCGCATTCTTCTCGTGAGCCAGGTGATGGCTGCCAGCGCCGGTTCGCAATTGTATGTCATGACCATGACCGGGCGCGAGTGCAGCGCGGCTGTGCTGCTCGTGTGCTGCGCGGTAGTCAACGCGGGGGCGAGCGCCGTGCTGGTCGGCATGTTCGGGCTGACGGGCGCGGCAATCGGCACTGCCGTGTCTCTGGTCGTCTGGAACGTGGCGATGGCGCTCTTTTTATGGCGGCGGTTGAATCTGTTGCCAGGTGTACTCGCCATGTTCCGATTTCCTCCCGGGAAGGACCCAGGTGTCATGACCGGTCGTGGGCGGCTCACGTAGAGCGGTTCGCTCACGGGATCGCACACTTTCAGCGTCGCCTTGGTGGTCGCGCGTCTCTCCCGCCGGCGATCTTGTTTGCGCCGACGGAGACGGACTGTTTTTTGCGGTGGAGGGGTAGACGTTGGCAATGTCCGCATTGCGAATCGTCCCGTCAGGAAAGGATCCCGTCGGGTCAGACGATCGCTGCCCGCATTACCTTCGAATGCTGCTGCCGCTGGTGAGGGAAAGTCGCAGGAACGCCACGGGCGCCGGTTATTTGTCCAGCCGCGCCGTGCCGTGGGTTCTTCGGTTGATGTCCTTGCGGAACTGATCGATGCGAGCCTCATCAACGTGATTTGCTTCCTCAATCAAGCTTGAAGGCTCCGATGCCTCGATTTGTTTGATTTCGGGGATCACCGTGACCGGTTTTGGAAGCGGCTTGCTCACATCGGAGGTTACAAGTGGGGAGCTGTTGTTTACCGCTCGTGTCAGTGACCCGTGGTTGGCCCCCCAAATCGCCGCCTGGGTCCGGTTGTGAACCCGGATCTTGCGAAGGATCGCCTTGACGTGCACCTTCACGGTCGCTTCGGCGATGTCCATCTTTCGCGCGATGCATTTGTTGGAGTCGCCCTTGATCAGGCAGCGCAGAACCGATTCCTCCCGCGAGGAAAGCTGCGGTGCGAGCGCGTCCTCGGGCGTGACGAAGATCGCCTTGTTGTTTTCGTCGCAGGGCACCGCCTCGCAGAGGTGTTCGTGTTCGGAATCGAGAACGAACGACAGGAATGCCAGCGGGAAAATTGTCTCACCCATCATCACCAGCTCCAGGGATTTGATGAAGGCAGCGCTGGTCATATCGACGAAATAGCCGTTGGCGCCTGCCCGAAATGCTGAAACCATCTCCTCCGGGCGAAAGTGATCGGCTACGATCGCAATGCGGCCGCCGAGGTGCTGTTCCCTGAAGCGTTCGATTTGCTCAAGCGTGGTATCGAAGTCATCACCGGTATGGACAACGATGAACAGCGGCTGGCTTTGTTGGAGTTTGCTAGCGAGCGAATCGTCGGCGCTTGATACCGAGGCCAGAACGCGAAAACTTGTTGAGCGCAGGATTCTGGCAAGTCCCTCCCTGAGCAGGATGCTTTTCCCAACAAGTATGGTTGCGAAAGATTGTCTCCCCAACATGGGGAACCCTCCCAGTATTCTCGCAAATTGACACCGGCAGGCAAATCTCCAACCTCTCCCCTTTTGGTGATTCACCAAATGAATTTTAGGAAGGTCTTCTCATCGGAAGTCTTGTGCCGAATATATAGGTTTGTTTAATCGAACGCTCAGCGTCTACTCAAGTGATGCTTTTATGAACATTAAAGCCTAATCCCCAACATCCCTATATATCTTTGGTAATAGACGGGGCTATAGGCGCGCGGCTTATTGTCGTTCACGCTCGGGAAGGCTGGAGAGTTCCTGCGGACAGCGGCTGATCGCTGGCGGTCAGAATGTCGCAACCGCAACAACAATCGTGCGCTCTACTTTGCGCTGTGTTACTGCGTTGACAAACGCGAAAAGCCGCGTCCATGAAGAAAGTCAATGAAGAAACATGGCGGCTGTCGCAAGTTAATAAAGAATATTCTATGGGCGCGCGAGGACTGCCCATGCGTTGCACCAGCCTGGTGATCGCGGACCGTCATCCTGTGGTTCTGCAAGGCTTGACGAGCGTCCTCGGGACGCAGGGCGGCTTTGAAATCGTTGCGCGCTGCAGTGATGGTCTCGGCTGCATCGAAGCGATCCGCCGTTTGGTGCCGGACATCGCCATCCTGGACATCTCGATGCCCGGCTTGACCGGACTGGAAATCCTTACCATCGCCAACTGCGAGGGACTTTCCACGCGGCTGGTCTTTTTCACCGCATCGATTCAAGGCCACGAATTGGTCATGTCGGCCGCCGCCGGTGCTTACGGTGTCCTGCTGAAGGATGTGGCGCTCGAAATTCTGGTGCAGTCCTTGCAGCAGGTCGCGTGCGGCCACAGGTTGCCGCTGCTTTCCTCCGATCAGGCGACACGTCGGGAGCAAAAGGGCGTCGCGATCACGGAAAATGTGCTGGCAGTGCTGACGGACCGCGAGCGCCAGATCATGTCGCTGGTGTCCGAAGGGTTGTCGAACAAGGAAATCGGGCGCAGGCTGAACATTGCCGACGGCACCATCAAGGTCCACCTGCATCACGTCTATCAGAAACTTGAAATCAGCAACCGGACGGTGCTCGCCGCGCTCGCCATATCGCATAATGACGGCGTGGGTGTCGCTCCCGCAAATCCTGTTCCCCGATCATCTTGAAAACAGCGGAGTCGCCTGCAGTCTGGCGGCCTGCGCGGCGAAGCGCGCCTGCGTGATCAGGGCTGGGGCCAGTTGCACGCTGCCGCGATCTTGCGTCGGACGGGATCCAGGCCCGCAAGTCGGAACGTATTTTCGTACGGCGGACCATTGCGAGCGTACACTTGAACGAGAATCCGGCCGCCATCCGGCATCGAGCGCAGGAGGCGAACGACGTCGCCTGGAAAGGCGAGACTGTTCCCTGCTTCCAGGGTTATCCCGCGCTGCTCGACGGACGGATCATCGTCGATCTTGTATACGACCTTCACGGCGTCGTCGGTGGCCTGTTTCCAGGAACCTGTCGTGGAAATCGTCAGCCCTGTGCGATGGGCGCGACAATAGATAGTGAGCGAGGATGGAGCGTCTTGCGACGGCTCGCGCGCCGTCGTCAGCGCGGCGATCTGCGGCGTATAGTCCACCGGCGAGGTTGTCTCGCTGATGATCCAGTTCCGACCTTGAGGCTGCGCGGGATCAGGTGTTTCAGCCATCCTCTTCAAGATGTCGTCGACGCACTTCGACCGCTCGATGGCTTCGAGCTGTGAGCAGGCCTTCAGGCGATCGACGGCATTGCCGATTTGAGCACACACGGTCAGGCTCAGGCTCGAGAGTACGGTCGCAACGAGAGCGCCGGCACTCCTCATTGTGACGGCCCTGCTCGTTGGGCCTGTGGTTGATCAAGCCATTCCTGCGCGGGCCGGAAGCGCTCCAGATTCGGCACCTTGGCGCGCAGGTTGACCTCCTTCCACTTCGGGTCGAATCCGGGGGACTGCAATTTGCCGAAGCGACTGAACAGGTGATCCACGAGACGCGCCACGCGCCGGTATCGGTCGGACTGTTGAGGCCAGTTATAGGCCAGGAGGACGGTGGGGACGGCGACTGTTGCGATTCGCTCACCCTTGGGCACCAAGTTCGGATAATCCATCGCCTCGATAGATGATGGAAGATAATAGTCCTCGAATTTGGTATCGTACTCGACGGGAAGAAACTTGAAGCCCGGCTCCCAGCGTCCCCTGAGAAATGCGTCAACGGGTTTCGACGTCACAAATACAACGGCCGAGATTTCTCCACGTTTCATTTGTTCCAATGCCACCTGGTGCGGAATAAACATTTTTTCCACATTTAAACCCAGCCGGCTGAAAATCAGCGGACCGGAATAGGCGGCCGCCGTGCCTTGCGTGTTAAAATTGACCTTTTTCCCCTTGAGATCTTCGAGCGACCGGATCTCGGGGCGGACGAAGATATGCAATTCGGCCGGAAAAAGATTCAGAATGTAGACGAGGCGCCCTTTAATGAAGGGCGCCTGTGCCTTGTAGTCGTCAAGCGCGTCTGTGTTGATGATGGCCGCATCGACACCTCGGAGATATAGCAGCGAGTTGACATTTTCGGTCGCCCCGGTCGTGACGATCGGGATGACGTGAAGCTTGTCTTCCTCATTTACAATGCGAGCGATCTCTGCGGCGAGGCGAAGCGGGGCCCCTTCGATGAGCCCGCCGGCGAGACCGACCGTCCACGCATTGATGCGTTCTTTTGCGGTTATGTCGGCCCTCCTCGCGACTGCCAGGGCCGTCTGCGTCTCGCGTGTCGGGAGGGATTGAGCGTTGGCGGGCAACTGCAGGCCAAACACAGCGAATACGATCGCTGAAAGCTTCTTAAGGGACATGAGGGTCTCCATTCGTCAGCTGATTACCGCGGGCCGGCCGGCTACGCCGATTGCTATTTCAATGTTTCGATCCGCTCCTTCGCACCTTCAATGCCGCCTGCCTGTGCCCGTTCATATAGTTCGAGCGCCTTCGTGCGATCGCCGGAGATTCCACTCGCGCGCCATGATTGCAGGACGCGCGCGTCGTAAGTTTCGGCGAGCATGAAGGCGGCTTGCGCGCTGCCATGCTCGAGAGCGTGCTGAAGCAGCGGGCGAGCGCTGCTGATATCAGCTTGCTCGAGTAACGCGGTTGCTCGAGCAAGCAGCCTCTGTTCGTCTACGAGGGAGGAGCGGGGGGCGCCCACCGACGTGGATCGCGCTATCGCGGCAGCGGCTGTCGGAGCCGAATCCGGTGCGGCGGCGCGAACGGCCGGCTGTGCCTCCGGAGGCGGCGATTCCGAAACCGACGATTGTCCCGAGGTGGAAGCGGGAACGATCTGCCGTTTAACCGCTTGGAGTTCGTCCCTGGCGGAAGTCAGCTCGCGCGCAAGGGCGTCGGCACGATCGCGCTCGCTGGCGACGGCCAGCTTCTGTTCCGTTGCGCTGGTTTTGCTGGTTTCCGTCAGGTGCGATATCTCGGCATGCGCGGCAGCTAGAAGTGTGGAGTGCGCATCGATCTCCTTGCGCGCCGCGGCAAGTTCGCGGGCCAGCCTCTCGGTCTTGTTGCGTTCCTTCCCAATTGCCTGCTCTTGTTCGAGCTTCGCCGCCTCATCGGCTTGCGCGGTATCGCGGGCCGCGGCGCGCGCGGTATCGAGGTCTGCCCGGACGGAGGCGAGTTCGCGCGCAAAGGCGTCTGCCTTATCGCGCTCCTGTTTGACCGCCTGCTCCAGCGCCTGCTTTTGCTTGCCCTGCGCCTCCCTGGTTTGCGCGGTATCGCGGGCCGCGGCGCGCGCGGTATCGAGGCCTGCCCGGACGGAGTCGAGTTCGCGCGCAAGGGCGTCTGCCTTGTCGCGCTCCTGTTTGACCGCCTGTTCCAGCGCCAGTTTTTGCTTGCTCTGCTCTTCGGTAGCTTGCACGACTTCCGAAACTGCGATCCGCGCCGCGTCGAGTTCGGCCCGGACGCGGGCAAGTTCACGCACGAGTTTTTCCGCCTTGTCCCGCTCCTGGTCGAGCGCATGTTTTTGGTTGCTCTCCGCCTCAGTCGCTTGCACGGCCTCCAAGCCCACGGTCCGCGCCTTATCGAACTCCGCCTGGAGGAAGGCAAGTTCACGCGCGAATGCGTCTGCTCTATCCCGCTCCTCGTCGAGCAGCTGCTTTTGCTTGATCCTCTCCGCTTCAGCCGCAGACCGCACCGCATCGAGCTGCCCCTGGAGCGACGAGGTCAGTGCACGCGCAAGTGCTTCAGCCCTGGTCCATTCCCGTTCGTGTTCAAGCGACAGCCTTCGCTCGCGCGCCGGAGCGGATTGCGACGTTTGCGCCGCTTTGCCCGCTGTGGCCTCCAGCGAGGGTTCGTTCCGTGTGGCGTTGGCCTGCGCGGTCTCGCGTTCATTTTCGATGGCGACGAAGATGGCGGCGCGGTTGTCGCGTTCGCCGCCTAGCGCATTGTCCGCCGGGGCTCCGATGCAAAGCCACAGAGCACACACCGCCGCAGTAGCGGACGCACCTGCACTGAGTCTGCTTTTTCTGCGTGAACACTGGACCGTTTTGGATTGCCGTAACCGGCCGGCTCGAGACAAGGCAATCGACCCGCCCTGGTTTTGAAACGAAACGCCGTGGCGCACCGCCCAACGAGCAGGCGTGATGTCACCGGTATCTTGGTCTACCAGCAAAGCCCAGTTGGGTTCCGCTGCAATTGCCTTCACGCCCATCGCGGTAACTCAGATGATCTTAGGGCACAGTTAGTGTCATGACACAGCTTTCATCGACCGTTTGTCGAGGTCGCGATTGAGGTAGTCAAATGGGAGTAGCTGTAGCAATCGCCGCCATTAAGTAGATCACGCTCTCATTCGACGGAACGTTCTTGACCCAAATATTCGTGCATGACTACGCTGCGTCGTACACTTGAGCCAGCGCATCAAGGAGAGCACCATGAACAGATCACTCATCGTATTTGCTGGCGTGACCTCTATGCTCACCCTGGTGTTGAGCACGCAAATCAGCATCTCCGCCGAACTCGGTGCTCCGGCCAGGATCAGAACGGCCGCCAACCAAAAGCTGCCGCATCGAGTGGCCGTACAGGTCGACGTCAATGACCCCGCCGTTATGAATCTCGCCCTCAACAACGTAAGCAACGTGGCTCAGCATTACCGCGATGTCGGAGAGAAGGTTGATATTGAAGTGGTTGCTTTTGGACCTGGACTGCACATGTTGCGCGACGACACTTCGCCAGTCAAAGCGCGCATCAAGTCCATGAGCGAAGCCATGCCGTACCTCGCCTTTTCTGCATGTGGGAATACGCGCGAAAACATGACGAGGATCGAAGCGAAAGAAGTCCCTCTCATTTCGCAGGCGAAGGTCGTGAAAGCCGGAGTCGTCCGGCTGATGGAACTGCAAGAGCAAGGCTGGACTTACTTGCGCCCATGACGATTTCAATAGGTGGCTGACCTCGGCCGAGGGCTGGCTTGAAGGCGACGAATCCCGTCAGGCGGAGGCGGCATTATTCCTGCGCCGCGCCCGCTCGGATGGCAGTTGAATGCGAAAATCGTTGAGCTGTTTGCCGGATCTAAGCTGCGCGGTAAGCCAGCGCGGCTGTTTCCCGCGACCTGCCCAGGTCTGGGACGGCTCCGCGGGATTTCTGTACTTTGGAAACACCTGCGGGTAGGGGCGCCGCGCGTGAGGCATCTTCTTGACATTGGCGAGTGCGGTACCGGGTTCGATGAGTTCGGATAATTGCTGATCAAGCCGTGCCTTTTCGGCCAATATTCTACGCACCAACACCGAGGCAACCAGTTCATGAAAGGACCATAGCTCGTCCATGGACATCGATTTGAGGTCATGACGCTTCATGTTCGTCACTCGGATGATTTGTCCGTATTGCGGGGCGTGATTGGAATGTCATGTCTGCAAGTTCAGTGTTTGACGGTCGTCGTGACAGCCGCACCGACGAAAGCGATTCCAAATGCAATTGATAGCGTGCAGTGACGAAACGCGGGGCCATGTGGCGCTCCCGTATTCAATCGCCAACCTGAAGTCTTGTTTAAGCCCTTCCTTTCGCCGCTTCAATGGGCGAAGAAAGCCCAAATGGGGTACTCCTGCCCGACAGGGTGAACATTTGTCGGCCCAGAAAACGGTTGGACGGTCTCGCGACACAAAAATCAATGAAAACTGTTAGAAGCTCGTTTTGCCATTGCCCCGTGATGGCTGGACCGACTCTCTAGAAAATTGAAGCATCATCAGCACTTAGCGACAGCCAAATGAAGCGTGAACAGCGCTTACTTTTCTTGCGAGACAGGCCGACCTTGGCGGCAGCGAAAGTTCTCGGCCGGAACGTTCGCCACCTCGTTTCGCGACCTCACCGCGCGCCTGCACCGCGTCATATTCTTCGGCGAGGCGGCGCTCCAGTCAGTTTTGGAAGCTTTCGGACCCGGTCACTTGCTTCCATTCCGCTTGCGGCTAAGTGGTGTTGCGACAAGACATATCAACGTTGGCACAGCGCCTCCCGCGATCGGGCCGACGTTGCTTTGCGTATTGCAGGCAAGCAGAGGCAGCGGTCGGCTCCGGTTGACCGTAAACTAGAAAAGACGCTGGCCGTGGACGTTAGAGCTAGTAGGCTTCCGCTGGCTGGACCTTGCTCAAACTTCCTCTGGTGGATTGGAACGGTGCGCCGGGAGACCGGCAGGAGACAGAGGGTGCAAGTCCTTCACGGTAAAGGAGTAGCGATCCACGCCGGCCCCGAGTCATGCGCGGGTCGTCGCGAGGCGACGCGTGAAGCGTTGACAGGGGAACGCATAGGCCAGCCATTGAGCGGCGAAATTCCAATCATCCGGAGTGCCGATGCCCTCGTTCCGGCAGAAGGCAATATGGACGGGCACGCGATCGCGAGTGCCCGACCAACTCCGCGCCGTCTGAGACCCTGGCATGTGCGGACGTCTTCTGCGCGGGAACCGGGAGGTCTCCGCATTGCCCTGGGCTGCCGCGCCTGGGGCCGCACGGGGAAGGCCGGAGGCCGAAGCCCGTGATGCATGATGCGGAGAAGTCGGACTCGCCCAGAGTACCGCGGAAGTCGGCGAACAACGTGGCTTGTGCTGCGGCGGAGCCGATGGAGGGAAGGGGTGGGACCAAGGGAAATGCGGACCCGCAACGCACGGTCCGGACGCAGAGCCGGAGAGCCGTGTCCCAGGCGCAGGCCCGCATACGAGAAGCTGTCAACAGGAACAGGAAGGAGAAGCTGACGGCGCTCCTGCACCACGTCGCTGTCGACTGCCTGCGCGCGGCATTCTTCGCGTTGAAGAAGCGCGCTGCAGCCGGCATCGATCAGGTGACGTGGGACCAGTACGCGGAGAACCTCGAAGAGAATCTGAGAGGCCTTCACCGTCGGGTTCAGACAGGAGCGTATCGAGCGTTGCCGTCACGTCGGACCTACATTCCGAAGGCGGACGGCAAGCAACGGCCGCTCGGCATCGCCGCGATTGAGGACAAGATCGTCCAGGCGGCGGTGGTCATGATCCTCACGCCAATCTACGAAGCGGAGTTCCTGGGCTTCAGCTACGGGTTCCGTCCGGGGCGGAGCCAGCACAATGCGCTGGACGCGCTCGCGTACGGGATCAAAGGACGCAACGTCCGATGGATTCTCGACGCCGACATCCGGTCGTTCTTCGACACGATCAGTCATGTATGGCTGGTCCGCTTCATCGAACATCGGATCGGTGACAAGAGGATCGTCCGCCTGATCCGCAAATGGCTCAAGGCCCTCCACTATGTCTACGACCTGTGGGTCCACACGTGGCGCAAGCGCCACGCGACCGGCGACATGGTCGTCGTGCGCTATGCGGACGACACCATCGTCGGCTTCCAGCATCGGGCGGACGCGGAACGCTTCCTCCACGATCTGACGGAGAGGCTCGCCAAGTTTGCACTAGATCTGCACCCTGAGAAGACGCGTCTGATCGAGTTCGGCCGCTATGCAGCCGGCGATCGGGTCCGACGCGGCGAGGGTAAGCCGGAGACGTTCGACTTCCTCGGGTTCACGCACATCTGCGGGACCATGCGGGATGGTCGACGATTCCAGCTCAAGCGCAAGACGAAGCGCAAACGGAAACGGGCAACACTCCAGAGGATCGTGGATGAGCTACGTCGCATTCGGCATTCGCCGATCGACGGGCAGGGGCGTTGGCTGGCAACTGTGCTGAGGGGGCACTATGCCTACTTCGCGGTTCCGACCAACCTTCCGGCGGTGCGCGCGCTGCGCAATCACGTCAAGATGCACTGGTTCTTGAGCCTACGGCGACGAAGCCAGAGGTCTCGACTGACCTGGTCGCGCATGAACGTCATTGCCGCGAAGCACCTGCCGCTCCCGCGTGTCCTGCACCCATGGCCGGAGCAACGCTTCCTCGTCAGCCACCCAAGATAGGAGCCGTATGCGTGAATTGCGCACGTACGGATCTGGGCGGGTTGCGCCTTGCAAGCGCGTTGAAGTCTGCCGTCTGCGATGACGGCCGCGGTAAAGCCTAGCAAGCAGCCGCGAACCGAGTCTTGCGTGGCGTCCGGTAACGGCCGCTGCGAAGCGTAGACAGGGAGGTTGTAGGCCGGAATGAAGTGAACGGGAAAATAGCCCCGAAATCGATCGTGATCGGAGTAGCTGACCCTATCCCGTAAAGGGGAAGGCAGAACCAAAGGCCGCGTCAACGCGAGCAGTCTGAGGTGCTCCCGGGGTTCGTACCGCCAGCATGCAACCAAAGGAAGCAACGTGAACAAGGGAGATCCATCCGGTTCAAGCGGAAGCTTGTAAGACCTGCCAAGCCGAAGAGGTGAGAAGGGTCTGATGACCGGATGGAAGTCATACTGACCGATAGTACTCCGAGGACGGGAGAGCCGGCCACATGGGGAAGCGGTCAGCGGTAGTTGAATTGTTCTTGGGCGACATGGGCTCCATTCAACGGGAGTTACGGCCTTCTATGCAAAGAGAAGATCAGCTGACCATGGAAACGAAACTTGAACAGATAGCAGTGAAAGCTCGAAGGGAGCCAAATCTCCGCTTCACCTCACTGGCCCATCACATCACGCGCGACCGGGTGCTGGAGAATCTATCAAAGATTCCGAAGCGATCCGCCGCCGGGGTGGATGGTCAGACGGTGGAGGCGGCGAAGGAGAGCTTCGAGGGTTGGATAGAGCCGATGCTCCAATCCATCCACCGCCAGGGATATCGCGCGCCCAACATTCGGCGGGTCTATATCCCAAAGCCTGGTAAGACGGAGAAGCGCCCCCTCGGGGTGCCAACTGTCGCCGACCGGGCGCTCCAACGCACCACGGCTGAGGTGCTGTCCGCTATTTACGAGCAGGACTTCTTGCCCTGCTCGTTCGGCGGCAGGCCAGAGCTCAGTGCCCATCACGCCTTGGCGACCCTCAATGAGGTCATCAGCGGCGGCATGACTGGCTGGGTGCTGGAGGCGGACTTGAAGAACTTCTTCGGGAGTCTCAATCATGATTGGGTCCTCCGGTTTGTCGAACATCGAGTAGGCGATCCGCGCCTGATCAGCTTGATCCGGCGTTGGTTGAAAGCGGGTGTCTTGGAAGATGGAGCGGTTCATCCGAGCGAGCAGGGAACCCCGCAAGGTGGATCGATTAGCGTGCTGTTAAGCAATGTGTACCTTCATTACGTTCTCGACCTCTGGTTTGAACGCGTGGTGAAGGGACGGTTGCGAGGCGAAGCCAGACTGGTGCGCTACATCGATGACTTTGTGATCTGTTTCCAATATCGATCGGACGCCATCCGCGTACAGGATGCCTTGCGTCTACGGCTGGGGAAGTTCGGCCTTACTCTTGAGCCGACCAAGACCAAGTTGGTTGAGTTTGGTCGGTTCGCGCAAAGACACGCTGGCAAACGCGGCAGGAATCGCCCGGAAACTATCTACTTCCTGGGTCTGACGCTCTATTGCACGCGAAACCGAAAAGGTAACTTCAAGGTTGGGATGCGCACCGAGAAATCTCGGCTACGGCGCAGCCTTACGTCTCTGCAAGAGC
>Ga0210384_10007260_pt1 | contig 11702 bp, 8 predicted proteins | sample IncBWH2MmetaG_FD_160574 | JGI IMG/M metagenome (GOLD analysis project Ga0210384, IMG submission 160574) | Forest soil microbial communities from Barre Woods Harvard Forest LTER site, Petersham, Massachusetts, United States - Inc-BW-H-2-M | ecosystem: Environmental > Terrestrial > Soil >...
CCTGGGTGCCAGGGAATGGCAGAGCATGGCAGCCTGGGCCCCGCCGCTTTGTGCCAGAACCCGTGCGGGCTGCAGTGTTTGTGCTGAGGTAAACAGTAAACCAGGGAGCAAAGCAACAAGCGCCAGTTTCCTTGAGTTCGGTTGCGACTTGGGCTCAGTCACCGCATCCTCCGGGAAATTAGCGTCGGGCCCTTGCTCGAGTGGTGGAAGTATAACGCCGGGGCGGGCGTGGTTAACAGTTGTACCCGCTCCCCCAGCTCTTTCTGTAAGACTCGCTGCGGGACCTTGGAAGGGTGCGGCTTTATCGCCGACTGTCCCTACTTCTGTTCGAGAGGCTGGATTGTTGCGTTGACCAGGAAGGGGTCGTCGAACTCGGTCATGTCGCCGGGACCTTTGCCCGCGACCGGCAAGAGGCGAGCCGACAAAGGCTTGTGCCACTTGAACGCCAGCGAGGCCATGTCGCCGATGATCAGGTCGAGATGCTCTTCGCTGATGTCGCCTGGCAGCGGCACGGTGTCGAGGCCGGTGCCACAAACGGCGCTGTAGCTGAGAAGAGCGTCGATCGAAACGCTGCCTTCGCTCCACCGCTGGGAAAGACGCGAATCCTCGAGAATCGGCAGCATCAAGCCGGAATAGCCCGTGCGTTTGACGGTGATATCCTTGATCGCGGCGGTAACGGTGGCCGCGGCGGTGAGCGTGCCGCTTGACCCGAAGGGCTGCGAGGTCAGATTTTCGAGAGCCGCACCGATCGAGACATCTTTTAACGGCGCGGGCGACAGATCGATGCCGGTGTAAGCCCAACCAGTTTCGCGGTCGATGCGCTGAGCCAGCGCTTCCACATCAAAAGCCGAGGCGGCGAGAGAGTCGGTAAGTTTTTGCTTGGCGACCCGAAGATCGGGGGCATTCTTGAACGCCGCCGCAACCACGTTGGCGGATTGCAGTGCGATCGCGAACTGGTGTCCGAAACCAGTGTGATACGAACCGGGATAAAAGGGCGTCAGCGGCGGCACCATGGCGAGAGCGGAAAATCGGAAATTCCCCTGGCTGCGTTCGGTCTCTTCGAGCTTCTTCATCACCCTGGCCGCGGCACCCACGGCGCGCCAGCGCACACCATCTTCGCCGGCCACAACAAGGCTGGCGTTCAAGACCTTCGTGTTTCTCAAGATTTCGGCGAGCAGATCGGCTTGCGCTTCACTGTCATCCGCATTGAGCATCGCCGGACCAATCGATGCGTCGAACTTGTCTTGCTCGGCCACCGCGTCGTAGTTGCGAAAGAACGCGAGCGTCTGTTCGGTTGTGAGTCCTTTGGTGTACAGCGGGAAAGGTTGCGTGGAAATCCGGATGGTTTGCACTTCAAACCCGCGCGACTCGAAAACGGTCCGGGCATACTTCAACATTTTCAGCGCATCGGCAATTTGCGGTTGATATTGCGTGCGGTCGAGGTTGACGAACGCGGTGATCGCACGAATCTTCGGTTTGTCCGGGTCGGGTGCCGCGGGTTTGCGTTGCGCATTGGCGACGCCGCACACACTAAGCGCCAAAATGCAAAGGGTGGCGCCAAGGCAAACCCAAGACGAACGGTAGGGGGACGCAGTCATTGGTGCGCTCCAAAAGGACGATATATCTTGCTGCCACAGCATACAGGATCACGGTGTGACTTCAGTGGCTATCTGATCGGGTGGCCTTTTATCCGACTGGATAGACTTTCCTGGCTTTCGCATACGCGGCACTGCGCGCTCGCCCGGCGCGCAAGCAACTCTATGTCTTTCTGGGGAAGGCGATTGCTCCGGAAACCTGGATCATCAGGGATCTCGCGTTCCTCGGCACCCGAAGTGCTGCTGTTGGTCCGTCGGTTCCCAAAACCGAATGCAGCGCCCTGACCAAAACGAATTCAAGGAGGTCCTATGAAACGTTTCTGTTTCTCCCCGATTCATGTTTCGTCGATTTTTCGCTGGTGCTTGCCAATACTGGCTACGTTCGTGATCACGCAGGCGGCGCGTGCCGACACCTGGAAGCTTACCGTCGGAGCGCAAAGTCCGAGTAAAGGAAGACAGGTGCTGGCGTTTCTTCCGAACGAGGTCTGGATTGAACTCAACGACAGCATCACGTGGAAGTTCGCCAGCGACGAGATTCACACCGTAACGTTCTTAACCCAGGACACGCTGGCCATTCCGCAAGTACGTCCATCATTTCAGGCTGGGTGCCCGGGAACCACGCCCAGCGGGTCCAGTTTCAACGGCACGGTGTGCGTGAACAGCGGGACGCAAACGACCGGTGCGACGTACACGGTGAAATTTTCTAGAATCGGCAACTTCAAGCTGGTGTGCCTGGTTCACAACAACATGACTGGCGTGGTGCACGTCATCGACCGGTTTGATAATCCCGTGAATACGGCTCTTTTCAAAACGCAAGACTTCTATGACGATGAAACCGTCGAGGAGGCCGCAGAGTTGCTGAAGGACCGAGGAAATGACGGCGATGTGGAGGAAGGCGATCTGCTTAACGACCGCTCCGCTTTCACCAAGAATCAAGTCACTGCTGGCATCGGGAAGATCGTGGCGACGCCTGGAGGATCGAGCACGCTTTCGATCATGCGCTTCTTCGACCACACCCTCACGATTCATGCAGGTGACACGGTGACGTGGAGCAACAACGACCCGGTCACACCGCACACCGTCACCTTCGGCACCGAGCCCGCTCCCAACCTACTGTTTCCACCATCCAGCAACGTGGACAATGGCGGTGACGGCACCGATGGGGCCCGGAGTATCACCGTCACTTCGCCAACCGAGAGCGTACATTCCGGATTCCTGATGGCCACGGCTCAGGACCAGGTTGGGTTGCCGCAAAACAATCTGACCAAAACGGAATTTCGCGTGACCTTTGCCAAAGCTGGCACCTACAACTACATCTGCGCTCTGCACGATACGCTGGGAATGAAGGGCACGGTCGTCGTACTGCCCTAAGTCCACGGCAATTTTCCGCGAGGCCGCCAACATGAAACAACCATCGGTTTGCGTAAGTGCAGTCTTAGTTGCCGGCTCGATCTGGCTGAGCACCCCGGTGTCGGCGCAAGCGCCGGCGCGGGCATTGCGACCGCCTCAGCCAACGCTCGAGCAAGTGACCTACCGGGGAGGACTAGTAAGCCCTCCCCTTCCCAAACCCGACTTTATTCTCACCGACACTTCCGGAGCCCGGTTCGACTTGCGACCGAAGACGCGCGGAAGGGTCACTCTTTTATTTTTCGGATACACGCACTGTCCCGACATATGCCCCGTGCATATGGCCTATCTGGCCTCGGCCCTCAAGAAACTTCCGGCGAGTTCCGCGGAGCAATTCAAGGTGGTGTTTGTGACCACCGACCCAGCTCACGACACCCCGCAGGTGCTGCGCGCGTGGCTCGATCATTTTGACAAGGGTTTCATCGGGCTGACCGGAACCGAGGCCGAAGTGGGAGCGGCGCAGACCGCCGCAAAAATCTCTCCGGCTGCAAAGACGGTGTCCGCCAACGGAGCGGCTGACTTTGCACACGCAGCCTTCGTTATCGCGTACACCAAAGACAATCTCGGCCACGTGATTTACCCCTCGGGGATAACACCAGAAGACTGGGCGCACGATCTGCCTCAGCTGGTGACAGAGACGTGGACAAATCGCTGAGTCGCGGCGGACTGCAACCTCAAAAAGCGAGGGCCGGGCATTGAAGACGCTTGTTGTTGGGGCCTGGGCGTTTGGCAGGAATCCTGGGCCCCTACAGTTGCTGGTCAGCTGAAGGCCGAGATGCCTGTGATGCGCTCACCGATGACGAGCTTGTGGATGTCGTTGGTGCCCTCGTAGGTGAAGACGCTCTCGAGATTGTTCATGTGCCGCATGATGCAGTAATCGTCGACGATGCCGTTGGCGCCGAGGATGTCACGCGCTTTGCGGGCGGTTTCGAGCGCGATCGCGACGTTGTTCATTTTCAGCATCGAAATGTGCGCGTGATCGACTTTGCCTTTGTCTTTGAGCCGACCGACGTGCAGCGCGAGCAATTGTCCCTTGACGATTTCGGTGATCATCCAAGCCAGTTTTTCCTGCACGAGTTGGTGGGAGGCGATCGGCTTGTTCGCAAATTGCTTGCGCGTCTTCGCGTATTGCAACGCGGTGTCGTAGCAGGCCATCGCGGCGCCGAGCGCGCCCCAACCAATGCCGTAGCGCGCCTGGTTCAAACAGCCGAGCGGGCCCTTCAAGCCGACGACGTTGGGGAGCAAGTTGGCTTCCGGAATTTCGCAGTCGCTGAATGCCAATCCCGAAGTTACCGAAGCGCGTAGCGACCATTTTCCGTGGACGTCCCAGGCCTTGAATCCCGGGGTGCCCTTCTCTACCAGAAATCCGCGGATCTTGTCGTCTTCACATTTGGCCCAGACAACCGCGATGTCCGCGATGGAACCGCTGGTGATCCACATTTTTTCGCCGTTCAAAATAAACTTGGAGCCTTTCTTCACCGCGCGGGTGAGCATGCCGCCGGGATTCGAGCCAAACTGCGGCTCGGTGAGACCAAAGCAGCCGATGGCTTTTCCCTGCGCGAGCAACGGCAGCCACTTGTCTTTCTGCGTGTCGTTGCCGTACGCGTAGATCGGGTACATCACCAACGCGCTCTGCACGGAGACGAAACTGCGCAGTCCGGAATCGCCACGCTCGAGTTCCTGCGTCACCAGGCCGTAAGCCACGTTCGACATGCCCGCGCAGCCATATCCCTGCAAGTTCGCGCCAAAAAAACCGAGCTCGCCTAATTGCGGCACCAGGTGGTGCGGAAATGTGCCTTCGCGGCTGTGCTTTTCGATGATAGGAATAACTTCGTTTTCGACGAATTGCCGCGCCGTTTGCCGGACGAGTTTTTCTTCGTCGTTGAGCTGCGAATCAAAATCGATGTAGTCCACTCCGCCGTATGCGGCCATCGTGCTCTCCTGATTCCGGGATCCTCACTCGCGTTGCTGCCGAGACGATCGTCAGGCGAACGGGTCCCGGTTGTGTCGCGCGTTCATCCAGCGTGTGCACGCACGCGGGTTGCTGCGGTGGCGCGCGGTCCGCCGGGCCAGGCTTGCCAGTGAAAATCGTGCGTAAGGGGAATGCGTTGTCGCGGGCGGGGCTGCCGGTCGCCCTACGCTCGCGGCGTTGCGCGAACGTGCGTCCGGTGCAACCACGGCTCGTGCAAAGGCATTGTAGCAACGCGCTATAAGCAGGGGCAACTGCGTGCGACTGGATCGTTCGGTCGCCAACTGTGATGGCCACGAGGGCGTAGTTCCATATCGGAACCCACCTACACGTCCTGGAAAATTTGCGGCCTATCCGGAATCGGAGTCCCTTGAGAAGAGCAGCTGCGCCTTGGGACCCGTTCCACAATGGAACGCTGCACTGGATGGCGGAAAAGCCTAAGGCACGCGCTCAACAGTAAGGTCTTGAAACACCTCGATTTAGGTTCCGCCGCAACTCCCTGCGCTTCGGCAGCGATCATGCACGACTGTTCAGACGGGGGAAACCGTGCATACGGGCAGATGTGCTTCCGTGCGAGCATTTCCTAGCTGGTTCAGCAACCTTTTGCCTGCGTTCCTTTCACTCTTGTGCTGCCAAGCCCCCTGGGGGCCGTCTCCGCAGGGTAGGGAGACGGACCTGACGCAGCGGAGCATCGAGAACTTGATGAACGTGGAAGTAACGTCGGTGTCGAAAAAAGAGCAAAAGCTGTCGGAGGTAGCGGCGGCGATTTTCGTCATCACGCCAGAAGATATCCGGCGTTCGGGGGCCACCGGTATCCCGGACGTGCTGCGCATGGTACCCGGCTTGGATGTGGCACAAATCAATGCCAACCCCTGGGCCATCTCCGCGCGAGGATTCAATTTTCAATTTGAAAACAAACTACTGGTGCTGATTGACGGCCGCGCGGTTTATACGCCGCTGTTTGGCGGCGTCAATTGGGACACGCAAGACGTGCCCTTGGAGGATATTGAACGAATTGAGGTGATCCGAGGTCCCGGAGGAACGATCTGGGGGGCCAATGCGGTCCATGGCGTCATTAACATCATCTCGAAAAAGGCCGCGGATACATCCGGAATGCTCATGGTTGCGGGAGGCGGCACGCACGAGCAGGGATTCGGAACAACGCAGTATGGCGGCAAGATCGGAGACCGAGAAAAATACCGAATTTTCGCGAAGTATCTAAACGATGGAGCTTTCTCCGATCTGAACGGGCAAGATGCCGGCGACGACTGGCACCTGCTTCACGGCGGGTTCCGAATCGATAGCGAATTGTCGCCAAAAGATGCGGTAACAACGCATACCTGAAACGGACATGGAGACTTTAGGTGCAGCGATTCCGGAGCGCGTTTTCGCGTGCCGCCCAATTCCCGAAGCGGCTTGCCTGCGAGAGCGGTTTTGGCTAGTCCTCGCGGAATGTAGGCGTCGCGATCTGCTGAATGTGGGCGCGTGTAGGAAATTCACGCGGTGATCTTGAAGTCGCAGGGATTTGATGAGGAAGGCATCCCGAAATCGGAGCACAAAGCGCGTCGGTCCGGGCGCGCGCTTCAATGCGAGAGGACCGCGGGCGCTTTTGTTCGCGGTTTTGCTGGTGACCGCTTCCAGGGTCCCTCCAACAGTGGAGGCGGAATCGAGCGCCACCGGTGAGTACGAAGTGAAGGCGGCGTTCTTGTTCCACTTTGCCCAGTTTGTGGAATGGCCACCGGAGGCCTTCAAGGAAGCGGACAGCCCGCTGACCTATTGCACGGTGGGAGAGGACGCGTTTCGCGGAGCGTTGGATGAAAGCGTGAAGGGAAAACGCATTGGCAACCGGCTACTGCGAGTCCGGCACCTCGGGGAGCAGGAGCCCATCGACGGTTGCCAAGTCTTATTCATAGCGGGGGTGCACAAGATGCGGCAAACGGATGAGCTGGCCACCGTCCGCGGGCGCCCAGTGCTGACCGTGGGAGAGACTGAACAATTTGTGCAGGACGGCGGGATCATCGGATTTCTCCTGGTGGAAAAAAAGGTGCGTTTCGAGATCAACCTGGAATCGGCGGAAAAGTCAGGGTTAAAAATCAGCGCCAAGCTGCTGGCGTTGGCAAAGACAGTGGTGGGAAGTTCGAGAGGAAATTGAAATGTTTTTGAGCCGGGGCGCTTCGATCGAGCGGAAATTAACATTTGTCATGATGACGACGAGCTTGCTGGGGTTGAGCCTGGCGTGCTTGTGTTTCGAGATCTACGAGAGAGCCAGCTATCGCGAAGCGCTCACCAGCGAATTGACAGCGCTTTCGCAGACGCTTGGGGCCAACACCACGGCATCACTAGCTTTCAACGATCATCAGTCCGCGGTGGATATTCTGAACGCGCTGGCCGCCGAGCGGCACGTCATGGCGGCATGTTTGTATGACAAACACGGGGACTTCTTTGCGACCTACCAGCGGGACGCTGGAAAGAACAACTGCCAAAGACTCTCCCCGAATGTCAAAGGGGCGAAATTCGAAGCTAAATCCGTGACCTTGGGCCAGGTCATTTCTCTGAGCGGCGACGTGGCAGGCTCCATCATCCTCATCTCGGATCTCGATGCCTTCCACGCAAAAATCGGGCAGTACACGGAGATTTCCGCCGCGGTCATTTTTTGCTCGGTTCTTGCAACATTTCTGGTCTCCTCACGCCTGATTCGCTTGATCACCGAGCCGATTTTACAGTTGGCCGGGATCGCCAGCCGGGTTTCCAAGGAAGAGGACTACGCGCTGCGGGCGGTCTCAAGCGGAGACGATGAAGTGGGAGTGCTCATTTCATCCTTCAATCAGATGCTGGAACGAATCCAAGAGCGCGACTCAGCGCTGCAGAGCACCAAAGGCCAGCTGGAGATACGCGTCCAGGAACGCACCAAGGAGTTGCAGAAGGAAATCCTGGAGCGCAAGCGGGCGGAGAATCTGCAGCGAACGGCGTACGATGGGACGCGTCTGTTAGCCGAGTCGGCGGCGGCAGAAGTGGTCATGCCAAGACTGTTGCACTTAATCTGCGAAGAATTGGGGCAGGACGTAGCGGTCATCTGGAAATTGGACGAGTCCGTTAACATGCTACGATGCGACCACGTCTGGCACGAACCCGGACCGTCTGTCGAGAAATTCCTAAATGCTACTCAAAAAATGCCGCTGCCCTCCTGCGCCGGCCTGGCGGGACGCGCGTGGATGAATCGACAACCTGAGTGGATAGAGGATGTGACTAAGGACAGCGATTTCGTGCTGGCGGACGCGGCCACTGCGTGCGGACTCGTCAGCGCGGTGATCGTACCTATTTTTCGAAATGACGAACTCGGAGGCTTGCTGGGGTTGGTCAGCCGGAACGCGCAAAGGTTGGACCAAGATGAGCTGCAGCTCAGCGCCGCGCTGGGGAGCCAAATCGGCCAGTTCATCAGCCGCAAACAAGCGGAAGCAGATCTGCTTAACGCCAAAGAAGCGGCGGAAGCCGGCAGCAGGGCGAAGAGCGAGTTCCTGGCGAACATGAGCCACGAAATCCGCACGCCGCTGAATGGCGTGATGGGAATGACGGATTTGGCGCTGGACACGCAATTGACCGCCGAGCAACGGGATTATCTGGAGACCGTGAAGTCTTCCTCGGATTCGTTGCTGACGGTGATCAACGACATTCTGGATTTCTCGAAGATAGAGGCTGGGAAGATCGACCTCGAGAAGGTGGATTTCAACTTGCGGGAGTCTCTGGAGGCGACATTAAAATCGATGGCGTTGCGGGCCGATGAAAAAGGCCTGGAACTCCTGTGCGAGGTCGCGCCGGAAGTGCCGGACACTGTTTGCGGAGATTCCACGCGGCTGCGGCAGGTAGTGATGAACCTGGTGGGAAACGCGATCAAGTTCACGGATCGCGGTGAGGTGGCATTGAAGGTGCAACTCGAGAACCGGGAGGGGGCCGATTGCGTCCTGCACTTCAGCGTATCCGACACCGGGATCGGAATTGCGAAGGAAAAACGCGAAGCGATCTTCGCGCCATTTTCGCAAGCGGACACGTCAACGACGAGGAAGTATGGAGGAACCGGTCTCGGACTAACCATTTCCACGCGGCTGGTGGAGATGATGGGTGGAAAAATCTGGATGGAAAGCGAAGTGGGGCAAGGAAGCCAATTCCATTTCACGACACGGCTAGGAGCGCCCGAAACGAAAGAGATCAAAATGGGGACGATTGCGCCGCCGGAGATACTGCGCGGCGTCCGAGTTCTCCTGGTGGACGACAACCGGACGAACCGACGAATCCTGGAGGCGATGCTGGGTCGATGGGAGATGAAGACAACATCGGTGGAGGATGGGCAACAAGCCCTGGAGGAATTGGCAGCGGCGCGGGATGCAGGAGGCCGGTTCGGGTTGATCTTGACCGATATGCACATGCCGAAAATGGACGGATTCACGTTGATCGAGTCCATACGCCAAAGGCCGGAGTTGGCCACCGCCACGATTATGATGCTTACTTCCGCTGGCCACCGCGGAGATGCCGCGCGCTGTAAGCAACTGGGAGTGGCAGCGTATTTGCTGAAACCCATTCGGCAATCGGAGTTGCGCGAAGCGATCGCGTGCGTGCTGGGAGTGCGCAGCCAGGAGGGTGCGATCCCGCTGATTACGCGGTTTTCGCTGCACGATGCAGCTGAATCGTCGGGGCGGCTACGGGTGCTGCTGGCAGAAGACAACGCCGTGAACCAGCGGTTGGCCGTGAGATTGTTGGAAAAAAGAGGCCATAACGTGGCCGTGGCTGGCAACGGGCGGGAAGCGTTGGACGCACTGGACAAGGAAAAGTTTGATGTGGTGTTCATGGATGTGCAGATGCCGGAGATGGACGGACTCGAGGCCACGACGATCGTTCGAGAAAAGGAGAAAAATACCGGGCTGCATCAGCCGATCATCGCCCTGACCGCTCACGCGATGAAAGGTGACCGCGAGAAATGCCTGGCGGCGGGAATGGACGGGTACCTCACGAAACCGATTCGGCCTCACGAATTGGAAGAGATTCTCGACGAATACGTGGCGCGGCGGTCGGCGGCGACTGCGGTGGAAATTGCCGGGCAGCGCAAATGAGCACCGCCGACAGCCCATAGCTTGACGAATTCCGCGGAGTCCGGCGACACTCAAAGTTCTGATCTCTGAATATAAACAGAAGCAGCGCGTTCCGCGCGCGGGTTTCAGATCTGTGCTTGTGTGAATTCCTAGTTTTTCCGTGTAGACGATGACGCCCAAAAGTCGACGCAACTCGAGAAAACGTTTAGAACCGCAAATCCTGATTTTTGACATCGACGGGGTGCTGATCGATGTGCGGGGCACATACTGGCGGTCTGCGCTCGAAACGGTCCGCCATCTTAGCGGGAAGCGCGTCACGTACGCGGAGCTGCACGCGTGGAAGAGCAAACCCGGCCACAACGATGACTGGCGCATGACCGCCAACTGGGTTACCTCACTGGGCCGGCCGACGACCTACCAGGAGGCGCGCGCGGCATTTGAGAACTTTTATTGGGGAACGGAGGGCAAGCTGGGAAACGTTCGCAACGAAAGGTTTGTGATTACGCCCCGGCAGCTGGAGCTATGGGCGGCGCGCTATGAGTTGAATCTTTTCACGGGGAGGACGCGGCGGGAATTCGCGTTCACATTCGATCGTTGGCCGCACACTTCGCGCTTTCGCATGGTCGTCACCATGGACGATGTCAAACACGGTAAACCGCATCCGGAAGGATTGCTGAAAATACTGGGAAAACGCGACCCGGCGACGGCGGTTTATTTGGGCGACAACATCGACGACGCGTTGGCAGCGCGCGATGCGCGAGTGCCTTTTCTCGCTATTTTGCCGGTTGGCGCGCATGGCTACCAGCAGCGCGCCGCGAACTTCAAGAAGCTTGGCGCGTTGGCCCTGCTTTCGCGCGCGACGGATCTAAATCGCTGGTTGTCTCCCCAAAAACTAACGGCTTCACGCGGTCCGCGAGACGACTTCTAGCGAAGAGCTCTGTGCTCCTGAAAAGGCCGCACGGCGCGCGCATTCCGCCATGCGCTACAGGTTGCGGATAGTGCTTTTGAAGGCTTTAGCAAATGAAGAACCCCTCCTCGTTTCTCGGCCACCGGAAGTCCGCAAGATTCGAGAGGTTCAATGGATGTGGTGATGTTACCTATTGCCTGGTGTTTATGAGGAACCGTTATGACGAAACGACTTCTGAGAAGAGACTTTATGGTTGTAACTGCGGGCGCGGGGTTCGCGACTTCCCTCTCTGGTCTGCTGCCATCGAGCGCTTACCGAGTCCTAGCGGAACCCGCTCTACCCATAGGGCTTCCCGGTAGTGAACTGGCAGGTGCGACGATCGGGGAGCAATTGCTGCGGTCCGAAACCGATCCTTACCGGCGCGCCGTGCTTGGCGGCGACGTCCATAGCGTGGAAGGGTTTCTCGCTCGCGATCCTTCGTTGCTCTATGCACGGGACCGCAATGGCCAGTCGGTGTATTTGCTTGCCGCCTACGCTGCGCAACCGGCAGTGATGAACTTGTTCGAATCAAAAGGCCTGGTACTGGACGTTTACGAAGCTGCGGCGGGCGGGAAGATGGAGCGCGCCAATGAATTGCTGCGTGGCGCGCCGGGGCTGGTCAGGATGGCGAATCCAGCCGGCGATACGCCGGTGCATGTCGCGGCCATGTGCAACCGTTCGGAAGTGATCGAGAACGCGATTAT
>Ga0210384_10007261_pt1 | contig 11700 bp, 4 predicted proteins | sample IncBWH2MmetaG_FD_160574 | JGI IMG/M metagenome (GOLD analysis project Ga0210384, IMG submission 160574) | Forest soil microbial communities from Barre Woods Harvard Forest LTER site, Petersham, Massachusetts, United States - Inc-BW-H-2-M | ecosystem: Environmental > Terrestrial > Soil >...
GACGGCGGCCTTCAATCGGTATTCACTTCGGTGTTTCCGATTCAGGATTTCCGCGGCCTCTCGCAGCTGGATTTCGTGGACTACTCGATCGGGAACTGGGAGTGCAAGTGCGGCAACCTGAAGGGGCTGCACCACCTGCGCGCGACCTGCCGCAATTGCGGCGCCTCGGTGGTCACCAATCCCTATCAGACGGGCGACGTGCTGTGCACCAAGTGCGGCACCTTCAACAAGAACACGCCCACGTTTTGCGAAAAATGCGGCGACCCGGTCGGCATGCAACTGAAATACGACGTGAACGAGTGCCAGGAACGCGGCATGACCTACGCCGCCCCGCTCAAGGTCACCATCCGCCTGACCATTTACGACAAGGATCCCGATACCGGCGCGAAAAACATCCGCGACATCAAGGAGCAGGAAGTATTTTTCGGCGACATTCCGCTGATGACCGATAACGGCACCTTCGTCATCAACGGCACCGAGCGCGTGATCGTCAGCCAGTTGCACCGCTCGCCGGGCGTGTTTTACGAATCGGCCAACAACCGCAGCTATTTCCTCGGGAAAATCATCCCCTACCGCGGCTCGTGGGTCGAGTTCGAGTACGACACCAAGAATATTCTGTACGTGCGCATCGACCGCAAGCGCAAGTTCCTCGGCTCCATATTCCTGCGCGCGCTGGGCATGAAGTCCAACGAGGAAATCCTGCGCACCTTCTACCAGGTCGAGCGCATCACCCTGCGCGACGGCGACCTGCGCTGGAACCTTTCCGAAGGGCTGATCGAGCGGAAGCTGTCGCACGAAATCAAGAATCCCAAGAACGACGAAGTGCTGGTCGGCGCGCACAAACGCATCACCGAAGCGTTGTTCAAGGAACTCGTCAAGGCCAAGGTGCCCTCCGCGCACGCTTCCGTAGCCGATCTCGAGGGCGCCTACTCCGTTGCCGACCTCGTGAACCGGCAGACCGGAGAAGTTCTCCTCGAAGCCAACAAGCCGCTGACTGCCGAGATCTGGACTTCTCTCGCCGAAGCGGGCATCGCCAGCGTCGACATCTTTTTCCCGGATCGCGACGACGTCGGCGTGGTGCTCTCGCGCACACTCGACAAGGACGCGATCAAGTCGCCGCGCGAAGCGCTGATCGAAATCTACAGGAAGCTGCGCCCGGGCGATCCTCCGACGCTCGAAACGGCCACGGCGCTGTTCAACGGGATGTTCTTTGACCCTCGCAAGTACGATTTCAGCCGCGTGGGCCGGTTGAAATTCAACATCAAGTTCGGCCTGGAGACCCCGCTCAACACGCGCACGCTGGACGCCGCGGACTTCGTCGCGGCCATCCGCTACCTGATGAAGCTGCGCAAAAATATTGGCACGCTCGACGACATCGATCACCTGGGAAACCGCCGCGTGCGCGCGGTCGGCGAGCTCCTCGAGAACCAGTTCCGCATCGGCCTGGTGCGCATGGAGCGCGCCATCAAGGAAAAAATGTCGGTGTACCAGGAAATGTCCACCGCCATGCCGCACGACCTCGTGAACGCCAAGCCGGTCATGGCCGCGATTCGCGAGTTCTTCGGCAGTTCCCAGCTCTCTCAATTCATGGATCAGACCAATCCGCTCTCCGAAATCACCCACAAGCGCCGCCTCTCGGCCCTTGGCCCCGGCGGCCTTTCGCGCGAGCGCGCCGGATTCGAAGTCCGCGACGTCCATCCGACGCACTACGGACGAATCTGCCCGATCGAAACACCGGAAGGGCCGAACATCGGTTTGATCAGCTCGCTCTCGTGTTACGCGCGCATCAACGAATTCGGCTTTATCGAATCGCCCTACCGTAAGGTGAAGGCCGGGCGCGTGATCGACTACGTGATGATCGTCAACTCCGGCGAAAGCGAATTCAAGGCCGGCGAAATTATCGAGCGCGACAAAGTGGAAGCGGTAAACGAGGAACTGAAGCGCCGCAAAGTCACGAACGATCCGTACTGCTTCTATCTTTCGGCGTGGGAAGAGGACCGCTACGTCGTGGCCCAGGCCAACGTGCCGCTCGACGAGCGCGGGCGCATCACCACCGAACTCGTCAACTGCCGCCAGGCCGGCAACTTCGTCCTGAAATCGCGCGACGAAGTCGATTACATCGACGTCTCGCCGAAACAGCTCGTCTCCGTTGCGGCCAGCCTGATCCCGTTCCTGGAGAACGACGACGCCAACCGCGCCCTCATGGGTTCGAACATGCAGCGCCAGGCCGTGCCGCTGATTCGCGGGGAAGCTCCTCTCGTGGGCACCGGGATGGAACGCGTCACCGCGCGCGATTCGGGCGCGGTGGTCATCTGCCGCCGCGACGGAATCGTCGATCAAGTGGACTCCGAGCGCATTATCGTGCGCGTCGAATCCGACCACTCGGGCGTGCTTTCGCGCGAAGTGGGCGCGGACATCTACCAGCTCATCAAATTCAAGCGTTCCAACCAGAACACCTGCATCAACCAGAAGCCGCTCGTCCGCGTGGGCGACCGCGTCCGCCAGGGGCAGGTGCTGGCCGACGGCCCGTGCACCGATCGCGGCGAACTGGCGCTCGGGCGCAACGTGCTCGTCGCGTTCGTGCCCTGGCGCGGCTATAACTTTGAAGACGCCATCCTGGTGAGCGAGAAGCTCGTCAAGGACGACTACTACACTTCCATCCACATCGAGGAATACGAAATCGAGGCGCGCGACACCAAACTCGGCCCCGAGGAAATCACGCGCGATATTCCCAACATCAGCGAAATGTTTCTGCGCAACCTCGACGAAAGCGGCGTGATCCGCATTGGCGCGACCGTGCGTCCGGGCGACATCCTGGTCGGCAAGGTCACTCCCAAGGGCGAAACCACGCTGACCCCGGAAGAGAAACTCCTGCGCGCGATCTTCGGCGAAAAGGCCGGCGATGTGCGCGACGCTTCCCTCTACTGCCCTCCGGGCATCGAGGGCACCGTCGTCGATGTGAAAATCTTCTGCCGCAAGGGCGCCGAAAAAGACGAACGCCACAAGGCCATCGAAGCCGCGCAAGTCTTCAAGCTCGAAAAGAACTTGTCGGATGAAATCCGCATCCTCACCGACGAGCGCTTGAAGCGCCTCTCCGTGCTGCTCGAAGGCAAGGAGCTCACCGCCGACCTGCACGACGAAAAGACCAACAAGCGCCTGATCACCAAGGGCACCGAGCTGACGCGCGACATCATCGAAAAGATCGCCACGCGCAACCTCAAGCGGCTGCGCCTCGCCGACAAGGACCCTCTGCTCATCGAAAAAATTGATGAAATCGAGGAGATGACTTCGCGCCAGATTGACGTGCTGCGCAAGATCACCGAGGAGCGCAAGGAAAAGCTGCGCAAGGGCGACGAGCTGCCTCCCGGCGTCATCAAGCTGGTGAAGTGCTACATCGCTATGAAGCGAAAACTTTCGGTCGGCGACAAAATGGCCGGCCGCCACGGCAACAAGGGCGTCATCGCGCGCATCGTTCCGGAAGAGGACATGCCGTACCTGCCGGACGGCACGCCGGTGGAAATCGTTCTCAATCCCCTCGGCGTTCCGTCCCGCATGAACGTCGGACAAATTCTCGAAACGCACCTCGGGTGGGCGTCGAAAGAGCTGGGCCGCAGCGTTGCCCGCCTGCTCGATCAGAACAAGCGTTCCGACGCGTTGCGCCGCTGGTTCCGCGAAGTGTTTTCCGACACGGCCATCTGGAAAACGCTCACCGACCTCGATGACGACACGCTGCTTGAATATGCCGACAGCTTCCGCGAAGGCATTCCCATGGCCACGCCCGTATTTGACGGCGCGCGCGAAGCCGAAATCCGCCACCTGCTCGAAGTCGCGGGCCTTCCCAACGCGGGGAAGATCACGCTGTGGGACGGCATGACCGGAGAGGAGTTCGGCCAGGCCGTCACCGTCGGCTACATCTACATGCTCAAGCTTTCGCACCTCGTCGACGACAAAATCCACGCGCGGTCCATCGGGCCGTACTCGCTCATCACCCAGCAGCCGCTCGGCGGCAAGGCGCAGTTCGGCGGACAGCGCTTCGGCGAAATGGAAGTGTGGGCGCTCGAAGCGTATGGCGCGGCGCATATCCTTCAGGAACTCTTGACCGCGAAATCGGACGACGTTTACGGCCGCGCGAAAATTTACGAAGCCATCGTCAAGGGCGAGCCGGGCATCGAGCCGGGCGTGCCCGAATCGTTCAACGTGCTGGTCCGCGAGCTGCAATCGCTCTGCCTGGACGTGGAATTGATGAAGCGCCAAAAAGCGGTGGAAAAGCCGGCCGCGGATTAGCGGATTTGTTGTCCGCCTCCATGCTGCTGCAAGTCCCGGAGGGACGGCATAACCTAGCCCACCGCGGAAGCGGTGGGGAGAACGGTCCGAAAACATTGATCAAGCCCCGTTAGGGGCGGCACAAGGATCGCAGCAGCTGGTTCTTGAGTTTCACGGTTTTTTCTTATTCCCGGCATGCCGGGATGGCTCCGATGAAATCCACCGGAGCAGGAGGGACATACCTTGTATCGAAGCAGCCCTTATGATCGTGCCAGTTTAATTGCAGATTTCGATTCCATCCGGATCAGTCTCGCGAGTCCGGAAAAAATCAGGTCCTGGTCGCACGGCGAAGTCACCAAGCCCGAGACCATCAACTACCGTACCTTCAAACCCGAGCGCGACGGCCTGTTCTGCGCCAAAATTTTCGGTCCGGTCACGGACTGGGAATGCCTCTGCGGCAAGTACAAGCGCATGAAGCACCGCGGAGTGATTTGCGACAAGTGCGGCGTGGAAGTCACCCTCAGCAAAGTCCGCCGCGAGCGCCTCGGCCATATCGAGCTCGCTTCGCCATGCTCGCACGTGTGGTTCTTCAAGGGCCTGCCGTCGCGCATCGGCTACCTTCTCGACATTTCCATGCGCGATCTCGAGCGCATCCTGTATTTCGAGGGCTACGTGGTCATCGATCCTCTCGAGGTTCCCGGCATTAAGGAACGCGAGATGCTCCCCGAGGAAAAATACCGCGAACTGCAAAAGGATTTTCCCGGGCAATTCCGCGCGCAGATGGGCGCGGAAGCCATCAAGGAACTTTTGAAGCGCGTGGACGTCGAGAAACTCTCCGAAGAATTGCGCGAGAAGATGAAGGTCGACCCCAGCCTGCAGAAGCGCATCAAGTACGCCAAGCGCCTGAAGGTGGTCGAATCGTTCCGCAAGAGCGGCAACCGTCCGGAATGGATGATTCTCGACGTGCTTCCGGTTCTTCCGCCGGAGTTGCGCCCTCTTGTGCCTCTGGACGGCGGCCGCTTCGCCACGTCCGATTTGAACGATCTCTATCGCCGCGTGATCAACCGCAACAACCGCTTGAAAAAGCTGATGGAGCTGCACGCTCCGGACGTCATCGTGCGCAACGAAAAGCGCATGCTCCAGGAAGCCGTGGACGCGCTCTTTGATAACGGGCGCCGCGGCCGCGTCTTGCGCGGCACCAACAACCGCCCGCTCAAATCGCTTTCCGACACGCTCAAGGGAAAGCAGGGCCGCTTCCGGCAGAACCTGCTCGGCAAGCGCGTCGACTACTCGGGCCGCTCCGTCATCGTGGTCGGTCCGGAATTAAAACTGCACCAGTGCGGCCTGCCCAAGAAAATGGCGCTCGAGCTTTTCAAGCCGTTCATCTATCATCGCCTGGAAGCGCAGGGCCACTGCACCACCATCAAGCAGGCCAAGGAAATGGTGGAGCAGCAGGAATCCGTGGTCTGGGACATTCTCGAGGAAGTGATCCGCGAGCATCCGGTGCTTCTGAACCGCGCTCCCACGCTGCACCGCCTGGGCATTCAGGCGTTTGAACCAACGCTCGTCGAAGGCAAGGCCATTCGCATCCATCCGCTGGTCTGCACCGCGTTCAACGCGGACTTCGACGGCGACCAGATGGCCGTGCACATTCCCCTTTCGCCCGAAGCGCAGGTGGAAGCCTCCGTCCTGATGCTTTCGGCCAACAACATTCTGTCTCCGGCCAATGGCCTGCCGCTGGCCGTTCCGACGCAGGATATGGTTCTCGGTATTTACTACTTGACAAAGGCCAAGCCCGGCGCCAAGGGCGAAGGCCGCGCCTTCGGCCACACCGAAGAGGTCGTCCTCGCGCTCGAGTCCGGCGAAGTCGAACTGCTCACGCCGATTCGCCTCCGCTACGAAGGCGAAATGATCGACCTGGCCGCCGCTTATGACGATCAGGACGTGCCGCACGCCGAATCGGTCACGCTGAAGCGCCAGTTCATCAACACCACCGTAGGCCGCGTGATTTTCAACGATCACCTGCCCGAGGAGATGCCGTTCATCAACGGCCTCATCAAGAAAAAGGGCGTGCAGCAGCTTTGCTATTACTGTTACCTGCGCTTTGGATTGAAGCGCACCGTGCAGATGCTCGACGAACTCAAGGAACTGGGCTTTCAGTACGCCACCAAGTCCGGCATCTCCATCGGCATCGACGACATGGTTATTCCCGGCGACAAATTCTCGCTCGTTGAAAACACCGAAAAGGAAGTCGTCAAGGTGCAGCAGCAATACCTGGACGGCGCCATCACCAACGGCGAACGCTACAACAAAGTCGTGGCCATCTGGAGCGACATCACCGAAAAAGTCGCCGAACAAATGTTCAAAGCAATGGAGAACCAGGACAAGGAAGGCATCATCAACCCGATTTACGTCATGGCCGATTCCGGCGCGCGCGGATCGAAGCAGCAAATCCGCCAGCTTTCCGGAATGCGCGGCTTGATGGCCAAGCCTTCGGGCGAAGTCATCGAAACGCCGATCACGTCCAACTTCCGCGAAGGCCTCACCGTGCTGCAATATTTCATCTCCACGCACGGCGCGCGCAAGGGCCTGGCGGACACGGCGCTCAAGACCGCCGATTCCGGCTACCTCACGCGGCGCCTGGTCGATGTGGCGCAGGACGTCATCATCAGCGAAATCGATTGCGGCACGGCCGACGGCATCTTCGTCGAGCCGATCACCGAAGCGGGCGTGGAAGTCGAGCCGTTGCGCGACCGCATCGTGGGCCGCGTTTCTCTCGACAAAATTAAAGACTACGAAGGCAACATCATCGTCGATGTGAACCAGGAAATCAGCGAAGAGCTGGCCAACGCCGTGCAAGCCGCCGGCATCGAGCGCGTCAATATCCGCTCCGTGCTGACCTGCGAATCGCGCCGCGGCGCCTGCGCCCGCTGCTACGGACGCAACCTGGCCACCGGCCGCTTTGTCGAACTGGGCGAAGCCGTCGGCGTGATCGCCGCGCAATCCATCGGCGAGCCGGGCACGCAGCTCACCATGCGCACGTTCCACATCGGCGGAACGGCCACGCGTATCACCGAACAATCCAAGCTCGAGTCCCGCAACAGCGGCTTCGTGCGCTTCATTGACATGAACGTCGTGCGCGGCCGCGGCGAGCACCTGATCGCCATGAACCGCAACGGCCTGATCGCCATCGTCGACGAAAAGGGCCGCGAAAAGGAGCGCTACCACGTGGTCTACGGCGCGCGCCTGCGCGTCGAGGAAAATCAGCCCGTCAAGCTCGGCGAACTTCTTGCCGAATGGGACCCGTACACGTTCTCAATCCTCACCGAAGCCGGAGGCACGATCCAGTTTAAGGACCTGCAACCCGGCATTACCATTGAGGAACAGGTGGACGAAGTCACTGGCCTGTCGCAGCTGGTCGTCACGCTGCCTCCGGGCGATGAAAAGCATGCGCCCACGATTCAGGTTCGCGATTCCGCCGGCCGCACCAGGAAAAAATATCTCATGCCTTCTCGCGCGCACTTGATGGTGCAGGATGGCGACGAGGTGCAGCCCGGAGACGTCCTGGCGAAAATTCCGCGCGAAACCACCAAGACCAAGGACATCACCGGAGGTTTGCCGCGCGTTGTCGAGCTCTTCGAGACCCGCAAGCCGCGCGACCCTGCCGTCATCAGCGAAATCGACGGCGTCGTGAAATACGGCGAAATCAGCAAGGGCCTGCGCAAGATTTACGTCGAATCGGAAGACGGCAAAACGCAGAAGGAATACTCCATCATCCGCGGCGTGCACATCAACGTGCAGGAAGGCGAACACGTCAAGGCGGGCGAACCTTTGATCGACGGCCCGCTCAACCCGCACGATTTGCTGGCCGTGCTCGGCGAAAAGTACACGCAGGCGTATTTGGTCAACGCCATTCAGGAGGTCTACCGCCTCCAGGGCGTCAACATCAACGACAAGCACATCGAGACCATCGTCCGCCAGATGATGCGCTGGGTGAAAGTGGAAGACGTCGGCGACACCGCCTTCCTCCTCGACGAGCAGGTGGACAAGTTCCGCTTCCGCGAGGAAAACGACCGCATCATCGCCGAGGGCAATCGGCCCGCCACCGGGCGCCCGCTGCTCCTCGGCATCACCAAGGCCTCGCTCTCGACGGATTCGTTCATCTCCGCCGCCAGCTTCCAGGAGACCACGCGCGTCCTCACCGAAGCCGCCGTCGCCGGCAAGGTGGATTACCTGCGCGGCCTCAAGGAAAACGTCATCATGGGCCGCCTGATCCCGGCCGGCACCGGCCTCGAGCGCTACCGCAACATCCAGTTGCTCACCGAAATGCCGCCTCCGCCTCCGCCCGAGGAGATCATGCCTCCCGCCGAGCTCTCGGCCGACGAAGCCGCCGCGCTCGACTTCCTGCGCAAGGATGCGGATGCGCTCGCGGAGGGTGGGTCGGACTAGTCTTAACCTCGACTCTGACAAAAAAAGGGCTGCCAGTTCGCATGGCAGCCCCTTTTTTATGCTTACCTTTGGCCAAGGCCTAACTGGTCCTCCGCAGCCTCCTCCGAATTGTGTGCGCTTAAAGCTTGGTATCTGTGGATCGTTCAAATTTCTCTAGCAGAGATTTGATTTCTCTGTCTGCAAAGGACTGACAATCTACATAAAGTTTCGTAAGTAGTGGCGGCAGGGCTTCCTTCATAGAAGGGAGAATCCGCTCGAACTCAGCGAACTCCTTACGAAAGGCACTGATCCTTTGAAGGTTCTCGCTCAAATGACGATGCCGTTCCGATTCGTCTGGCCAGATATTCTGCCAGTATCGGCAAGTCGCGCAGGTTCCCAAACACCGGGCGCCGTCATGAGATAGGAACGATTCCCACCCTGTTGCTGCCAGCACAAGGACCCTGAGCGAGTCGTCCCTACGTTTCTCCCCGTTGCACCGTTTGCATGCGACCAACACATTGCCAGGAACGTGAAGGCCTGCACGCAATCGGTTCATACCATCTAGATGCTCAATTACTGGTTCCAAGGCAGCCAAATTGCCAGAGCAATAAGGACATTGATCACCAAACCTCTGACGAACGAGGCCTTCATATTCTTCGCTGTCAACCCTTATCGTCCAATGCTGACTAATATTGCGGCTCAGTTCGTGTAAAAACATGCTGATAAGCTTGTTCGCCACGTCCGACTTTGCTCGTCGCGTTGCAGATCGTAATTGCGAGGCTGGATCTGTCAGTCCGCGAGGAGCCACTTGACCTCCACCCCCAGCGCATTGGCGAGAGCCTTAAGCTCGAAGTCGAGCACGTAACGGCGGTTGGTTTCGATCTTTGCCACCGCCGCACGGTCAAGCTGAATCCCAAGTCGAGCGAGTTTTCCCGAAAGAGCGTCCTGGGTCAGAGATGGCTTAAAGGCACGCCTAGCCTCAGATACACGCCTTCCGACGATATTTTTCCCTCTGCGCTTCTTGATCACGAACAGAGGGTACCTTTTATCAACGCCAGAAATGTTCTAGAATAGAACAATCAAAATTGAAGTAACGCATCCTGCTGCAGCAACGATTAATTGCAACGCTGCTAAACGAAAAGCGGAGTCTTGGTGGAAGTCTGGGGGACAAAATGCAACGGTCACTGAACGCTCAATTAGCGGTGGACCTCTACAATGAGCTCCAAGACCGATATTCCTGGAATAGCGAAAGCGCATGGCAAGGAATCGCCCGCCTGCTTCTATCGTGCGAGGTCTACAGGACGAGGTGGGAACCGTTCCACAACGTAGTTACATATGTGGATAGCAACCGCTTCACATACGGGTATCATCGACCGCATGCGACTCTACGACGCGCTGAACAACTCAGCTTCTATTTGGCTTCGCAACTAAGTGTAGATCGTTATGAGCTATGCGAGAACATCGGACTGTACTGGCGACACCCGAAAATCAGACCAATTCAACCTCAGAATCTAGTAGGCCATGCCTTTCGTTCGCTCACCACGACGGTTTTATCGTTGTTCGGCGACGCCGGTATAACGTACGAAGAGGCGGTTGACTCGCACGCTGAATTTCCTGAGGATTCATTTAAAACCCAAGGTAAAAACCTCAAAATCGACGTAATTGCCCGACGCGGCAAGCGAATAGTCGCTACCTTGGCAGTGAGTTGGCGGGTTCGCCACAACAGACTAGGGGTCTTGCGCGACACGCTTGAATATGCTCCAGCGGTGCATAGGCGTAACCCGAACAGCAAAATCTACATAATACTAGGCGAATTCGACGGTGGACGATTGCGCAAGGTGCTTGCGAATTGTGCGCCCATTCTTCCGCGTGCAGCCATCTCCGCGGCCGTTCACTTTGCGCCCCAACTGATCCGGGAGGGACTCCGCGAAAATGGTACCCTTGAATTTCTGCGTAGCCTTGCGTGGCTTGTTGGAGAGACATTTAGGTGGGGCTGAGAGGCAGTGATCATTTAGGGGATTGGGTGATGGCGGACTGGCTGACTAAGGAACAACGGTCGCGCAATATGGCGAGTATCCGGTCGACCGGTAACAAATCAACTGAAGCACAATTCCTGAAAATACTCCGAGCGGCGAAAATTTGGGGTTGGCGAAGACGCCCGAAATTGAAAGGCAATCCGGACTTTGTATTTAACGAGCAACGCGTAACCGTCTTTATTGATGGCTGCTTTTGGCATGGCTGCCCTCGCTGCTACAAAATGCCCCGTGACAATAGGAGTTATTGGAAATCCAAAGTCGAATCTAACCGGCGGCGCGATCGGCGAACCACCAAGTTGTTACGCTCTCTAGGTTGGAAAGTCATACGCGTCTGGGAACACACTCTGAAAAGTTCAGTCGGCCGCGAAAGTGTTCTCGCTTCGCTGCGAAGCGAGTTAGGCAAGGCTGGTCGATCGAGGGCGGGTGGCTGAATCTTCCAGCCTTTGGAAGGGCGGGTGGCTGACCCTTCCGCGTGCTTTCAGCTGATGAATTCCCGGACGGGTGGCCTGGCCTTTGACTTTGAACTTCGGGTGCCCCACCTGTCACGCAGCGTGACAGGTGGGGCTTTTGACTTTCGGTCCTTCATCGAAAACTGCATTTCACAATTTGCGCATGGCCAACCGCACCAAAAGCCCCGCCCTTGAAAAGCGCCAAGGACGGGGCACCCCGAGTTCAGAATCCTAACTCGGAGTGAATGTACGGGAGTAGCATTAGAGTGTCGGGCGGGGAGGATTCTGTGACATGGGAATGTAAAAGGGAGGGCCACCCGTCCTCGGATAATACCTGGGCCAAATCGCCGCCCCCCAGGCCGGCGGCCCGGCGCGATTCTCAACTCCGGGACATCGAGGGTGGGACGCGTTCGAAGCCAGCTTGGCGGACACGTCTCGAATGTCCGTAGTGATGTTTAACATATCCTGCGCACTATATCGAAAGGAGCCATCAATGAACGCCGTACAAATCGAACAGAAGAGCT
>Ga0210384_10007263_pt1 | contig 11698 bp, 10 predicted proteins | sample IncBWH2MmetaG_FD_160574 | JGI IMG/M metagenome (GOLD analysis project Ga0210384, IMG submission 160574) | Forest soil microbial communities from Barre Woods Harvard Forest LTER site, Petersham, Massachusetts, United States - Inc-BW-H-2-M | ecosystem: Environmental > Terrestrial > Soil >...
TGTAGTGTGCCTACGTCGAACGTGGCTGGCCGCCACCGGGAGCTTTTAAGCCGAGCGAGTAATGATTACGTCGCCAAAGACCATTTTATGGCCCCCGATTTAAATAGCCGCCCGCGTTTGGCGGCGGGATGCCGGCTGAACGATGCCAGGCAGCAGCCACGCGTTTTGTTGATGCCGGAAAAAGCGCTGCGATTGAACGGGCCCAGCCTGGAAATTGTGGAACGCTGCGATGGACGACACACCGTGCGCCAGATAATTACGGAATTGCGGAAGATTTACGACAGGGCCGAGCCTCAAAGAGTTGAGAGCGACATCCTTGGATATTTGTCGTTGCTCAATGATCAGCGGGCGTTGGATTTTGTGGATGGAGATGGTTCTGCGGGCGGCGGCGCAGGCTAGCGTGCGATTTAATAGCTGCGTTACACCTTGTTTCCGATTTCGCGGACTTCCGCTCCCCCATAAAGCTCAATCAAAAAATCGGTTTTAGCCGCTGCAGCCCGGCTTTACGTCCCTTAACACGTCGGGCAGCTCAATCAGATATCATTTAAACATAAAGATGAATAGCCCCGTTTCTAAGCCTCTCGCTTTAATCGCCGAGCTTACGCACCGGTGCCCGCTGCACTGCGTCTACTGTTCGAATCCCCTGGAGCTGAATGCGCGGACCAATGAGCTTTCCACCGAAGCGTGGCGTAAAGTTTTTATCCAGGCCGCCGAACTGCGCGTATTACAGGCGGACTTCACTGGCGGGGAACCGCTGGCGCGTCCGGATATTGTGGAGCTGGTAAGCTCGGCGCGCGCTGCCGGCCTCTACGTCAACCTCATTACCTCAGGATTGCCACTCGACGAAGCACGGCTGGAAAAATTGGTCGCGGCGGGATTGGACCATTTCCAGCTCAGCTTTCAGGGCGCGAGGCCTGAAATCGCCGGGGAAATTTCCGGAACCACCTCTCATGCCCAAAAATTGCGCGTGCTTGAGTGGCTTCGCGGCCACCGCGTGGCAGTGACGCTGAATTTTGTGATGCATCGCCGCAACATGGGGCAACTCCCGGAAATGCTGGCCATTGCGGAGGCTTCTTGCGCAACGCGAGTTGAGTTTGCCAACGTGCAATATTACGGATGGGCGTTTGCCAACCGGGAAAATCTGCTGCCAACGCGCGAGCAACTGGATTCCTCGCTGGAAATATTAAAGAAGGCCCAGGAGCGGCTGCGCGGCAAGATGCGCATCGAGTACGTGGTGCCCGACTACTACGCAAAATTTCCGAAGGCGTGCATGGGCGGATGGGGGCGCAAATTGATGCTGGTTGTCCCCAACGGCGATGTATTGCCTTGTCATGCCGCGCGCGTGATTCCGGGCCTTACGTTTGAAAATGTAAAAGACCGCAGTCTGCGTGAAATCTGGGAATCCTCCGCCGCATTTCAAAAATTTCGCGGCGAAGAGTGGATGCAGGAACCGTGCCGGAGTTGTGACCGGCGCGAAGTCGATTTTGGCGGCTGCCGGTGCCAGGCCCTTTTGCTGGTGAATGATGCTGCAGCGACTGATCCGGTGTGCTCGTTGTCACCGAATAGAAACAAAGTGGATGTAGTACTAGGCCTGGTTGCCGATTCCTTTGCCCAAGCGGTAACACCGGATAAACCGGAGTGGGTCTACCGGCAGAATCCGACCTAAGATTGGGAAGCGATGCTAAAGATTGGAACTTTGTGTACTCAGAATGGTAAAAATAATTCCCGCCACCGCCGATGGCCGTAGGACTTCGGGAACCGCCAGAGATGGAACTTTAGCCCAGATTCTCCCACACGGTGTTTTGGAACGGTTTTTTTCTACGACGCCGCATCAGACCAACGACCGCCAATCCTAAACCCAAAAACAGACCCGTTGCCGGCTCCGCCGCGGGAAATGTCAAGGTATACGATCCGGCAGTAAACTTCCAGCCGGTGGCCTTTCGAAAATCATTAACCACCACAGTGCCGTCCGCGGTGCAATTGCAGGGGTTGATGCCTTGATCCCAGCCATTTCCGGGAGCGAAACCGCCCGGACCGAAGTTAATGCCTCTTGAATCGTTGATGGCATTGCCTTGGTAGGTCCAGACGCTGTCTGCCAATGCCGTGCTGCCGAGCATTAACAGGAAGACCGTGCCGAGTACTATTTTCAATTCAAATTGTACTTTCATCCCTGGTGGTCGCTTTCCCCGGAAAAATTCCGTATTTGAACCGGGCAAGGTCAGGGTACTGGTGTGCACTTTTGGGACCGTTCCGGGAGTCCCGTACCCGTCGTTATCCGGTTGGATTTGCCGAAGTCCGAGCGGCGTGTGCCGGCAGACGTAACACAATGCGAAACAGAAAAATCAGGCTGCCGACCAGGACCAGCGTGCCAAAGATCGTCAGCGTGTTTGGCGCGCCGATATGTTTGGCCACCAGGCCGGCGATGAGCGATCCAATCGGCTGTACGCCCATGAACATGGTGGCGTAGACCGCCATAACCCGGCCGCGCAGTTCATCAGGCACCCGGCTTTGCACGATGGTGTTGGTGGCGGCCATCTGAACCGTGGCAGCGAACCCCACGATGAGTAAAACCGTGGCAGAGAACCAGAATTCCGTCGATTGGGAAAAAAGAATCAGGCACACACCACATATCATCGAGGTGCCGGCGATCCAGCGTGCCAAGCCCTTGTAATTCGTCCGCCCCGCAAAATATAACGCTCCCAGGACGGCGCCAACTCCCGCAGTGCTCATCAACAATCCAAATCCTTTCGCGCCGCGATGGAGAATGTCGCTCGCAAAGATCGGCAGGAAAACAGCGTATTGCAGGCCCAGAAGACTCAACAGACTAAGTAGCAACAAAGCCGAACGCACCGGCATATCGCTCATCGCAAAGCGGAAGCCCTGGATGAAATTCTGGAATGGCGAACCTTCCGCACGCTTCACCGGCATTTTCGGTATGCGCATGGCCAGCAGCGCGGCGAGCACTGCGAGGAAGCTGATTCCATTCAGCAGGAAACACCACGCCGGTCCCTTCCAGGCCAGTGCAAAGCCTGCAATCGCGGGACCCACCACCCGAGCGCCATTGAAGATCGAAGAATTCAAGGCGATGGCATTCGGCAAATCCTCTTTCACTACCATTTGCACCAGGAATGACTGGCGAATGGGCACATCAAAGGCATTCACAACGCCCACAAGAAAAGCGATAAGAATCAGCTCCCATACTTTAATGGCCTGGGCAAACGTCAAAACCGCAAGAACGAAAGCCAGCAGCATCGATACCGCCTGCGTGACAATGACTCCATAGTGACGGTCATAGCGATCGCCGACATAACCGCCGATAGAGGCGAGAAATAGAATCGGCACCTGATTCGCGAATCCAAAGACGCCCAGTAACGCCGCCGAGCCCGTCAATTTATAGACCAGCCACAATTGGGCGGTGGACTGCATCCACGTGCCGATGAGCGAAACGAGCTGGCCGCCGATGAAGAGTTGAAAATTGCGGTGCTGCAAAGCGCGGAAGCGCGTAGACACTAGCGGAAGATCCCTCTCCAGTTCGATGCCTGAGTCGACAGCGCGGCATGCAACGCGCCACTAAATATTGTAAACGGACAGACGGCCACCGGAGGAGCAAATCGCAAAGTGGTGTGAGGAGAGCTTGCGTGAAAAATTTGCGTGGCGAAGTTGCCTGGCGAACTTATGTGACCAATTTATTTGACAAATTTAGGTGCTAGAGGTGGGTGGCTAGTTGGTGTGACGTGCTCAATGCTTGCGGTACTAGGGATTATTCGTTGGCGGATCAGGGGCGCCGCCTACGTGCAGATGGCTCAAATCGCGCAGCGTGGCGCGGTCTTCTGGACTCATTCCGCGAGTAAAGTTAGGGTCGTTAAGATGCTGGTTGCGTGCAAACTCAGGCATGTTCTGGAGTACCCCCAACCGCTGCTCGATGGCTTTCTTTCGTTGTGGCGGCAAGTTGCGCCAGTTCGGCAGCACTTCATATTTAATGTGATCGCGTTGTTGGGGCGTCATCTGCTGCCACACCCGCTGGCGGTCGCGCATGTCCTGCTGCTGTTGTGGAGACAATTGCCGAAAGCGTTGCTGATTCTGAAGCACCCGCTGGCGCTCTTCGGGGCTAAGGCGTTGCTGGTTATTTCTATAGCTATTGTAGTTGTTTTGCGCGCCTCGTGAATATTGCCCATCTCGCGAATATTGGCCGTCCCGGGGATATTGACTGCTTGGCGGGCGATTGGGATCTAGCGCCTGATGCGCCTGATGATTGACCGGAGGTCGATTAGGATCCACGGTCTGATGAACTGAATTTCGCGCCGAGGGATTTGCATCCCCAGAGCGAGCTGGAAGCCGGTGGTCGCGAGATACGGGCGCCTGATCGCCGCGCGGTGAGTTGCTTGGCTGCTGCCTGGGCGGTGGTGCGCTCCTCTGATGCGGAGCAGGCGCAGGTGTCGATGGCTGTGGCGGCCTGTTGCTAGGATCCGGACGCTGCGCAAGACTCGAAGACGCCAAGCTCGCGCCGAGAACAAGCGCGAGCAGCCAGCCTTCGAATTTTGACCTGAGCGTCATCCGCCTTACATTTCCTGTTCAGTTGGTTCATCAGCCGAAACGGGTTGGGGTAATTCCGTTAACGGTTCGAAGTTCGCCAGCACATCGTAGTTTTCAAGCACCGGCAAATCTTGATCCTGCATAATCTGGCTTTCCTCGCCACCGGAACTTGCCATGTTCGTGCTATCCGCCGGACGGTGGCCTACCCACACAGTGGCCAGCAGTAACATCGAAGCCGCGACCAGCACGCGCGGCGCGGCGCCCAGCCATGACCACCAGTCTTGCTTCACAGGCTCAGCGGCAATGCGCGCACGCACGCGAACGTCAAATGCGGCGGAGGGCTCAATCTGCGGCAATTCATCCAACAAACTGTTGACGGAGCGAAACTCGTTCACGCGCACAGTGCACGCCGGGCATGCGGCAAGATGCTTCTCCATCTCGCGCTGTTCCTTTTCTTTCAACCGGCCATCGATATATCCGAGAAGCCGGGTTTCCATTCGAGTGCAACTCATGACTGCCTTCCCTTCGTGCCCTCAGCTTTTTGCTCGCAACGCCACGAGTGGGGCTAGTTCAACTCGCAACGTTTCATACGCCCGAAACAGCAGCGATTTAAGCGCGCTCTCCGAGCACGACAAAATCTTCGAGATCTCGCCATAATCCAGATCCTGATATTTGTGCAGCAAGACCGCGGCGCGCTGCTTTTCCGGAAGCTTGTCTATGGCGTGCCGGATCATGTCTCGCTGCACCTCCTGGACCAGGTGCTCCTCGATGTTGGCATTCTTCTCCGCTACATCGAGCGGACGCTCATCGCCTTCTTCTGAGTCCACGATGACCGGAGCGTCCAGTGAGACTTCCATGCGCTGATGACGCGTGTCCCGGAGCGAATTCAGCGCCAGATTCGTGGCGATCCGGAACAACCAGGTAGTGAACTTCGCGCTCGGCACGTAATCCGCCCGCGCCCGATACACCCGGATGAAAACCTCTTGTGCCAGGTCCTCTGCCTGCTCCCGATTCCGAACCATGCGGTAGAGGAAGTTAACCAGTGGCGTCCGGTAGCGATGCAAGAGAAGCGCGAACGACTGTTCGTCGCCCGCCTTCACGTCCAGCATCAGTTGGACGTCGGTCCTGGCCATTGCCGACACACTGTATCAAACCCGTGTATTGTCAGAAAGTTGCAAATCGTGGAGGTAAAACCGGCGGGTCGCTGGCTACTTTATACATGGAACAAACGCCGCATTATCAGCAGGCTGGCTACCCCAACGAACACCAGCAAGGCCATACGCCAGTTAGGCTCGCGGTTCACTTCTGGCAGAAGGTCAGTAGCCGCCACATACAGCGTCACACCCCCGGAAAGCGGCAGAGCGTATTTGAGCTGGCTTTGCAACAGCGTAGTAAGCAGCACTCCCAACAAAGTAGCTGCACCTAGTAACCCGGAAGACAGGATAGCGTTGCGCCGGCTTTGCCCGCTGGCGAGAACTACGGACGCAACCGTGAAACCTTCGGGAAGCTTATGCAGAAAAATAGCCACGAAAATCACCACTCCGAGCCAATTCGATACCAGGAAGCCGGAGGCGATTGCCACGCCATCAAAAAAGGTGTGGATCACCAGCCCCAGCAGCATGGTGGTACGCACGTGGTGATGGCTGACCACTTCATGGTGCGTCTCTTCCCCAAAATGAAGGTGCGGTGCGATGGTGTGTTCGAACAGATGGATCAGGAAATAGCCGATAAGGATCACCAGGAACGCGCTGTCGCCCGCCAGCCGAACCGACTCGGGGATCACGTCCAGGAACGCCACAGCCAGCATGTAGCCCGCGCCCAAGGCCACAAAATATTGCAGGTTACGCCGCTGCCAGTGGCGGTACACCACGAAGTAGCCGCCCAGCAGGTTGCCGCCAGCAGCGACAAGCCCTAGAACAGCTGCCAAAGCTATGCGAGTTGAGTCGGGATGCGGCATTTTTCCTAGTCCAAAGAAAGGCCGCGTTAACCGCTGTGGCGGAAGAGGATTACATCACCTTCCTGCACGACGTAGTCTCGCCCTTCGAGGCGAACCTGGGCTTTTTCGCGGGCGGCGGCGACGCTGCCCGCGGCTAGCAGATCGTTCCAGCGCACCACTTCCGCGCGAATGAAACCCTTTTCAATGTCGCTATGAATTTCACCCGCCGCTTTCACTGCCGTGGCGCCTTTTCGAATCGTCCACGCGCGTACTTCCGGCTCCCCAGCGGTGAAATAAGGAATCAAGCCCATCAGCTCATACGTAGCACGGATCAAGCGATTCAAGCCTGGCTCTTTCAGCCCGTACGATTCAAGCAATTCCGCAGCTTCTTTTTCTTCCATCTGCGCCAGCTCAGCTTCGAGGCGTCCGCAAATCGCCACCACCGCGGTATTGGGCCGCCCTTCTAGAGCGCTCAGTTTATGCCGCTCCACGGCAGTCGAAAGCTCCGCCGCTTCGTCATCCCCGAGATTCAGCACATACAGCATGGGGCGCTGCGACAAAAATAAAAATCCCCCGATGGGCTTGCTTTCTTCGGCGGTCAGTTCCAGTTCGCGCAAGGGCTTTTCGGATTCCAGATGCGCTTTGCACTTATCGAGTACCGCCTTCTCAGCCTCCAGAACCGGATCTTTCTTTTTCTTTAAGTCTTTCTCGAGCCGCTCAAGCCGCCGGGTGATTTGATCGTGATCGGCCAGGATCAATTCCAACTCCAGATTGGTAACATCGCGCAACGGATCAATGCTTCCCGCCGCATGCGGCACTGATGGATCGTCGAACACCCGAATGACGTGCGCAATGGTGTCCACTTCGCGCAACGGCGCAAGCGCGTCGCGGTTGCGGTCTTTCTGCATTCCGCCGACGTCCACGTACTGCACCGTGGCATAGGTAATTTTTTTTGGACTATAAAGCTTCGCCAACTCCACGAGCCGCGGCTCCGGAACCTTAGCAACGCCCACATGCGTGCCTTGCGCACCAGGTTTGCCCTCGACACTGGCTTTGGTGAGGATTCTGAACAGCGTGGTTTTTCCGACCTGCGGCAGGCCGATAATTCCTGTTTGCATAAACGCGATATGTTAGCACAGCGTCAGAATTGCTTCGGCGAACGCCGCCGGATAGACGCCGCAAAGCTTATGTGCTAACAAATTCGTGCCGCCTTTCTCGCTAAAATCTTTAAGGCCGCAAACAATTTATTTATGACCACCACAGCTCCTATGCTCCCATTCGATTTACGCATCGCCAAAGCCGCCCTCGCCTCCAAAGACGAGCGCCTCGCTCGCCTCATCGAAGAAACCGTCGAATTTCAGATTGAAATGGAATCGATGGACAGCCCGTACGAGGCGCTGATGGAATCCATCGCCTATCAATCCATTTCCGGCAAAGCCGCCGCCACAATTTTCGCGCGCATCAAAGCCCTCGGCACCAATGGTCGCGCTCCTACCCCACAGGAAATGCTGAAACTCCGCCCACAAAAATTGCGCAAAGCCGGCCTCTCTGGCGCAAAAGTTTTGGCCATGAAAGACCTCGCGCAAAAAACCATCGATGGCATTGTCCCCACCTTGGAACAAGCGCAGAAAATGTCCGACGAAGAGCTTGTCGAACGCCTCGTCTCGGTCCGCGGCGTCGGCGCCTGGACCGTCGAAATGTTTTTGATTTTCCGCCTGGGTCGCCCGGACGTCTTGCCCATCCACGATCTTGGAGTAAAAAAAGGCTGGTCGGTCACTTACGGCAAAAGGCGCATGCCCAAACCGAAAGAACTACTAGCCTTCGGCGAGCGCTGGCGCCCCTACCGCACCCTAGCAAGTTGGTACATGTGGCGCGCCTTCGAACGCGCCGGCTACAAAGCGACGAACAAAATCAGCAAAGCCCCAGCCAAAAAGAAAAAACTCAAGCTGCAGAGCGCGAAAGTACTTCGGTCGAAGAAAGGGGGCACCAGAGACCGACGAAGCCCCTAAAAAGTCCGAAACATTTTGCTCGCTGTCACATCTCTTCTGGAGCATCCATGAATCGGCGAAGCTTTCTCGCAGGAAGCGCTGGCATTCTTAGATTCGGTGCTACACCGCGTCCTACCCGAACCGCCGAACAGGCCGATAAAGAAAGCCAAAGAAAGGAAAGAACTTCTGTGGTCCAACACGCAAACATTCCGCTCACCACCATACATCGCATCCAGGCCGATGGCATAACGGTCCTTTACCGCGAAGCGGGCCCTGCGGATGCACCCGTGGTGCTCCTCCTGCACGGTTTCCCAACGTCCTCATTTCAATATCGCGAATTAATTCCCCGCCTCGCTGATACCTACAGAGTGATCGCGCCTGATCTTCCCGGCTTCGGCTTCACCGAAGTTCCCCCTGCGCGTAATTACAAATACACCTTTGACGCCCTGGCCAACACCATTCTTGCCTTCACTAACGCGCTGCGCCTCACACGCTACGCCCTCTATATTTTCGACTATGGCGCCCCCACCGGCCTGCGTTTAGCGATGTCCCGCCCCGAGCGCATCACCACAATCGTTTCGCAAAACGGAAACGCTTACGAGGAAGGACTCGGCGACGCCTGGGCGCCCATTCAACGCTATTGGCGAGAGCCGACTTCAGAGAATCGAGAAGTCCTCCGAGGCGCCTTGAGCCCCGAAGCCATTCGCTCTCAATACACAGACGGCGCCCGGAATCCGGGTAAAATTGCGCCTGAGGGTTACACACTCGACGCCGCATTGATTCAGCGGCCCGGCAACATGGACATTCAGTTAGACCTGTTTCTCGACTATGCCAACAACGTGAAGCTGTACCCCGCCTTCCAGGAATATTTCCGCAAGTCCAAGCCCCCGTTGCTCGCCATCTGGGGTAAACATGATGCGTTCTTCATCCCGCCAGGCGCACAAGCCTACCTGCGTGACAACCCAAACGCCACCGTCCAACTCCTGGACACCGGCCACTTCGCATTAGAAACCGACGTCGAAGAAATTGCCAACGCCATGAGGGAATTTCTCGCCAGAAACGTGGAGACATGATCCAAAGCGCGCGCCTCATGACCAACCCAGTTCCCTGCAGCTAGCGGACGTTTTCGATCAAGCCGATATTGGCTCCCATCACGGTCTGCGCCTGATACGCCACATAGCGTCCGTCGGGCGACACCGTGAAATGATCCTGCGAATTCCGTCCGGGGTCGACCCAGTAAGAATGAATCATAGGGATGGTTGTAGACGTGCGCGTGAGGCCCGCGCCATTCCATCCAATCTTGCAGAGCACTCCATGCAAATCCGGCTTGCCTTCCAGAAAGTAAATGTCATTCCCCGGGCCGCGCACCAGCCACCAATCCGTCCAGCCGCGAAAGATTTGGTGCGGCGGATTCTTGAAATCGTTCACCCACAGGCCCGCAGCCGGATCGTTTTCCTGCTTCGCTGCAACAACGTAGGCTACCGACCGCTCATCGGGTGACCAACGCACAGGCGCCATCTTTACCGTCTCGTGCACCGTCCCTAGCGGCTCGCTCTTGTTGTCGCGCGGGTCAAAGGCCACGATGACGTCTTCTGGAGTTCGAAAGAGCAGCCGCCCATCGTCTCCGACGTCGAAGAAGCGGTCGATCACATTCTTGAGGATGGTTTCCGGTGCTCCCCCGGAGAGCGGCGCGCTTCGATATTCATCGTCGGTTAGAACACCGGCTTCGGCATGATAGATCACATGGTGGCTATCCGGACTCCAATTTGGAAACACGTTGACCCAGTTATCGCGCACCAGTTGCACCCCGTCCGAGCCATCCGCGTTTGAGACCCAAATGCTTTCATTTTCGGCGCCTTTAAGGTTCGAGAAATACGCGAGTTGTTTTCCATCCGGCGAGTACACTGGAGCAACCTGATTGCGGCCGGGATCGGTTGTCAACACCTTCGCGGTCTGCTGCCCGGCTTTTTCCGCAAGGTCCAATCGAGCGATATTCGTGCTTAGCCGCCAATTCGAGAAGACGATCTTTTTTCCGTCGGAAGAAACATCGAGTTGCGCATCATCGCCTTCCCCGGCGGTTATTTGTTCGGCGCGGCCTCCGGTCGCCGCAATTTTCCACAAGTTCATTGTGCCGCTGCGACCCGAGGCAAAGTAAATGTAGCGGCCGTCCGGCGACCAGGCTGGCGACAACGCCAGCGCCCCATCGTCCGTTAATCGGCGTACTTTCCCCGAATTAAGATCGGCGACATCCAGTTCGCCGTAGGGCCCATTGGCGCGGCTGATGAATGCAATTTGCCTACCATCAGGGGAAAAGCGCGGCTCGGTTGCGCGCCCTCTTCCGCCTAACGGCGTCGCCACTTGGTGCGCGTTCTCACCGGTGACTCCAGAAATCCACACCGCGCCATTAGCAACGTTCTCGTAGGCCAGCGAATGACCGTCGGGAGACCAGGCAGGCTCGGTAGCATTCAAGATCAACCTTCGAGGCGTTCCACCCAACGCCGCTACTTCCCAAATGTCCCAGATGCCAGATTGATTCACGCGCCCGTAAACGATAGTGGTTCCGTCGGGTGACCACGCCGGCCGCACTTTGAGATTTGGATCGTTCGTGACCTGCACCAACCTGCCACCGCTAATTAACCCGACATAGATGTTGAAGTGCCCGTCGCGGTTGGAGACGAACGCGACCGAGCGGCCGTCGGGTGAAAGGGCCGGCTGCGCTTGGATCCCGTCAAAGTTCGTTACCGTGCTGAAATGCCATGAGACTTGCTGCCGGGCACGCGTGAAATACCCCACCGCAAAGACGGCCGCGAGCATGGCGAAAACTAGTGCGGCGGCCCACGGAAGGAAGCGCCGCAGCGGTGCCGCTTCCACCCCGCCCTGAGCGCTACCTTCTTCGTGAGGGGCAAACGGTGAGAGGCCCCCGCTCATCGTTTCTTCAATCGCGATCCTGGCGTCCCCGATTGCTTGAAGCCGTTGCTTCACTTCTTTTTTCAAGCATCGTTGCAGCAAATTCCGCATCGCGGGCGGCGTATTCGCCGGCAACACAGGCCAGTCTGGCTCGCCGCGCACCACCGCAGCCAGCACGTCGGTGACAGTTTCGCCGTCGAAAGGCTTCTTGCCCGTGAGCACTTCGAAGAACACGCAGCCGAACGCCCAGATGTCCGTCCGCCGGTCGACCGTCTTCCCTTTGGCTTGCTCCGGCGACATGTACGCCGCCGTTCCCAGGATCATTCCGGCTCGT
>Ga0210384_10007264_pt1 | contig 11697 bp, 8 predicted proteins | sample IncBWH2MmetaG_FD_160574 | JGI IMG/M metagenome (GOLD analysis project Ga0210384, IMG submission 160574) | Forest soil microbial communities from Barre Woods Harvard Forest LTER site, Petersham, Massachusetts, United States - Inc-BW-H-2-M | ecosystem: Environmental > Terrestrial > Soil >...
CGGACGTTCGGGTTGGTCTGGAACGAAGATGAGTCCGAAGTCGCCGAGGACGAGCGTGTCGTCTGCGCCGAGGAAGACGTTGGCAGGTTTGATGTCACGATGAACTAGATTCTCTTTGTGTAGACGAGCGACCGCCTCAACCAGAGAACGGAACGTCCTGAGCGAACGACAAACATCACCTTGGTACCTCGTTGGATTGTCGAAGAGTGTGCCTGATGACATAAGCTCCGTGACAATCCATCGCTCGGTTTCATTCACGTCCATGAGGTTGACCAATCCGGGTCTCCCTTGTCGGAGAATCAAAACCTCATTCTTCAGCCGTTTGATAGCCTCGTCGGCCTCGGGGCCGCTCTCCGGTATCCTGAACTGCTTCAACGCTCCGAGGTCATCAGTAGTCTCAGGACGGGCGTACTTCCACATCGCGGGAAGCATCTGTTCAATACGTTCTCTTTGTTCGAGCTGGTTAAGATGGTTCTGCCAGGGATTCGCTCCGACAATCTCTGAGACCGCTTCGTTGCGCTCCTGAACTCTCCCAGGTCTCCTGACCAACGAGACTTGTCCCTGCCCGCCCTTGCCTAGCGGTTTGATGACTTCCCACCGTCCGATTTTCTCTTGCTTACTCATTCGATCTGATTCCCATCGTAGATATGACTAGAGATGACGCACGACCCATTCCCTGACCAACGCGACTGCGACCGCGAGAAGAACTGAGACGCGGATGACGTCGAACAGTTGGTTTCTGCGTGCTCCGTAGCCGACTGCGAACGTTGCGCGCGGGAAGAGTCTCAACGTCCAATACTCTGCGAAACCGACGCCGACAAGAGTCAGCCCAGACAACCACTGATGCCAATCTCCCTTGCTTGGAGGGTAGACGTTTGCGACACGTCCTGCGAAATAGACAGGCAACGCGATGACAGCGACAGCAATGAGGAGTCCGAGGTTTGACGTGTAGAATCTCGAATACCACTGAGTACAGGACGCAATCCAATCGTCGAGTTTGTCCGCGAAATAGATGACATCCCGCTGCGCTCCCGTGAGCGTGTACTCGACCGAAGGCTCCGGGTCTCCGCGCATTCCGAGAAAAGCCGTGCGGCCCTCCCCACCGACACTGCTGATGACGCTGACGATGGACCGCGTTCCTGAGTTGGGTTGGCCGACAATCTCTTCAACCGACCCGTACTTCACCGTTGAGCCATCTGAGAACTTGACCCGATACTCGACAGGGCCGTGAATCTCAGACAGAATCGTTTGAAGACTTCGCAGACTCGTGGATTCGAGCAGGAACGCGGATTTCAACTGACGGTTCTTCGTCGTTTCGTTTTCCATCTTTCCCGTCTCCTTGAGTTTCTATCCTTCAATTCCAAGTCGAGTTTAAGCAGTGCCGCGAGGCAGTCGAGTCCGGGGAACAACGATGCTCGGTGATTGTTCATCGCACGCAGGATCCTTGAGGAGCTTGATGCGGAGGCCGCTCCCGGTTTCCAGCTTCGGATGACGGGTCTGTCACTCCATATCAGTACCCTACTTACTATCACGCAACAACTGTGACTCTGAACTCTTGTCTGAAAAGTAGATGAACGAGACGGCATTGCGTGGGATATAGACGGCTCTGGATTCGCCGAGACCCAAAATGTAAAAGCCCTCATCCGCCTCTTCAATCAAGCGAGCCGAGAGAGCCTTGTTGGGGCTAATCGCCGAGTCTTTCGTGAATCCGATAGTCACGGCAACAGGAGCACCTCCACCCAAATACGCTTTGAGATGTGGATAGTAAATGTAGGAAAACGTCAGCAACAGGAAGAAGACCGTTAATAAAGGCATCATCCATTCTTCCGGCTCATCGAGCTTAAACATAAAAGTCCACTGCAAATCCTCTTCCCATACCTTTAGCCAAACAATCGTCACGAGGGTCACGACAACGAACCACGTGGTCACTGTTCCGAGGCCAAATGTTCGGTTATCGATAGTTAGACTCAAAAAGCAAAGGCTGAACAGCACCGAGACGACAATCTCGACGATTCGTGCAAGCTGACTCTTGAGCATTTGACTCAAGAGTTTTATTGCGACAACGAGCATTCCACCGATAATGAACCACCACGGATAGCCAGCAAGGAACGACCACGGATTACCGATGATTGATGGGGTAACTCCCGACAACTCAAATAGAAGATATGTAAAGGGCAGGCCGATCACAAAACTGCCAAACCACAAGTCAAAAGACTCCCTTGCGACTGTTGCCCACGGAACCGTTCTGTACCTTGTGGCGGCTGCGACCGGGGGAGCCAAGAAAAAGCAGAACCAAGCCCCAGCAGCAATCATGTGTGGACGAAACAGACTGCCACCGATAAATCCGTATCTTGAGTGGTGCAGTAAAACGATGAGGAAGCCACATGTATACAAACCTATTGCGAGGGCGGCGACGGCTTTCGAGATGGAGTCTGCCCACGGTGCGAGTGCGGTCACTTTCCCGTTGTCCAGTTGCGTCGTAAGTGTCGCCATCATGCACAGTGTATACTGCCTGGCCCAAACGCGAGGGCTTAGAGCGTGATGATGAATCGCCCTTCGCACCGGCAGCCACGCCCCAGGCGAATAATTCATAACCCGTACCAGATGGTACGCCCCACGACAAACAAATGGTACGCCCCACGACAAACAAGAGGACAAACCACGCAGCCGCCTCTAGCAAACGAAATGAGACCGACTTAGTGAAGTCGCAGGCGTCCGGCGAAGAAGGTCTAGTCCGTTTTCCGTACTTCTTTCCACGTTCCTGCAACCAGCGTATCCACCCGATCTTGACGGGAGGTCACCCAAGGCGCGTAGTGCTTCTCAGTTGTTTTGAGGCTGGTGTGCCCCAACAGCCGAGAAACCTCCTCAATTGGCACGCCCTTGCCGAGCAGCCCAACTGCGAAGGTGTCCCGCAAACTGTGCGGCGTGTATTCCGTGTCTTTGCCGAACGCCGTCCGAAACAACCTCCGCAGATCGTGTTGCCAAGAGACCTCTGGTTCACTCAAGCAAAACTAAGGCCCGCGTTGTGCGACCACAAAGAACTTACCATGGAGTTCTAGGGGTAATTGGTCGCGGGAACGGAGCCGTCTGCTTAAATTCCGCCTCGTATTTGTCTGCTTCGACGTGCTTGGCTTCAGCGATCCTGCTCAAAGCCCCGAGGTAATCATCGTCGTCAACTAGTTCCATACTGCTTGTCACGTCTTCCCACAATCGAGACAACTCATTTAAGACTACGCCAGTTTCTGAGAACACCCTTCCAAGCTCTGTAAACGTTAGCTTGGCACGACTCGCAAGCCCAGCTGGGTCCTTTACTGTCCTGGGATCAAGATGTGCAAGCAACTGATTCCGTCTGTCTTTGATGGCCGTAAGAATTGTGTTGAGGCCGTTGATGCGCGTCTCAGCCTCCTTTAGGGCCGTGGTGACTTCTTGTGGGGTTCCATACTTGAAGTCATTAGCTTGCGACTTTGCCGCCCTGATAAGAGATTGCACCGTAACTGCGGCACGCGTGGTGTCGTATAGCTTTGCTGCGTACATCTGCGCCATGTACAAGGAACTCTCAATTGTGAGGCCGAAAAAGGTTCGCCCTGTTCCGAGCACCACCGGGTCCGCCTCTCCTAGGCCCTTCGCAATTGTCAAATATGCTTTCCCAAACACAACTTCGTGTTTAAGACTGGTTAGGATTTGGCTGATTGTGGGCTTCGTCATTCCGATAAGGATATCGTAGCTCACGATTACCGCTGATGTTTGAAGCCTCGTTCACCATAGCGTATATGCGGCGGATCACTCCGCGCCGTGACCCAGGTACAACCTTTGAATTCTTGTTGACATCCGCAGGGCAGTAGGCATAACGTTCTGCGCAATCAGCGACAGTGGATTCCCCAAAGAGGGCGACGGATTCCCTGGTCCGTTGAATGATCTTCATCGCTGCTTCCCTGCGCTGTCAAAACGGGTTGTCATTGATGAATTGTCGGGGGCCGCGTTCACCGCCCGGCGCACCCTCATAGCCGCGTGCTAGTGAGTGTTAGCGTTCTAAGCCGTTCTTCCGTTTAAGGAGGAAGCGCAATGACCTGCGTCCACTCGTCCCCATCTCGTTTTCGGTCGTTCTTCGCAAGCCCAAGACTGTCGGCACCATCCCGCAGAGCCTTCCGAGTTCTGCCACAACGAGTCGCGCAAGCTACGGTGCTACTTATTTCCGTCACAAGTTTTGCGCAGGGCGGCCCTCCTGCGGGTATCGTTCCAGGCTCAACGCAAGTCCCTGGTAGCTATGAGTCCCTTGATCTTGCCAGCTCGAATATTTCGATACGCATTCCTGTGAGGAGCAAATCTGGAAAGATACCTTTTTCATTTAATTTGATCGCTACTTCGGCCATGAATCTGTCGGGCGGGAGCCCGAATTCATGGTTCTCAGAAATGGCCACTGGGCAAACGGCTGCAGGTCCTGGGGGTGCTTTGACGGCCATACCTGCTACGACCATACCGATAGCCTTAGATTGGGTACCCTCCAACTGTAGCCCCAATTGCACAGACATTAACTTTTCGGTCGCAGACGCAATTGGGGCGTTCCATCCGATAAGCAATCTTGCAGTCAAGTGCCCGTCCTCAGCAACGATCCAAGCAACCACAAGTGATGCGCTTTTTACTGTGGTGATGAGTGGCTGCAGCGCAGGCGGAAACGGTAGCTACACGATTTATGACGTGTCTGGGAATAGCTACATTTCATTCCCAAACTTGCCGAGCGGCGCATACCTTCAAATCCAGGACCCGGACGGAGCGACAATTACTGAGACCTCGCAAAACAAATCGACTGTTTACGAAGATTCGCTCAGCGCAACTCCAATTGTAGGTTGGGCGAACAGCTCTGCTAACTCGATAACGTATACAGACGCGGCGGGGAATCCGCAGACGTTTCAAATCAACAATGGCTCCTACACGATACAGACTGCGTTCGGATGTTCGAGTGTCAGGGACATTGCGGCTGGCAGTGCGACTTTGCCGAGCTCGATAACCACGCCTACGGGGAACATCTCCTTCACCTACGAGACCACGCAGGGCGATACCCACACCCCCCACTACACAACCGGGCGAATCGCTAGCATTACATACCCGACGGGCGGGAGCGTGACTTACGCCTACTCCGGTGGAAACAACGGCATCAATTGCAATTCGGGAACCATCCCAACCCTCACTAAAACGCTCAATGATGGCCAAGGTCACCTCAGCACTTGGACCTACGTGAATACTAACAATAGCGCCACGCCGGGCAATTTTACGGTCACCGTCACCGACCCTGCGAACAATCAGACTGTGTACAACTTTGCTGGCGAATTCCAGACTCAAATGCGCGTTTACGAGGGCTCGGCAACTGGGACTCCGCTGGAGACGGTGGTGACTTGCTACAACGGAAGCAATAGCAGCCAGGGCGCCTGCATTACCCCCAGTTCGGTTCCCTCATTCCCGTTTTCGCAGACAGACGTGTACGCCTACCTCGGATCGTCATCGAGGCCATCGCTGTCGGAAACAAAGTACGACGCCCACCTGAATGTGACCTCTGTGAGCAACTATGACTTTGGAGCAACGTTCCCTCCCTCGGGGTCTCCGCTTTACAGCACCAGCATTGCATTCGACTATCCTGCTGTGACCGGCGGCTCATATCCATGCGGAACTCTGTCCGTCCCTATGTTCAACCGCCCTTGCACGGTGACAACCTCGAATTCGTCGGTAAGCTACACATACAACTCAACGGGGCATCCAATCACGATGTCGCGGGTGGTGAGCGGCTCTGCAACGCTAGCGAGCTCGGCGACCTATGCATCCAACGGTGTGATCACGTCGATAAAGGACGTGAACACTGCCACCACACAGTTCTCAAACGGACCAAGCGTGGGGGCCTGCAACGGTCTGCTGCCCGTTGGGACAACTTACCCCGCAAACGCCCAGGGGCAACTGGCCACAACTCAGGCATGGGACTGCAATAATGCTGTTGTGACATCGTCAAACGATCCGAATCAAAAGGCATCGACCTATGGCTTTGCGCTGTCTAGCGTCGCGGACCCGTACTATCGTCCACTCTCGTTTGCCGATCCACTTGGCAATGTCACAAACTACACATACAGCCCAACATCCTTGGAAAGTGCGATGAACTTCAATGGAACGGCGTCTACTGCCGACACGCTCACGACTACCGACGGACTGGGCCGTCAGATTTTTGCGCAGATACGTCAAGGGCAGGGACCATCGACCACTACATTCGACTCTTCACAGACGCAATATGGCTGGACCCAAACCACATCGACAGTCGCCGGTGGAGCTTTTACTAAGGTCTCTGTGCCCTACAGTGGCACGCAGGGTCAATCCTCTCCCACCGGAACTCCCGTAACCAAGACTCAGTACGACGCCTTGGGCAGGCGGGAGACGACTACCGATGGCGGAGGCGGTACAGTAAGTTATCAATACACTCAGAACGACGTTCTCGTGACACTCGGTCCTGCCGCGCCCAACGAGGCAACCAAACAACGGCAAATGGAATATGACGGCCTGGGCCGGTTGACCTCGGTTTGCGAAATCACTAGCGCGGCAGGTAGCGCGACCTGTGGACAAACGAACGCGAAGACCGGCTACTGGACACGATACAAATACGACGGACTAGGCCATCTCCTTGGCGTTTGCCAAAACACAACCGAGCCTCTTTCAGTTGATTGCACTAAAACCCCGTCTTCTGGTCAACAGACCCGCACCTACGTTTACGATGATCTAGGCCGCCTCACGTCGGAAACGAATCCTGAATCCGGGACCGCCACGTACACGTACGATTCTGACTCTAGTGGCACGTGCCCAGGAACGTCCAAGGGCGACCTGATCAAGCGTATCGACAACATTGGCAATGTCACCTGCTTCACCTATGACGGATTGCACCGGAAGTTAAGCACGACCTACAGCGGGTCGAATGCAACTACGAATCGATACTTTGTCTATGATGCAGCGACCGTGAACAGCCAAACCATGGCGAACGCCAAAGGCAGGTTGGCTGAGGCTTATACGGCGACGAACGCTACAGGCACCAAGATTACCGACGAAGGATTCAGTTATACCGCGCGCGGGGAGCTTGCCAACTTCTTCGAATCGACGCCCAACTCCGGCGGCTACTACAGCGTTTCGATGAGCTACTGGGCTAACGGCTTGAGGAATACTGTGGGTCCGTTCCTGACCGACCCGCAAATCACCATAACGCCCGACGGCGAAGGCCGCATGAATACCGTCACCAACGATGGCAGTAACGTGAAGACGATCCAATACAACCCGGCCAGTCAACCCACCCAGATCAACACCAGTTGCGCTGGCTCAACCTGCTATCCGGTCGAATATCAGTATGATCCGAACACGCTGCGCATGACGCAGTACAGCGCTGTCCTGAACGGTGGAACAATCTCCGGGGCGTTAACCTGGAACCCGAACGGGAGCCTGCAACAACAGGTCATCACCGATCCCTTCAATTCCGCCGACTCGCAGACTTGCACTTACGGTGCCGACGATCTCAGTCGCATCGCCAGCGTAAATTGCACGAGTGGTAGCACGAATGTGTGGGCGCAGAACTTCACCTACGATGCCTTCGGCAATATCACGAAAACGGTTCCAGGTAGCGGCACCGGAATCTCGTGGAATCCTGGCTATAGCGCCAGCACAAACCACTACGCGCTGGGTGGAACCAGCTATGATGCCAACGGGGACGTGCTGAACGATACGTTCAACAAGTACACGTGGGACGCGGAAGGCAAACCTTTGTCGACCGCTTATTCAGAGGGCAGCGGCCAGACGTTTACCTTCGTCTACGACGCCTTCGGCCATAAGGTGGAATATTCGATCAACGGCACTTACGAGAGCTCCTACGTAACACTGGGTAACATCAAGTTCTCGGCTATCGGTCAAACGCCTGGCTACTCGGAGTTTCCAGCACCAGGTGGGGCTATCATCAGCGAGGGCGGCGGTGGGACGGGCGTCAATTTGGCCGATTGGCTGGGAACGGTGCGCGCGTTTTATTCTTATACAGGAGGCAACTTGGCAGGCACCCCACCGGCCCACGCCCCCTTTGGAGAGTCATATCTCAGCAGTGGGAATCCCTCCGACTTTACCGGCCAGCAAAGCGACAAAGTCACGACCAACACCACGTACTACTTCCCGGAACGTCAGTACCGCTCGTCGCAAGGGCGCTGGCTTTCGCCCGATCCGGCAGGATTGGCAGCAGTCGGTCCGAGCAACCCGCAGACCTGGAATCGCTATGGTTATGTCGCAAATCAACCCCTCAATTTGGTTGATCCTCTGGGATTGTGGGGGGATTGCGCGTTTTATGTTCAGCTCTATGATGAGAACGAACACCCGAGCGGTATAGAGGGCTATTTCTGTGGCGGAAATGGCGGAAATGGCGGAGCCGGTGGTGGTGGTGGCGCCGCCCCAAACAGCAATAACAACTGCATCTCCGTTTCCTCTCTCAAAGGATCGGCGGTAATCGCTCCAGGCTGGTACGCATCTTATTTGGCCTCGCGCGCGGGTGCGTGGCTAACAGGCGGTACAATTGGAGTTGGGGTGGGTGGAGGTGCAGGGCTTGGTTTCGGGCCGAAGATTTCGGTCGGGGGCGGCATCAGTGCATCTGCCGTATTCGAGACTGATGGGTTAGGAAACTCCGCACTCGTCCTGTCGTTCTCGCCGCAGTTCGGAGGTCTAAACGAAATCAGCGGCGACGTTGGCGCAGCCGCAAACATTGGAGTACAGGTCACGGTAAGTGAAAGTCTAGTACCGACCACGCTTACTCCGGGAGCGAACTTCGCAGACGCAAGCGGCTCCATTGGACCCGTGGGATTTGATATTCAGTCCGGCAGCGCCAGTTTGCAGCTCGGCCTGGGCGCTGGTGCACGCGTGGGAGTCTCGGTCGGGCCTAGCGTTTCAATATCAATACCAATCTGTAAAAAATAGCTATGAGGACTCTACGCAGCAAAATTATCGCCTTCGTCTTGTTGGTGCTTGGAACGGCTTGGCAGTTCTGGTACCTGCCATCCCTTTCCAACAAGGATCGCAGAATGGCTTTGTTCGCAATCACCTTGTTCGACGTGGTTGCGGTAGTGTCACTGATTTTTGTGGCGCGCATCAAGCCTGAACAAGATGGCGTCAGGGTGGAGCAACTGGGAATACGCCATCTGGACTACACTGACCTTCTGAAATGCGTGACTGTGTCGTTTTTTTCTCAATCGTTCGCGTTTGTCAAGACGAACCGCCGATTCCCTTTCAGCATATTGCTGTGCGACTCTACGTTGGATGTTGATTCGGATGGTAAGGTTGAGAGGATCGATTTAGCTGAGTTCCTTCGCCGTCATAACTCGGAGCTAAGGGTTACGCGCCTCTCGTAGACTTGGGGGGGGTGCCTCATACCTTTCGCATCCTCTGAGAAAGCGTGGCCCTTGGTCTCCGTAAACGCCGTTAAGCAAGTCTTTCCCGGCTTTGGGCTCCGCGATCCCTGCTCTCAATTCAAAAAGGGTTCCTACCTAGTTTCCTTGCCCTAGGACACGCGGCGAGGGGTTGACCTAAGCCATTTCACATTGCAGGTGGACGCCTCTAGAATCGCCTGTAAATGCAAAGAATAAGCGAAAGTCCAGCGGCGGGTCCGGCGTAGGTATTGACCCAAGGGAGAGTCTGGGAAACACCCATGCGGCGGCTAAGGGGAGGCCTAGGGGATCACCAGGGAGAGAGCAAGGGGTCCGGCGTTGCCGGAAGCCCGTGCGTATGCCGGGAAAAATCCGCTAAGCATTCGCCGCGACGTTTGCCGAGGTACTACTTCCGGGGGTATACCTGGGGGTGAAAACCTAGCCAAGTAATTCATTGCCAATGGCTTAGCTCTCCTTGGCCAATGGCTTAGCACATCCCTCAGCATTCCCAATGTGTTCAGACAGAGCACAAGCCCAGAGGGAGAGGCACAGCGTACGCCAAGGCACCCGTCCGGCTCAGAGGGGAGGGACAGCATAGGCGAATGCATAGCGAAGGAGCTGGGAGGATGCTGGGAAAGCCAAGCTAAACCATTGAATATACAGGCATGAGTTCTAACGTGGGGCGTTCACGCTCAAGGATTTTTGATGGGTTCCAGGTGTGAGGGAATTCAAATCGGCAACACGTAGTGAAACGGCTGGGAAAACGCTCTACGAGTGCCCTCTGTCGTGTCCAAGAGATAGGCAAACTCGTCGGCTTCCGTGCGTATGCAGGAACATAAAGAGCAATGGAGGGGGCGACACACCAAAAATGGCACTTTCCGTCAGAAATATGGTCATGGAACGAATTGATAACAATGCACTTACATGGAGCAGATCCATTGGTCTCCAGAACGCTATGGAAGTTAGCCCGAGATTGGCCGCTAAATCTTTTATCATCAAGCACATGGCTTAAGCGTATCCATTGACCCACTTGGAACGCAAACCTATGTAGGAAATAGACAAAAGACGGGGGGGAGACCACCCCTCGTACCTCTAGTGCCGGCGCTCGCTTACTGGTTCGTTCTCTAGAAAGCAAAACAAATAGAAATCGGGGCGGCGTCCCCGGATAACAAACCTGTGTAGGTTGAACGTTGCCGCCAAACCTCTCTGGCTAGCTATATAGGGATTTCTGGGAATTGGTTCAACGATTCGTTGATTGTGCTGGCCGCGGCACGGTGAGCACCGTTTTTGAGTTCGTTGATGTAGTCATCGTACATGTGCATCGCCGCACCCGCCGGTATACCCCGGCGATCCGCTAGTAAATGATAAGACATTTTTCCGCGTCCATACTGACAGGTCCGAGCTCTGTTCGCCTTGTCCCCACAATACATGACGCCATAGTCACCTTTATCCACATTGATTCGAAGGCTGGGCGAAGCGACTCTGTAGCCGCCCTTTGTACCGCGGCATTTCGGGCACTCAACGAGCATCTCCCCGTCCTTATCTGAGGCATCGGAATAGAAGTGTCGAATTGCCTCAATTAGTTCGGCTCGCGTGTATTTTCGCTCGCCTCCTGTTTCTGGATCATCGATGGGGCGATCTATGTCACGATCATAAGCCCGCGTGGCGGCTTCCGAGCGAGCATTGATTAGCGGGGTTCCTCTTCGAGGGTGATAAAAGGCAAGCTGCACTTGTGTGTCTCCCGTTAATCGGCTGACACGGATGAATTGTTGGACTTCCGGGATCGCCCAAGCAGCATGAAACGTCCTTGTTCGGGCAACGCCGGCTTTGTCTTTCCATGTTCCTAGATTGATCGCAAATTGCAACTCCTCTCGGTCAAGAGCGAGCTGGTACCCCGTTATGGCTATCGCTAGGGGGGCTCCCTTTAGAGGCTTAAGGTTTTTCAGTAGATGAAATGGAATATCGTCGTACCACAACCCTTTCTCGAACAGGTATTTTCGCAGTGGATCTGGAGAACTCTTTCCCTTTCCATAAGACATTGCGATCGAAGAACCATTTTCTGAAGCAATAGAAAACACGTGAAGGTTGGCGGCCGTTTTCTCCTCCCCCACCCGAACAATGAGCTTTCTTGGATTACGGCCTTGTTTAGGCGCTCCTTGAAGCGCCTCAAGAGAGTACCAAACAGCTCGCTCGGAATATCCGGTTGCTGCGATCACCGCGGCGATAGTAAATGCAAATTTCCCGTCGCCGACTTCGGGCTGAGTATTAGCAAGCCGGCAACAGTGCA
>Ga0210384_10007268_pt1 | contig 11695 bp, 10 predicted proteins | sample IncBWH2MmetaG_FD_160574 | JGI IMG/M metagenome (GOLD analysis project Ga0210384, IMG submission 160574) | Forest soil microbial communities from Barre Woods Harvard Forest LTER site, Petersham, Massachusetts, United States - Inc-BW-H-2-M | ecosystem: Environmental > Terrestrial > Soil >...
GCGCGGTCGATTTGAAGGCTGATGAAGTTGGATCGATCTCCAGCCGCAATGAAGGTGCGCCCCCTCTCCCTTTGGGAGAGGGCTGGGGTGAGGGGTTACGGTCTCTCGCTAAGCCGGCCCCCTCACCCGGATTGCCCGGAGCGACGCTTCGCATCGCTCTGGGCAATCCGACCTCTCCCCGCTGGGGCGAGGTGGACCGAGCCAAGTGGCCGCAGTTAAGCCGACAGGAGAGAGACGGTGTTTGCCTATCTGGTGCGACGGCTGGCCTTGATGCTCGTGACCCTGTTCGGGATCTCGATCGTCATTTTCTTCCTGCTGCGCATCGTGCCCGGCAACATCGTCGACATCCTGTTCGCCGCGGCCGGCTATGTCGATCCCGCCGACAAGGCCAATCTGCAGAAGGAGCTCGGCATCGACCAGCCGCTGGTGGTGCAATATCTGCATTGGATCGGCGGGCTGCTGCATGGCGACCTCGGCTATTCCTACGTCTCCGAGAAGCCGGCGCTCGACGAAATCCTGCCGCGAATCCCGATCACCGCGCGCCTTGCCGGCCTCGCGCTGCTGTTCTCCGCCTCCGTCGGCATTCCGCTCGGCGTCATCAGCGCGGTCTATCAGGGCTCGAAGCTCGACTATGCGCTGCGCGTGGTCAGCCTCAGCGGATTGTCGCTGCCCTCGTTCTGGCTCGGGCTGTTGATCCTGACTGCGTCGGTCGCGCTGTTCGGCGACATCCCGATCTTCAATCCGAATCCGCTGACCTGGGCGGAGGCATTCGCCACCTACTGCATCCCGGCCATGGCGGTCGGCTTCCGCAGTTCCGCGCTCACCATGCGCATCACCCGCTCCTCGATGCTGGAGGTGCTGCGGCAGGACTACATTCGCACCGCGCGTGCGAAGGGCGCATCCGAGGCGTCGGTCAATTTCAATCACGCGCTGAAGAACGCGATTCTTCCGGTGATCACCGTGATCGGCATCGAGGCGGCATTCCTGATCGGCGGCCTGATCGTCACCGAAACCGTGTTCAACATTCCGGGCGTCGCCCGCTTCCTGGTCGAGGCGATCCGCTGGCGCGACTATCCGATCGTACAGAATCTCGTGATGCTCATCGCGGTGGTGGTCGTGTTCGCCAATTTCACGGTGGACATGCTGTACGCGGTGTTCGATCCACGCATCCGCTATTCGGATTGAAGGGACAGTCTTGGACGCGATCAACTACGACAGCGAACTGCGCCGCGCCGGAGCCAACGCGACCCATGGCTGGCGTCGGCTTGCCTTCCTCGCGGAGCGTCATCTGCTCGGCAGCATCGGCCTCGTCATCATGGTGCTGTTCGTGCTGACCGCCCTGTTCGCCGATGTCCTGGCGCGCTTCGATCCGCTGAGCGTCGACTCCGCACAGGCGCTCGCGCGGCCCTCGAGCCTGCACTGGATGGGCACCGACCCGTTCGGCCGTGACGTCTGGAGCCGGATCATCCACGGCGCCCGCATTTCGCTCGCGGTCGGCATCGGCTCGACCGCGCTCGGCGGCTCGATCGGCGTCATTGTCGGCCTCACCTCCGGCTATCTCTCCGGCTGGGTCGACCTGGTGTTCCAGCGCGTCACCGACGTCTTGCAGGCGCTGCCGCTGCTCGTCCTCGCGCTGGTCATGACCACGGCGCTCGGTCCCTCGCTGCCGAACGTGATCATCGCGATCGCGATCCCGCTGATCCCGACGGTGTCACGCGTCATCCGCGCCAACACGCTGGCGCTGCGTGAGCTGCCGTTCGTGGAGGCCGCGAAATCCATCGGCATGAGCGAGATGCGGATTGCGCTGCGCCATGTGCTGCCCAACACGTTGGCGCCGCTGATCGTGCTCGCCACCGCCCAGCTCGGCTCGACCATTCTCACCGAAGCCTCGCTGTCATTCCTCGGGCTTGGCATTCCCGAGCCGTATCCGTCCTGGGGCCGCATGCTGTCGGAATCGGCCGCGGAATATGTCCGCACCGCGCCATGGCTCGTGATCTTCCCCGGCATCGCCATCAGCCTCGCGGTGTTCGGCACCAATCTGTTCGGCGATGCGCTGCGCGACATTCTCGATCCGAGGCAGCGCAGCTGATGAGCACGCCAGGATCGGACGACATCGTTCTCGACGTCAAAAACCTGCAGACGGTGTTCTTCACCAATTCCGGCCTGTTCAAGGCGGTCGACAATCTCTCGTTCCAGGTCCGCCGCGGCGAGACGCTGGCGATCGTCGGCGAATCCGGCTGTGGCAAGAGCGTCAGCGCGCTGTCGCTGATGCGGCTGGTGCCCGATCCGCCCGGCCGCATCGGCGCCGGCACGGTGCTGCTCGAAGGCAAGGACCTGCTCGGCCTCGATGAGGGCGAGATGCGCGGCATCCGGGGCAACCGCATCTCGATGATCTTCCAGGAGCCGATGACCTCGCTCAACCCCGTGATGCGGATCGGCGACCAGATCACCGAGGCCGTACGCCTGCACCAGGCCATGACGAGGAAGCAGGCGTGGGAGAAGGCGGTCGAGATGCTGCGCCTGGTGCGGATTCCCGACCCCGCACGCCGCGCGCAGGACTATCCGCACCAGCTTTCCGGCGGCATGCGCCAGCGCGCCATGATCGCGATGGCGCTGGCCTGCCGACCGGCGCTGCTGATCGCGGACGAGCCGACCACCGCGCTCGACGTCACGATCCAGGCGCAGATCCTGGCGCTCATGCTCGAGCTGCAGAAGGAGCTCGGCATGGGGTTGATCCTGATCACGCACGATCTCGGCGTGGTGGCGCAGACCGCGCAGCGCGTCATCGTGATGTATGCCGGCCGCAAGGTCGAGGAGGCCGACGTCGAGGACCTGTTCGCGAGCCCGCTGCATCCCTATACGCGCGGCCTGATGGCCTCGATCCCGGCGCTGCCGTCGGAACGAGGCAACGACGATGCGCGGCTGTCGGAAATCCCCGGGATGGTCCCCCCGCTCACGCGCCTGCCGCCGGGTTGCGCCTTTGCGCCGCGCTGCAATCTCGCCATCAAGCGATGTCACGAGGAATATCCTGATCTCGCGGAGTTTGCCGGCAATCACTGGGCCGCCTGCTGGCGCGCCGGCGAAATGGTGGCCGCATCATGAGCGAACAGGCCGCGCTGCTCGAGGTCACGGACCTCATCAAGCACTATCCGGTTCGACGCGGCCTGCTCGGGCGGCGCGCCGGCACGGTGCATGCGGTTGATGGTGTGAGCTTCGCGCTTCAGGCCGGCGAAACGCTCGGCCTGGTCGGCGAGTCAGGCTGCGGCAAATCGACGGTCGCCCGCAGCGTGCTGCGCCTGGTCGAGCCGAGCTCCGGCCGCATCTGCCTGAAGGGCCACGACATCACCCATCTCGGCAGGACCGAGCTGCGACAGCATCGCCGCGCAATGCAGATCGTGTTCCAGGATCCGTTTGCCTCGCTCAACCCGCGGATGAGCGCGGGCGATATCGTCGGCGAGCCGCTCAGTGTTCATGGCCTTGCCTCGGGGCGCGAGCGCGCGGAGCGCGTCGCCGAGCTGTTCGCACAGGTCGGCCTGCGCGTCGACCAGATGCGGAATTTTCCGCATCAGTTCTCCGGTGGCCAGCGCCAGCGCATTTGCATCGCGCGTGCGCTCGCGCTGAAACCCGACCTCATCGTCTGCGACGAGCCGGTCTCTGCGCTCGACGTCTCGATCCAGGCCCAGGTCATCAACCTGCTGGTCGACCTGCAGCGCGCGCACGGCTTCTCCTATCTGTTCATTGCGCACGATCTCGCGGTCGTCGCGCATATCAGCCATCGCGTCGCGGTGATGTATCTCGGCCGTATCGTCGAGATCGCCGACAAATCAGAGCTGTTCAACAATCCGCGCCATCCCTACACCCAGGCGCTGCTTGCCTCGGTGCCGGTCGCCGATCCCCGCGTCAGGCGTCTCACACCGATGGTCGACGGCGACGTGCCGAGCCCGGTCAATCCGCCCTCCGGCTGCGCCTTTCATACCCGCTGCCGCTACGCGATGGAGCGCTGCAAGACGGAACGGCCGGCGCTGGTCGAGGCGGGATCGCGGCACCAGGTGGCGTGCCTGCTCAATGACGGCACGGGGCGGGCGGAAAAGTCACGCAGCCTCGGCGCCTCCTGATGAACTGGCAGTTGATTTGTACAGATTATGACCTATAGCTTTATGCTGACGGCAGCGGTCGCAGGCCAACACAATCATTAGGGGTGGTTCCATTGTATGCAACCACTCGTTGGTCCAAGCCTTTGCTGCTCATGGCCGCATCCGCGAGCCTGCTGTCGATGCTTGGCTTCGCGCCAGCATCATCTCGCCCGTGGAAGGCGACCCCAATAACTCTTGCCCGCGAGTACGGCCAAATCATCGATACGCGCGGCATTGGCGACATCGTCATCGTGTCATGGATGGTACCGCAAGGCATACCGGCCGATAGTCCCGGAGCGGCCGCGATGCAGGCGATGTTGCAGCATTACGTATTGATGGTCACCGTGCATGGTCAGCTCGACAAGACGACCGGCGTTGTTTCCTTCAAGGACAACGAAGACTTCAGCGTCAAAGACCGAAACGGAAAGCAGCTGGCTTCCGTGGCGAGAGAGAGTCTTCCTCCAACGAATATCGCGATGATCACGGGGATGGAGGCGGTGTTTCGCCAATCCTTGGGCGCGATGGGGAGCGGCATGAAGACGTTTCTCTTCAACGGAGAGGGGATCGACTCCTGCAAGAAGGGGCAATTGGCGGTGCAGTTCGCGGGGGAAACCTACACCTGGGATACGCCATTCCCGGGCTGCGATAACAAGAACTGAGTCACCTGCGCTGGGACAGCGATGTGTTCCGCAGAAGTTGAGGTGCACATCACCTTTCGACCTTTGGCGAGTCGCCGGGCATTTGCGCCTCCTCCTCACGAGGGCTTTGGCGCGACAGGGATCGGCGGGCCGGTTGTAGCGCCTCGATCTCGACCACGATCCGCCCGGTCGTCACCTGCTCGCCCTCGGCGACATCGATCGCGGACACCGTGCCGGCAATGGCGGAGCGATGCACGTGTTCCATCTTCATGGCCTCCAGCGTCATGACGGGTTGCCCGGCCGCGACCGGTTCGCCCTGTTTGACCAGCACGGCAACGACGCGGCCGTTGAGCTGGGCCCGCACCTTGCCGTCGCCACCGCTGGTCACGGCTGATTGCGGCGCCGACAGCGTCAGGTCCCGAACTGCAAGCGTGACACCCCCATGCAGGATATGCAGCGTCTCGCCGTCGCGATGGAAACGTGCAGTCTCCATCAGCTCGCCGGCGCGAAAGCGGATCGCGCTGCCTTCGATCGCATCGATCTCGAAACGATGCTGCTCGCCTTGCGTGCTGACGAGGTAGGCGCCGTCGCGCTCGCGCAGCAAGTCGAGTTCGTGCACGGCGCCAGCGATCTCGAGGCGCAACGGAAGCGGAAAACTCAATGCGAGTGATCGACCGCTCTGCCACGACGGTGCGTGGGGGTGCGTGACATGGAGCAGGAGTGCTGCAAGCGCCGTATCGACTGACGACGACGGATGCGGCTCGATCAGCTCGTCGCGGTTATTTTCGATGAAGGCCGTGGTCGCCTCGCCACGGGCAAAGACCGGATGGCGCAGACACGACACCAGGAACGTCCGGTTGGTGGTGACGCCGAATGCGAGCGCCTGTTCGAGCCCGCAGATCAGCTTCCTTCGCGCCTCCTCGCGATCGGCGCCATGACCGACGAGCTTCGCGATCATCGAATCGTAGAATGGCGGAATCTCCGCGCCCGATTGCAACGCGTGCTCGACGCGGACGCAGTCGGGCATCTGCCACAGCGCCATCCGGCCCGATCGCGGCATGAAATCGCGCGCGGCATCTTCCGAACAGAGCCGGACCTCGATCGCGTGGCCGGTGTAGGTGACGTCCTCCTGCCGCAGCGCCAGCGGCTCACCGGCTGCGACGCGCAACTGCAGCTCGACCAGATCGAGCGCCGTGACGGCCTCGGTCACGGGGTGTTCGACCTGCAGGCGCGTATTCATTTCCATGAAGTAGAAATGGCCCTCGCGATCGAGCAGGAATTCCAGCGTGCCCGCGCCCTCGTAACCCAGCGACTTCACGGCCGCGACCGCCACCGCGCCCATTTTCGCCCGCAACTCCGGCGAGACCGCGGGCGACGGCGCCTCCTCGATCAGCTTCTGATGCCGCCGCTGCACCGAGCAGTCGCGCTCGCCGAGGTGTACGGCTTTGCCGTAACGGTCGCCGAACACCTGGATCTCGACGTGGCGGGAATCTGCGATCGCGCGCTCCAGGATCACGGCGCCGTCGCCGAACGCCGCCGTCGCTTCCGAGCGCGCGCTGCGCAGCGCGTCCGGAAAGCCCGTGGCGTCCATGACCAGCCGCATGCCGCGCCCGCCACCGCCGGCCACCGCCTTGATCATCACTGGAAAGCCGATAAGCATCGCTTCCCTGAACATGGCGGCGTCGCTCTGGTCCTCGCCCTGGTAGCCGGGCACGCAGGGCACGCCGGCCGCCTGCATCAGCGCTTTCGCCTCTGCCTTGTTGCCCATCGCCTTGATCGCCCGCGGCGATGGGCCGATGAACACCAGCCCGGCATCGCTGCAGGCCTGCGCAAAATCTTCGTTCTCGGCGAGAAAGCCGTAGCCGGGATGCACGGCATCGGCACCACTCGCCTTTGCGGCGGCGATGATCGCCTCGATGTTCAGATAGGATTTTGACGACAGCGCTTGCCCGATCCGCACGGCCTGATGCGCTTCGCGCACATGCCGTGCATCGCAGTCCGCATCCGAATAGACCGCGACCACGCCATGGCCGAGCCGCCGCGCCGTGCGCATGATGCGCAGCGCGATCTCGCCGCGATTGGCGATCAGGAGTTTCGAGAACGGCGTGCGGCGCATCGTCGCATTCATGTTCGGATTCATTTTCGGATTCATGGCCGCGCCACCGAGAACTGCATCGGCTGCGGCCGGCGCGCATCGCCTTCCCTGCAGATCGCCAGCACTTCGGCAAGCACGCTGCGCGTATCGCGCGGATCGATCACGCCGTCATCGAGCAGGCGCGCGCTGGTCGCGAACACATCCATCTGGGACTCGAACACGCTGATGATCTGCGTCTTCATCGCCTCGAGCTTGTCCTTCTCGACCGGCTTGCCGCGGCGTGCGGCCGCGGCCTCGGTGACGATCGCCATGGTCTCGGCCGCCTGCTCGCCGCCCATCACGGCGGTCTTGGCATTGGGCCAGGAGAAGCAGAAGCGCGGATGGAAACCGCGGCCGCACATGCCGTAATTGCCGGCGCCGAACGAGGCGCCGCAATAGATCGTGATCTGCGGTACGGTCGCCGAGGTCACCGCCTGGATCATCTTTGAGCCGTGCTTGATCATGCCGGCCTCCTCATAGGCACGGCCGACCATGTAGCCGGTGGTGTTGTTGAGATAGAGCAGCGGCGTGCGGCTCTGGCAGCAGGCCTGGATGAAATGCGTGGCCTTGTTGGCGCCGGGGACATCCAGCGGGCCATTATTGGTGATGATGCCGAGCGCCTCACCCTCGACGCGGGCGTGGCCGCAGACCGTGGCCCCTCCGTAATTGGTGCCGAACTCGGTGAAGTCGGAGTCATCGACGATGCGTGCGATCACCTGCCGCATGTCGACGGGACGCTTGTGATCCATCGGCATGATGCCGAGCAATTCCTCCTGGTCGTAGCGCGGCGGCTTGGCGTGGATAGCGTCCGCGCGCGACCGGTCCCATGGCAACGCGGCCATGATCTCGCGCGCGATGCGCAAGGCGCCGCGATCATCCTCGGCGAGATAATCGCCGAGGCCGGAGATCGCGGTGTGCATCTCCGCGCCGCCGAGCTCTTCCTCGGTCGCGATTTCGCCGGTGGCGGCCTTCAGCAGCGGCGGCCCGGCAAGGAAGGCACGGGTCCGGCCGCGCACCATGACGATGTAATCGGACAGCCCGGTCTGGTAGGCGCCCCCGGCGGTGGAGGAGCCGTGCGTCACTGTGATCACTGGCAGACCTGCCGCGGACAGCCGCGCGAGATTACGGAAAATATTGCCGCCGCGAACAAAATCCTCAACCCGGTAGCGCAGCAGATTGGCACCGGCGCTTTCGACGAGCTGCACGTAAGGCAGCTTGTTCTCCAGCGCCAGTTCCTGCACCCGCAGCGTCTTGTCGAGGCCGAACGGCTGCAGCGCGCCGGCGTCGATGCCGGCATCGCTGGCGCTGACCATGCAGCGGATGCCTGATACAAAGCCGATGCCCGCGATCACGCCGCCGCCGGGCACGCTCTTGCCGGGGTCGGATTGATCGAACATGTAGCCGGCGAGCGTCGACAGCTCGAGGAACGGCGCGCCGGGATCGAGCACCAGCGCCACGCGCTCGCGCGGCAACAGCTGGCCGCGCTTGTGAAAGCGGTCTTTTGCGAGCGCCGATGCATCGCGCGTGCGTTGCTCCAGTGCGCGCATCCGCGCGATCAGCGCCAGCATGCCGTCGCGGTTGGCTTTGAACGCATCGCTTGGGGGCGAGATGGTGGTTTCAATGATGGCCATGTGTTTCGTCATTGCGGGGCGCGCGGAACGCGCGAACCCGGAATCCAGAGGTTACTAAGCGAGATTCCGGGTTCGCTCGTTTCACTCGCGCCCCGGAATGGCGCCGTCGTGGGTATCAATGCTTCACACCGAAAATCTGCCGCGCCTCAGTCGGTGAAGCGATCCCGCGCCCCGCCCGCCGTGCGCAGGCGGCCAGTGCCTCGATCAGCTGCCCGTTCGACGTCACCTTGGTGCCGTCGCCAAGATAGAACGTGTCCTCGAGCCCCGTGCGCAGGTGCCCGCCGAGCTCGGCGCAACGCTGATGCAGCGGCCAGATCTCGGCGCGTCCGATCGCGGTGATCTGCCAATGCGCCTCGGCTCGCTTCAGCTTCAAGAGGATCGGCAGCAGTTCCGGATCGGCCGGCATGCCGGAGGCGACACCCATCACGAAATTGTACGCCAGCGGCCCCGCATACATGCCGGTCTGGGCGTACATGCCGACGCAGCGCACGATACCGACGTCGAAGCATTCGAACTCAGGGACGGTGTCGACCTCGCTCATCACGTCGAGATAGTCCTGCACCTTCTCGACCGAATTGTCGAACATCATCGGCGGCCAGGCCCAGCTGTTGTCCGCCTTGACCTTCAGATAGTTCAGCGACCCAGCATTGCAGGCGGCGATCTCGGGCCGCGTTTCGCGGATGCAGGCCAGCGCACCCGCGTAATTGGGGCCTGACACGCCCGAGGTGTGGTTGATGATGACGCCGGGGCAGGCCTCGCGGATCGCCTGCTGGATCTCGCGGGAGACACCGACCTCCCAGGACGGCAGATGGCCCTTGCCCGGCGCCTGCTGGCGCAGATGGACATGCATGATGCTGGCGCCGGCATCGAAGGCGGCCCTGGCCTCGCGCGCCATCTGTTCCGGCGTGACCGGCACATGGTGCTGTCGCGGATCGGTCAGCACGCCGTTCAGCGCGCAGGTGATGACGGCCTTGTCGCTCATGAATGAGGTCCTGCGATAGTCGAGAAACGACCATGAGCATCTTGTGGACGGCGTGACGACGCTTCTTGCGTCCACGCGCTATCGTGCGACCAGCCCAGTCACGCCGCTGCGATAGATCGCCAGATCGCGCGAGCCGGAGAAGATCGCGCGCGGCTTCAGCCCGTAGAAGCGGCGGATCGAGTGGCTGAAATGGCTGCTATCGGGATAACCGATATCCTGCGCCAGATGCGCGAGGTTGAGGTCCTGATTGGCGTAATGCAGCAGATGCCGTGCACGCTTCCAGGCCCGGAACGAGCGGAAGGAAATGCCGGTCTCCTCCTTGAACAGATGCAGGAAGCGCGACTGCGACAGGCCAGCCGTCGCGGCGCAGCTTGCCGCGGTCACCGGTTCGCCGGAGAAGCTCGTGATCTGCGCGATCGCATGTCTCACACGCGAATCCAGCGCCCGGGCCGGCAGCGCTTCGCCGAAGAACATGCCGTCGAACGCGGCGCTGGTGATGTCGTCGCCAAATCCGCGGTCCGGCAACCATGCATAGGCCGCGCGGATGCGATCGACGAAGAATGCCTGGTCAGGTCCGGACAGCCGCTTCGCCAGTTCCTCGATGACACCGACGCGAACGGTCTCCGGCTCCAGGGTGACGCAGATGACCGTGCGATATTCGCTGGCAACGGCATGTGCGAGGTAGGGCGGCGCGACGAGGAGTTCGCCATGGCTTTCACGCTCCCCTTCGGGCGCGAGCCGCAGACCGCCTTTGATGGCGACATAGACGTGAAACGCACCTGAGGAGCGCCGGCGCGGCCGGCCCAGGAGTCCTGCGTAAAATACCCGTTCGGGCGTGATCAGCATCAAATGGGCAGATTCGCGGCTTCCATCCGCGGGCCTTGCGTCCATGGTCGAACCTCCTCGCGCAGCCCTCTACGGAGCCGCTGCGGCGGGGCCAAGATAGCGGAAATACGCCCCATGTCACCGGGCGATATCAAGGCCAAGAGCGTCGTTGCGAGCGCAGCGAAGCAATCCAGGGCACCGATTTCGGTGCTGCAACTGGATTGCTTCGGAGCGCAATGACGGTACCCGAACTCACGCCCGGATCCTTGGCGCCACGCTTTGTTCGACGCCGGCGCGCTGTTCCGCGGCCAGCGCCCGCTGGTAGCCGTCGCGCGCCTGCAGCCGCGCCCAATAGGCGGCGACATTCGGACCAAAATCCGCGGCCAAGCCGATCGAGGAGGCCAACCGCAGCGCATAACCGATCACGATGTCCGCCGCGGTGAATCGCCCTGCGCAGAGCGTCTCGGCATTCGCGGTTGCCGCCTCCACCGCGCGCAGCCGGCCGAGAAACCATTTCGCATAATCGGTCGCGACCTGCGGATTGCGGCGCTCCTCCGGCTCGAGCTGGCTGTAGCGCAGCACCAGCGTCTGCGGGAAGGTCAGCGTCGCGTCGGAAAAATACATCCAGTTCAAAAACGCGCCAAAGGCCGGCTCGTCAGGGCCGACCATCAGCGGCGTCGGCCCGTATCTGGTGCCGAGATAATGGCAGATGCCGGAGGATTCCGTCATCCTGGTCTCGCCGTCGATCATCAGCGGGATGGTCCCGAGCGGGTTGAGCGCCAGATAATCCTTGGCGAAGACGCGGGGCGGGAACGGCAGCATCTTCAGCTCATAGCTAAGCCCGAGCTCCTCCAGCATCCAAAGCGGGCGGAACGACCGCGCGCCGTCGCAATGATAAAGCGTGATCATCTGCCGTTTCCTTTTCCTGGTCATTCCGGGGCGCCCGCAAAGCGGGCGAACCCGGAATCTCGATCCATCGCATTGATCTCCAGATTCCGGGTTCGCTCGCTGTGCTCGCGCCCCGGAATGACGCAAGTGGAAATGGCGTCAGAGGCCCATCTGCCGGCTCGCCAGATCCTTCATGATCTCCTCGGTGCCGCCGCCGATCGCGTTGACCTTGACCTCACGATAGATGCGCTCGACCTTGACGCCGCGCATGTAGCCGGCGCCGCCAAAAATCTGCACCGCTTCCGAGGCGCAGAAGGCCATGGTCTGGGTCGCCTGGTTCTTCATCATGCAGATCTCGGCAACCGGACTCTCGCCCTGGGTGAGCCGCCACGCCAGCATTTCCAGCATGGCCTGCGACGCGGCAACGCGCTGCGCCATGTCAACGAGCTTGTGGCGGATCACCT
>Ga0210384_10007269_pt1 | contig 11694 bp, 22 predicted proteins | sample IncBWH2MmetaG_FD_160574 | JGI IMG/M metagenome (GOLD analysis project Ga0210384, IMG submission 160574) | Forest soil microbial communities from Barre Woods Harvard Forest LTER site, Petersham, Massachusetts, United States - Inc-BW-H-2-M | ecosystem: Environmental > Terrestrial > Soil >...
CGCGTGCGTCAACCGCTCGCCGCACGTGGACAAGAAGAGTCGCGAGCACTTCGAGATCCGGACGCACAAGCGCCTCATCGACATACTGCAAGCTACCGCGAAGACGATGGACGCGCTGATGCACCTCGATCTTCCAGCGGGCGTCGACATCGAGCTGAAGGCCTGACCACATCATGAAGAACATCATCGGTCGCAAAGTAGGAATGACGAACGTCTTCGCACCGGACGGCACGTACGTGCCGGTCACCGTGATCTCCGCGACCGCGAACACGGTGGTGGAGCGCAAGATCAAGGACAAACACGGCTACGAAGCCGTGGTCCTCGGATTCGAAGACGCGAAGATCAAGCAGCTCACGAAACCGATGCGGGGACGTTTCGAGAAGCTGAAGCTCGCGCCGAAGACCGTGCTGCGCGAATTCCGCACGGGCCTAGGCGAGGCCGCGGCCGGCGATGCCGTGACCGTCGCTGGGTTCGCGCCGGGCGATCGCGTCGACGTCATCGGCACGAGCAAGGGCAAAGGATTCACCGGCATCATCAAACGCTGGAACGGCAGCGGCGGCGGCGCGAGCCATGGCTCGATGATCCACCGTCAGCCCGGTTCGGCCGGCGACACGAACGCCGCGAAGACGGTCAAGGGCGCGCACCGGCCTGGACAGTTCGGCAACGACCGCGTCACCGCGCTCAACGTCGAAGTGGTGCAGGCCGATGAAGCGCACAACTTGCTGCTCGTCAAAGGTTCCGTGCCCGGCGGGCGCAACGGCGTCGTGATCGTGCGCGCGTCCGTGAAGGATCGAAGCCATGGCGGATAACGTGGACATCGACGTGTTGGACGCGAGCGGCAAGAAGGTCGGCACGGTGGCGCCGGCAGCTGCGTTTGCGGTCGTGCCGAACACCGCGCTGCTCCATCAGTCCGTGCTGCGCCACCTGAGCAATCGGCGCGCGGGCACGGCCGACACGAAAACCAGAGACGACGTTCGCGGGGGCGGGCGTAAGCCGTGGCGTCAGAAGGGCACCGGCCGCGCGCGCCAGGGCAGCATCCGCTCGCCGCAATGGCGTAAGGGGGGCGTCGTGTTCGGGCCGCATCCGCGCTCGTACGTCATCGACATGAACAAGAAGCAACGGCGCATCGCGCTCGCGCAAGGCATCGCGCAGCGCTGCGCGGAGAATGGGCTCTCGATCATCGACGTGACCGGATTCGCTCCGGTCAAGACCAAGGAGATGGTCGCGCTGTTGTTCGGCCAGGGCGTGCGGAAATGCACGCTTTTCGTGCTGCATAAAGGCACGGACGCGGGCGCCGCAGCCATCGAATTGGCGGCGCGCAATATCCATCACGTCACCGTGACGGGGCACGACGAGCTCTCGGTGCACGCGTTGTTCGCCCACGAACGGATCGTTATGACAAAGGCCGCCTACGACGGCCTGGCGGAGGTGTGCGGTGCCTGATTCACGTCACGTGATCGTGCGGCCCGTCGTCACCGAGAAGTCGGTCGTCCAGACGGCCACATCGCAGTACTCGTTCCGCGTCCGGACTGACGCGACGAAACACCACATCAAATCGGCCATTGAAGGTCTGTTCAAGGTCAAAGTCCTGCGCGTCAACACGGTGACCGTGCACGGCAAGCGCAAGCGCGACATGCGCAAGCGCAGCCAGCGGCCCACGGTGCAACGGCCGGATTGGAAAAAGGCCGTCGTCACGCTGCGCGAGGGAGATAAGATCGAACTCGGCGGCGTCAACTACTTCGAGTCATAGGTGAGACGGATCGAACGCAGATGGCAGTGAAAAAATTCAAACCGACGTCGCCTGGGCGGCGCTTCATGGCGATCTCCTCGTTCGAGGAGATCACGAAGAAGAGCCCGGAAGAGTCGCTGCTGGAACCGCGCAAGAAAAACGCCGGCAGAAATTTCGTCGGTCACATCACCGTGCGCCATCGCGGCGGCGGGCACAAGGTCATGTATCGCCGCATCGACTTCAAGCGTTCGAAGGACGGCGTGCCGGCGAAGGTCGCGTCGATCGAATACGACCCGAACCGTTCGGCGCGCATCGCGCTGCTGCACTATCGCGACGGCGAGAAACGCTACATCGTCGCGCCGCTCGGTGTCAAGGTCGGCGACGTGCTCGAATCCGGTCCGAACGCCGACATCAAGACCGGCAACGCGTTGCCGCTTTCAAGCATCCCGGTGGGCACCGTGATCCACAATCTCGAGCTGTCGCCCGGGCAGGGCGCCAAGCTCGTCCGCACCGCTGGCGGTTCGGCGCAACTCATGGCAAAGGAAGGCGAGTACGCGCAAGTGCGCATGCCGTCCGGCGAAGTGCGGCGCATCGCGGTCGTCTGCCGCGCAACGATCGGCCAGATCGGCAACATCGAACACGAAAACCAAGTGGTGGGCAAGGCGGGCCGCACGCGCTGGCTCGGGCGCAGGCCGCACGTGCGCGGCATCGCGATGAATCCGGTTGACCACCCGCACGGCGGCGGCGAGGCGAGATCCACGGCCGGCAGACCGCCCACGACGCCTTGGGGCGAGATGACCATGGGCAAGAAGACGCGGCGCAACAAGCGCACCGACAAGTTCATCGTCAAGCGGCGGAGCAAGTAAAACATGACACGATCTGCCAAAAAAGGCGCTTTCATCGCGGAGCACTTGCTTGAAAAAGTGGAGCGCATGAATTCGACGCGCGAGAAGCGCGTGATCAAGACGTGGTCGCGCGCCTCCACGGTGGTGCCGGCCATGGTCGGACACACGATCGCGGTCTACGACGGACGCAAGCACATACCGGTCTACGTACAGGAGAACATGGTGGGCCACAAGCTCGGCGAGTTCGCACCAACGCGCATCTTCCGCGGCCACGGCAGCGGCGGCGACAAGGCGGTCGTGAAATAACATGCAGGCATCAGCACACGCGAAATTTCTGCGCGTACCGCCCCGCAAGGCGCGCCGCGTGGTTGACGTGATCCGCGGTCAACGCGTCGATCGCGCATTGACCATGCTCGCGTTCACACCGCTCGCAGCGGCCAAAGCCATTGAGAAGATTGTGCGCGCAGCGGCCGCGAACGCGGAGAACAATTTTTCGATGCGGCCGGAAGGCCTCGTCATCGCTAAGGCAACCGTTGACGGCGGCCCGTCGTTCAAGCGCGTCGAGGCGCGTGCGCGCGGGCAAGCCGGCATAAAGAAGAAACGCATGTCGCACGTGACCATCATCGTCTCCGACGGAGAGGCCGAATAGCATGGGCCAGAAGATCCATCCGGTCGGCTTCCGGCTCGGCATCACGCGCACATGGGACTCGCGCTGGTACGAGAACAAGCAATACGCGAAATGGGTGCACGAGGATCGCGCCATGCGCGGTCTCGTGGAAGGCATGTCGCGCTCGGCGGCGGTGGCGAAAGTCGAGATCGAGCGGCGAGCCAACACCGTGCGCATCATCGTGCACACGGGCAAGCCGGGCATCATCATCGGCAAGCGCGGTGCCGGCATCGACGAATTGAAGAAGCGCCTGGAGAAGCTCGCCGCGGGCAAGCAAGTCCAAGTCAACGTCGTCGAGATCAAGCATCCCGAACTCGACGCGAAACTCGTCGCCAACAACATCGTGGATCAGCTCGAGAAGCGGATCGCGTTCCGCCGCGCCATGCGCCAAGCGCTGCAGCGCACCACCAAAGCCGGCGCGCGCGGCATAAAAGTTCAATGCGGCGGCCGTCTGGGCGGCGCGGAGATCGCGCGTGTCGAGCGCACGTTTGAAGGCAAAGTTCCACTGCACACGTTGCGCGCGAACATCGACTACGCGACATCGGAAGCGTACACGACCTTCGGACGCATCGGCGTGAAGGTTTGGATCTACCTCGGCGAAGTGCTGCCGGATGGAAAGCCGAAGCCCGACGCCCGCGACATCAGACCTTTGCGGCGCCCGCGGCCGGCGCGCCCGATGAGACCAGCGGTTGCGCCAGGCGCGCCAGCCGCCGCGACCGCGATTGGTGCAACGGAAACGGCGGTGCCCGCCGCGGCTCCGGTCGAATCGGCGATACCTGCAACGGCGGCGGTCGAACCTGTGGTGACGGCGCCGGCGCCTGAACCATTACCGGCGGCGGCGGAAGCCGCGACAGCGACGCCCGACGATGCCAAACCGGAGGGCGCATAGCACATGTTGATGCCGAAACGGGTCAAACACCGCAAGGTCCAACGCGGGCGCATGAAGGGCCGAGCGCAGAGCGGCAATACGCTGCACTTCGGCGAGTATGGCCTGCAGTCGCTCGAGCCGTGCTGGATCACCAATCGTCAGATCGAAGCGGCGCGTATCGCGATGACGCGCCACATCAAGCGTGGCGGCAAAGTCTGGATCACGATCTTCCCGGACAAATCGTTCACGAAGAAGCCCGCCGAGACTCGTCAGGGCTCGGGCAAGGGTCAGCCGGAGGGCTGGGTCGCCGTGGTGCGGCCGGGCCGCGTCATGTTCGAGCTGTCCGGCGTGGATGCGCTGGTCGCGCGGCAAGCGCTGCGGCTCGCGGCTTTCAAACTGCCGATCCGCACGAAGATCGTGACGCGTGAAGGGGCGGGTGACGCAAGTGAAGTCTAGCGAATTGCGCAGTCTGCGGGAGCTGACCGACGGCGAGCTCGCGGAGAAACTCGCGGCCACGAAGGAAGAGCTGTTCAACCTGCGCTTCCAGCTCGTGACCGGTCATCTCGAAAACCACACGATGGTGGAGAAGCTGCGCCGCGACATCGCGCGCGTCCACACCATCCTTGCCGAACGGCGACTTGCGGGGTAGGCGATGAACGAAACGAAGACGGATGAACGCGCGCGGCGGCGCACCAAAGTGGGCCGCGTTGCGTCAAATTCGATGAAGAAGACGATCGTCGTCGTGACGGGGACGCGCACGCCGCACCCGGCATACGGCAAGATCCAGCACCGTTCGACGCGTTTTCTCGCGCATGACGAGAACGGCGATGCGGCGGTCGGCGACATGGTGCGCATCATGGAGACTCGTCCAATGAGCGCGCGAAAGAGATGGCGGCTCATCGAAGTCGTGGAGAAGGCCAAGTGATCCAAGCTCAGACACGCCTCAAGGTGGCCGACAATTCAGGCGCGCGCGAACTGATGGTCTTCCACGTGTCCGGCGGCTCGCGCCATCCGTATGCGTACGTCGGCGACATCGTCGTCGCGTCGGTGAAAAGCGCGATCCCAGGCGCTGCCGTGAAGAAGGGCAATGTCGTCAAAGCCGTCATCGTCCGGCAGACGAAAAAGCTGCGGCGCCCGGATGGCTCCTTCATCCGTTTCGACGAGAACGCAGCCGTGCTCATCAACGACCAGAAGAACCCGCGCGGCACGCGCATCTTCGGGCCGGTCGCCCGCGAGCTTCGCGATCGCGATTTCATGAAGATCGTCTCGCTCGCGCCTGAGGTTCTCTAGATGGCGAAGATGAGATTGGCCGCGGGTGACACCGTGGTCGTGCTCGCCGGCAAGGACAAAGGCAAACGCGGCAAGATCAAGCTGGTGCAGCGCAGCCTCGGCAAGATCGAAGTCGAGGGCGTCAACGTCGTCAAGCGGCATTCCAAGCCGACGGCCAAGAACACGAAGGGCGGCATCCTCGAGAAAGAACTGCCGATGCCGGTCAGCAAAGTCATGTACGTCTGCCCGAAATGCAACAAGCCGTCTAAGGTGGCTTTCGCAGTGAAAGGCCAGTCGCGCGAGCGGCTGTGCCGGCGCTGCGGCGAGCCGGCCGACCGTCCAGTGAAGGCGTAGGACACTCGCGATGAACCGATTGAGAGAACGATACCAGAAAGCCGTCGTGCCCGCGCTGACCAAGCGGCTCGGTATCACGAACCCTATGCGCCTGCCGAAACTGCGCAAGATCGTCGTGAACATGGGCGTCGGCGAAGCGGTGACAAACCCGAAGGCGATCGACGGCGCGGTGTCCGACCTGACCGCGATCACAGGGCAGAAACCGCTCGTGACACGCGCGACGAAATCGATCGCCGTCTACAAGCTGCGCGAGGGCATGCAGATCGGCGCGAAGGTCACGCTGCGCGGCGAGCGCATGTACGCGTTCTTCGACAAACTGGTGAACATCGTGCTGCCGCGCATACGCGATTTTCGCGGCATGTCGCGCTCGTCACTCGACGGACGCGGCAATTACGCGCTTGGGCTGAAAGAACAGCTCGTTTTCCCGGAGATCAACTACGACAAGGTGGATGCGGTGCGCGGCATGGACATCGTCATCGTCACGTCGGCGCACACCGACGAAGAAGCGTTGGCCTTCCTCGAAGAGATGGGCATGCCGCTTCGCAAGGAAGGGAGCGCGGCCTAATGGCTAAGACCAGCCTGATCGAGAAGAGCAAGCGCAAGCCGAAATTCAAAGTGCGGCAGCATAATCGTTGCCTCAAGTGCGGCCGGCCGCGCGGTTATCTGCGCAAGTTCGCGATGTGCCGCATCTGCTTCAGAGAACAAGCGCATAAAGGCAACCTCCCCGGCGTCACCAAGGCGTCCTGGTAAGAGCGGAGACAGACTGCAGCTATGGCAATGGTAACGGATCCGGTCGCGGACATGCTCGCGCGCATCAAGAACGCGAACATCGCGTTTCACGAGCGCGTGGACATACCCGCGTCGCGGCTGAAGGCCGAGATCGCAAAGCTCCTCAAGACCGAGGGGTTCATCAAGAGCTACGAGCTCGTCGCAGGCGTGCCGCGCGATGTCATCCGCATCACGCTCAAGTACGGACAGAACCGCGAGCGTGTGATCAACGGATTGCAGCGCATCAGCAAGCCCGGTCTGCGGATCTATTCGCCGAAGGGCGAGATCCCGAAGTGCATGGGCGGCCTCGGGCTTGTCATCCTCTCGACGTCGAAGGGCGTCATGAGCGGGCGGCAGGCCAAGCGCAGCGGCTGCGGCGGCGAAGTCATGGCATTCGTGTGGTAGGAAAGAGACGATGAGCAGAATCGGGCGATCGCCCATCAACGTACCCGCCGGCGTCACGGTCGGTCTGACCGAACGCGTCGTGACGGTGAAGGGCCCCAAGGGCGAACTAACGCTGCGCTTGGCCGAGCCGATCGAAGTGCGCATCGATGGTTCCGTCGTGACCGTCATGCGCCCCGACGATCTGCAACGCAATCGCCAGCTCCACGGCTTGACGCGCACGCTCATCGCCAACAATGTTGTGGGCGTGACCAAGGGCTATGCGAAGACGCTCGAGATCCAGGGCGTCGGCTATCGCGCGCAGATGCAGGGCTCGAACTTGAATCTCCAGCTCGGTTTCTCGCACCCGGTCGTTGTGGAACCGCCCAAGGGGATCACGATTTCAGTCGCCGGCACGAACAAGATAACCGTGTCCGGCGCCGATCGGCAAGCCGTGGGTCAGCTCACGGCGCAGATCCGGTCGATCCGGCCACCCGAGCCGTACAAAGGCAAAGGCATCCGCCTCGAAGGCGAGCGCGTGCGCCGCAAACTCGGCAAAGCCGGCAAGACGGGAGCGAAGAAATAATGAGTTCGTCGAGTCGCAACACCCTGCGCGTGCGGCGCCACGCGCGCGTGCGCAAGCGCGTGAACGGCACCGAATCACGGCCGCGGCTCTCCGTGTTCCGCAGCCTCCACCACATCTACGCCCAGCTGATCGACGATCGCAGCGGCGCCACGCTGGCGTCGGCATCCACCCGCGAGAAAAGCGTGGGCGGAGACAAAGCGTCCGCGAACTGCGGCGCGGCGGAAAAGGTGGGCGCGGCTATCGCCGAGCGCGCGAAGGCAAAGGGCATCGTGGCGGTCGTCTTCGACCGCGGCGGCTACAAGTATCACGGCCGGATCAAAGCTCTGGCCGACGCGGCGCGCGGCGCCGGGCTGGAGTTCTAACGGATGGCTCGCATCACAGACGGTTCGGGTCTTGAAGAGACGGTCGTGCGCGTCAACCGCGTCGCGAAAGTCGTCAAGGGCGGCAAACGGTTCTCGTTCTCTGCACTTGTGGTCGTGGGCGACCGACAGGGTAGAGTCGGCTACGGCATCGGCAAGGCGCGCGAAGTGCCCGAAGCGATCCGTAAAGGCGTGGAAGCGGCGCGCAAAGCCCTGGTCAGCGTGCCGATGGTGGAGCGCACGATTCCGCATCCGGTCGAGATCCACGTCGGCGCAGGACATGTCATCATGAAGCCGGCGAGCAAGGGGACGGGCGTCATAGCGGGCGGCGCGATGCGCGCGGTGCTCGAACTCGCAGGCGTACACGATATCCTCACCAAGTCGCTCGGCACGAACAATCCGATCAACGTGATCATGGCCACGATCGCCGGACTGAAGAGCTTGCGCACGATCGAAGAAGTTGCGAAGATGCGCGGCAGAACCGTCGACGAGATCCTCGGAAGGGTAGTGGAAAGTGAAACTGTCGGAGCTTAAGCCGGCGCCGGGATCGCGGCCGAAGCGCACGCGCGTTGGGCGCGGGCACGGCAGCGGCATGGTCAAGACGTCCGGCAAGGGCGGCAAAGGTCAGACCGCACGCTCGGGCGGCGGCAAGGGGCCGAATTTCGAAGGCGGCCAGACGCCGTGGCATCGCCGGCTGCCGCATCGGCGCGGTTATTCCCAGAAGTCGCGGTCGACGAAGATCTTCCGCACGGAATTCTGCGTGATCAACCTGTGCGATCTGGAGGGCTGGGATCCGAAGGAAGTGGTGAGCCCCGATTCGCTCGACGCGGCGGGCATGCTCGGTAAGCGCAAGGACGGCGTGAAGATCTTGTCCGTCGGCGATGCGCCGAAGGGTTTGACGTTCCGCGACATCAGTTTCTCAGGGCCGGCTCGCGCGAAGCTCGAAGCCGCCGGCTCGAAATTCGAGGAATGAACCTAAAGCGATGACGATCTGGAGGAATCTCGCAAACGCGCTCGTGGTCCCGGAGATCCGGAACCGCATATTCTTCGTGTTCGGTGCGTTCGCGCTGTTCGTCATCATGGTCCACGTCCAGGTCCCCTACGTCGACATCGCGACGTGGCAGAAGATCCTGGCCCAAGGACAGTTCTTGAACTTCCTCGGCTTCCTCTCGGGCGGCGCGCTCCAGCGCTTCTCCGTATTAGCCATGGGCATCACGCCATACATCAACGCCAGCATCATCATGCAGCTGCTCACCGTCGTCTTTCCGGAAGTCAAAGAGCTGATGCAGCATGGCGGCGAGGAAGGCCGCAAGAAAGTCGGGCTGTGGACGCGCTGGCTGACCGTTGCGCTCGCCCTGCTTCAAGGCACCACCATGGTGATCGCGCTCAACCGGGCCAACGTCTTCGAACGTCACGATCTGTTCTATCTCGTGATGGTCATCCTGACGCTCACCGCCGGCACGATCTGGCTGATGTGGCTCGGCGAACAGATCACCGATCGCGGCATCGGCAACGGCGTCTCGTTGATCATCTTCGTCGGCATCATCCTGCGCTATCCCACGTACTTCAGCCAGACGCTCGCGCTCGGTGAGAAGGGAGCGCTGGAGTACACGGGACTAGCGATCTTCATCGCGATCGCGATCATCTCGCTCATATCGATCGTCTTCATGTATCAGGGGCAGCGGCGCGTGCCGGTGCAGTATGCGCGGCGCGTCATCGGGCGCAAGGTCTACGGCGGACGCAGCACCTACATCCCGCTGCGGCTGAACAACGCCGGCGTCATCTCGATCATCTTCGCGATCTCGATCCTGCTCTTCCCGCAGCAGATCTCGACCTGGGCGCAGCAGAGCGGCGTGGCGTGGATGCAGCCCTTCGCCAACTTCATGACGCTGTATTTCAACTACGGGAGCTTCCTCTACAACTTGGTCTACTTCGTGCTCGTCGTGCTGTTCACGTTCTTCTATAGCGAAGTCGTCGTCAACATCAACGACATCGGCGATTCGCTCAAAAAACAGGGCGGGTTCATCCCGGGAATCAGGCCGGGCAAGCCCACGACCGACTATCTGAACAAGATACTCAACCGCATCACAATCGTGGCCGCGGTCTACCTCGGCTGTCTTGCGATCGCGCCCAACGTCACGCAGGGCTTCACGCACATCACCACGTTCACGTTGGGCAGCACGTCGCTGCTCATCGTGGTGGGCGTCGCGCTCGACACAATGAACCAGATCGAAGCACGTTTGGCCATGCGCGACTACCGCGGGTTCATCAAGCAGTGATGGGAAACCAGTTGCGCGTCCTTCTGCTCGGCTCGCCGGGCGCGGGCAAAGGCACTCAGGCGGAACTGCTCGCGTCAGCCGCGGACGTTCCGCACATCTCCACAGGCGACATGTTCCGTCACGCTGTCGCCGCGGGTTCCGCCGTGGGCCTCGCGGCTGCAGAGTTCATGGAGCGTGGCGCGCTCGTTCCCGACGATGTCACGATCGGCATCGTCGAAGAGCGGCTGCGCATATCAGATGCCGGTCGCGGCTTCGTCATGGACGGTTTTCCTCGCACTGCGCAGCAGGCGACGGCCTTCGACGCCCTCCTGGCGAAGTTCGGCTGGAAGTTAGACGCGGCCATCGAGTTCGCCGTGCCGCGCGCCGAGCTCTTACGCCGGTTGACTGGGCGTTGGACGTGCCCGAATTGCGGCGTGACGTACAATCTTGATTCCGCCCCGCCGCTTGCTGCGGGCGTCTGCGATCGCTGCGGAACGGCGCTCGTCCAGCGCGCCGACGATAGTGAAGCCACCGTCGCAATACGGCTTGACGTCTATGAGCGCCAGACCGCGCCGCTTCTCGCATACTATCGCGGCGCAGGTTCGCTGCTCACGATCGACGGAACGAAGTCCGTCGAGGTGGTCCACGCCGCCGTCATGCGCGGGTTGGCCTCGTTCGCAGAGGCCGCGTCATGATCGCGTGCAGATCCGAACAAGAGCTCGCGAAGATGCGAGCCAGCGGACGGGTAAACGCTCAGGCGCTGGCAGCGCTGCGCGCTCGCGTCGCGCCGGGTGTGACGACTCGCGAGATCAATCGCGTCGCCGAAGAGACGATCCGATCGCTCGGCGGCGAGCCGGCGTTCCTCGGCTACAATGGCTTCTCAGGATCGATCTGCCTTTCGCTCAATGAAGAAGTCGTGCACGGAATCCCGGGCGAGCGAGTGCTGCGCGACGGCGACCTGTTGAAAATGGACATCGGTTCCATCGTCGACGGCTGGTACTCTGACATGGCCTGCACGGTCGGTGTGGGTCAGATCTCCGCCGAAGCGGCCGCCCTGCTTGAGGCGACCGAGGAAGCGCTGAACGTCGGCATCCGTGAAGTCCGGCCGGGCGCGCACGTCTCGGATATCGGCCACGCTGTGCAGTCGTACGTCGAAGCGCGCGGCTACTCGGTCGTGCGCCAACTTGTCGGTCACGGCATCGGCCAGAAGCTCCACGAAGAACCGCAGGTCCCGAATTTCGGCAAGCGCGGGGCTGGAGCGAAACTCAAGCCGGGCATGGTTCTGGCCATCGAGCCGATGGTGAACCAAGGCGGCTGGCAGGTCTACACGAAGCCGGACAAATGGACGGTGGTCACGGCCGACGGCAAGCTTTCGGCGCACTTCGAGCACACGGTCGCCGTCACGCACGACGGCTACGAGATTTTGACGGTTATTGAAGGGTCGATGGCGAAAGGAGGCTCGGTTGGCACGCAGACGCGGCGGCATGCAGAGGCGCTCGGCTAAGAAAAAAGAGGCGCGCGCCGTGACCACGGCATCGCCCAAAGAAGAGGCCATTGAAGTAGAGGGCGTGGTCGTCGAACCGCTGCCCAACGCCTTCTTCCGCGTCGAG
>Ga0210384_10007271_pt1 | contig 11692 bp, 14 predicted proteins | sample IncBWH2MmetaG_FD_160574 | JGI IMG/M metagenome (GOLD analysis project Ga0210384, IMG submission 160574) | Forest soil microbial communities from Barre Woods Harvard Forest LTER site, Petersham, Massachusetts, United States - Inc-BW-H-2-M | ecosystem: Environmental > Terrestrial > Soil >...
CATTCTCGCATATCCACGAGCATGATCTTGCTGTGCCGAGGATAGACCGCACCGATATCGTCGGCGTCACGCACGCCCGACCAGGACTGCATTTCGCGGAGCGGCTTCCGGCGCGACTCATCGATGATGATGAAAACTGCCCAATCTGCTTTTCGGGTTTCCTGCTGTCGAACTCTTCACTACCGGATGCGCCTTCAAGTCTGAATCCACTGCAATTCGCCGAGATTGATCGCGCGTTCAATCCAGTTTCCGATCAGATGGTTAGACCGCGTAACGCGGCATTCCGGTCACGAGCGCCCCCCGCCGTCTGAAGCCTTGCTGCCGCTTCCGTGCTTGCCGCAGGACATGTCTTGCGTGGCGCGATGCAAGGCGCATGCCTCAGCTGGTGCGTTATCACGCTCTGAGCGCATTTGAGACCGCCGTCCCCGCCTATTGCGGGTGCCCTCATTCCTTGATTCGGCAGATAGACCATGATCAAACGCGCATGTTGCTCCTGCACGATCCTTCTCTTGTTGGTATCTATCAACCGCGCAGCGGCGCATCCCCATGTCTGGGTCACGTTCCACAGCGAAGTGCTCTATGCCGCCGATGGCAGCATGACCGGCGTCCGTCACGCTTGGACCTTCGACGACATGTTTTCGGCCTATGCCCTTCAGGGCATCCCTCATGCCAAAAAGGGCCAGTACTCGCGAGAAGAGCTGGCTTCACTCGCCCAGACCAATGTGGATTCGCTGAAGGAGTACGGCTATTTCACCTACGCACGCACCGAAACTAAGAAGCTGAAATTCGCCGACGCGGTCGACTATTGGCTCGACTACAAGGACGCCGCGCTGACCCTGTATTTCACCTTGCCTTTGAAAGCGGCCGCCGCTGCCAAGGCCATCAAGATCGAGATCTACGACCCCTCGATCTTCGTGGATTTCGAATTCGCCAAGGACAAGGCGGTTTCCTTGAGCGGCGCGCCGCAATGCCTCTTGACTTACGATCTGCCGCACCAGCCGACGGCGGCCGAGCAGGCGCGGCTCAGCCAGCTCGACGCCGTGCCGCTCGATCCCTCCAGCGCCTATGGAGAAATCTTCGCCAACAAGATCCTGGTGAAGTGCCCATGACCAGATCGCGTAAAGTCACCTTGAGCTTCCTGATGGCGATCCTGATCGCCTGTGCGACTGGTGTCGTGTCGGCATGGAGTGCACCGTTTGGTGCGCCGCATCCCGCAGCCGGCATGTCCGCATCGGGGCTCACGGGCTGGATTTTTGCCGAGCAGGCCGCCTTCTACCGTTCGCTGTCGGGCTTCATCCGGGCGAGCAAGGAGGAGGGGGCCGCGATGTGGGAGCTGTTCGGCATCTCCTTTGTCTACGGCATTTTCCATGCCGTCGGGCCGGGTCATGGCAAAGCCGTGATCTCGTCCTACGTCATCGCCAATGAAGAGACTTGGCGTCGTGGCGTGATCCTGTCATTTGCGTCCGCGGGCATCCAGTCCGTCGTTGCCATTGTCGTCGTGGCCATCGCCGCGGTTCTGCTTGGCGCAACCGCCAAGGCGATCGGACTGACCGTCCATCTGGTCGAGATCACAAGCTATGGCCTCGTCATCCTGATCGGCCTGCGGCTTCTCTATGTCAAAGGCCGCGGCTTCCTGATCGCCTGCCGCGACCTGACGTGGCGCCAGGCGCCCGATCTTGTTTTCGCGTCAGCTCCAGCCGCTAAGAGCTTAAGTGCCTCCGCCTTTCGGTTGTCCGAGGCGCAGCCTGGTGCGATGGCCATGCGCGGCGGGCAATGCATGGTCGATGGATGCAGCGCGCACGGCTTTCATTGCCACGACGACCATCACGAGTCGGCCTGGGGACACGCCCATGGGCCGGAGCCCGCTGAGCTCGCCGGCGCGGGCGGCTGGCGCCGAGGGCTCGCCGCGGTCGTCGCGGTCGGATTGCGGCCCTGCTCCGGCGCGATCATCGTGTTGATCTTCGCGCTGTCCCAGGACCTGCTCTGGACCGGAGTTGGCGCGACGATGCTCATGGGATTGGGCACGGCTCTGACAGTCGCGGCAATCGCAACGCTCGCGGTCAGCGCGCGCGGACTCGCAAGTCGCATCGCGGGAACGCGGGCGGGGCTAGGTATGCTCGCGATGCGAGCGATCGAGGTCGGCGCAGCCGCGCTTATCGTCGCGTTTGGTTTGCTGCTGCTGGCGGGTTACATGGCCAGCGAGCAACTCTGGATGTTCGCCGGCTAGGCTCGACGCTATTGTCCAAACCGGATCCGCCTTAAGAGCAGGCCTCTCACGGTAGTTGTGGCGTTCGCTCGGGCGAGCTGCCGGTGCGAAGGAGCCAATCGGTGCGAGCAGGCGGCAAGCGGTGGCTTCCGGCAGGCCATAAAGATGCTTCCCAGCGAGCTAGGCCGTCCGCCAATAACAAAACAGGGCTCCCGCGATAGTGGTTTCGCGATGTAGCGAACCTCCGGCACCGTGCCAAGCACTCACGCCACCATGCTAAGGACAAACAGCGGTTCGTCGTGTCAGTGGTTGCGTATGAGTCCCTCCCTGGGCACCAATTCTACGATTTTCCACGCTGGAGTACGATCTTGTACGAGAACGCCCACGGATTTCTCATCTACCACTCCAATTTTGCAATACTTGACGGTGGCGCGCGCAGCGCTTCGATAAGAAGCACAGAACATCTGATGGTCCGCCCCGTCTGCGGTCGATCAGGTTCGTCGTTTCCTGATCGAGAGCGAACGACGGGCCATTTTGCATTGCAAAAACTGCTTGCCATCAGAACCTGCCGGCGAAGACCTTGGCCCGCTGACGCGCCTGCTCGGCGAGGCCGAAGCCCGGCTGCAAGGCTTCGCTTTCATGAACAGCAACCCAAAATTAGCCAAGGGAAATCCCGCCAAAATTTTTTTTGCGGGGCCCTTGAAATTGATTCTGGTTTTTCTAATTCGATTTTTGCCGCTTTTGGCGGTGCCGGGCGCCAGCTGTGGGTCCGGCAGACTGAACCGGGCGCCGGACAGGTGTCTTGCACTGGTGTCTTGCGCTCCTTCGTATCCATCTTGCTCTTAGGAGGACCTGGCTATGAGGACTTACGATCTAAATCCCCTGTGGCGTTCGACCATCGGCTTCGATCGCCTTTTCGATCTACTGGACGAAACCCAACACAGGACCGAGGATAACTACCCGCCCTACAACATCGAGCGGCTCGGCGAAGATCGCTACCAGATCTCTCTGGCGCTCGCGGGCTTCAGCCCAGACGAGATCGCCGTGACGGCCGAGCAAAACGTGCTGACGGTGGAAGGCCGCAAGAATGACAAGGACCAGCACGAATATCTCTACCAGGGCATCTCGGCTCGCCCGTTCAAGCGGCAGTTCAACCTTGCCGATTACGTCCAGGTGAAGAATGCGACGTTCGACAACGGACTGCTCCGGGTCGAACTCATTCGCGAAATCCCCGAGGCCATGAAGCCCCGGCGCATCGCAATCGGCGGTGGCGCTTCTAGCGGGCAAATCACGCAGAAGGCAGCCTAAGCCGCCTTACGCCTGATCACGTGGCGCGCCGACCGCAATCGTCCGCGCGTCGAAAGCTTCATGTCAAGGAGGATATAAAGCTTCATGTCAAGGAGGATATCATGGGTATTCGTGATCTTGTCCCGCGGACGAAAGGCCAGCAGCTCTCGACCCAGCAGGAGCCTTTCGATCCGTTTTACACGCTTCATCGCGAGATGAACCGCCTTTTCGACGACGTCTTCCGCGGTTTCGGTCCGCTCGGCCGGGTGGGCAGCCCGCTGATGGAAGGCCAACTGGGCTGGCCACGGATCGAACTCAGCGAGACCGACAAGACGGTGACGGTTTCCGCCGAACTTCCGGGTCTCAGCGAAAAGGACGTCCAGGTGGAAATCGACAACGGCGTTCTATCGATCCGCGGCGAGAAGAAGGCCGAACGCAGCGACGAATCGAAATTCGTCAGCGAGCGCTATTACGGGTCGTTCGAGCGCCAGATTCCGCTTGACGGCGTCGAGGAAGACAAGGCCCAGGCGGACTTCAAAAATGGTGTCCTGACCGTGACTGTTCCGAAGTCCGAGCAGTCGAACCGGAACGTCAAACGTATCGCGATCAACACCAACTGAAGCTTCAAGGCGGCGGTGTCACAGCCGCCGCCTTCGTCCCAGTCTCATATCAACCCGTCTCTCGACGAAAGGAGCAAAAGGAGACACGACATGAGCAACGCAGATCGTACCGCCAACAATGTTGAGGCCTCTTTCCACCCGGTTTCCCACTACGATTCGCCGGACGATGTCTTGAATGATGCCAGGCTTTCGATAGACGAGAAGCGAGTAATTCTCTCGTCCTGGGCGTCGGATATGTACGTCGTCGAATCCCACCCGGCCCTTCGCGAGATCCCGGGTATCCCGCATAGACTGTGCCTGGACAACATCCTGGCGTCGCTGAAGCAGCTTGATGACGAAAATGATCCGCCGCCACGCGGTGGATTAGCCATGCGGCTGTCTCGTTTCAGCAAGCTTGACTGCGCCGCTTCCGGCGAGCCGCAGCGTTTCATCGGCAGACACGCGTCGACGAGGCGGCATCGGTCGGTTCAAGCCTCGTGCCCACCAAGTCCTTCGCGTTGGACCCGCGAGGCAAATGTACGGCGATATCGCAAGCTCCTCAACACGCGACTGACCCACATCGAACGCAACTTCATAGAGCGACGGCTCGCCGAAGAATTGCGCGGTTGATCAGTCATCGGGATCGGCTTTGAACCACGTTGGGGTCAGCGATGACTACGATCGACGACAGCTTGAGTGAGATCAGATCCGTGCGGAACGACATTTGGCGTTGCCGGAAACTGCTCCAAATTGATCTGCCCGATGCTGAGCGAGAAATGATTGAGAAACGTCTGCTTGAACAGCGGTCGGCCTTTGAGGGGCTGTTAGCGTCCACGTTCCCTTTGACTTTGAAGCTCTCAAGCAGTTCCGAACAGACTAGCCTTGCACTAGCCGTGAACTTTCAGGAGGTTGTCCATTCGGGTGGTGAACGCTGATGTCGCCAAACGGACAATGATTCGCCGAAGGCGAACGAGAGGAGACCGTTCGTATGGGACGCGGGAGTCTGGCCCGCGCCTCCGGCGAGATCGCAAGTGCCGATGAGCTCAAGAGGGACGGACTCGCGGATGCTTTCGCGGCGATGAGGCGAGCCCCCTTTTCCGGCCGTAGCTCGAACGGTGGGTTTTGATCTAGAAAGGTCGAAAATACTTTGTCTTTCAATGGGGATTGACTGACACTCTCTCCGCCACGCTACAGTACTCCTGCGTATCCGATTGTTCGACGCAAAAGCAAAACCAACGAGTACGCTTTTGCCGCCACTTCTGCGATGTTGCCCGTACTCACCCGCGCCAAACCGTAGTTTTTGACCGTGAGTTCGGAGGATGGATCTTCCGCCACTGCCCCGTTTTGACCGAAGTTGAGTGGCCGCAAGCGAAATCAGAGTGAGAGTTTTCGATAAGCCGCTGGGCTACGGCCTACTGTTCTTCGAAATGTCGTACTAAAGTGAGCGTGGTTGGCGAAGCCTAGACTCAACGCAATCCCGGTAATGCTAGTGTCTGTCGATGAGAGCAGCAGTTTCGCTCGTTCGATGCGGCGATTAATTAAGAAGCGGTATGGAGGAACTCCAAGGCTCAGGCGAAAAGCCCGACAGAAATAATGCGGTCTCATTCCTGCGACGGCGGCAAGCTCCCCTAGTCCAATGTCGTCTTCCAGACGACTTTCCATATAGTCGAGAACGCGCTTGATCTGCCAGTCCGCCATGCGGCGGGGGGAAAGTTCCCCGTGCCGATCCGTGGAATAGCGCGCTAACAAGTGGGCGGCCACGTGCCGCCCTGCGGCGCTTAGGAGGAGATGAGGTATGCCATTTTGGGCGCCGTAGTGTTCGACAAGCGCGGCCACAGTGAATCTAATTACTTTATCGTCTTCGACCAACGGAGTTCGAAGCCTGACGCCTGAAGAAAGCCCGTTCGCTATGCTAAGCTCATCTAAGACAGCGCCGTCAATGAAGAACAAAGAGAGTCGCATAGCGCAATTCCAAGACCAACGCTGGCTGGAATCTGGAGGGCTGATCGATACCAGTCCGCTTGGCCTGAGCTGACGTTCAGCCCTGCCGTCGATGGCGCGCTCCACCCGTGGTTGACCGGTCTCCTGGACAGCAATGCGGCAGGCACCAATAGGCTCATGCTGCCACCCGCCGGCTCGGCACTCATATTGCTGCAGACAGAAGCCATCCCAAGCGACTGTAAACAGAGGCCGGTGCCCAAACCGCTCAGCCAGATTCGCAAAGTGATCCGGTGCGAATACGGTATGTGACAGTGACGAAGCCACGACAACCTCCTTTTCTAACTTCGCTGCACTTGTCCAAGCTCAAGATGCATCTCGGCTCATCCTGATCGCGCGCCTCATGAGCGTGCGTCTAGCGAGATGGCACATTACGCCGTTGGTGCCGTTCAATCAACGAGTCCTGGCTTCTCGCGAGAAAACCTGCCGCGAGCAGGGACAAGCCTGATCAGCATCGCAAAATTCGGAAACTGTGTCCCATTTTTCGAAGGCATCAAAGCTGTTTGGCGAGTAGCTGATTTCAAAACGCCCTTTGGAAAGCTCAATTGCATCGATTGGAGAGAAGCCGTGCTCGGAAATGATGTGTTCGTGTTCGACAATGCAGTCCACATGTATGACCTCTCGGACAACAATCTGGCGAGAAAGGATAGTGGTCTCGACCGCGCCTACCACCTGCGCCTTGGCGATGTGCGCCGGACGGCTGGCCAGGAGGCCACATACGGGAACGGAGACATGTTCTCCAGCTTCGCGCGACGTTGGAATACAGCTGACCTGGGGAGGCTTCTTTTTCAGGACTCTGACACTGACATGGCAATGGCGCAGGCCGTGCCACTTTATGACGTCTACAAGGACGGTTTCGCGCCAGTCCAGGCCCAGTATGAATTTGCTCGCGCTTTCCCAGACAGAGTCATGTTTTGCGGTGGAGTTGACCCGCTCTATCCGAGCTTGCAGGGGGCACTTGACGAGATGGACCGTCAGGTCAACGAGCTCGGTGCGCGCTCCTTCAAGTTCTACAACGCTCACATCGGCAAAGCCTGGCGCACCGATGATCCGGCGATCGCCTATCCGATGTTCGAGAAAGCTCAGAAACTCGGGATACGCGTCGTGCAGTTCCACAAAGGTTTCCCGATCACCCGGGCAAAGCTTGAGGATCTCAGCCCACTCGACATACAGCAGGCAGCCGTCGACTTTCCCGACCTGACGTTCGCAATCCATCACCTCGCGCTGCCCTACTTCGAGGAGACCGTCTACATCGCGGCGCGCTTCCCCAATGTTGTTCTTGTTCTCTCAGGGACTATGCACTTGCCAATGATCGCGCCTTGGCAATTCCAGGACTATATGGGCCGTCTGCTACGCGATGTCGGCTCCGACAGAATAATCTGGGGGTCGGAGGCTCCTCTGTTCGGCAATCCACAGCCGGTCATCGAATGGTTCTGGAACATGCAGATCGATCCTGAACTGCAGGATCGCTACGGCTACCCGGAGATAACGGAGTGCGATAAGAGAAAGATCTTAGGTGAAAACCAGGCCCGGCTTTTTGGCGTGAATGTTGAAGATGCCAAGTTAAAGGCGCAAGCCTGGGCCAGGGCAGCGTGAGCCGATCTAGTGGTTGCATTAGCGGCAAGGACTTCACCCTCCTGGACCAGGTCGTCGACGTTTTGGAAGCAGAAATACGTCCGCTTCTCAAGATACATGGCGGCGGGGTCGACCTGATAAGCGTTACCGCAGATGGCGAAGTGCACCTGGAATTCCAGGGAGCATGTCGAGGATGTGCATTGCACAGCGTTACCTACGCCATTGGGATCCGGCTCCGATTGCTAGAGGTTCCTGGCGTAAGTGATGTTGTGATGAAGGGTATCCGCTTGTCCAAGGCTGCCCTGGATCGCACCGCCGCGATGTACGCGGGCTATTCATTCCAAATCGCGCAGCAAAGCTCCGCTAACTAAGCGCAGAAGAACGCTTAGGCAGAGACCTCCGACCGCATGGGTCGGCAACAAACCACTGCAAACATGATGGGAGGAGGCCATGCCAATTCTTGCTTCCCGCGAGTGCAGCCGCACCGACGGCCACCCCGACCTCCCTGAGGCGCGCGGGATCGGTAGAGTTCAAAAGCAAGCCCTTTTCAGCAGCTTCATCGGCTGGATGTTTGACGGTTACGAGACCAGCACCCTTATTCTCGTGGGAGCAGCGGCGATGATATCGCTGTTGCCCGCTCCAGATCCCGCGAACGTGCAATGGGGCGTGGGGCTGTCGATCGGGAGCACTCTCCTCGGTTGGGCTCTCGGTGGCGTCATTGGCAGCGTCTTTGCCGACTACGTGGGCCGCAAGCCCATGCTCATCATTTCGATCGCTGGGTACTCAGCCTTCACCGCGCTGACTGCTCTGAGCCCAAATCTCCATTCGTTGATCGCCCTTCGGTTCTTGACTGGTTTGTTCTTGGGCTCCGAATGGAGCACTGGAACAGCCATGATCGCAGAAACCTGGCCCGCGTCGGCTCGCGCCAAAGCGCTCGGGATCATGCAGTCTGGGTTCGGCTTCGGATTCCTTCTAGCTTCGGGCATGTGGCTGATTTTGCAGCCTCTACTCGGATCTGAAGGCTGGCGCTGGATGTTTGCTTTTGGTGTGCTGCCTGCACTCTTCCTTATGTTCATTCGCAGAGAGCTACCCGAGTCCCAAGTTTGGCTGGATGCGATTCGGAGACGTCAGTGGACAACCACTGAGCACAAAGGTGCACAGCCGTCCCTCACCGACAAGCGGCCGTTCACTCTCAGGCAAATCATGTCAGACCCACTGTCACGGAGCCGGATTCTCAAGACGCTGGCGATCACCTGCATCACCGTGGCGGTGTTCTACGGAACGAGCTCCCTCATACCGCCTTATGTGGGTTCGATAGCAACCAAAGCCGGCCTAGATGGGAGATACTGGGCGAGTATGACAGCGGTAGTCTACAACGTCGGCGCAATCGCCGGCTATATCTCAGCCGGTTTCATCGCCGATGCCATCGGACGCAAACCGTATATGCTTTTTCTCTTCACTGGTGGCCTTCTCACAGGCCCGATCATGTTCTTGATTCCGCCCGTGCTAACGAGCGCTCTTGGTGCCTCTGCTGTTCTGGGGTTCTTCACACTCGGTGCTTTCTCCTGGATGCCGATTTACCTTCCAGAACTGTTCGCGACCAACGTTCGATCCACGGCCTCAGGTTTTGTGTTCAACTTGGCGCGACTGATTGCGTTCCCAGCCCCGATCTATGCTGCCTGGCTGTTCACCGTTCTCGGAGGACCTGCGAGATCGGTGACGACCCTAAGCTTGCTCTTCCTTGTGTCCCTTATTGTAGTCTGCTTTCTGCCTGAAACCAAAGGCAAGGCGTTGCCGGAATGACGCGACATTCGCTTGTTCCATTCGAGTATTCAAAAGAAGTGCGAGGGCAAATGTAATGTCTGCAGATATCCGAACGAGCGCCATCAACACGCCGACTTCCCTTCGGGAAGAACTCGCTTGCAATCAATTCAATGGCCAAGTGGGCAGCCAGCTCCTATCGGAAACGGATCGTGTTCGCGTCTGGTCCGTACGATTAAAACCGGGAGAGCGGATTGGATTTCACCGGCACGTCCTCGACTACTTTTGGACGGTGACCACGGCCGGGCGAACTCGCTCGCGCATGGCGGATGGTAGCATCATTGAGAAGGAGTATCGTCCTGGGGACATTGAGCACTATGTCTACGGCTCCGGTGAATTCAAGATCCATGATCTTGAGAATTTGGGTGACACCGAGATCGTCTTTACAACAGTTGAATTCCTCGACAGCGCGAACGAGCCTCTGCCGTTGCACGTAAGTTGTGTTGGCGACGCGCGGCTTGGAGCGCGAAGAGATGATCATGAGCGATATTGAAAGAGAGTAATCGATGTTAGCGAAACAAGCATTGTCAATCGAATTGGCTAAGAAGGTTGCGGCCGCCGCCATCGCGGAAGCTAAACGGAACGATTGGGCTGTCGCCGTCGCAGTAGTCGACGATGGAGGCCATCTCATGTATTTGGAACGCCTCGACGACACGCAGAAGGCATCCTCGGTCATTGCTACAAAAAAGGCGAAGACGGCTATTCTGTTTAAGCGACCTTCGGCGGCGATTGAAAAGGCGATCACGGACGGCCGTCAGGCCATGATGATGTTGCCAGGCGCAACACCGATCGAAGGCGGTACACCCTTAGTGGTAGACGGTGAGTTCGTAGGCGCGATCGGCGTTTCCGGTGTCCAATCATTCCAGGATGGAATGGTCGCGAAAGCAGGAGCACTTGCTCTCGACGGGCCATCAAGCGAGGTGTGAGGGCGCATGCAAAGAGCCTTTCTATCCGATCGCATATTCGATGTTTCCGACGCTCATTTCCTACTACTCCAAGTTTGCGAGCTTTCGCCTGGAGATGTCATTGCAATTGGAACGGCCTGGGGTGTCGGAAGCACAGCAAGCCGCGCCGGGCTCATCCAAAAAAAGCTTTGAGGAGAATATCGGAAAGCTTGAAGAGATTACTCTTTGATCCAGTCCAATTTGGGAAACTTCAGGTCTTGCAGTTATTGCTCGTTCGTCGGCGTCATGTTCGTGTCGGCCAGAACTTATAGAGGCTCGTTCCAACAGACATGTCAGTTGCAACTAGCTGTATTCGGCGACGATGTTTCCAGACCTGCTTTACTCGCTCGAATTGAGACAGATCTGGAGTTTCAGTTTGGCGCGCATAACGCGCTGCATTGATTTATTGGCGCACCCGATACGATTCGAACGTGTGACCTTTGCCTTCGGAGGGCAACGGTCGTCCCACGCGGCCAGCCGCGAAATAGTCTTTCAGCCAATCACAGTCCGGAAGTGAAACGCCTTGGGCCACATCCGTCACTTTCGGTTGCTCGGGTCAACGATCATGTTGGAAACAGCCCGCTTTCTTCTCGTTGACAGGTCGTGGGCAACGCCAATACAGCAGTTTCTCCCCCAACTTTCATCACGGCGACCGACCCATTCTGAACGTGGCAACATTGGCTTCAGTCGAATGGTGGCCGAGACGTCAACCTCCACGCCATGGTCGCGCGTGCTGGTCTCGAAGAACGCACTAGCTAGGGATGATTATCATCTCGCTGCTTAAGTTCTCTATCTAAGCGCTTCGCGTCTATCTTCCAAATTGCGATTCTATACAATCCGTTTGGTTGTTTAAATCACAGGCGTAACATTCGTGAGGCAATATGGGGATCAATATTCGAAGCCGAGACACAATTCGAAGCCGAGACACAGCGCAATCGGACGAAGCTGCGATAGGCATGATTACCGTCTGAGTTTGTCAGCAGAGCGTAAGCAGCGAGATTCCAGCGATCGTTTTGACCGATACCGGCTCTCTGAAAGATTCGTCGGCCACAACAAAAAGTGGTTTGGCCGCCAAGCGATATAAATGCCAATTAGGCAGCGTTCCGCCTGTTCATTCGATGGCGGCGTAATGTGATGATCAGATTGGGGAAACCTTATGGATAGAAGGAATCTTTTGAAGGCGGTTACGTTGGCGGGATCGGCTCTTGCAGTGCCAGCACTTGTCGCGCCGGCCCTGGCCGTCGAGAAGAACGCAGCCGCAC
>Ga0210384_10007273_pt1 | contig 11692 bp, 6 predicted proteins | sample IncBWH2MmetaG_FD_160574 | JGI IMG/M metagenome (GOLD analysis project Ga0210384, IMG submission 160574) | Forest soil microbial communities from Barre Woods Harvard Forest LTER site, Petersham, Massachusetts, United States - Inc-BW-H-2-M | ecosystem: Environmental > Terrestrial > Soil >...
TTCGTGAGGAACACAGAGGAGCTTGCCGGAACTTTGTGTCACGAGGTGTCGCACACCATCCATCACGACACCGTCACGTTGATGGAGAAGCAACAACAACTGGAAAAGCGGGAAGTCGGAGCTGCCGTTCTTCTGGGCCCGACGCGTGCGCACGTGCTCGCCATCCTTCTGCTCGGAAAGCTTCATTCGCTAAGCTACTCGCGAGACGTCGAATCGCGCGCTGACCTTACGGGCTCCGACGTGTGCGCCGCTACGGGGTACAACCCGTGGGGACTCGTATGGCTGTTCCAGGATTTTAAGAACGCCCAGATTGGCCAGATACCGCAGCTTTTATCGGATCACCCGGATGACCAAAATCGAGTTCAAACGTTAAAGGAGCATTTTCACAAGAACTCGGCGGTGTTTGGAAAGTTCAACCCGGACCCAAAGTCCGCGACCCCATTCATTGTTCCCAAGAATGCTCCGGAGGTTTTCTTGCACTGAGAACGAACTCAGTCTCGGCTCGTCGTTCCGGGCCCAGCAGCGACGACCGCCAGTCTCGTGGCGTCCCCTGCGCGTCAGGTAGCGATACAAATGCAAACAGCGATGACAGTGGTTTTGAGTACCGAGGTTTTGCTTAACAATTAGCCAGAATTGCCAAGTTAGCCCCGAATCCTTGGGTGCGGCTGCTACTGCTCTTCAGGTGGTTGGACAGCCACAAATTCTCTATACAGCAACAGATCGTAGAGAATTTTCAATGTGCCCGCGATGAAGAAGGGCACGTTGATCCAAGAAGGCTGGGCAAACATGAACCCGACGAACAAGGGGCTGATGGCGGCGCCCGTTGTTCGTGCCACGCCGGTTATTCCCGCCGCCGCCGATCGCTCTTCCTTGCTTACCACCGCCATGATGTACGACTGCCTGGTGGGAACGTCCATCTGGCTGATACTGAATCGTACGAGAAGAACGATAATAGCCAACCAGAGATTCGGCACGAGGGGTACAAGAATAAGGAGAATGTTCGAAGGGAGATGCGTGACGACCATGGTGTTAATGAGTCCCCAGCGTGCGGCGAGCCGGGCAGCCAGTAGTGCAGAAATTCCGGCAAAGATATTTGCCCAAAAGAAAATGACGCCGAGGGTTGCCGGGTTCACGCCAAAACGAAGGTAGAACCAATACGCTGCGAAACTCTGCACCACAAAACCGCCCGCGAACGAGTCCAGAGCGAACAGGCTTGAAAGCTTAACGACAACGCGGTGCGATCGGCCCACACCGAAAAAACTCTTCACCGTCCCCGGAAAGGCCGAGGCTTCCTCGGGCGAACGCACTTCCGCCGCGGATGAAAGGCGAAGAAACAAAATTGCCAGCAGAGCCCCAATAACCGCATAAAAAATAACCACAACCCGGTACATCCCAACTGGTGTCAGCGTACTTTTTTCGAGCACACGAGTGATCATGCCGGCAAAGAGTGCGCCCAGCGCGGCCGCCACCGAGCCCGCCAATGTGGACCAGGCAAACACTTCCGTTCTCGACCGGTCGGGAATGACGTGTGAGAGCGCCGCCTGCTCAATCGAGAGAAACGGGCCTACTTCGTTGCCGCTGGGACTGATTACTCCCATCGTGCCGGCGATGATCAGCAACACCAGATTGTGGGTGCAGGCGAAGGCGAGTCCCGCCGCGGCCATCAGAATGGCGCCGACAATCAGTATTCGTCGCCGCCCCATCCGGTCGGCGCGCGTGGTGAGATAAAGAGAGATCACCGTATCGCCGACGAGCGTTAGCGTCAGAAGGAGCCCGGTTTGGGATGCATTCAGCCCCAGGCCGATCAGGTAGAAGACCAAGACCACAGATAACGATCCGTAAGCGAATAGGCGGATGAATCGCGTGAGAAACAGTAGATAGCCATCGCACGTCAGAACCCTAAACGCGGAAGGTAACAAGGCAGTCATCGTAATTGGGAAGCAGCTCTGGAGGTTTATCCGGTACTAACCTGCTGGAACCGGTAGCCGCGCAGAAATATGGGGCCGAACGCACTTCCGATTCGGCCCCTGGACTCGTTACTTGCAGCTGTCGCTAACCATCTTCAGATTGGTGACCCGGAGATCGGCGTATTCGCCTCCAGCCGACTCTTTGGCTTCCTTTTTTTCGTTTTCTTCATTTTCTTCGGGCATCTGCGTGCCGGTGACGGTAACCTTGTGACCGACATGTTTTGAGAGACCGACGCTCTTGCTGCGAAGCCCATAGCGCTTGCCGTCTTCGGATGTAATCGAGTACTCGCCGGCTTCATCGCCCTTTTGAAGGCACCCGCTCACGGTGACAGCCTTGCCGCCGGTCGTTTTCTCTTGCCCTGCGACAGTTAGTGAGCCAAAACTCAAAGCAAGGACAAGCGCCAGAATGTAGCTATCCGATGGAGTTTTCGTTTTCATAGAGCCACCTTCCATTTCTTAAAATTTGAGCCGAGAAGCTTCGTACCCGCAACCGCAGACCTCGACTCAACGGACTACGGCTTCGTAAACAGTCATTCGCGCCGCTGGCTTGCCGTCCGCTTCTTGTTCCGGCGTGTAGACACGGTGCGTCTGTAAATCCACCGCGAGCGTGTGGACGGCGTGCGGCACCTTGAAGTCTTCGATCTTGGTGTAGTGGTTGGGATCATCCTCATGGAAAACGGAGATGGCTCCGCTGTAACAGGCCGCATAGATCCGGCCGAGTTCAGGATCGAACTTAATCACATCCGGTCCTTCGGCCATCGGAAGAAAGGCGATGGGTTCGTGCTTGTCGAGATCGAAGACGGTCATGAGATTGTTTTCCTCACAGGAGAGGAACGCGCGGTGATGTTCCGGATCCAGCGTCAACCCGTGATTTCCTTTGCAGCGTCCTACCGGATACCGTCCGATCACTTCGTCGGTTGCCGGATCAATAATTGCAAAAATGTTTTGATCTTGCAGGTTGACGTAGACTTTGCGCGCGACCGGATCGTACTGCGGCATTCCGGTCTCGCTATCGAAATGCAGCGTTTTGATAATCGTATCTTTCGTGACGTCCACGATCGCTTCGGCCTTGCCACGCTCATCCGAAACATAGAGTTTGTGAAATGGGGCGGCGTAAGTGCTGCCATCCGGCTTCTTCTCCGTAGGCATCTTCTTGACCACCTTCATCTGCTTCATGTCCACGACGCCAATGGTGTTGTCGCCAGCGTTCGACGTGTAAAACTTCTTTAATTCGGAAACGTATTCGACGCCTTCCGCCCCCGGAGTATCAGCAACCGTGGCGACAACTTTGTTTGTGCCGAGGTCGATGACGTAGGTTTGTCCAGCTGCGAGATGTGCGGAAATCAGGTAATGGTCGTCCTCGTCGATGGTGAGATAATCGAAGCGTTTTCCTGGTGGGCCTGGTAGGTCGAATTTTGCGACCTGTTTGAGCGTTTGGCCGGAAGCAATCGTTGACAGCAGTCCTGCAAAGAGCCAGGCCGCGCGCCTCAGGAACCGAACGCCGATAACATTCTCCTTCATATCCCCTCCCAAAAAAGTCACAACCATACCCATTGCCGGTGTTCCACCAGATCGCTCTGCATGTAGTTCACGAGGACGATCGGCCCGCCAAACCCGATTGTGCCCGGATGAATAAAATAGGCAGCCAGCCGCGATAAAGCGACTCCTTCAACAGGCGGAACAAGTTTATTGTCATGATGTCTAGGCTCGGCATGAACGGCTACTTTCAAATTCCCGCTCCGCAAGTAGTTCTTTTACGTCACTTCTTCGAACGTAGTCCCCTGATCACTCATTTCTTATTTCGTATGAACTTTGGTGAGAGCCGCCTTGATACCCTCGCCGACCGATTCCGGACTGCCGACAGACCAGAAGAGCATAAAAAACAAGCGAGGCTGCTCGGTGAGCATGTGGCTATGGAGCGCCGTCACCAAGACATTGCGCCCTTGCAGCTCGGACAGGACCGGGTTTACCTCGTCCGCAACTAGCACGAAGTCGCCGGTTGTGGCGACGTTGTCGGAATCCGCTCCCTGAAAATTGATGGCCTCCCCGACGCCTGCGGCGGGGGGGATGGTCATTCCCGCCATCGTGATGGTATCGCTGCGCGGCACGCCATATGACAGCACTCCACCTTTAAACGTGCCTTTGCGTCCGACCGCGTCCCGACGCTTTTCACCCAAGCAGGCGGCGCTGGTTCCTCGGCAGCGGCGGCAGGTTTTTCGAGCGGAGTCTTCGAAACCGCTAGAGCCGTGTGCAGCGATGTAGCCAGTTGTGATGCTGAACCGTGCGCCATGTAATGTACATAAAGCACTTTTGGAGTTTCCCCATCAAGTGGTTGTGCACCGCAGTAATCTCAAAGTGGTACGACCGCAATTTCGCCATCACGGAATTCACTTCTTCTTCGAGCGCTGAACCCGAAGGACTTTCCACAAGCATCACTTCGGGCGAAAGTATCTGGCCTGGGTGACCCACTGCCCGGTCGGCACACAGCAACTCAGCTCAGGAAATCATGAAACGGGTGATGTGAAAATGGCACTTCAAGTCACACACCTGGCTGTTCGATGAAGTCATTTGTGTCAGCCGTGCCAGGCCATGCTGGTGAGTTTTGGATTGTCCGTGATCCACCCAATCGCAAAGTACCAGTCACGAAGACCGCCCAGCCTACATCAGCGCTAACTCAAGCATGACAGGCTTGAAGTCGACACTGCCGGCTGAGATGGTCTCGAACTCGATTGCCGCGTCCTATTGGATGCTTAATGGACGTTCGCTTCTCCGAGATCGCGAGCGATAGTTGGTAACCGCATGAACATGAGAATCGCGACTAATTCAATCCAGGAAAACAGGGCGAGGCTGTTCCGCAATCCAAATGACCTCTGAGAAAGCCAGCCGACAGCAAGAGGAGAAATGAATCCGGCCATGTATATAGCCATATTCACGAGGACGACGAATGCCGCCATCAGCGAGGGCGTCATCGACGGCAAGGACATAATGTATGTGTTCAAGACGGGGAGCCAGCCGGAGAGTCCAAATCCTGCGACGAGCAGCCCAACCTTGGTCGTCGCACCTTCGCCGAAGAAAAGGCCGATGCTGCCCAGGAGGACCATCGCGCAGCTTGTCCACAGTAGATGCTTCCGCCATGTAGCCCGAGTCGCTAATACACCAAAGGCAATTACTCCTGCTACGCCGCTAAACGGAACTAGTGAAGCCAGGCGGCTGGCCTCTGACAACGAGATCCCCCGCTTGGTTTCCAGAAACAGGGGTATGAACGAAAAATCCATGTTGTAAACCCATGAGATCGCAAAGGCGCCTCCTACGAGGGTGCAAATGACCGGCATTGTGAGCGCTTTCCGGAGAGAGCTCGGGGTCTTGGAAGTGGCGCCGGCCGCTGATGTCTCTCCCGCAGAGACAGCCCCTTGGCGATTTCGTCCGATGATCAGCCAAATAAGTGCCGTGGCGAGGATGCTGAACCCATAAGTCCCAAGCGCTAGCCTCCACGAGCGATTGAACCAGTGAAATAGACCGACAGTGACAAGCATTCCTGATCCGATTCCCAAGAAAGTAACCGCAGCAAAAATCGTATTAATGTACGGCTGTTCGCGCTTGGAAAACCAGGCCACGATTAGAGCACCCATCACGGGATAACAGATACCGATACCGATTCCTTGAAGAACCCTGCAGAATAAAACAAGTGCCAGGCTGTGCACAACCAGCATAATCGCAGCGCCTATTCCCAACACCGCAACTCCAGAAAGCAGACTCAGTTTTAGCCCTGCGCGGTCGACGAGCACGCTTCCCAGCACCTGGCAAATCATGATGGCAATGTTAAGAGCCGAGATGATCAGCCCGAACTCCGTTCGGGTCAGCCGCAGGTCTGAGATGATGGGGCTGGCGACAGCTGCCGGAGCAAACGTTACTAACATTATCTGGAACTGCGCCAGAACAATGATTACAAGCACCATCCAGCGCGAGGCGGAGAGTTTTTCAGTCGTACTGAAGGTCGTAGCTTCCATTGATTGAGGAACAAAGAGGCAACCGCAAAGTTCCTTAATAATCATGGTCCAAGGAAGTTTGCGGCATCAAGCTGCTCCTTCGCATATTTCGGCTGTCTTGGCTTGGCTCGGCAAAGAGAAATGAAACGTTGCGCCCCGTCCCATATTCGCGCTCGCCCACAGACGGCCGCTATGTGACTCGACGATCGTCCGACTGATAGAGAGCCCCATCCCGGTGCCCTGCGACTTCGTGGTGAAGAATGCTTCGAAAATGCGGTCGGGATCCTGCGGGAGCCCGATCCCGGAATCACTTATTGAAACAATCAATTGACCATCTTCGTTTGACTTCGAAGTGACCGTCAGTTCACCGCCCGTATCTTTCATCGCTTCGATGCCGTTCAGCATGAGGTTCATCAGCACCTGCTGGAGTTGCACCCGATCGGCCATGACTTTGGGCAAATTGGGCGTGAGTTCGGCGCGAATCGGGATAGAGTATCGATTCGCTTCATGCTGCAGGAGAACCATCATCTCTCGGACGATTTCGTTTAAGTCGACCAACTCCCGTTGTGGCGTACCTCGCCTGTAGAGTGAGCGAACGTGGTCGATGATCTCTGCGGCGCGCGTTGTGTCCTTAACGATTCGAGATGCAGCTTCGCACGCCTCCGCAATATCGGGTGTATCACGCTGTAGCCACCGCGCACAGGTCCTGGCATTCATTACGGCGGCGGCGATCGGCTGCTTGATCTCGTGGGCCAGCGAGGCCGCCAATTCTCCGACGGTGATCACCCGGCTCATATAGGCCAGGTCGGCTTGCGCCTGACGTAGTCTCTCGCGCTCTTCCTCGGCGCGCTTGCGCTCGGTAAGGTCGAGCACGAACGCCAAGGACTCGCTTCGCGCGTCCCCGATCACGGTGGCAGCGACCAGCACGGGCACGCGGCTGCCGTCGCTGCGGGAGTACTCCTTTTCATAGATTTCGCAGGTGCCGGTCGATCTGAGCTGCGCCACTGCTCGTTCGGTGAGGGCTTGCCATTCGGGAGGCGTCAGCTCTGTCCACCGTAGTCGTCCGGAGGTGATGTCGTCACGCGTGTACCGGACCATCTGGAGAAAGGCGTCATTGGCCTCGAGGATCGGCCCTTCAAGATTCGAAATCAACACCCCGACAATATTGGCATCCACCAGCCGCCTGATCTTGGCTTCGCGTTCCTGCAGGTCACGATACAACCGACTATTTTCGAGCGAAATCGCTGCCGCTGAGACGAGCACGCTTAACACCGCAATTCTCGCGGGCGTAAACACATTGGCCGCCAGATTGTTTTCGAGATAGAGCACGGCCACCAGCCGGCCTTGCTTTACCAGTGGGAGGCACAATACTGACAGCGCGTGCGCACGCCGAATGTACTCGTCATTGGAGAACGAACCTCGAGCCGAAGCATCGTCCAGCATGACGCTCTCCTGTGTACGCGCGGCATATTGAATGACGGCTTCTGGCAGTTCAGCGCTGGAGATGGGCGCGTCACGGAGCTCGAGTGTGACTGAACTGCCTCCGGTGGTCGCTTCCGCCTGGATCCGCAGCTCGGCACCTCGCGGCAGGATGAGCAGGCCGCGTTCCGCGCCAGCGTGCTCGATGGCGGTGCGGAGCAGCGTGTCAATGAGGTTTTCCAGCACGATTTCACCGGACACCGCCTGCGAGATCTTGAGGACCGTTGCAAGATCCAAGTGTTCGATGGGCGCGCCGATCGTGCGGCGCGCGTCGGTCACCGGCTGTTCCTTGCGGAGGTGCGGATATAGCTCGTCAAGTTGCCGCACTTTGCCTTCCGCTCCCCAGCTCAGGTAGCACTGGCGGGCGTTTCGCAGGTAAAGCTGCGCAATCTGCTCAAAACCGCGCGCCCCATAGAAGCGCCCGGCCATTTCGTTGGCGACCGCCTCGTTGTGCACGAAGCCGTTTGCGCGTGCCGAGCGGATGGCCTGCTCGTAAAGATGCTCGGCATCAAGTATGCGGCTCTCGATCCGTGCGATCTCAGCGCTGACAAGCATAGCGCGGTTTTCGAAATTCTCGGGGCAATTCACCGCCCAGACCTCAAGTTGCCGATGGTAAGCGCTCAGAGCGTCCATATGCTGCTGCCGCTCGTCGGGCAACGCGGAGTCGTAAATCGCCGCTCGGGAAAGCGCCGCGTAGAAGTAATGGTCCGCCGTATCCACAGTTGTTTGCCATGCCCCAGGCCGTTTTTCCGCCCTTGATGCAGCCTCGATAGCCGATTCGTAATCGCCGGCAATAAAGCGCGCCTGCAGCTTGCGGAGCCAATACCCGTACTCGGCAGGCCCTAGATCCGGATTACTGGCGAAACGGCGCTCCAACCGCAGCTCGTCAAGCTCCTTATCGTCAAAGGAGCCGAATTTCGGCGTCAATCCGCGCAATGTCCGGACCAACCCAAGGTGCGGGCTCAGACTGTCGATGGCATATCCGAATCCTATTTTCTGTACAAACGCGAAACCACGCTCGACCTCGCGTTGCACCTCGACGAGCGGATCACCCGCCGCGAGAAGATTCGCGTTAAGATTACTACAAGCGAAAGCTGCAAATGTGAGGTCGCCGATGTTGTTTGCGGCCTCGAACGCCCGATGCAGTAGATCGCGGATAGCCTTGACATGTCTGGTCCAGGGAAGGACTTGAACTGCAAAGTTGTTATAGGTCCTGGCCTGAAAACGTTTCAGTCCGCGTTTTTCGACGAGGTCATAGCCGAGTTGGCCGAAGCGAAACCCGGCCTGGTAGTCGCCGAAGCACGCGCCGGCAACCGCGCCAAGCCATTCAAAATGGGGGCAGGAACCGTCGCTGTAGCCGTGCTCGAAGCTTAGATTGATCGCTCGGCACACGACCAGGGCATGCAGGTTGAAATCCGTAAAGAAGGCAGCTGGCCCGAGCTTGGTCAGCACATCGAGGGTCGCAAGGGACGCCGGGTCACTCATCAAGGGCAGGTCGATGAGTTCCTCGATCGTGCGACCTCCCAGCTGCGACCCGATTCGCTCGTATTCGCGCCGTGCTTCCTCTTCGGTCGGGTGCGGCGACCAGTCGATGCCCAGATGCCGGAGATAATCGAGACCGACGGCAACCGCACGGCTGCTCTGATCGAGGGTCATGTACAGATCCGCCCGCAGGCAGGCGACCGTGGCTCGTTCCACCATCGTTGCGGCGCGGCTCGACAGAGCTGCAAGGCGCCGCTCCGCTTCGGCCCGCGCGCCAGTCAGGAACTCGCATTCGGCCCGGTTCAGCTCCAGCGCAAGGCTGAGCTCGTGACAGCGCTCCCACGAGTCTTCCTCCAGCAGTGCTGCGCCGGCGACGAGATAGGTGAGCGCCGAGGCATAAGCGGTAGACGCCTTCGCGCGCCTGCCCGCGATCAGGTTGAGCTCGGCCAACTGCTCGCGCTCCTCCCGCGCGTTGATCAGCTCCGCACCACGGTTGAGCTGATTGACGATCTCGAAGATCGCCTCCTCCCGCTTCTCCGCCGGAGTGTGCTTGGCGAGCAGCCTTCCGATCCGGAGATGGGCCCCGGCGCGCTGTTCTGCCGGGATCAATGAATAGGCGGCTTCTTGGACGCGGTCATGGACAAATCGGTAAACGCCCTCCAGACGCATAATCAACTCCAGACGGACTGCCTCCCACAGATCCGAGTGGATTACTTGCTCAGACGTCCTATGAACAATAGAAAGTATCGGGATTTCGGCGATGTTGCCGAGGCAAGCAAGCTGCTGTAGTGCACCCTGGGTTTCAACCGGCAGACGGGCCAGCTTCCCGACCATCAGGTCAACCACATTGTCGGTGTAACCTTTCGCGTGAATACGCTTGAGATCCCAGGACCATCGCGCAGCGTCATGATCGAAAGTCAGTAAGCGTTCTTCGGCGAGCGCAGACATGAACTGAAGCGCGAAAAACGGATTACCCCCCGACTTCTCATACACCAGTTGCGCGAGGGGCACAGCGCGCTCCGGTTCGCAGCGAAGCGCGTCCGCAATCAACTGCGCGAGGTGTTCGCTGGCGAGCGGCGCAAGCGTGATCTCTTCTATCCTCGCACCAGCGTTCTTGATGGCCTCGAGCTTGCGCGCCAGCGGATGCGTGGCATCGACCTCGTTGTCCCGATAAGCACCGATTACCATCAGGTACCGCAGATCCGATCGAGTCAAGAGATTCTCCAGCAAGTCGAGCGTCGCGGTGCTAAGCCATTGCAGGTCGTCGAGGAACAAGGCGAGCGGGTGCTCCGGCCGGGCAAATACGCTGATAAACCGTGTGAACACCAGTTGGAAGCGCCTTTGCGCGTCCTGGGGCTCAAGATCAGGGACGGGGGGCTGTTCTCCAATGATGAGTTTCAAATCAGGGACGAGATCCATAATCAGCTGTCCGTTTGGCCCTAACCCCTCACGAAACGCCTCGCGCCAGCTGTTCAACTCGGCCTCGCTCTTGGTGAGAAGGGCGCGGATGAGGTTCTGCAGGGCCTGCGCGAGCGCGGAATAGGGAATGTCCCGCTTGTACTGATCGACCTTGCCAGAGGCGAACAGGCCGCGCGGCGGAACGAGCACCTTATGCAGCTCGTTGACCACGGACGACTTGCCAATGCCAGAATATCCAGACACCAGCACCAACTCCGGAGTGCCGCTTTTGACGACGCGGTCGAACGAGGCGAGCAGCGTCTCGACCTCGCGCTGTCGTCCGTAGAGTTTCTCAAGAATCAGTAGCCGGTCTGGCGTGTCATGTTCGCCCAACAGGAATTCGCTGATGGAGCGCTCGCATTCCCATTCAGTAAGGCAGCGGCGAAGATCGCTCTCCAGGCCGGCCGCGCTCTGATAGCGCTCCTCAGCAGTCTTGGCGAGCAGCTTCATAATGATTCCCGATACGGAACGCGGAACATCCTTTCGGCGCTCGGCAGGCGGCGCCGGCTGTTTGGCTATGTGGCAATGTACCCACTCGATCGCATCGGACGCCGTGAATGGCAGAGCGCCGGTCAACATTTCGTACAGCGTGACCCCGAGGGCATAAAGATCACTGCGTGAATCGATCGAACGATTCATCCTTCCAGTTTGCTCGGGAGCCATGTAGGCGAGAGTTCCCGCGATGAATTCGGGAGGTTCCGCTGACTGGCGCTCACGCGGCAATCGAGACGCAATCCCAAAGCCCATCAGCCAGACCTGGCCGGTGCCCGGATCGATCATGACGTTGGCCGGTTTGAGGTCCTTGTGGATGAGGTCCCGACCATGCAACTGCCTTACTGCGGCGGAAAGACTGATCGCAACCCGCAGGAACTGTCCCATCTCCATCGGCGTTCCGACTAGTTGAGTGAGCGGCTCGCCCCCGGGATCCTCGAGGACCAGGACGGTTCGCCCCTCGTGTTGCGTGAGCTCAACTGGCAAGACTGCCCATGCCGGATCTAACTCGGCCCGCAAGGAGTGTTCGTGTCCTAGCATCCGGACACTCTCTTGTCGGGGATGCTCAGATCTCAACATCAGAAGAAGAACAGAGGGCGGATGTGGGCGAGTGGCCGTTCGGATGCGAGCTCTGCAAAGCACGAACTCCTCGTGCGTGTGAAGTGTGTCGAGAGTGTAGTCCGAGAGATCCATCTCCGGATGCTTCGCTTCAGCAGACCGCCTTAAGTGGCGTCAATGTCCTGCGCGCGATGTTCCGAATCAGTAAGAGTGCAAGCGGCGCTTGGCCAAAAACGGCGAGTCAGAACCTCAGTCGAGCGTGTTCGCAAG
>Ga0210384_10007276_pt1 | contig 11691 bp, 10 predicted proteins | sample IncBWH2MmetaG_FD_160574 | JGI IMG/M metagenome (GOLD analysis project Ga0210384, IMG submission 160574) | Forest soil microbial communities from Barre Woods Harvard Forest LTER site, Petersham, Massachusetts, United States - Inc-BW-H-2-M | ecosystem: Environmental > Terrestrial > Soil >...
ATTTCGAAGCCCTGATTTAGCCTGTTTGGCGGGTGGCGCATTCAATTCGCACAAAACCTCTTGGGTGGCCTTCCCTTTCGGTTTTGGAAAGGGTGGGCCATTCTTCTCTCCCTGCCGGGTGGCCGTGGTTCGAATTGATACCCGAGCCCTGGGGTCGCTTGAGCTCTTCGCTTTTTTCTGGGCATTCAACCTCTAACTCTTGAGTTTCAACTTCCGATCTCCGACCGTTACTATTTCAGCGCAAAATCGTCCCAGTACTACAGAATACTATTGCTAGTTGTTACTAACGCGAGAGAATGGGCCATGTTCGCACGGGGATTGGTTTCTGGACATCCGACGAAGGATGTCCACCCTGAGGTTGTCGAAGGGTCCTTCTCTTATTCCACCCGCCTCCTCTCGGTCGTAAACCCTCCTCAGTTAAGTCCCGTGTTTCCATCAGTTCAAAACTGATAGAAATCAAAGGACTTCAACTCCAGTATTCCGGTCACTTACGAAAAACAGGGGGGAGGGGGAGTTACCAGCTGGTACATGCCGCTTGAACGATTCCTACGAATTAGGGAAGGAGACATCATCAAACCGCCTGTCGCCGCGCAAGATGTCACTGTCTGCGGCGTTCCAGCCTTCATTGCTGGAAATGGAAAAAGCGACCGTGACATCCTTGTCTGGGTGGTCGAGTTCGGTGAACTGAGTCCCGTTGTAGCGTACTTGCCCGGGAATCCAGTGGGTTTGATCGATTAGCTCTTTGCCGTCGACGACCAATGTGAAACTCGCGATGAGTGCCGCTCCTCCGACCGGCACCTGCAAGTCGTAGCTTGCCTTGACACTCGCGCCGTCCTTTTCACAGCGAATCTGATAGCGGATAGGAGTGGCCATTGTAGCCTAGCCGCCGATACATTCGTCGAGCAGGATGCGCATTTAGGGGCGAGTGAGCAACAGGTGTTTGGCCTGTTCGAGCGCGGCGAGGGCCGCTTCACGCGAAACGGTGGGAAAACCCTTTAGAAATTCTTCGAGGGTTTCTCCGCCCTCGAGGTAGTCGAAAAGAGTTTGGATGGGCACACGGGTGCCGCGGAAAACCGGAGTTCCGCCGAGGATGTTCGGATTTTTGATGATGACGTCCACGAACGAATTGTACCATGCGCTGTAGCGTGGGTCGCGATCCCCCACATAGACAAGAGGGCTCGCCCTCCTCAAGCCGGCTGGCATAAAAGCCAGCGCTACATTAAGGACGGAGGAGAATGCAAGAGCGGGCCGGGCGAGCCCGGCCCCTACGTTAATCTGAGGAGGAGGGAGCGGGTGTACAATGCGCGTACCCTGGCCCATGGAGGTTACTGTGATTTTGATGAGGATTCGGGGAATGGTGTGCGCGAAGGTTGGCCGGTTGGTGGTTTTGGGGTTGGCGTTGACGCTGATGTCGGGGGTGGGCGCATTTGGGCAGACGAAAGCGAAAACGGCGCCGAAGGCTGGGGCGGTGGATCCGGGGGTGCGGGGCGGGCCGTCCGGCGGAGGCGGGCCGCTGAAGGGGCTGACGGCGGACGAGAAGGCGTTTTTTCTGGATGGGCAGGCGAGATTCACCGATGTCGAGTCGGTGACCGGGGGCACGAACAATGGGTTGGGGCCGCGATTTAATTCCAACCAATGTATGTCTTGCCACGCGCAGCCGGAGGAGGGCGGATCGAGCCCGGCGCAAAATCCGATGATCGCGGTTGCGACTTTTAATGGGGCGAAAAATAAGGTGCCGTGGTTCATCACGGCGAAGGGACCGGTGCGCGAGGCGCGGTTTAAAAAGGCCAACGGAGTTAGTGACGGCTCAGTGCACAACCTCTTTGTGATCACGGGGCGCGCGGATGCGGTGGGTTGCAACATTGCTCAGCCTGATTTTCTGCCGGCCGGAAATCCGCTTACGGGGCAGGGCGGGAATCCGAACGTCATTTTCCGGATCCCGACGCCTGTGTTTGGAGCGGGGTTAATTGAGTCGATTCCGGATTCGGCGATTCTTGCGAACAAGCAGACGAACGCGACGGCGAAGTCGGCGATGGGAATTTACGGGCATGCGAACGCGTTCTTGAGCGGGAACGTGAACCGCAACGCGAATGACGGGACGATTTCGCGGTTCGGGTGGAAGGCGCAGAACAAATCGCTGCTGCTGTTTGCGAGCGAGGCGTACAACGTGGAGATGGGCGTGACGAACCAGTTGTTTACGCAGGAGCGCGATGAGACGCCGGGGTGCTTGTTTAACGCGACGCCGGAGGACACGTTGAATTTCACGCCAACTTCCCCGAGCGGCGGCAACCCGAACACGGCGGTGATTTCGGATATTGAGGCGTTTGCGAATTTTATGCGGATGCTAGCGCCGCCGGCTCCTGTGGCGGCTACGCCGTCCGCGGAGAAAGGGCGCGCTACGTTTGGGAAGATTGGATGCGCGCATTGCCATACGCCGTCGTTGACGACGGGGCCCAAGATTGCGAGCGGCTCAGCGACCAGCCCGAGCGCGGCGCTTTCGAATCAGACGGCGAATCTCTACTCGGACCTGCTGGTGCACCACATGGGCAAAGGACTGGCGGACGGGATCACGCAGGGAGGCGCCGGGCCGGATGAGTTTCGGACCGCTCCATTGTGGGGCGTGGGACAACGGGTGTTCTTTTTGCACGATGGGCGGACTAGCAATCTGGTGGAAGCGATTCGGGAGCATCGGAGCAAGGGGAGCGAGGGGAATAAGGTCGTCGACAATTTCAATAGGCTTAGGGTGGAGGAGCAGCAGGGGGTGATTGATTTTTTGAGATCGCTGTGAGGAGGAGAGCGAGTTGTGATGGTCTCAGCGAGCGAGCTTGGGCTTTACGTATTGGCACGGTCCCTCGACCACGCGGCCCGACGCGCCCAACTACAGCGCGGAGGAAAATGTCGGACCGCTCCGCTCGGGATGACAGAGAAGAGCAAGAGGAAGAGGGGACCTACCCTTCGCAAACTGCGCGAAGGGTAGGCCACCTTGCCTGGGCGGAAACTATTTGGAATGGACGAGCTGCCAGTCCGGCGGAGGAAAGCTGATGGGCCAGAAATCCGGGGACGGATTTTCAAACTCGAAGGCGATGGCGAATGCACCGTCCTGCGATTTGCGTACCCCGACCACGCGACAGGGCACTTTTGCTCCACCAGCGGCGTTGAGGAGCCAGATTCTGTGGCCCTTTGGCAACTTGATGCTGATTTCGAGCAAGCCACCGTGGACATTGACCGTCAGCGTAAACGCATCCATAGAGACGAGCTTTCCATCGTCGAGCTGTGTTTCCAGGAGCAAGTGGATCTGCAGCAAGACGCGCTCACTTCTCCGCCGAGATGCGGTATCGGATCGGGGACTCAATGTTTTGCAGCAATGCCGCGGTCTAACTTAATCTTATTCGCCACGGGTTTTTGATAAGATTTCTTCATAGGTGAGCCACAATGGCAAATTAACAAAGCCTCGGGCTCCTTTCCTGCGCCAATGCCAAGCACAATCACTTCCAAACGGCAGTCCGGATTGCAACAACGCAATCTTTCTCCAGGTCTATATCGCATCGCTTTCTAGTTGGCCTCCATCCCGAATAGGCTTTTAGCGTATTCCGCAAGAACGCAAGAGTCCCCCAAGCCTGCCGTTCAAATCCCATCTGATAGCAGCTCGATTCCGCTCCTTCCAAGGGCCTGGAGTTTTCCGTGGAGAAGCTTGCCTCGCTTGGTGAATGGAGCCGAACGATCTTCGGGAGGACTGGATCGGAATAGTTGACGAGACCGAATACGGAAACCAGTGAAAAAAAGCAGCGCGGGGACAAGCGAGCAACCCATGAGCGTGAAGCCGATGGACATACCACCGACGACACAGATTCGAGACAGGGGATTAAGCCCTGGGGGCGAGAGTCGAATCCCATGGGGGGAGTTTGTTCCAAAACGCGAAAGTCCTTAAGCAAAGGAAGGCGCTGCTTCGGACGCCAAGCGGGAGAGATTGATTGGTCAGGATCGGAGCGAGTCGAGATAAGGTGAGCAACTGGCGGGCAAGAATGAGGGCAGGTTGCATGAGGGATTGCCGTCTAGGGCCAACGCGGCATCGGTAGAGTCACTCGAGGGTAGTGGGCTGGGAAGCAGCAAACTGCTTGAGTACAAACGGTTAGAACTCATAGACCCGGTGGCCGCTTTGATTCAGGGGAATCTCTGTTCTAACCCAGGAAATCGAAGGACGAGCGGGCGGAGATTTTTGGGATGTGGCAAGTGGCCAGTGATCAGGCGCAAGGGAAGATGTAACAAAGAATCCGCATAGAAAACAGAGCACGGCAATTCGTTGTGCTTGGGATACCAAGCAGTTTCTAAATGTTTACTCACTTTTCCTCTCCCGGTAGATAGTCTGCGCACAACCAACGAACCGAACGGCACCAGGGCTCGTTGGCATCCATCCCAAACAATTCAGGAGAAACCAATGAAATTGAGCAAAGGGATTTACCATCCAACGGTTCTGGCAATTCTAGTAATTGCAGTGCTTTCGACTGGAGAGATGATTTGTGGTACCAGCGGTCCAAGACATGCTGCCCCGGCCGCACCTGCGGGGGTGGTGAATACTTTGCAGGCTGACGGAGTAACCCCCCCACCGAAGTTGCCGCCACCACCACCCAACGTTACCGGTGCGGACACTTTGGTCGCGGACGGAGTAACGCCTCCGCCAAAGCTGCCACCCAAGACTGTCGCCCCAGGCACTTTGGTCGCGGACGGAGTAACGCCCCCGCCAAAGCTGCCAAGCCAGCCGAACGGCAGTCTTGTCACGACGTCGTAGGTGCTCCTGCGCCGGCTTGAATATTGTCGAACACGGAAGGAGAGATGTGGGTATCTCTCCCTCCAACCTGTGTTAACATTCGCGGTAAGTAAGCTCACTTTAATGGGTGCTGAAAACCGATGCTCATTTCCGCCCTATGCTGGTTCGGATTATTCCTCGAAGCCGCTGTGCTGGTTTGCGGGAGGCGTGCACACCTGATTTCGAGGTTTCCGATATTTTACAGTTATCTGTTTTTCGTCCTGGTCCAGGATGTCGCCCGGCTTGTGGCCCTCAAGTGGTATCCCCAACATCATGAACTTTATGCAAATCTCTATTGGACTACCCAGTTTGTCAGCCTGGCGTTGGGGTCCGCCGTGCTGGTCGAGATCTACCGCCTGGGACTGCGGGAGTTTCCAGGAACCGCGAAGATGGCACGGAATATACTTGGCGCAGCGTTTATAGGAATTTATATTAAAGCGATCCTGACAATCCAGCCCGATTCGCCATACTGGATCTCAGGAGCGTTTGTGAAGTTGGAACGAGACCTGCGAGCGGTGCAATCGCTGGCCATCCTTATTTTGATCATTTTGTTCCTCTGGTATGCCATTCCACTGGGCAGAAACCTTGGCGGGATTTTCCTGGGTTATAGCCTATTCGTGTCGATGAGCGTGATACAGCTCTCGATTGTGAGCCATTATTGGCACAAAGCGGAACCCATGTGGGCGATCGTGCAGCCGGGGGTCTATGTGGCTACGCTGGGATTTTGGGCGTTTGCCTTATGGGCTGCGGATGATATCTCAGAAAAAAGTCGAAACAAGAAGGCGGCAGTGGACTACGAGACGCTGGCGAATTCGACGGGCACTCTTTTGGACGACGCGCGTGAGCGGCTGGGATCGACGGTGCGGCCATGACGGAGATACTGGTGTTCATCGGCATACCGATCCTGGTGCTAGTGTTGCTCTCGCTGTTGGGGGCGACGTGGAATATTGAAGAGGACGCCTCCGAGGATGCGGAGGAAGGCTTCCAACAGCGCTGCCCGAGCGATAGAGAGACGGCCGTATGCATTCGACGGATCTTTTCGCCTCAGGATCGGGAGTTTGTGGAGCGCCAGGGGTCTGACCGGCTGCGGCAAATTTACCGTGCAGAGCGCACGCGGGTGGCGCTGTATTGGGTACGGCGGACATCGCGCGAGATTGGGCAGATCATGCGCGATCACCGGATGGCGTCACGGGGAAGCGCCAATTTGCAAGTGGGACGCGAACTGGGCCTGGCATTGCGTTGGCTGGAGTTCCGGCTGATCTGTGGAATGCTGATTGTGCTGATTCGTTTGTTCGGACCACACGCACTGAAGGACCTGGCAACGCAGGCGCTCGAGGTATCAAAATCCATAGGACGCGTGCTGGTGGATTCCGCGCCGGCAAATCGCATTGCGGCGGCAGGGACACCGGGCGGAGCGTGAACGATTCATGAATGAATTCGCAAAATTCGGCGGCCTGCAGAGCGCTTACGACGATTTGTTGCGGCGAACCTTGGCCGGCATTCCGTCCGATCTTGCCCGGCTTATCTATCTGGCTTCGACGCGCGACTACAACAGCGGCGCATATCATCATGAAGGGCTTTCGGTGCGGCATCGGCCGGGGGAAGCGCGCGACGCTTTGCAAACCGCGCACCGGGATATTTTCTACAAGCTGGCGGCGATGAGTTTGGAAGAGATGGTGGACGAATTGGAGCTTTACGTCCGGGTATCGCGCGAACAAACGACGGGCTTGCTGCGTGCGTGGCAGGAACTGGAACCCTACCGGGTAGCGGTTCCGATGGAAGTGGATCCGACGATCGTGCGATTGTTTCTCAGCAATATCAGGCTCGCGCTAGAGGTGCTGAAGCACCGTCGGCTCCTGCATCAGGGGCTTCCGTCAAGCGCATCGCCACTGCCGTCACTTGGCCGATAATCTCGGCTTCCTTCCCATAATCAAACCGACGAACACTCACCGCTGAAAGAGGGTGTGGCAAGAGCAGGAGATGGCCATCCTGCATTTCGCACCACGAACATGCGTAACCATCCCGGAGTTCGATGAAATAGATGGGGCGGTCGAATTCCGTGCGCCAGCGCAGGGGCTGAATTTTGCGCACGCGCTGATCCACCTGAACGAAAGAGCCGGGACGCAGCAGGGGGTAAAGCGTGAAATCCTGAAGTCCAATATAGCCATAGAGGGCGTGGCGCAGATCCAGGTGCTGCAGCAGGGCGATTGGAACTTCACCCCAGATCTCAACCATGCGGGTGAGCAGGTTGGTGTTATCTAGGTCGAAAGAGCGGTCAAAGCGGACGGGGAAGGAAAGGGTTCGGTCCGCGTCGTAAACCTCGAGATTCGTAAGATGCGTATGAGGGAGGGGAGAGGCGAGCTGATGCTGGGCAATCTTGTGCAGGTCCAGGCCGAAGAAAAGCATGAGGTCCGTAAATTTGACGCGGTAGATGGCAGCCAGGGAGTAGAGCTTGAAAATGCTGGGGACGGAATCGGAATTTTCGAGCTGCGTCAGCCACGCATTGGAAATCTGGAATTCGGGATTTTTTTCTTCCTCGGCGATTTTTTGGCTCAGGCTTTCCACATCGCGCGTGGTTATTCCCAAACGGGAGCGCAATTCTCGAAGATGATCACCGGGCGACCGTAAGCTCATTTTAACCAATGGTAACGCAATTCAACCCGGAGTGTGAGTTGGAGTGTGGGAGGTACGATTCTGATTATTTGGAATGGTTAGAATATCCGCTTGGTTTGGCTCTGTGGAGAGGGGTCGGTCCATACAAGTGCGAGGCGAGTCGCGGCGAATTTCAATGGGCCGGCAGGGACGCTGTAAAAGCGGAAGCTGTGCTTCCGCACTCAAAAAGTGGGGGACGCCATTCGGAAGAATGGCGTCCCCGGGTGGATTATTTGGATTTGTAGGCGAAGGAGAGTTTGGTTTCTTCGTTTAGGACTAGAGGGCGGAGGAAGCGGTAGGAGGCGCCGGCGCGGGGGATGTCGACGGCTACGGGGAGAACGCCGGCTACACGTTGCTGGAGATTGTAGACGTTGGCGGATGCGGGCGGTGGCGGGGCTGGCGTGGGAGCGTTCTTGTTTTTCTTTTCTTTGCGGCCGCCAATCTGCGCGGTTGAGGTTTCGACGGTGCTAGCTTCGGCTTCGACCATGACCGCCGAGCTGACGGTGCCGACGTTGAGGCCGATCTGGTAGGCGTGCGGATTGGATGCGTCATAGGAGATCGTAGAGCGCATGGTTTGAAAGCCCGGGGCGTAGGCGGTGATTTGATAAGTGCCGGAAGGCACGTTTGGTAGAAGCCAGCGGCCATCGGAACTGGTGGAGGCGCTCCAGGTGGCGTGTGTCGTGATGTTTTGCGCTTCGACAATGGCGGCGGAGATGAAGGCGCCGGAAGGATCGATCACCACGCCGCCGAGTTGGTTGGGAGCGAGAGCGATGCCGGGCGACAGCTCAATCCTGTTGGTGAAAGTGCGGCCGTTCGCGGGGAGACCTGCAACTCCAGCACCAGCTCGAAAAGTTCCACCGCCGACTCCGCCGCCTTCCCCTGGACCGAAGTTCTGCAGTTTGGCGTAAAGCTCCAACCTCGAGGGCCAGAAAGTCGTGGCCAGCGCATCGCCGCCGAAATCCTTCACTTTGTATTGTTCAGGCAGGAAAACTTCCCACTCGAGGATGCTGATGGGGATATCCATTTTCGGAAGCGAGAGCCCTGCGTCGCCTTTTTTGGCGAAGGGCGAGCCGGAATGGAGAAAGACGAAGGAGACGGTGTAAGCACCCGCAGGACGGAAGCCGGTGCGGAGAAGCGGGACGCGGCTGCCATCGGCTCCCTGCACGGGCTTCACTTTTTCACCGGCGACTTCGGCGGTGAGGATGTTGACGCCCGCGGGAAGATCCACTTTCAGAAATGGCTGAGCCTGATTTTTCACCGTGAGTTTGATTTCGGTGAGGGATTTTCCTTCGGAAGTGACGAGCGTGGTGACGATGGCGCGTTCGGCGACGGCGGCGAGGACGCTGGCGTCGGGGAAGCGCGTCCAGTTGAGGGCGAGAGTTGGGGATTCGTCGGGCTGGCGGTGATAACGGAAGGCGGCTTCGAGCGAATAGCGGGAGAGTGCGCGGAGATAGGGATTGATCTCCTTGATGTCGAGGCGCTTGAGGCCGCCGGATTCGTGGGCGGCGAGTTCGAGGGTGCCCTGGCCTTCGACGAGGACTTCACCGGTTTCGCGCTGGGCGTCTTTGAAGGCGAGCAGGGGAGCGGCGGCTTTGGCGTCGGAGAGCGGGCGCTCCATGGAGATGAGGAATTCGTGCGTGGAGTGGCCACGGCCGGCGACGTGGAGAAGGAGGACCCCGTTCAGGATTTCGCTGGATTCGAGCGAGGCACCGTTGACGGAAGTGACCTCGAAGCTGTCGGGAATAGGGACGGAGAATTGATCGGCGTCGCCCTGGACGACGTTGATATTGGCGAGCGCAGCGATTTGCAGATCCGTTTCGCTCACGGAAACGAGGGACTTTACGTCGGAGAGAAAACGGACTTCGCGCGGTGTTATGGGGGCGACGACCTCGCGAGTGGCCCACCAGATATTCGCGGCCTGGCCGGGGACGAGCGTGGCTTCGATTTCGGTGTTGCCTTTGACGGAGGCGCGGTGCGTGATGATGCCGTGGTTGAGCTGGACGTTGGCGCGTTCGCCGGGAACGGTGAGGAGAAGGCGGACGCTGCCGGCGGAGGGAACGGGAAGAAGGAACGAGGCGCGGCCGGTTTCGATGGAGAGGGGAAGGCCAGCGTCAAGGTTGACTGAAAATTCGGATTCGCCGGGAAGGATGGCGACGTGCGTACCGTTATCGAGGAGCAGCGGAAGCGGGCGGGAGCCCTGGCGCGCGTCGAGGATGGTCATGCCGGTAGTGAGGGGAACTTTGGCGGAGTTGGCGCCGAGAGTTTCACCTTCGAGCTGGACGGAACCGAGGACGTCGTCGTTGGAGACGCGGAATTTCAGATCGGCGCGCTTGAGGATGTAGGGAAGCGGGGGAAGATCGGATTTTTTGCCGGGACGATTCGCGAGGGCGAGGAGGCGATTGTACTCGTCGAGAGAAAGAGTGACGTTGCCGGTTGGAGGCAGCGGCGATTCGAGGCTCTTTTGAGCGAATGCGGGAAAAGCGAGTGTGAATACCAGAATGGGAGTCATCGTCAGAGTTGCCGCATGTCTGATTGTGCGCGTTTGCGAATACGTGTCATTCCGAACCCCGTTCGCTATTTGAACGGGGCGAGGAATCTGCTTTTTCCTTAGGTTGTGGCGAAAAGCAGATCCCTCACCCGCAGAAGGCGCGGGTTCGGGATGCCAGTTTGGTTGCTGTGGCATTTGCTTTTGCAGGGGCTGAGAAGCCAAACACTTGCGGAGTTCTTTGAGGAAGCTGCGAAGAGAGAGTTTCACTTGCCACCTGCCTTTTTGTCCTGCTGGTAGTTGAATTCAGCGGACGGAGATTGATTTTCGCTGGTGAGTTCGGAGACGAGAAAGAGAGAGGGGCCGTACGCGGGGAAATCGACGCGGACGGGAAGAATGCCGGTGGCACGGGCGCCGCGTTCGTTGGCGTGGAATTTGTCGATGAGAGATTGCGATTGGGCGGAGAGCCGTTTTTCGTCTTTGGATTTGTCGGACCTGATCATGTCGGCATCGGTGATCGCGTAGTCGCCGACTCCGCCGACAATGGCGGGGGAAGCGGCTGGCGGGGCGATAGGTGTGTCCACGGGCGGTTCGGCGACGGAGGCGACGAGGACGGAGGAGATTGGATCGACGTAGGACTCGGCGTGGAAGGAGCCGGGCTCGGAAGAGAGACGGAAGAGCGGCGGAAAGAAAACCTGGAGGCCGGTGCGCGAGACGGGCAGGTCCAGCGCGGGAAGAGGGAGTTTCAGGCGGCCCTTGTCGGTCCAGGAGGCGCCGGGGAGTAGATAGACAATTTCGAGTGCGAACTCGGAAGCGTCTTCGCCGGCGCGGGACTTCGCGAGCGGGAGAAGCAGGCTGCCGTCGGGCGCTGAGCCGGGGCGGACGGGCTTGCCGGAGAGAGAGGCGCTCCAGAGCGTGGCGCCGGCCGGAAGAGTGACCTTGACGAAATTGCGCTGGTTGTTGCGAATGGCGTAGCGCGATTCGACGAGAGATTTTCCGTCTTTGGTGAGCAGGACGCGGTAGCGGGCTTCTTCGATGTTGGCCATGAGCACGGCCTGTTGGGCGTAGCGGGCGACGGCGATGTGGAGCGAGCGCTGTGTTTTGGCGTCGCCGGGGCGAGTGCGAAAAGCGATCAGCGCGGGAGACTGGCGATTGGTGACGGGTTCGCCTAGATCGCTGGCATCGGCGCGCTCGAGACCCTGCGTTTTCACGGATTCTTCCTTGATTTCGCCGGCCCCGAGAACGTCGACGGCTACGCCGCCGGAGTCGCGTTCGGTGCCAGTGAGACGGAGAAGCGGAATATCCATCTGGCCGTCGCGCGGCATGGCGGCTTCGCCGGTGATGACGAAGCTGGCGGACTGTTCGACAGGTTCGAGGAAGGTGATGAGGAGTTCGCCGGACTTCATTTCCCAATCGGCGACGAGGGCTCCTTGCACCTGGTTGATGGTGACTTTTTCGGGAAGTTGGATGCGGGCTTCTTTCGCGGCGCCTTGCGTGATTTCGAGATTGACGTTGGCGGTGAGGAAAGTGGAGTCTTCGCCGAGGCCGACGAATTGCGTGAGCGTGCCGCGCATGCGTAGGGGAAGCGTGGTGTGGTGGTCTTCGGTCTTGCGGCGCCAGGCGAAGGTCATCGGCTCGGCGCCTTTGCCATAGGCGGTCCACTTGTTGCCGCCGTTGGGAAGATCGCCTGTGTCGGAGAAGAGGCCGCCGTAAAGCGAAAGGTCTACACCCGCGCGGGGAATTTCGAGAG
>Ga0210384_10007277_pt1 | contig 11690 bp, 11 predicted proteins | sample IncBWH2MmetaG_FD_160574 | JGI IMG/M metagenome (GOLD analysis project Ga0210384, IMG submission 160574) | Forest soil microbial communities from Barre Woods Harvard Forest LTER site, Petersham, Massachusetts, United States - Inc-BW-H-2-M | ecosystem: Environmental > Terrestrial > Soil >...
TGGAGCCACTTCCTCCAAGGCTGGACCGCAGGCTGGTCCACGCGGCGGTAAACAACGCGAGTTTTCTTCCTCCGAATATTCGAAGACGATTGGCGGCATAGTGGCCGGGGAGCCCCCCGCGATTGAACTGCGCGCGGAGAAATGGGTGATCGATTGCCTCGTCCAGCTGGCCAGCGAGGGGACACTGCAATCGGCGCACGACCTGAGCGACGGCGGCTTGGCGGTTACACTGGCGGAATCCTGCTTCGCGGCTACGGGACTGGGAGCGAGCGTAACGGTTCCCGAAGACGCAGCGGCAGAGTACGCGCTGTTCGGCGAACGCGGCGCGCGCGTGCTGGTTTCCGTCTCCCCGGAAAAACTTGGCGCTCTTCGGAATACTGCGAGACAATATGGCGTAGGCGCGCACGAAATCGGCAAAGTGACCGGTGACAATACTTTGCGCATCGAATACAAGGGGCGTGCGGTCGCTTCCGCCGAGGTCCCCGCGTTGAGGGAAATCTGGGCACACTCGCTCGAGCGTATCTTGAAGGTCCAATGACAACGAAACTGGCGCACGTTGACGACCGTTTCCACGATGAATGTGGAGTGTTCGGCGTGTTCGGGCATCCCGAAGCCGCCAATCTTACGTATCTGGGGCTGTACGCGTTGCAGCATCGCGGGCAGGAGTCGGCGGGTATCGTGTCCAGCAGCGGCCACGACCTGTATATGCACAAGGCCATGGGCGAGGTAGAAGAAATCTTCCAACCGCGGGTGCTGTCGAAGCTTCCGGGCAGCAGCGCCATCGGCCACACGAGGTATTCCACGGCGGGCGACAAGGCGTTGTTAAACGTCCAGCCGATCATGATCGATTGCAACAAGGGCAAAATGGCGGTGGCGCACAACGGCAACTTGACGAACGCCAGCGAGTGGCGGCGCAAGCTGGAGCATCGCGGCTCCATCTTCCAGACCAACAGCGACACGGAAGTGATCGTGCACCTGGTGGCGCGCTCGCCGGCGAGGAATCTCTCGGGCGCGTTGGGCGATGCGCTGAATCAGGTGGAAGGTGCGTATTCGCTGGTCGTGCTGACCGCGGATGAACTCTACGCCGTGCGCGATCCACGAGGCTTCCGACCGCTGGCTCTGGGACGGATCGAAGGGCATAACGGCGAAACCACCTGGATGGTGGCGTCGGAGACCTGCGCATTTGATTTGCTGAATGCGCAATACGTGCGCGATATCGAACCCGGCGAAATGTTGCGCATCTCGCGATGCGGGCTGGAGTCCATCCACTTTAGCCCGCCCAAGCCGCATCAATACTGCATCTTCGAGCATGTCTATTTTTCACGGCCCGACAGCATCGTATTTGGGCGCGCGGTGAACGAATCGCGCGAAATGCTGGGACGCTTGCTGGCGCGGGAACATCCGGTGGAAGCCGACATGATCGTGCCCATCCCGGACTCTGGCGTTCCCGCAGCCATCGGTTTTGCGCTGGAATCGAAGATTCCGTTTCGCATGGGGCTGATCCGCAATCACTACATTGGCAGAACGTTTATCGAGCCGTCGCAGGCAATCCGCAATTTTGGCGTGAAATTGAAACTGAATCCGGTGCGCAGCCTGATCGCAGGCCAGCGCGTGGTGCTGATCGACGATTCGATTGTGCGCGGCACTACCAGCCGCAAGCTGGTGCGCATGGTACGCGAAGCCGGCGCCAAGGAAGTTCACATGCGTATCAGCTGCCCCCCAACGATTTCGCCGTGCTACTACGGCGTGGACACGCCGACGAAGGAAGAACTGATTGCCTCCTCCAATACGCCGGAGGAGATTCGCAAGTACTTGGGCGCGGATTCGCTGGGATACCTGTCGTTGCCGGGGTTGCGGCAAGCGGTGAATGATACCGAAGGGAAGTTCTGCACGTCTTGCTATACCGGGGTTTATCCCACGGATCTGGTGCAGCTGGAGGTCCGGGAGAACGGCTCGGCAAAATTGAAGGAAGAAGTGACGGTGGAACGTGAACGCTAAGAAAAACTCGGCAGTGAAGCGCATGCGCACTTCGGACCTGGAGTCAGCGCCGTTGGGCACACGCGTTAAGAAGGAAGCGATTGCCTGGGCCTGGGTGGTTCTGGTGTTCTTGTTGATCAACGGAACGCTAGGACAGGCGCGTGTGATTCCCTCCGGCTCCATGGAGCGAACGCTGCTGGTTGGCGATCACCTGATCATGAGCCGGCTGGGCTACGACGCAGGCGTGCCGTTCACGAATTGGCATGTGCCCCTTTGGCGGAATCCACATCGCCAGCAGATCGTTATCTTCCGGCCGCCCTACGATCACAGCCAGTCGGATTTGATCAAGCGGGTTATCGGCCTGCCGGGCGACACCATCGACATCCACGGTGGCGCAGTATGGATCAACGGTCAGAAGTTGCTGGAAAATTACACCACCGGTCCGACGGAACTTCCTAGTCATTCGGAATTGCTGCCGCCGTTCAAAGGCATGCCTTTCACCGTGCCTGAGAATCAGTACTTCGTGATGGGCGACAACCGCGAGAATTCCTACGACAGCCGCTTCTGGGGCTGCGTTCCGCGAAACGACATTATCGGCACACCCGTGACAATCTATATGTCGGTGGACGCGCCCGGGGACGCGTGGAACGGCAATATTGTCGAGCGCCTGCTGGCTTATGGGAACGCCGTGCTCCATCCGAGCAAAATCCGCTGGAAAAGGTTGTTCGAAACCTTTCGATAACCGCGCAATGCCGGCAGGCCGAATGGGAATGGTCGTTGCATCGATGGTCAGGGTGAATCGTGAAAGCTGACGCGACTAAAGAAAAGAAAAAGAAGGAAGCGGTGAAGGAACAGAAAGCGCCGATGAGTACCCGCGTGAAGAGTGAGATCATCGCGTGGTTCTGGGTGATCCTGGCGTTCATGCTGATCAACGGGACGCTGGGGCAGGCGCGCGTGATTCCATCCGCGTCGATGGAGAACACCTTGCTGATTGGCGATCACCTGATCATGAGTCGAATTGGCTACGACGCGGGAATTCCTTTCACGAACTGGCATGTGCCGCTGTGGCGCAATCCCCATCGCCAGCAGATCGTCATTTTCAAGCCGCCCTACGACACCTCGCTGCCAGATTATGTGAAGCGCGTGATCGCGCTACCGGGCGAAACGGTGGATGTGCACGATCAAGCCGTGTGGATCAACGGCAAAAAACTGGAAGAAAACTACACCATTGGGCACACGGAGCCGCCGTCAAAATCCAGCCTGATCGGAAATTTTCCCGGGCTGCCCTACACCGTGCCGGAAAATTGTTATTTTGTGATGGGCGACAACCGGGAGAATTCTCTCGACAGCCGATATTGGGGGTGCGTGCCAAGAAATGATATTCTCGGCACGCCGGTGATCATCTATATGTCGCTGGATGCGCCGAAAGATGCGTGGAACGGAGATATCGGAGCGCGGTTTCTCGCATACGCCAATGCATTGATCCACCCGGGAACTGTGCGCTGGCGTCGATTGTTCCATGTGTTCTAAGCTGTACAGGTTCGGCACCGCCGAATAGCCGGACCGTTCGCCGAAAACGACTCATATTCACCCGCAGCAAGTCACGGGACGGGTGATACGTCCCTGATGGCCGCCCACCACTTGCAGGGACAGAGCCGCCAAGAATCACGAATCGTCGTTGCGATACAGAAGCAATCTGAAGGCAGCCGACCATGAAATACGCCGACGCTGGAGTGAACATTGCCGTGGCCGACGATGCCAAGCAGCGCATCCGCCATTTGGCCAGCCACACCTTTACGCCTGCGGTGCTCGGCGGGATAGGCGGATTCGGCGCGCTCTTTGCTCTCGATACCCGGAAATGGAAAGAGCCAGTGTTGGTGTCGAGCGCGGATGGCGTGGGAACCAAGCTGAAAGTGGCGATGTCCATGGGCGTACACTCCACGGTGGGCGGCGACCTGGTGAATCATTGCGTGAACGATATTCTGGTGCAGGGCGCGGAGCCGCTTTTCTTCCTGGACTACCTGGCGATGGGCAGGCTGGAGCCCAACGTGGTGGAGCAATTGGTGGATGGCATGAGCCGGTCGTGCCGCAAGGCGGGATGTGCGCTGATTGGCGGAGAAACCGCGGAGATGCCGGGATTTTATGCTCCTGGGGAGTACGACCTGGCAGGTTTCATCGTCGGGGTGGTAGAGCGCAAACATATTCTGACCGGCAAAGGAGTGAAGCCGGGAGACACGTTGATCGGGTTGCCCTCCGCAGGGCTGCACACCAACGGTTATTCGCTGGCGCGAAAATTGGTGTTTGATGTTGCCAAGTTGAAGAACGATACCTACGTGGCGGATGTGGGAAACAAGATTGGCGCGGAATTGCTGAAGCCGCACGTGTGCTACGCGCCGGCAGTGAAAAATATTCTGGCAAAAGGTTGGGCCTCGGCACTGGCGCATATCACTGGCGGCGGGATTCCGGGGAATCTGCCACGCGTGTTGCCCAGCGGCGTGAAGGCCGTTATTGATCTGGAGTCCTGGCCGATTCCCTCGATCTTCAAATATTTGGCGAAAGTCGGCGAGATCGATACGGATGAGTTGCTGCAAGCGTTCAATATGGGGATTGGAATGATCGTGATCGTCCCGTCGGCTTACGTGAAAGAAGCGGAAGCGGACTTGAAGCGGCGGCGCGAGAAGTTCTATCGCATTGGGCGCATTGAAAAAGGCGACACCGGCAAAGCGCGGCTCGTCTATTCCGGCTCGCTGAATTTGTAGCTTAACCCTTCCCGGCGGGAGATTTTCTCTTTCTGCTCCAATACCACCACTGGCATTTTTCAGCAGGCAGGCGAGGATTGCGCGCTTGGGCCACAGCCGCTTCGAATGTGTCCAGGACGCACGGATCCATGCGCTCGCCTCTAAGCCGCTGCAGGCGCTCATACATTTTGAAGGGCTCTTGCCTGGCGAGTTGCGGGACAGATTTAATTCCGAGTTGCTCGAAGTCTCTGAGCATGGCGGGACCGATGGAGATGAGGTCTTTGAGTTGGCGCTGGGAAGGTGTGGGCATGGCACGTCTCCTTGTTTCGCTTTCTGTTCGCTACAAGAGTAACAAATTTACCGCAACGTGGTGCCGGGCTCAAGCGTTTTGTGGAGTGCAGTGGCTCGGTACCGCTTCTAATCTCCCGAGTCGCTGTTGTGGCGAGCAGCACCTCGGCGACCGAGCAGGACGGACTTTACGAGGACCAAGCCCAAGAGTTCCATGAATGGACTGATGTGCGCATCCTCTCTCGGAAGTGGTTTCCACAGCGATCTCCACGCGAGCATCCAGCCGCCCCAAAAGACAGCCGAAAATGCTACCCACATCCCCTTTTGCTGTTCCCATCAACGACCTCGCTATCGCCAGCTGATACCACACACAGATTTGACTATCCAGGCAATTGTCCCCGGGATTTTCGCAGATTGTGTCCTTCGCGACGGGGCTGGCTTTTTCGGTTGCTGCGCGCATCAGACCGGCCGCTGCGGCGGAGCGTTTGGAGCATCACTCCAGATGTGCTAGCTTTTTTAGTTTATGAACAAGCGCATAGGCGTGCTGCTAAGCGGCCGCGGCTCGAACTTTGACGCCTTGGCCGAGAGCGTTGCCGCGGGACGCATTCCCAACGCGGCGATCGCGATTGTCATCAGCAACAAGCCGGGCGCGCGCGGCTTGGAGCTAGCCCAGTCGCGAGGCATTGCGACGCGGGCGATTCCCTCGAAGGGGCTGGAGCGCGAGGCTTACGATCGCCAGGTCGTGGCTATGTTGCAGGAACACAAAGTTGAACTTGTGTGCCTGGCGGGGTACATGCGGCTGTTGTCTCCCTATTTTGTGGCCGCGTATCCGCAGCGCATTCTGAATATTCATCCTTCGCTACTGCCGTCGTTTCCCGGGCTGGAATCGCAGAAACAAGCGCTCGACTACGGCGTGAAAATTGCCGGATGCTCGGTGCACTTCGTGGATGAAAATCTTGATGCCGGGCCGATTATTCTGCAGGCGGCCGTGCCGGTCGAGGATGGCGACGATGAGCACACGCTCGCGGAGCGCATTCTGAAGCAAGAACATAGGATTTACACCGAAGCGGTGAAATTCATTCTCGAAGGGAATTACCGGATTGAAGGCCGCCGGGTGCTTCGCGGGAAATCCTGATCCCGGCGATGGGTGAAACCCGAAAAGAAGGGATGGTATGCCGGAAGCCAAATTCAAGCCCGTTGAGGAACAGCTCGCCTATGTGAGAAAGGGCGTGGCGGAAATCGTGCCGGAAGAAGAACTGAAGCAGAAACTCGCAAATTCCGTGCAAACGGGTAAACCGCTGCGCGTGTATTTGGGAGTGGACCCTACGGCGCCGGATATTCATCTTGGCCACACGGTGGTGTTGCGAAAGTTGAAACATTTTCAGGATATGGGGCACACGGCAATTTTCATGATCGGGGATTTTTCCGCGATGATCGGTGACCCCACCGGACAATCGGAGACACGCCCGCCGCTCAGCCGCGAACAGGTGGACGCGAACGCCCAGACTTATTTGGAGCAGGTTTACAAGATTCTCGATCGCGAAAAGACCGAGGTTCGCTACAACAGCGAATGGCTGGGCAAAATGTCCAGCTACGACGTAGTGCGGCTGTGTGCGCATTACCGGCTGGCGCGCATGTTGGAACGCGAGGATTTCCGTTCGCGGCTGGACAAGAATCTGCCGATTGCGGTTCATGAGCTGCTGTATCCGCTGCTGACGGCTTACGACGCTGTGATGCTGCGCTCGGACGTGGAGCTGGGCGCTACGGAGCAGAAGTTCAATATTCTAGTGCACCGCGAAATTCAGCGCGAGTACGGCGTGACGCCGCAGGTCGCCGTGACACTGCCGATTCTCGTGGGGCTCGACGGCGAACGGAAAATGTCGAAGAGCTTGGGCAATTACGTCGCCATCACGGAAGCGCCGGAGGGCATGTTCGGGAAACTGATGTCGATCCCGGATGAGGTGATGTGGTCGTACTACGAACTGGTTACGGATCGCACGCCGCAACAGATCGCGGCGCTGAAGGAACAGGTGAACAGCGGCGCGCTGCATCCGATGGACGCGAAGATGCGGCTGGCGGAAGAAGTCGTCTCCGGGTTTCATGGCGCCGAAGCGGGCCGCAAAGCAGCGGAAAATTTCCAGCGCGTGTTCCGCGACCGGCAAGCACCAACGGAGATGCAGGAGAGAAGACTGCGGCGCCGTCCCGACGGGCTGTTGGAGACAGAAGGCCCCGATGGAACTCAACAAAGCATATCAGCGTCCCCAAAGTGGCCTCAGCTGTTGAAGTATCTTGCTCAGGTAGAGTCTATTTCTGCGGCGGCACGGATCACCGAGCAGGGCGGTCTAGAGATCAACGGTAAAATCGTTAACGATCCGATGGCCAAGCTCGATACGAGTCGCGCTGGCTCTTATGACGTGCGGCTGGGCAAGAAGAGATTTCTGCGAATCATCGTAGAGTAGGTCTCCTGATGGTCTCGCAGGGCTTGCCATGCTGAGGTGCGGTGCCGTTTTTGCGCCGAAGCTTCTGGAACTTGCAAGGCACTGGGGTTGAGATCCTTCGAGACGCAAACGTCGCGTCTTTCCGGATGACACCGTGTCGCTACGTCTTAGGATTGCCAAAACCCAGCGGCGCAGTAGGCTAGTTCAAAACGTCGGCGACGAGCGTGGCAACGTATTCCGCGATGGCGGGAGCGGCGGTGAGTCCGGGGGATTCGATGCCCACGAGCTGGATTACCCGAGGCACTTCGCGATCCGGTTCGATGACAAAGTCGGCGATGCCGTGTCCATCAGGGGGCACGAGCTTGGGACGCAGGCCGGTGTAGGCCAGGTGCAGATCCTGTGCCTCAATTTCCGGAATCAGGCTTTTCACATCGGCGGCGAATTCAGGAATAGTCATGCGCTCGCGCTCGTAGTTTTCTTTGGATTGGACGTAGCGCGCCGTTGGTCCCACGAGCGTGGTTCCCCAGAGCGTTTTGGTGAAATGCAGCCCCAGGGTGAGGCCACCGCTGTGCGGCATGGGATAGACGAGATTGTTGACCAGCGCCGCTTTCGCGCCGCGTAACTCGCAATATTCGCCGCGTACCGGATAAATCTTCCACGGGCGCGGTCCGAGAAGTAGCGCCACCTCGTCGGCGTAGAGACCAGCCGAATTGATCACGCAACGCGCGCAGATTTTTTCGGTCTGGGAGTCTTTCTCGTCGCCGATGCGCAAGCCAACCACAACCGAATCGTTTTGCGCCTCGAGCGACTCAACCCTGGCGTGATTCACCAGGTTCGCGCCCTGGCTCTCGGCGATACGTGCAAAGGCATGAATCAGTTCTTCAGCAGAAACGATTCCCGTGCAAGGCACATCGAGCGCAACATACCCGCGCACGTGCGGTTCCCGAGCGCGAATGCCAGACGCATCTAGCAGCCGCAGGCCCACGACGCCGTTCTCTTCGCCCTTTCTCTTCAACGCCTGCAGCGCCGGCTCTTCCTGCGCATTTTTCGCCACGATGATCTTCCCGGTAGTTCGGTGAGCGACGTTATGCTTTTCGCAGAACGCCTTGGTCATGCGGTTTCCCTCGACGCACAGACGAGCCTTCAAGGAGCTTGTCGGGTAATAAATGCCAGAATGAATGACGCCACTGTTGCGTGAGCTGGTGGCCATGCCCATCTGGGGGTACTGCTCTACCAAAAAAACGTCTTGCCAGCGGCAAGAAAGAGCTTCGGCAATCGCGCAACCGATCACTCCGCCGCCAATGATCAGAACATTGGCCTGGTCCATAACCGTCAAGGATACAACGTTTGCGCAGTTCGCGGATTGCTACTCTTCGTGGCCGATCTCATCGAAGAACGCCTTGCAGGGAACCAGCTTTGCCTGCGTGCCATCGTGCACGGCAAACTTTGCCACCTTCGATTCCTCGTAGCCATTTTTCCACAGCGAGACGCTGCCGTACTCGCCGTCCTTATTCAACGCGTAGAAGTACAGGTGGAACGTGGCGAGCTTTTTCTTGTCGCCATTGTAATTGCGCACCACGCGCCCCATGGCTTCCAGGCAGGCCTCGGTTGGCTTCACGCCGCGCCGCATCTGCTCAACAATGGTGTGCCCGCCGCAAATCTTGATATTTTCTTCGCCTTTTCCCGTGGAGCCCGCGCCGCCAACATCGCCGTCCACGTACAATCCCGCGCCAATGATGGGCGAATCACCCACGCGCCCGGGTATTTTCCACGCGAGACCCGAAGTTGTGGTGGTGCCGCTGACCTCGCCCTTGGCATTCACCGCCAGGCAATTGATGGTGCCGGTGATGGGATGGGCGATGCGTCGTTCGGCGTAGGCGATTTTCTCGGCGTCACCATCGAAAAGAACGGCCATGTGCTCCTTCCACTCGGGACTATCGATGCCGGGCCGCCAGTTGAAATCGGTCTTGGCCTTCCACGCCAGCCAGATCTTGCGGGAATGTTCCGTGAGCAGATTCAACTCCTCGAATCCTTCGGCTACCGCAAAACGCCGCGCGCCATCGCCAACGATCATCACGTGATTGGTGCGCTCCATCACGGTTTTGGCGAGACGGGACACGTTTTTGATCTTTTGTACGGAGGCGACGCTTCCACACCGGTGCGTGGGGCCGTGCATCACGCTGGCGTCGAGTTCCACGATTCCTTCTTCATTTGGCAGGCCACCGTATCCGACGGAATCATCATTGGGATCGTCTTCAACAACTGTCACCGCGGCGACCACCGCATCAAGTGTGTCGCCGCCACTTCTCAGGATGTCCATGCCCTTCTGCAACGCGTTAACGCCGTTCGCCGAAGAGATGATCACCGGCCGCGTTGCGCTGGACTCCGCCGCCGCGGCCATGGGCGCGCCGGGTGCGGGCTCCGGCAAGGATTTTCCGAACAGGCGGCTGGCGGAAGCCAGGGCGCTGGCGGTCAATGTAGTGAAGAAAAACTTGCGGCGGGACCAGAGATCCATCGGGGCACTCCTCCAGAGAAATCAAAACGAGCCGAGTTGCACTGTAAGCGAAAAGGCAGGGAAAAGAAACTCTCAGACGAGCGTTTGTGCGCAGCTAGTCGGTGCCGCCGAGAGGCAAGAAGTATTGTGTGCCTTTGACAGGTTCCTGCAGGCGGCGGAGGAGTTGCTGCAGATCGTCGCTGCGCTCGACGAAGTCGATCTCCGAGGTATCGATGACCAGCAAGTCAGCGCCGGCATAGCGAAAGAAAAAGTGTTCGTAAGCACGAGCGACTTCTTCGACGTATTCGGGCGCGATCTGTTTTTCCTCGTGGGCTTTTTTCTTGGCGATGCGCGCGCGCAGCACTTCCGGCTTGGCTTGCAGGTAGATCACCAGGTCAGGCTCGGGAAGTTCCGCGGTGACGGACTCGTAGTAGCGTTCGTAAAGTTTCAGTTCCGCGTCATCGAGATTGAGGTTGGCAAAAATGCGGTCTTTTTCCATCAGGAAATCGCTGATGACCGGGCCGGGTGCTTCCGCCGCCATGGCTTCGCGGATACGCTTCTGGCGCTCAATCAGGAAGTACATTTGCGCGCGGAAGGCCGCGCCCCGTTTCGCGGCATAGAAATCCGCCAAAAAGGGATTGTCTTCGCAATCGTAAATGCGCCGGGCATGCAAGCGTTCCGCCAGGATGCGGGCAAGCGTCGTTTTGCCCACGCGCAGCGGGCCCTCAATCACGATGAATTGCGGTGGCTGCGAGCCGCTTTGCGGCTTAAGAGCCCGTTTTGTCGAAGAAGATTCCGATGGTGACATTTTTTCTCGAGCGAAGCTTGTTTCCTCCAATTGCGGGGGATTATAGCAGGAGTTGCGGGCACAAATTGTGAGAGCTGTATCAGGTTAGTACTAAAGTCCCAGGACTCAGGAGGGGTCGGAGGGCAGGAAAGGTACCGGTGAAAAATGGGACCATTGGGCCAGTGACCCCTGTCCCGAAGTACAGTAGAGTAGTCGTGGTTGCAGGGTATTGACCATCTTTTCTTCTGCGACCTGAGGGGTGCTTCATGGTCTTCGCCGCAATCGCGCTGGTCTGCTGTGTGACAGCCTTCCCGAATTCCTCCAGCATTTCCAGCACGCGTACCACGCCTGCGGTTGCGTCATCCGACGCTTCCACGCCCGCAGTGAAGGTGGAAAAGGTGCAACCTGCCCGCCCCGACGCACCGATTGCCAAGAACGTTTCTGCGATCAGCTCGAATGCGGATGATGCCTCCCCTGAGAGTTCAAGTTCAGAGAGTATTACGCCAGCCAGCCAGCCGTTTTCGAATGCTGCCATCAAGCCTGCAATTCACGGAACCTACGAGACCGCGCGGCAACGAAAGATTTGGTACGGATTGGTAGCCGCGAGCAGCGGAGCAGCAGCGTTTGACGCGTGGACGACGCGGCGCGCCGTGTCGGGAAACTACGGTGTAGAAGGGGATCCGCTATTGCGGCCGTTTGCCCACTCGAATGCGATTTACGCGGCAACGCAAGTGAGTCCCGCGGTTATGGATTATCTGGGTCACCGCATGATGACGAGCAACCACCAATGGATGAGGAAATTGTGGTGGGTGCCGCAGGTGGCGGGCACGGGATTCTCTCTCGGCGCGGGCATTCACAACTATGGTCTGGTCCCCTAGTAATTACGGAAGCAATAAACAACCCCAACCACAAGCGAATTTCTTCGCATCGCCCCGTTCCTTTCAGCGCCTAATGCGATATAGTGGGGC
>Ga0210384_10007278_pt1 | contig 11689 bp, 6 predicted proteins | sample IncBWH2MmetaG_FD_160574 | JGI IMG/M metagenome (GOLD analysis project Ga0210384, IMG submission 160574) | Forest soil microbial communities from Barre Woods Harvard Forest LTER site, Petersham, Massachusetts, United States - Inc-BW-H-2-M | ecosystem: Environmental > Terrestrial > Soil >...
ACCCGGTTTTTATCGCGAAGCCTACGACGAGCTGCTGAAGATCGGTGCCATCCCGCAATGTTTGCTCGCCACATACTTCGCTGCGCTCGAACGCAACCTCGACATTGCGGCAGCTCTTCCGGTCCAGGGGCTACACATCGACATCGTACGGTCACCGGAGCAGCTTGTGTCCGTATGCGAGGCTCTTCCTGACATCATGCGCCTTTCGTTGGGCCCCGTAGACGGGCGCAATGTGTGGCGCACGGATCTGAACCGAGCACTCGGTTTCATTCTCAGCGCGGCCGAGCTGTTAGGCCGCGATCGTCTCGAAATCGCTCCGTCCTGTTCGCTACTGCATGTTCCCGTTGACCTGGATCAGGAGGAAAGACTTGATCCCGAAGTCCGCGGTTGGATGGCATTTGCCAAACAGAAGCTGGAGGAGGTGTCGGTTCTGGTGCGGGCGGTGAATGGGGACGATGCGGCGCTCGGCCAGATTCGAGCCAACCAACAGTTGCACGAGCTTCGCCGATCGTCCCGGCGCGTGAACAATCCCGAAGTCCGAGGGCGGATTGCATCTCTAAAGGAATCGATGCTGTCGCGCAAGAGCCCTCACCCAGTTCGTGCCAAAAAGCAGGCTGCGAGCCTGCAACTGCCGCTTCTGCCAACGACGACGATTGGTTCGTTTCCTCAGACTTCGGAAGTCCGGCGGATGCGCGCGTCCTTCAAAGCTGGGAAGCTTGACTTGGCGAGCTACGAAAAGTTTCTTGAAGAGGAGACGGTGCGCTGTTTGCGATTCCAGGAGGAAACCGGCATCGATGTGCTGGTGCATGGCGAGTTCGAACGCAACGATATGGTGGAATACTTCGGCGAGCAGCTTTCCGGCTTCACGTTCAGCCAGCACGGTTGGGTACAAAGTTACGGTTCGCGTTGCGTGAAGCCGCCCATCATATTCGGTGATGTGGCGCGCCCTCGTGCAATGACCGTGCGTTGGTCACGTTTCGCACAGTCTCAGACCGAGCGGCCGGTAAAAGGCATGCTGACCGGCCCAGTCACGATCCTGCAGTGGTCGTTCGTCCGTGACGATCAACCACGATCGGAAACCTGCCGGCAAATCGCACTCGCCGTGCGGGACGAAGTCTCTGATCTCGAAGCAGCCGGCATCCGCGTGATCCAGATTGACGAACCGGCCATCCGCGAGGGCCTTCCGCTGCATCGAGACGAATGGCCTGCCTATCTGCAGTGGTCGGTAGACTGCTTCCGCCTGGCTTCTGCGGGAGTTTCAGACCAGACCCAGATTCATACTCACATGTGTTATTCCGAATTTAATGACATCATCGACTCAATCGTACGCATGGATGCGGATGTGATCTCGATCGAGTGTTCGCGCTCCCGCATGGAACTGCTGGATGCCTTCCATCGCGTTCGCTATCCAAACGAAATCGGTCCCGGCGTGTACGACATACACTCCCCGCGCGTTCCGGAAGATGCAGAAATCGAGAACCTGCTGCGAAAAGCTCTGGAGGTACTTGCTCCCAGGCAACTGTGGGTGAATCCCGATTGTGGCCTTAAGACGAGAGCGTGGCCGGAAGTTCGCTTAGCCCTCGGCAAAATGGTGAGCACTGCAGCAAGACTACGTGCTTCGCTGCCAACAGATAAGGCGGATCGTGTCGGTAACTGAAGGCCACGACCGGAGGCGAATTCAAATCCCCCACAAACCAACGCCACGATTGGGTTACAAGCGGGCTACTTTTGTTCGCAAGGGCAAAGCCGGCTGAAGTGCTGAAGGGCTATCTGTACTGCCTTGCTCTTGGCAGCTCAAACTCCCTGGAGTCTGCCGTGACCTTCGATGATCGTGATGTAGCGGTCAATGGGCAGATCAGTGAATCGTTCTTTCGCGCCACCAGGCTGCGGCCAGCTCACTTCCAGCCAGTCGATCTTTGGTCTTTTGCCGACTCCCAGCACCATACGCGGATCATGTGAGGATAGATAACTTCCACCGCCAACTTTCATACGGGTTCGCTTCAGGTCGCCGGCCTGATAAGCTACGCGCGCGCCAATCGCATCCGGGTTTGATTTCTTTCCTCGAAGGCTCAAACCCAGCCAATGATTCTGACTTCCGACTCTGTTGCGGAGCAGCAGGGGAGCGGCGTCGTTCACCGAAACGAGAACATCGAGCGCGCCATCGTTGTCGAAATCTCCGATCGCCAGGCCCCGGGCGGAAAGAGGCTTGGCAAACAGAGGGCCACTCTGCTCGCTTACATTCTGAAATTCTTTTCCATCATTATGAAAGAGCATCAGAGGCTCCCGATAAGTCACACCAGGGTGTAAAGACTCGATCAGGTCATCCGGATTCCCGTTCGCGAGGAATAGGTCCAGGTTGCCATCATTATCGTAGTCGAAGAATTTCAACCCCCAGCCGCTCATCATGCGTGTGGCAGATCCTATCCCGATCGGCGTCGCCTCGTCATCAAAGGTCTCGTCCTTGTTATTTCTATAGAGAGAGTAAATCTCATGGTCTATGTTGGCCACGAAGAGGTCCATCCAGCCGTCCTGATCAACATCCGCGGAATCCACGCCCATGCCTGAACGCGGGCGGCCCTCCGCGCTGTAGGCTACTCCCGCCGGTTCGCCAATCTCCTCAAATTTCCCACCCTTGTTAATGAAAAGAAAGTTGGCCACTGTGTCATTGGCCACGAAAAGGTCCATATTTCCGTCATTGTTGACGTCGGTCGCAACTGCTCCCCATGCCTTACCTGCATGCCCCGCTATTCCCGACGTCTTGCTGACGTCGGTAAAGGTGCCGTCTCCGTTGTTGTGAAACAACCAGCTGAAGGTGGGCTTGTAGAGATGAGGAATGCAGTATCCTCGTTTGGCGTCCTCGCCGGCGCGGCAATCTTTGCTTTGTGCCTTGGAAAACTCCACGAATTGGCAGACAAAGAGATCCAGCTTACCGTCGTTGTCATAGTCAAACCAAACGGCACTGGAGGACCAACCAGGTGCAGCCACGCCAGCACTTTCCGTGACGTCGGTGAAAGTACCGTCGCCATTGTTGTGGTAGAGAACACTCCGTCCATACTGGGTCACGTAGATGTCGGGAAATCCATCGCCATCGTAATCTCCCACCGCGACGCCCTGGCCGTATCCGCCTCCACCAACTCCCGCCTTGGCCGTCACGTCGGTGAACGTTCCGTCACGATTGTTGCGGTAGAGGGCATTGCTCAGGGGAGGGTTGGGATTGAAGAAATCACATTTCCCGCTGTTCACCAGGTAAATGTCCATCCACCCGTCGTTGTCGTAATCAAGAAAGGCACAGCCTGCCCCCGTGGTTTCCGGCAGGTAGTGCTCAACAGATTTTCCAGCTGTGTGAACCCAAACAATGCCGCTTGCGACAGACGGAACTTCAACAAAAGGATAGGGAGGGGAAGCAAGATCAGGAGCCTGCGGCAAGGCGTCCGCCATGCGGGAGATACTGGTGCACAACAAATTGCCCGCCAAGACCAGCAGAAAGTCCCGGCGAGAGAGGCGGCATAACATGTTCAGAGTGTGGCGACTCCCATCGCGGAGAATCTAGGGCTGCGGAGACCCTGCTTGTGGTTCCTGATCGGCGGTTCCCGCTGGCTGGCTGCTCTGCATCATCTGACGATGGATGGCGAACTCCTTGTCACCCTCCTGCTTCCGGCCGGAGCGAGTGTAAGCGATCGCCAGACTGTAGTGTGCGGCCGGATTAGCTGGTTCCAGCTTGACCGCAGTTTCGAGCGGCGTGATCGCTTCAGGAAATTTCTTTTCCGACAGGAGCGAGCTGCCGAGCCCCAGAAAAGCATCTCCGAATCCGGCATCCAGTTTGGACGCGCGTGAAAAGTGACCGACGGCTTCCGGCCATTGCGCAGCCTGCCGCGCCAATTCGCCCAGCACATACTCGGCGCCGGCGTTCGAGGGGTCGATCTCGATTTCCTGGTCCATCTCTTTTTTCGCGTCTTCGGCTACGGTCGGGCCAGGGTTGGGTTTCGAGAGCAATAGTCGTCCAAGACGGAAATGGATGCCGGGCAGGCGTGGATTCTGCTGCAATACCGCTTGATATTCCCTGGCCGCCTCATCCCACTTTCCCTGTACTTCCAGGGCTTCGGCGTTGAGCTCGTGTGCCTGGTAGGACGAGCGTGCGTTCTGTGCCAGCTCCTGCGCGGCACGGGTTGAAAGATCCGAATAGGCATGGACAGCCAGATACAGGACATCCGGGTCACGCGGAAAATCGCGGGCGAGGACTTGCAGGAAAGTGAGTGCCGCATCCGGCTGGTTCAGGCTCATAGCACAGTGCACGCCATTGATGGACACATTCCGCTTAAGCTCCTTGTCCGTCACTTGCGCAAGGCTCTTCTTCAAGGAAGGTAGTGCTTCGGCGCAATGGCCGGTTTCCGCGAGTTTGATGGCATGTTGTACAACCGGAGAGCTGCTGGGAGGGTCGTGCTCTCCCGGCTGCGCAGCGCAAACCGGAGCCATAACGGAAATAAGAAACCCGCAAACTGCCAGACCAGGCCGGAGCATGTATGGTTTGATGATAAATGAAAATGGCAGGCGGCCAACAGCACCGCCTGCCATTTCCTCGGTTAGGCCCGTCAAAAGTAGAACTTTAAATCAAACTGCAATTGTCTGGCATCCTGAGTTGTACTACTGATCCCGAAGCCAGTGCCAACACTATCGTTCGGCACTGCGAAGTTCGGGTGGTTAAACGCGTTCAGGAAGTCCGCGCGAAATTGCAGTCTCATCCTTTCGTTTATGGGGAAATTCTTCTGCAGGCTGATGTCCGCTGCGACATATCCAGGCCCGATCACTGGGCCTTGAGCCGGACAGTTGCCGAATGTCCCCGCCGTGGCATTAACAAATGAACTCGGACTGAACCACTGTATGCCCTGGTCGGTCACTGTTTTCGGATAGGTTACAGGGCCCACGCAATCGGGACGATTTTCTGGACTGCCCGTTCCCGAGTTGTCGGCTCCGTAAAGAGAAAGCGGGAAGCCGGTATGCCACGAAATAATCGGGTTGATTGACCAGTTGCCAACCACAGCATTCGCCACCGTTGGCATGTCGTGACCAAATTGTTTCCCTCGTCCAATGGGGAGCTCATACACCGCGTATGCGCTCAAGACGTGGGTCGTGTCCCAATAGCATCGCGCATAGTCGCCGTTGGGGTTATAGAGGTTTTGCCAGTAGTTGCCCGAAGGCCCAGCCTGGGTGGTGGAGCCCCAGGTACCGTAATAACCATCGTCATTGGTCATGCACTTCTGGAAGGTGTATGAAACTTGACCCTGCAGGCCGTTGCCATATCGCTTCTGCAACACCACTTGCATGGCGTTATAGTTCATGTTGCCGACAGAGGCAGTGTTCTTTACATTGCCGAACTGATTCGGACCAAATCCAGTCAGCCCTGACGCTGCAGAATTCTTGCCGCCGATGAAGGGATAGGTGATCGTGCCGTTGGGTTGCAGATCCCCTTGCTTCAACCACTCAGGAACCATCAAGTGAGTGGTGCGCTGGCCAACATAGCCCACCTGAATGGTCGTATTGTTGGCAAGCTCCTTCTGTACTGAAAGGTTCCATTGATCCGCGATTGCCGGCTGCACCGTGCCACTCCAGGCCAGCATCGTGGCCCCGACAAAAGGATTGCCCGCAGGTGGCGCCGCCGAACTGAATCCCGACTCAGTGCTGTATCCCGTGCCGGTTGCTACGTTGCTGGCCTCAACCTGGGCGGGCGTGAAGGGTGGATTCTGCGTCAGGCGCAGGTTGGTTCCCGTTCCTTCCAGATAAGAAGAGATCGTGAAGGCTCCGCGAATCACCGTTTTGCCGCCGAGGGCCGTGGGGCTCCAGGCGAACCCGAAACGAGGCTGGAAGTTCGGCAACCCGTAAGTGGTCTTGTACAGTCCACTGCTGAACCCGTTGGTCCCTACAGCCCCGGCGGGCACAGACGTATTCCCTGGGAACTCCAGTGCACCAGTCAGGATATTCACTCCGACCTGACGATTGTCGATTTCAGTCCAGGGAGTACGGGCTTCGTAACGGAGACCCAAGTTCAAAGTCAGGGTATCGGTAATGCGCCAATCGTCCTGCGCAAATCCCGCATAGAGCCAGTCGCGCTGGTGCCATCCTCCTGAGCTCGTGCCCCGTCCGACATCTTCCGGAAGCCCCAGGGCCCAGTCCGCCGCCGCGTCGCCACCAGTTGCGGTAGGCTTTCCGCCTACCACTGTTTGTGTGCCTGAATAGTTTCCGCCAGGGCCGTTGCCGAAAAGCATTACGCCCAATTCGCCGGCGTTGCCGCTGTAGAACGCATTGATGTTATAGCGATTCGTCTGGAATCCCGCCTTGATTACGTGCCGGCCGTGAATATAGATAAGCACATCATCAAACTGGGTGACTGTGGAGGAGAATTTTTCCACGGTGCTTGCGGCGCCCAGATTCTTCAGCGTTCCCGCATTGACATTAGTGATGGAACCGCCAGCAAAGCCGAACAGCGGAAGGCCATCGATCCCGGTCGGATTGCCACCGGCGATGCCGATCGTGTTCGCCAGCGCACCCACTGAAGTATCGAATGTAGTCAGTCCATGTGGCAGCTTGACGTAGTTCTTTCCGAAGCGCGCTTCGTTGGTCAGGTTAGGCGAGAAAGAGTGGGTCCAGTTGAGAGCTCCGTTCTGCAAGTAGGCTTCATTGATGGTATTGCCCAACAAGGCTACCGAGTTGCTGGCGGGGTCGTACTGGTTACCCTTCGAATAGCGGGCAAAAATATGATCCCTGTTGGACGCGTTGTAGTCCACCTTGATGTCACCCTGGTCCGAATTAAATTGCTTGGCCGTGGTGTTCACGGCTTGTCCAAAACCAGTGGAGCCGAGGGCGACGGAATGTGGATACAGCGCGTTTGTAACCAGGGCTGTGAACGCGGGATTCAGCATGTTAGTGGGAATGATGTTGCCGGCGAACGGCGTCCTGGCCGCAGGAGCAAGAATCGAACAAGCCGTGCCCGACGTTCCGCCGGTTCCCGCCGCGCACGGGTTGTAGAGCTGCGCTTTCAGAGCGCTAAAATCGCCACCGATTTCAGCCGGAGTGAGGACGTTTATCGAGCCGGCGGTCGTAGGAAAGTCCAGTCTTCCACCCTGGTAGTCGACGAAGAAGAACAGCTTGTTCTTGATGATGGGACCACCGAACGTTCCCCCAAACATGTTCCAGCGCAGCTTGGGTGTAGGCAGGACCCCGGTCGGCGTGTCGGCCTTCAGGCCGTTCTCCCATTTATTGGCGTTGAAGATATCGTTACGAAAGAACTCAAATGCGTTCCCATGAAATCCGTTGGTGCCCGACTTTATTGTGGCATTGACGATTCCGCCGTTGTAGTTACCAAACTCAGCAGAGGCGTTTTGGGTGATGATGTTGACCTCAGAAATGGCGTCGGGCGAGGGCGTGAAACCGAGAAGATTGTCGGAAGCCTGATTGTTATCAACTCCATCCAGCAGGAAGTTGTTAGACTGCTCGCGGTTTCCGTTGATGTAGGGACGGCCTCCCTCCTCGGCCGTGTTGGATCCGAGGTTCATGCTGGCCGGATCGACCGAGATGACGCCCGGAGTGAGCAAAGTCAACTGCACATAGTTTCGTGTAGCCAGGGGCAGATTGTCATTGGTCCTGGCATCGATCACCGTGCCCACCTCGGCGGACTGGGTCTGGAGCACAGGAGCCGAACCGTTCACTTCGACCGTCTCTGAGACCTGCCCGACCTTCATTTCGACATTGATACGCGCCGTCTGGTTGAGTTGCAGCGTGAAAGGAGGATAGGCCGAGGTCTGAAATCCCGGCGCGGACACCTTTAGAGAATAGGTTCCTACCGGAATGCGCAAAACGCTGTACGCGCCAACGTCGCTGGTCCGCGCGGTCAGCACCGTTCCCCGTTCGGTGTCGGTGACCGTAATGCTTGCACCATTGATTGGCGCGCCGCTCGGATCAGTAACCGTTCCTACGATCGCGGCGGTTACCTCCTGGCTCCAGGCAGGTCCCGCCATCGCAACCACCACCACGGCCAGCAGCAAAAGTCCCAGTCCCATTCTGACTGATTGTCGCATCGCTAAACCTCCTGGAAGACGCTCCGGTCCGGCTCCATCCCCACAGCGGCCCGAATCGCAAAAGCATCAATGACGATGCTATATAGCAGGCAAATGATACTAGTCAAGCAAAAAATGCAGCGGAGCCTATTAATTTATCTTCTAGCTCCTATCTACACTCTATAGCAACCTCGGGCACGATGAGACACCAGCCAGTATGAAAAATGGAAGAGGGCGAAGAGAATCTCCATAATTTGGGAGATCACATATGGGCAGCAAAAGGCCATAAATTTGGGCGCTGGAGGGCTTCCGCAAATGTTTCCCGAAAAATAGCGCACAATCACTGGACTTCCCATACAACTCGATGGCATACTTCCAGCTATATAGCTCTTGGGGCGACGAAAATCAGCGTCAACAGACCGGGCAGGAAGAACCACGGTTTTCAGTAGTTTAACTTACGCTCTATAGCAGTGATTGAGCCAGGGTGCGATTGCTTCGATGCCACAAACTCTCAGCAACGGTACACCCGCGTATAAGAGGATCCGGGCTGCTATCCTGAAGCGCATCGAAGCCGGGCACTTGAAAGTAGGGGACCCGGTTGACTCCGAGCGTGAGCTGGCGAGGATTCACAAGGTAAGTCTCATGACTGCCCGCCATGCGCTGGCCACGCTGGAAAAAGAAGGAACGGTGGAGCGCCGCCGTGGTGCCGGCACGTTCGTGGCCCCGCCCAAAATCCATTTCAACAAACTGATGAGTTACACCGAGCAGATGGCCAGCCGTGGTCTCGCGGCCGGGTCGAGCCTGCTGTGCAACCGAGTGGTCGACGACGCGCCGGACATCGCCGCGAGGCTGGCCCTGCCGCTCAACAGCCCGATGATCAAGGTGGAGCGCCTCCGGCATGCGGCCAGCGAACCCTTTGCTCTGGAGACCTGCTATCTGTCCGCGAACGATTTTGCCGGATTAACGCGAACGCCTCTGGAGCGTGGGTCGCTCTTCTCCATATTGGCACGGGACTACGGTGTGGAAGTGGCTCACGCGGACGAAGAGGTCGACGCCACGGCCGCCGATTCCAGAACGGGAGAACTGTTGGCACTGCAACGAGGAGCCCCGCTGTTGCGGATCCGGCAGGTCATCTATGCGACGAACGGCAGACCGACGGTTTACATGCTCGGTTTGTACCGTTCCGATCGTCACACGCTCCTGATCCGCAGATTCCGCAACGGAATATGACACGCCGCAAAAAGTTAAAGACAAAGTGCAATCCACCGTTTAAGAAGATTTCTTGTGCGAGCTGAGACCGCGGGAAGCGAAACCTCGAGTTTCGCCAAATCGATGGCAGTGTCTAACGGAATCTGCGAATCAGCAGCGTGTGACGATCGGAGCGGTAAAAACCCAACACGTAGATGGTTGCTTTACCTTTCGTGGAATAGATGACCTGGCGAATTCTCAATAAGGGCGCGCCTCGCTGGACGCCGAGGAGTTCCGCAATTCTCGCGTCCGCGGGAGTGGCGTCCACTTCTTCATCCGCATGTGCCAGCTCGATTCCGAAGTCGCGCTCCAGCGTCGAAAATAGCGAACTCCGCGCCAGAGGTGCGGAAGTCAGGCCGGCAAACTCCACAGCGGAGAGGTAACAGACCTCCAGAGCGAAGGGCTCGCCGGCTGCGTGCCGCAAACGTTCTATCTTGACCAGGCGGCTGTTTGGCATCACCGAAATCCGGGCCGCGATTTCCGGTTCATAGTCAATGATCTTGTTGCACAGAAGCTGAGAAGCCGCGACCAAACCGCGGCTGGCCATTTGCTCCGAGTAACTCATCAGCTTATTGAAGTGAATCTTGGGAGGCGCCACGAAAGTTCCGGCGCCCCGCCGCCTCTCCACCACGCCTTCGCGCTCCAACGAGGTCAAAGCATGACGTGCGGTCATCAGGCTAACGCGATGGATCTTGGCCAGCTCGCGCTCGGAATCAACCACGTCGCCAGGTTTTAACTGTCCGGCCTCAATGCGCTTCCAGATGATGCCCTGAATCCTCTTGTAGGCCGGGGTTCCATTTCGACCGTTCTGTGCCATTTGTTCTCCCGGGTCAATATAACCCACGAAGTGGCGAATGCGAAGCAGTCCGCTGACCCCGTGTGCTCTATTTCCAATGCACGAATGCGACAGGAAAAACTGACAATAACGATCAGGTTCTGTTGTCGAAGAGGTGCGCTTTACCCTGCCTTCCGCTTCGGCTGCGATAACGGACGAGAGCGCGCGGCGGCGAGCGCCTGGTAGGCCGCACCCCAGACAGGAGCATCCTCATTCAATACGACATAGATCGGAATGCGTGCCAGGACCGGAGAGAGCAGGGTTTTGTCGCAAAACGCGCGAAAGAACGCGCCGTCTTTCATTTTGGGCAGAATCTTGGGCGCGATTCCGCCCGCGATATAGATCCCACCGAAAGCCAGGGCCCGCATCGCAATATTTCCAGCCTCGGAGCCATACGCTTCCGTCCAGAGGTCCAGGGTGTCAACGCAAACCCGACACGAGTGCGCGGAGGCCAGCTGAGTAATCTCTTGGGCAGCATTAGCACTGTCGAACAAGTCATGACGGATGTTGGGGTCCAGAAATTCGTGGATGGCGCGAATGCCCCGTCCGGAAAGGATGTCTTCGCAACAGACATGAGGCATACGCTTCTTCAAATGGAGAAGCAGCTGGATCTCGCGATCCGTTCGCGGCGAAAAGTCCGCCAACCCGCCTTCGGAAGGAAATACGCGATATCCTCGGCCGTCCCAGAACAGAAACGCTTCACCCAAACCGGTGCCCACGGCCATCAGGACTCGAGTCGTGTTCGGCTGTAGGACACCCTGGTTAAGAACCGACAGGTCTTTCGCGGGTAGCTTGTCCAGACTCCAGGCAGTGGCGACGACATCATTGAGTAGGACGATGGTTCCCGGATCCACGTCAAGGCCGCGAGCTAACTCCGACAGGTTAAGTTCCCAAGGCAAATTATTAGCGTGAAGCCGGCCTTCGACAACCGCGCCGGCTACACCGAAACCTGCGCCCCTGATCCGCTGACCAGTAGTTTGTGGCTCACGCTCCGCCGCGTGCCTGCGGAACCGCTCAATCAGATCTATGAATCGTGAGAAGTCGCGAGTTGCGTACCGCTGCTGGAAGATGGGCTGCAGGGAGCCGCTAGCGGTTTCCTGGAAGATCGCCAGGTTGCATTTGGTGCCGCCAATGTCTCCTGCCAGAATCATGCCAGCGAACTCATTCGGGAACACTCATTCAAAAAAAGCAGAGAGCACCAGGGTTACAGAACATCGTCCCCGCCACGCCCTGAAAGCGCGCGGGGAGGAATTATAGCGCGTCCGGGGCATCGGATAAGACCGTCTCGAATCTGCCGTGGCGTTTGCTGAATGCAGCCGCGGTTCAAGCAGGAGGGATACCACCAGGAAACGCGGGACGATCCCCATGCCCGCAGGCAAGAAAACTCGTAAATCGTTAGCTATGGCCGCAAGTGTTTGGTCTGCGAAGGCCAATAGCTCTCCGGCGGACCGAGATAACTGGGTCTCACGCCCCCCAGGTCGACGACAATCTTCTGCAGCACGACGCCGGGATCCACCATCCAGAACTCGAGCGTATGATAGCCCGGCCTTGCCAGGGT
>Ga0210384_10007279_pt1 | contig 11689 bp, 9 predicted proteins | sample IncBWH2MmetaG_FD_160574 | JGI IMG/M metagenome (GOLD analysis project Ga0210384, IMG submission 160574) | Forest soil microbial communities from Barre Woods Harvard Forest LTER site, Petersham, Massachusetts, United States - Inc-BW-H-2-M | ecosystem: Environmental > Terrestrial > Soil >...
GCGCAATTGCTTTTATCGCGCTCTTGATTTATCACCTTGCATTTCATCGTTAAGAGCGGGGAATTCGTCCCGGAATTCGCCCCTTCGTTTTCCGTCTTCGACAAAAGAGGGCAAGATGCGCTCGCCTGGTTGAACTCCCCGAAGGTCCGAGGCCTGAACCGCCACGAGATTTTTGTATTTGACGCAACCCCGTGCGAGGTCGCTGCACCGAAACTGCGACTTTATCGCGATCGGTCAGCGCTGCTTGGGTCTGCCATTTAGAATAAACGGCGATGCCCATCGTGCTGGAGTTCGACAATGTCACAAAAGAGTATCGCAGCTTCGCCAGCAATCGGCGCCTGTGCGCCCTCGATGGCTTCAGCCTGACCGTAGAGGCTGGAGAAATCTTCGGTTTCCTGGGGCCAAATGGTGCCGGCAAGAGTACGGCCATTCATCTTGCCATGGGCTTTATGCGGGCTACGAGCGGCAGTGGCCGTCTGCTTGGAGAACCGTTTGGCCATCCCGCTACTCGGCGCCGCGTGGGTTTCCTCGCTGAAAGCGTTGCTCTGTACCATCGGCCAGCAGAGCGATTGGTACGGTTTTACGGCGCGCTCAACGGTATGGGGGGAACTGATCTCGAGAAGCGGGCGCGAGAGGTTCTGGAAATCGTCGGGTTGCAGGATCACGCCAACCGCAATGCCGGCAAGTTCTCCCGTGGCATGCTGCAGCGCGTGGGGTTGGCCCAGGCCATAGTGAACGATCCCGACCTATTGATTCTGGACGAACCCACCTCAGCCCTCGATCCGTTATCGCGAGTCATGGTTCGCGAGTTGCTGCTGGGTGCCCGTAACGCCGGTAAGACGGTCTTCCTGAGTTCCCATTTACTTTCCGAAGTGGAATTAATATGTGATCGCGTGGCAGTGCTACATCGCGGCCGGCTGGTTCGTCTGGGCAGGACTGCCGATCTCCTTCGGGCCGGTGGACAAACCGAAATCGTAGTTCGCGCAGTCGCCGCCACCCACTTCGACGGCGCCACGGCCCATGACGGCGTGGTCAGCTTCCGCGTACCCGCTCGCGCCCAACGTGCGGCACTGGAAAAGGTCTGGAACCTGGGAGGCGAGGTGCTAAGCGTCAATCCGCTGCGACGTTCTTTGGAAGAGCTTTTTCTGGAAGTGACAGCGGATCCAAAATCTCCTGCTTCGAAAGGCGTTCAGTGAAGCCCGTATTCCTAATCGCTATTAATTTCGCTCGCGAACAGCGTTGGCCCATGCTTACTCTGCTGCTGTGGGTCCTTCTCCTCGCATTTCTCGGTCTGGTGAGCGATATTCATCGCCAACGGGAGGATCTCCTCTTCGTCTTCAAACTGGACGCTGTATATGTGTCGGCATTCAGCATATTCTTCGGCGGCTGTGCCATCTACAACGAGCGTCGATCCCGCCGGATTCTGGGGGTTCTGTCAAAGGCTGTAGGACGCCAACAGTATCTCTCCGGGCTGGTGCTGGGCGTTACCATGGCTTGCGCGGTCTATTGTTTTGCCCTTGGCCTTACCGGAAGCTGGACATTGGGTGGGGCAGGCTTTCCCGTCTCGCGCGTTTGGTTCCTGATGATTTGCCTGGTTGCCGCTTGCGCCTTGGCCGGTACGGTGGCCTTGATGTTCTCAACCTTCCTGAATCCTTTCTTCGCAGCTGGTGCTACAGCAGTGGTCCTTGGCCTTCCAGCTCTGGCCGGTCAGTTCCTCGGGCCACAATGGGGACACGTGATACCGGTGTGGGAGCTCGGAGCGACCGTGGTCAATTCTTCGTTTGATTCTCCGGGAACAGCTTCCTGGTTTCCGATTGTATTGGCGGCAGCGGAAACGCTGGCATTCTGGCTGTTGTCAGCACGAATTTTTTCTTATGTCGATATCGCGGTTGCCGTGGAGTAGTGGATGGGTCGGCTATCGTGCCCACTCGGCTGCGGTACGGGCTGCGTAGGCGAGCAATCGTCCTGGAAGCACACCAAGATAAACTGTGGCTACCAAACTGATTGCAAGAGCCGCTCCAAGTCCGAGCGGGATTGGCGACAGCGGCACTTCTTCGCGTGCTTCCCGCATGTACATGACGACGATTACCCGCAGGTAATAGTAAGAGGCCACCGCGCTATTGAGCACGCCGATAATCACCAGTCCGACCAGATTGGCCTGGAGTGCCGCGCTGAAGACGTAGAACTTGGCGAAAAAACCACCGGTAATCGGAATACCGATCAAGGACAATAGAAAAATCGTCAAGATCGCCGCCAGCAGTGGATTACGGCGGCCCAGTCCCTCGTAATCTTCCAGCGTGACGTAGCGCTCGCCTTTGCCGCCGATGTGGCTGATCACAGCGAACGCTCCAACGTTCATCGCAGCGTAGGAAGCCGTGTAAAACATGGCAGCCGGGATACCGTTGTTTGGCAGAGCGGCAAAAGCAACCAGCAAGTATCCGGCGTGAGCGATAGAAGAATAGGCGAGGAGCCGCTTTACGTTGTCTTGCACCAGCGCCCCAATATTTCCGAGGGTCATCGAAAGCGCGGCTACAACCCAGATCAACCAGACGCGTCCCGGAGCGTCGGCCTCAAACATGACTCGCAGCAGCACCGCGAACGCTGCCGCCTTCGGAGCGGTGGACATGAATCCCACTACCGGCGAGGGTGCGCCCTCATAGACGTCGGGCGTCCAGACGTGGAAAGGAGCCGCGGCAACTTTAAAGCCCAGGCCAACGAACATGAGAGCGATTCCAACGTAGTCCAGAAGTGGAATGTGCCCCGAGCGAAGCGCGTCGCCGATTACCGGAATGCTCGTCGAGCCAGTGGCTCCGAACATCAAAGCCACTCCATATAGAAAAAATGCAGTCGCAAACGAACCTAGCAGGAAGTACTTGACCGAAGATTCACTGCTGATTGCGGCGCTCCGGCGAAATCCAGCAAGGATGTACGTTGAAATCGAAGAGATTTCGAGCGCAATAAAGATCAGGACCAGTTCGACCGCCGAGGACATCAAGCTCATGCCGACTGCGCCAAACAAGACCAGCGCGTAATATTCGCCGGCGCGAATCCCCTGCACTTCCATGTAGTCGTAAGAAGCCAGGATCACAACCGCGGTTACAACTGCGACCAGAAAATGGAAGAACACGCTGAAGCTGTCGACCCGCACCATGTTCCAGAAGCCCAAGCCCGGATGCTGCGCCTGGAATAATGTTGCAGCCAAAGCCGCCAGCGACCCAACCAGCGCAATTATGCTTAGCGTCCTTTGACTGCGGCGCTCGTCCAAAAAGGGGTCGAGCACCATCACGATCATGCCAAAAATAGACAGAACGATTTCCGGCAGGATGCGGACGTATTCAGCCGCTTGCGGAATTACTTTCGTCATACCATAGGCACCGTTCACCGGCCCACCATTTTGCTGGCAAGTTGCGCGAATGGCGCCAACACGTTTTGTACAGCGGGATCGATCGCGTTCAGCCAAAGCAGCGGCGCTACGCCCATCACTAGAGCGGCGGCCGCTGCTGGCCACAGGGCCGCGCGTTCGCGTCCACTCAGATCAGGCAACGACAGGTTGACTGAGTGCGTGACTTTGCCGTAGAACACCCGCTGATACATCCAGAGCAAATAGCAGGCGCTCCAGATCACGCCCGTCGCGCCCAGGATTCCGTAAACTGCGCGATCGCGGAAAGCGCCGCTCAGCACCAGGAACTCGCCGATGAAGCCGTTGAGCAGCGGCAATCCAACCGATGCGAGCACGATGAACAGAAAAAACGTTGCATATACCGGCATCGGGGTGGCAAGGCCGCCAAATTCGGCGATTTCGTAAGTATGGCGCCGTTCGTAAAGAATTCCCGCGAGCATGAACAGCGCGCCCGTGGAAACTCCATGCGCCAGCATCACGAAGGTTGCGCCGTCCAAACCCGCCTGAGTGAAGCTGAAAATGCCCAACACAACAAAGCCGAGGTGGCTGATCGAAGAGTACGCGATCAGCTTCTTCATGTTCGGCTGCACCATTGCAACCAGTGCGCCATAGACGATGCCGATCAGCGCGAGAATCATCACCCACCAGGCGTTGCTTCGCGACTGCTCGGGAAACAGGCCCAGATTAAATCGCAACATTCCGTAAGTTCCCATTTTCAGAAGAACGCCGGCCAGTAGAACGGAACCCGCGGTGGGCGCTTCGACGTGCGCATCGGGCAGCCAGGTGTGGAAAGGAAACACGGGAACCTTCACGGCAAAGGCAATAAAAAATCCAAGAAAAAGCCAGGTAGCCGCGCCCGCAAAGTTTTCGACTTCGCCGTTGTGAATTGCGGACTGAATGCTGACAAAATCAAACGTTCCTGTCTTCGCGTAAAGCCACAGGATCGCCGCCAGCATGAACATCGACGCGACCATCGTGTATAAGAAGAACTTCACTGCCGCATAAATACGCCGTCCGTGGCCATAAATGCCGATCAGCAAAGCCATCGGGATCAGGGTGGCTTCCCAGAAGAAGTAGAAAAGAAACAGATCAAGCGCGACGAAGACGCCAATCAACGCGGTCTGCAAGACTAACAACAGGATGAAAAATTCTTTTACCCGCTCGTGAATCGATTTCCATGAGATAAGCACGCACAGCGGCGTCAAAAACGTAGTCAGCACCACCAGCCACATGGAAACGCCGTCCACGCCCATGTGGTAATGGATGTTGGGATTCGATATCCAGAGACTGTTAACTTCGTACTGAAATCCGGCTTGGCCCCGCTGAAAATGTACCGGGAGGTGCAAGGAAAGAACAAAATCCAGCAGCGAGACGACAAGAGCAAATAGGCGAATGTCCCGATCACGGCGTGGAAACAGCACCAGCAGGAGCGCACCTGCCAGCGGAATAAACGTAACCAGGGTGAGAATCGAGTTGTCGAGCCCGGTGTTCATCGCGTTCCCAGCCAGATCATGTAAGTAATCACCACCGCCGCTCCCGCCGCGATCCACCCAGCATAGGATCGAAGATTTCCGGATTGCATGTGACGCATCGCATCGGAAACCTCGCGTGCGCCCTCGGCGCTGTTGTCGAGCGTCGCATCAATCACGTCCCGATCGATGCCATGCCAAAGAACGCGAGTCGAACCGTCGATGAGAGGCTTGACGAACACGGCCGCATAGATTTCGTCCACGTAGTATTTGTGGACGACCGCTTCGTAGAAACTACCTAATGCGTGAGCAATTTCCTGTGGCAACTGCGGGCGGCGTTGATATAAGAGCCATGCGAGAAACAATCCCGAGACGGCCGCAAGGATTGAAATGCTGGTCAGAAGCCCCTCAGAGGCACCGTGCTCTCTGGGTTCCGACGCGGGAGTTGACGCGGCTTCCTGCTCTGCGGAATACGCAGTCACTCCAGAGTGAAGTGCCGGCGAAAGGAATTTGTCGAAGCGCTCACTGCCAACCCAACCACCGCAAATCGAAAGCCCCGCAAGGATCACGAGCGGAATCAGCATGACGGTCGGGCTCTCGTGAATGCCGCCGTGCCCATGCTCGTGTGGCGCGGGCGCCCCCGCCCGCGACCCGCCAGCCAAATGAACATGTTCGCTTGCCGCAGCCTCACCGCGATATTCACCGAAGAAGGTCAGGAACCAAAGCCGGAACATGTAGAACGAAGTCAAGAAGGCCGTGAAGACGCCGATGGCCCAGTACACCCAGCTTCCATTCAAATAGGCCTTCCACAGAATAGCGTCCTTGCTGAAGAAGCCAGCAAACGGGGGGAATCCCGCGATGGCAAAAGTCGCCGCCGTCATTGTCCAAAACGTCCACGGAATGTGGTGGCGCAATCCACCCATCCGGCGCATGTCCTGCTCGCCACCTACGGCATGGATGACCGAACCTGCTGCCAAGAAAAGCAGGCCTTTAAAGAACGCATGCGTCATCAAGTGAAAAATTCCCGCGGAATATGCGGCGACACCGCAACCGATAAACATGTAGCCGAGCTGTGAAATCGTAGAGTAAGCCAGAACTTTCTTGATGTCAGTTTGGCAAACACCAATCGTCGCGGCGAACAAAGCAGTCAGTGTTCCGACGATTGCGACTACCATCAAAGCCTGCGGCGCGCGGTCAAAAACCACATGCGACCGGGCAACCATGTACACGCCAGCGGTTACCATGGTTGCGGCGTGAATCAGTGCGGAAACCGGCGTCGGGCCTTCCATCGCATCCGGTAACCAGACATAAAGAGGAAGCTGAGCCGACTTTCCGGCAGCCCCCACCATCAGCAGCAGACCGATCGCAGTCAGCAAACCGACGCCAGCGGTTTCCGCCGGCAGGCCACCGACAATCCGGAATACCTGCTCGAAATTCAGTGAGCCAAAATGCTTGATCATCAGGAACAACGCGATCAGGAATCCGAAGTCGCCGATGCGGTTGACGATGAATGCTTTCTTGCCGGCGGAGGCCGCAGAGTCCTTGGTAAACCAGAATCCAATCAGCAGATAAGACGCCAACCCAACACCTTCCCAGCCAATAAACATCAGCAGATAATTACTGGCCAGCACCAGCGTCAGCATGAAAAACATAAACAGATTCAGGTAGCTAAAGAACCGATAAAACCCGCCCTCTTCCCACATGTAACCGACGGAATAAATGTGAATGAGGAGGCCGACGCCGGTGACCACCAGCAGCATCACCAACGAAAGTTGATCGAGGTAAAACGCGAAGTCGACCTGAAAATCACCGGCCCGTATCCACGTTACCAGGCTCTCCACCCGAGGCAGAGTCAAAGAAGAAAACTGGGCTGCAATCCACAGCGCCATGACCAGCGCAGCACCGCTGAACCCCAACGCAATTGCCGATACGGTCTGCCGGGAAAAGCGTTTCCCGAACAGCCCATTGATGGCTGCGCCCACGAGCGGCAGCACGGGAATCAGCCAGAGATGCAAGTTCGGCGTCATAGTTTGAGCAGGTTTATCCGGTCGACGTTCAAGGTCTCTCGTGTGCGATAAACAGCGATAATGATGGCCAACCCTACAGCCGATTCGGCCGCCGCTACTACCATCACAAAAAACACAAAGATCTGTCCGCTGAGCGCATGCCACTGCGCCGCGAATGCGACGAATGACAAATTCACGCCGTTGAGCATCAGCTCAATCGACATAAAGATAGTGATGATGTTGCGCTTGATCAGAAATCCGGTCACGCCGCAGGCAAACAGAATGCCGCTGAGGACCAGGTAATACGAAAGCGGTACCATCAGCCCTCCCTCTTGTCCTGCTGTGTAGACCCCGGATGGCTCGCCAATACTACGGCGCCCATGATCGCGATCAGCACCAGCACGGAGGTGACTTCAAACGGCAGCAGAAAATCGTGAAAGAGCAGCCATCCAATTACTTTCGGAGGCCCGGGAAGCGCACCCGTCGCGACATTTCCTGTCCCTGAGTGTTCGAGCAGAACCCAGGCCACGAGCACGCTGCCAATCAGCATGCCAGGGATTCCAAACAGCATCGCCACACGACTACCTTTGGTTCGCTCCTCTTCTCCAGCGTTTAGAAGCATGATGACGAAGACAAATAACACCATGATCGCTCCGGCGTAGACAATCACCTGCACCGCCGCCACAAACTCCGCGCCTAATAGCAGATACTCCACCGCCAGCGAACCCATCACCACAACCAGCGACAGCGCGCTGTTGATAGGATGCCGCTGCACGAGCAGGTTGACCGCACCAGCCACGCACACCAAGCCGAACACCGAAAATACAAGCAGATGAAGCATCTTGTTTTCGCGCTACGCTCTCAACGCCACAATCAACGCCGTGATCACCAGATTCGCAATGGCCAGCGGGAGCAGAAACTTCCAACCGAACGCCATCAACTGGTCATAGCGAAAGCGCGGCAACGTGCCGCGCACCCATATATAAAGGAATAGAAACGCAAATATCTTAACGGCAAACCAGAATACGGGCAGGATCGCTTGCACGATGGGCGGTCCAAAGCGATGGGGCCCGTGCCATCCGCCCAGAAACAGCAACGTTGCCAGACACGCTACCGTGATCATGTTTGCGTATTCCGCCATGAAGAACATGGCGAACTTCATGGCGCTGTATTCGGTGTGGTATCCAGCTACCAGTTCGGTTTCCGCCTCCGGCAAATCGAAGGGGATGCGATTGGTTTCCGCGTACGCCGCCATCAGATAAATAAAAAATGCGATGAACTGCCCTTGAAAAATATTCCAGCGCGGAATGAATCCCCAATACGTTCCCGCCTGCGCATCCACGATGTCCCGCAGACTGAAACTGCCAGCCAGAATCAGCACGCCCACGAGCGAAAGGCCCAGCGAGATTTCATAACTCACCATCTGCGCGCTGGCGCGCAATCCACCCAACAGAGAATACTTGCTGTTCGATGACCACCCAGCTAGAGCCACGCCGTACACGCCCAGCGAAGTAATGCCTAGCACGATCAGCAATCCGATGTTGACATCAGTGATTTCCAGCGGCGTGTGGATTCCGAACACCGTAATCCAGTTGCCAATCGGAATGACCGAGATCGACGTCAGCGCGAAAATCAACGCGATCATTGGCGCCGCGATGAACAGGGGTTTGTACGCGTGTGGCGGAATCAAATCCTCTTTGAAGATAAATTTCACCCCGTCCGCCAGCGGTTGCAACAGTCCAAACGGGCCAACCCGCGTGGGTCCCCAGCGATTCTGGATGTGGCCCACAACCTTGCGCTCCAGCCAAACTGTGTAAGCCACCGCCGTGAGCAGCACACCAAGTGCGACCACGATCTTAATGATGGAAACGAGAATGAAAGTTCCAATGCTCAAGTCTATGTCTCAACCCTACTTGCCAAATCGATGAGCGAATGCGCTACGACTGCTTCGTTTTGGTGGTCAGTCGGCGGCGACTTCCGCTTCCGCCGGTTGTTTGCGGTTCTCGATTACCGAATTCAAGGTGCGGGAATAATGGCCCAAGGTACCCGAACTGAAAAGATTATCCTGGGCGGGCACGATCAACTCCGGATTATGCAAAGCCCCAGGCCCACTTTCCGACAAAGTCGTATGCTGATCGTTGCCGGTCAAGATATTCATTCTGGAAACGCCGTAGCCGGGCACCAACCGTTGAATCTCATCCAGAATCGCCATGGGATCGAATGGGCTCATCTTCGGTTCGAGCCCGTTGGCCTCGAGCCAAACCGCGTGCCGGTCGGCCTCGCCGGATTGCGCCCCGCGCGATTGTCCCATGTCGGTGCCAGTGCCTCGGCCGAACGGCACCAACCGCTGAACCTCAAAACCCATAGCGCCGGCAATGCGAACGATCATTTCAAAATCTGATTTCGTGCCGGTGACCTCACCCGCTTTTTTCACCAATTGCAGGTCACCACACGTATTGGTAAACGTCCCGGATTTTTCGTATGCATTCGCGGCCGGTAACACCACGTCCGCAATCACGGCCGTTTCGGTCAGGAACATGTCCTGCACTACCACGAAGCTGTTGGAGAAGACGAATGGATCGATGCCGAACTGCTCGATGGGGTTTGCACCCACCACGTAAAACGCCTTCAAGTTACCGGCCTTGGCACTCTCCACCATCTCAGGAAGCGTGAGCCCCGGCGCTTGCGGCATGCTGCCCCACTCCTCGTGAAACTTGCCCGCATCCGAAACTCTCTGATAGCCGGGAAGCAGGTCTGGATAAAGCCCCATGTCCGCTGCTCCGCGTGAGTTGGCGTAATCGCCGAGACAGACTAATTTTGAACCCGGAATTGTCGAGCTGAATTTCGCGACCGAAGCAATGTCCTTGCCACGGAGTTCCGATCCAAAAATAATGACGAGGTTCGGTTCGCCGCGCAGTTTGTCACGCAAAGCGAGCCAGGTGTCGCGCCCGGCTTCTGCGCCCACAATTGCGTCGACGGCCGCGTCATCTCCAGCCGAAAACGCAGCCACCTTTCCTTCTGAGCCTTCAGGAATCTGAACGAAGCTTGTAGCTTGCCGGCGCAGTTTGATCGATTGCGAATTGATCACGTACAACCGCGCACGGTGCAGCCGGACATTGTTTCGAATCTGCCACGCCAGCAGTGGGTGCTGCTCCGTGGGATCGTTGCCGATCAGCAAAGTTGCAGGGGCATTGAAGATTTCCCGCATGCTGGACGTGGCTTCCGGTTTGCCCGCGAGGGTCGCGGCAAAAGCAGGGAAGTCGGCAGTTCGGTGATGATCGATGTTATTGGTTTTCAGCACTACCCGGGCAAACTTTTGCAGCAAGTAGTTCTCTTCGTTCGTGGTGCGGTTCGAGCCGAAAAGCCCGATCGCCTGTCCGCCATCTTTGTCGCGGATCTCGGTGAATCGTTTTCCGATGAGATCAAACGCCTCTTCCCAGGTGGACGGCGTCAGCCGGCCGTCCTTGCGAATCAGCGGCTGGGTCAGCCGATCTTCATGGTGCGCGAAATCGAAAGCGTAGCGCCCCTTAATACAGAGGAAATCGCCGTTGATGCCGCTCTTGTCGCGATTGTCTCCGCGCACAATCTCCATGCCGGTGTCAGATCGGCGGACGCCCAGAGTGGTCTTGCAGCCGTCGGCGCAGTGGGTGCAAGTTGTACCCACATGCTTCATCTCCCACGGCCGCGTCTTGTAGCGATACGCGCCCGAAGTCAGCGCGCCCACTGGGCATATGTCGATGCACATGCCACATTCTTCACATTCGAGATGATCGGATTGGTTAGGCGCAATGATGGAACTGACTCCGCGATTTTGCATGCCGAGAGCCCAAACATCCATACCCTCGCCGCACACCCGCACGCAGCGATAACACAAGATGCAGCGCGGCCGGTCAAAGAACACCACCGGCGACCACTGCTGCTCTTCCTTATGATTCTTGGCGTCGATGTACTTGGATTCGGCGGCGCCGTAGGAAAAAGTCATATCCTGCAGTTCGCACTCGCCGCCTGCATCGCACACTGGACAGTCGAGCGGATGGTTACCCAGCAGCATTTCCACCATGCTTTTGCGGGCCTGATGAATCTCCGGCGTATCGGTCGAAACGATCATGCCCTCGCCAATCACCGTTGTGCACGCCGTCTGAAGCTTCGGCATCTTCTCCACTTTGACCAGGCACATGCGGCAAGCGCCCTGCAGCGACAGATTCGGATAGTAGCAAAATGAGGGCACCTCGATGCCTACGCTCTTGCAGGCTTCGATCAGGAGCGTCCCGGCGGGAGCCGTGACCTTCTTGCCGTCTACCGTGATGTTTATGTCAGCCATAAATTCGCTACGCTAATACTGGTTCGGCTACGCCAGCCTTTTCAAACGGACACGGCTTGCCTTCCAAATGATCTTCAAATTCTTTTCGAAACTTCTTGACGATGGAGATCGTCGGCATGGCTGCGGCGTCGCCCAGCGGGCAGAACGTTCGTCCCAACATGTTCTCCGAGAGGTACTGGATGTTGTCGATGTCTTTCTTGACGCCGCCACCGGCGTGAAATCGGGTCAGAGTTTTCTTGAGCCAATCCGTGCCTTCGCGGCAGGGGATGCACCATCCGCAGCTCTCGTGCTGATAAAATTTCATGATCCGCAAGGCAAATTTCACCATGCAGGTGGTGTCATCGACGACCACGACACCACCTGAGCCGAGCATGGTCCCCGCTTTCATCATCGAGTCAAAATCCATGAAGACATCGATTTCACTCGCCGTCAGAACTGGACAGCTCGAACCGCCCGGCACCACGGCTTTCAGCGTGCGCGCGTTGGAAATGCC
>Ga0210384_10007281_pt1 | contig 11683 bp, 11 predicted proteins | sample IncBWH2MmetaG_FD_160574 | JGI IMG/M metagenome (GOLD analysis project Ga0210384, IMG submission 160574) | Forest soil microbial communities from Barre Woods Harvard Forest LTER site, Petersham, Massachusetts, United States - Inc-BW-H-2-M | ecosystem: Environmental > Terrestrial > Soil >...
AGGGCGGCCAGCCAGAGGACGCGCCGCGGGGTCGCCCCCAAACGGAGCAGGAGCGGCCAGGCTCCATAGAACTGCTCCTCCACCGACAGGCTCCACAACGGGCCGATCACCTCGAGGAGGGCGAGCGACCCCGCGAACGGGACGACGACCTGCCAATTGAACGTGAATGTGGCCATGCCTAGGAGATACCACCATGACAGCGAGGTGCCCGCCGCAATGACCGCGACGCAGACGAGGTAGAGCGGCCAGATGCGGAGCCCGCGGCGGATCCAGAAGGCGACCACATCAATGCGCCCGGTGGCGGCCTGCTCGCGCAGCAGCAGCGTCGTCAGCAGGTAGCTACTGAGCACGAAGAAGAGATCTACCCCGAAGTTGCCGAGCGGCTGAAGGTGAGCGAGCCACCGACGTTCCGTGCCCGAGACGCCGTGGTCCAGGAAGACGGCCAGGAAGGCGAAGAACCGGAGGCCGTCGAGCTGGGGGAGGTAGAAGCGCTCAGCCACGGCCCTGCCTACTTCCGTAGATGGTGACGACTCATCGCTAACGCCAGCGTCCCGGCATCGGTGGGTACGTTTCTGATCCGTGGTGAAGCCGCTCACTACCGCAGAATGGACAGTGTTTCGCCCCCTGAGACTCCAGGGTCGATGTCTTTTCCTCTCCCACGCAGAACCGCCTGTCACAAGCCAGGCATCGCCACCAGATTGGCTGATGCGCCAACCATGATACTCCTCCTTTGAGGAGCCTATTCGAGAAACTCCGCCAGCCGCTCCCGCTGCTCGCGCGGCGTGACGTGCACGCGTAGACGCTTGGGACCATCCCTCACTTCCCCTTCGCCCCACGCGGGTCCACAGTGTCACGCGCACAGAGAAAGGACATCGACTTCGTTGTCAACTTCATTCTTGCCTGCCAGACTCCACCGTAGTATCCGCAACGTGCATGGCGCCCGCCGCGTAGTAGAGGACCACTGGTTCCTCGGCCGATGGGGGCACCTCAAATGTCACGCGATGCGACGACCGCTCGCGGATTGTCACGCTGCCTCTCTGAGTCGAATCGAACAGCAACGAGTACTCGTTTGCCGCCCAAATGAGTGTGTAGCTCAGACGCGACTCGCGTCGGACAACCGGCGCTTCACCGAGCGAACGAATCGCGTGAGTTGAAACAAGGCTGATCGTGCCCCTCGGCAACCCAGAACCGAACCGGGTGACGGCCGCACTGATACCATTTCGCAGCACCACCGCGCCCCTGTACGATGTCGGGAGATTTGCGACTACGACCTCAGCGTGGCCGCTAGCAACCCGGCGAACCTCGCGGGTGAGGGCTCGCGATAGGCGACCCGCATCCTGCCAGATGGCGTTCGCTGACCAAAGGCCGACTGCGGAGTACACCACGAATCCAAGGACGACGTTAAGAGTCTTTGGCGGTGTTCCCATGACGCAAGAGGGCCCAGATCGCTTCAAGAAACTCAAGCGATTTGCGTCGATAGATTCCTATGGCGCCCTGACAGTCCCTCGTCTTCCAGGATCTTGTCGGGATTGCTGGTCCGGACTCCTGTCTTCTCTGACGTCGTAGGAGATCGCCTCCTCAGCGAAGACGTGCTACGCCAACATATCCGCTTAGATTCAATGTCTCTGCGCAGTCAGGTCCATGAAGGCGGCCATCAACTTGATGGCAGTTTCGTGCGAGACTTTGTTGGCATCTTCGACCGGCCCGCCCAGCACCCCTTCGATCATGGCGCGCAAGTGCTTCCTTGGCACCGCACGTTCCCGCCTAGTTACCATGCCATTGCGTTCGTCCCAGGCCAGCCGTTGCACTCGCACCGGCTCCTCCGGTTCGCCTGACAATACGGAAAGCAGCAGTGACCGTTTCCGCTCCCACCACTGCCCCACCGGGCAGCAGTACATATCCGGGAATTCCAATAGGCGCGATGCGGAGTAGAGATCACGGCCTGCAAACGGTTCTTGCAATGCAGCGGGCATTACCCAGGGCCAGACATAAGCCCCATCCGACGATGCTTCTCCGATCTTGCCTTCTTTCAACGGCGCCCAGACAACTACCAGCGCGTCTGTCGGAGTGACCTCTAGCGCGGCCACAAACCCGTCTTCCAGCTTCTGGGAGATTTCTCCGGCTCGTACCCAGTTGTTGTTCTGCGTCCGCAGCTGGGCAGCGAGAATGCTCAACAGTGCCACTGCAGCCACAACCCGCACCACACGCGCACGGCCCGACAAGAGCGTCCAGCCAGACGAAGCGAGCCAGGCAAGCGCAATGCACGGTCCGGCCATCGGAAGGTACAGGTGCCGGGCGGAATGATAGGTGAGGAGAAGCGGAAGGCAGGCAATCGCGTACCATGCCCCACCGAAGAAGAGGATCGAAAGCATTCCGCTCCGCGCTCCCGCGCGCACTGTGAACACAGCCCAGTCCAGCATCAAACCCAATATGATACCCACAGACCATGGAGGCAATTCGACCAGGAACTGCTCGATGTTATACAGATGCAAGCCCTGAAACACAGACCACAGTCGGTTGATTTGCGCATGGAAACCGGCCAAGGTCGCAGAGGCCTCCCGGAAGCTGAATGGCCATCGTTCTCCCTGCAGAAGAGTCGGGAACATGACGCCTCGAGCGACCAGGTAGGCTACGAACAGGCCGGCTATGGGCAGATACGGGAAGAGAATTGCGCGCCTACTCCCTGTCCCGGGTGCCGCGTTGTCCACCGAGACTCCCTGGGTTCTCGAAGCCCAGCGAAGCAGGTCGAAAGACATCAATATCGCGGGGAAGGTGACGGCGATTTCCTTGCTCAGCAGACTGCCGACAAATCCCGCTGCGGCAGGGACAACATAACGAGTATGTCCTGTTGCGCGGTAAGAAACGAATCCGAGAAAGCCCACTAGGTAGAGCATGCTTGGAAGAACGTCCGCCTTGGAGCCGGCGATCCAAGCCACGCTTTCCGAGTGGACCGGCAACAAGGCAAACAACAGGCCGGCCAAGGCCGCCACCCGGCTCGTCACGCCCAGAGCCTTCTTCGCAATGGCAAAAATCGTCAGTGAACTGACCACGTGCAACAGCACTGCAGTCAGATGATACCCGACGGGATTCGTTCCCCAATGCCAACAGTCCACCATATAGGAGAGGCCGAAAAGGGGCCGGAATTCCTGCGTCGTATTCCCAAACCCAATCCCCTGCGACTGGTCCATGGCGAACAAGCGGAGAAAGGTACGGAAGGATGGGTGGCTATAGAGCTGCACGTTGCCGAAGTCGTCGGCGAGGAAATATATGCGGAGCGTGGGAATGAAGGCCGCCCAGGCAGCGGTAGCGACCAGCGCCATTGCGAACCATGATTTCCGTGAGGAGTCGCCCTCCGGCAGCCCTTCGGAATTCCTTGCGCCTCGCGGCCACTCGAGCAACAGGAACGCGATTGCCACAACCAGGGCGATCAGCAGGGCAGAGCTTCGCCCTCGTCGAAGGAGGAGGAAGGCCGCAATCCCGGCGCCTGGCGCGGCAAAGAGCAGGAAAGCCCCCGACCAGATCGGGCCTCCCACTGCGGGCCTATTATTCAAATGGGAATCCATCGGAGCCTGCTACGCACCTCTGGAAGAGAGTGTATCGCGCGCTTAGCGCTATAGTTCAATTCGGTCGGTGTGGTGAGGTGAGTAAATCAGACGTGCAGCGGAGGCCGGGATGGCGGCCTCCCGCCGCGATCCAGGCCCTTTAGCTGAAAGTAGGATTCAAGGACTTTCCCTAGGGTCCGGTGGTTCGCGTTCTCAAGCTCCGACAAGAGATGGTCTCAGCAGTCGTCGTTTCCTGTCGCCCGGCCGGCGAATTCGGCGCGCGAGACGACGACATATCCGGGCCTCGCTTTGGTGTTCTCGAAGGTTCGCCACAAGTACTCGCCAAGGATACCAATCCCCAGCGAGTTGAGTCCGCCGAAAAACATGACGATCAAGACAGTCCCCGCGTATCCAGGCACCTCGATGTAACCAGTGGCTCGGGCGACGATGACGACAGTGCCGAAAGTGAGCGACAGCGCTATTCCTGTCAGGCCCGCCAGGCTCAGCAGCCGGATCGGCAGGTCCGAGAACGCGAAGCAGCTGTCCAGCAGGTAGCGGAACTTCCGTCGGAACGACCAAGCGCTACGTCCGTGCTGGCGCGGGAGCCGTCTGTACCGAAACTCGACCCGCCGGAATCCGAGCCAGAAGATCAGACCAACGAGGGTGGAGTTGCTCTCCCCGAGCGCGAGGATTTCGCCGCGGAACCGGCGGGTGCACCCGAAGACGTCGACGCCGCCGCGTGGCACTTCATCCTGGATGAGCGCGCGGTAAAGCCCCCAGAACGCGGCGGAAAAGAGGCGGTCGCGAAGCGCGTCGGACCGCGAGTCCCGGCATCCGACCGCCACGTCATACCGGCCGCTCTCCAGCGCCTCGCGGAACGAAAGAATGAGCTCCGGCGGCTCCTGAAGGTCAGCCGCCATCACCGCGAAGATGTCCCCTCCGCCGGCCGAGAGACCCGCGCGGATGGCCGCGAAAGAGCCAAAATTTCGGCTGAGGGAGAGGATCTGGGAGACAAAGCCGGCGCCAGGGAGCAGTTCCTTGAGTAGCTCGAGGCTCCGGTCCGGGCTGCCATCCACGACAAACACCGCCTCGAACGCGCCGCCAAGCTTGCGGTTCAGTTCCTCGAGCACCGCGAGGAGATCGGAGATCGACTCCTCGTTCCGGTACACGGGGATCACCAGCGAGAGCACTAGCCGGCCCACCCGCGAACCGCGGACATCACCCGATCCACATCATCTTCCGACAGGAAGGGATGTATCGGCAAAGAGACTTCTCCCTCGGCCAGCTTCTGGGCGTTTTTCAGCGGTCCATGAACCTCGTAGCTGCCGTAGTCCCGCATCGCCTTCTGTTCCGGAATCAGACGCGGATAGTGAATTCCTGTCGACACGCCTGCGCCCGAGAGATGGGCGCGATACGCTTCCCGCCGCCGGGCCTCGCAGAGGACAGGGAACAAATGCCAGACGGACGCGGATCCTTCGGGAACGGGCACGAGCCTGACCGCGTCGTTTCGGACCTCGGAGCGGTATCGCGTTGCGACCTCGGTTCGTCGAGTCGTCCATTGCGCAAGCCGCGGCAGAAACACGTCGCCGAGGACCGCTGCGTGCACTTCGTCGAGACGGCTGTTCAGTCCGGCCTCGTCGTGGACGTAGGTCGCACTCTGTCCGTAGTGCCTGAGGGCCCGCGCCCGGCGTGCGATTGCCTCGTCCGCCGTAAGCACCGCTCCGCCGTCGCCGAGCGCGCCCAGATTCTTCGTCGGGTAGAAGCTCACGGCCGCGACCTGCCCGACGGTTCCGACGCCACGGCCCCGAAAGCGGGCCCCGATCGCCTGGGCGCAGTCCTCGACGATCCCCAGGTCGAACTCTTCCCGGAGGGTTTCGAGCCCTTCGAGATCGACGCAGTGCCCATAGAGGTGCACGGGAACGACGAGGCGGATTCGGCGATCATGCGATAAGAGTTCCCGGCACCGATCGAGGTCGAGCAGGCCCGACGCGTCCGTGTCGACGAACACGGGCACGCCGGCGCACCGCATCACGGCGAGCGTCGTGGCGAAGGCGCTGAGCGGAGACGTGAGGACCTTGTCGCCCGGGCGGATCCCCAGGCAGCGGAGGCCGATTTCGATCGCATCGAGGCCGTTCCCGACCCCGATAGCGTGCGCGAGCCCCCATGTGGAGGCCAAGGCCGACTCGAACCGCTCGACCTCCCGCCCCAGGATGTACCAGCCGCTGGCGCCGACACGGTCGACAGCGGCGAGAACTTCTGCGCCAACGGTCCTCCATTGAGCCCGAAAGTCGTTGAGCGGCACCGTCACCCTCGTTTCTTTCCTACGGCCGCCGCGCCTCGAAGAGGATGAGGCCTGCCGAGCCAGCGCACTTTCGCCGGAGCCGATTTCCGACATCTCCAGAAGCTGTCCCTTTATTCCGCGTGCGCTCGCGCGCCGGTCAGGAAAGCCAGACAATGAGAAACCGCTACCGGCATTCTTCGCACCAGACACGCCCTCTAGAACTTCGGCTTCCTGCTGGTGTAACTGCTTTGCCGAACCGCTTGTTGCGTTCCTCCTCGAGTTGTACTCAATCCGTGATGCCTTTCCGCGCCTTAAACTCACGGTAGTCACGTATGTAGTCCTGAGGGTCATAGTAGTCAGACGCGAACACGAGGAGAATCGCATCGGAGGAGAATCGGTACTGAACTCCCCACGTCATCGGCGGAAGATAGAGTCCCAGTGTTCGGGAATCCAGAAGGAACTCCTCTCTGTTCGTTCCGTCGTCCGCGACGACCGAAAGAGAACCATTGACGCAAACCAGAAACTGTTGGCACGCGAGATGGGCATGCTCGCCACGCACGTTTCTGCTAGGGACGTTGAAGACGAGAAAGTATCTCCTCGGCACGAACGGAACCGTGCGGGCGAACTCTCCGACAGAGATATCTCCTCTCAGATCTTCAACGCTTCGTAGCCGATGAAATGTCACACCGGCTACGCGCGTGTCAACAACTTCCTCGTCATTCGGCGAACGTCGCTGAGGATGTCGGGCGGCACTGCGAATCGAATCCACGTACCCGGTGATGTGGGCGGGATTTCCGACTACGATCGCATTTGCCGGGACAGAATGCGTTACCACAGAGCCGGCACCGACGAACGCCGTCTCGCCAATTCGAATACCGGGCAGGATCGTCGCGTTGGCGCCGATCGATGCGCCCGATTCGACGACCGTTTCAATAGGCGCCGGCAAATACACCTTGCTCCTTGGGAAGCGATCGTTTGTAAACGTGGCGTTCGGCCCCACGAAGACATCGCTGTCGAGCCGGACCCCGTCCCACACCTGGACTCCGCACTTGATCGTGACTCTGTCGCCGATGACTACTTCGTTTTCGATGAACGTGTGATCACAGATATTGCAGTCCCGGCCGATCTTCGCGCCCTGCAGAATGTGGGCAAACGCCCAGATCCGAGTTCCGGCTCCTATCGATGCCGTTTCACAGATCGCTTGCGGATGTACGAAGTAGTCCGTCATTGCCCACCTTTCCAACGCCTACTTGCTAAATCTCGTGCGTGCGGATGCCGCCAACATATGAGCAAAGGGGCGGGATATGGTCGCGAGCGTTGCTACCCATCCCGCCTGCCGCGCCTCCGTCGAGGTCAGGATGTCTGGAGCAATCGGATGGAACCCTCGGGCGCTCGTCTCACTCCCTTCGGGTAACGTGGATGGAGTACGGTCCGCCCACACCCTTCTATCCTCGAGCCCCGGCCTTGTCAAGGACGTGATTCTACGAGCCTAAGACATCGGGCCGACGATCCCGTAGTCGCTCATGCTGCGAGAGGATGAAGCGATCGAGTAGGCCGATCCATGCGTGGCGTCTGTCGGCCCGAAGTCTGTCAGTCCCGGTCTGGGAACATCGCTCTCGTTTGCTCGCCCATTCTCAGGCGCTCCCCTCTTTTTTGGGCTTCTGCTTCTGGCGCTGGGGCGTGAGGGTAAGACTGGGATACCAGTCGGACAGCGGCACAGATAGAAGGGACTCCTAGAGGACGACTGCTTCGTCAGTGGAGAGGCCGTACTCGGCCAGCCCCCGCTCAATCTCCTCCAGCTTTTCGGCCGAGCGCTCCTCGGGTCAGCCGAAGCGTCCAGTGGAACGGATCAATTAGCGGGTACAGGGCGCTCTCCTGGTAGTAGGGCGAGCAGCGACACTCCCATCGCGCTTGGGGCGGCGTCCGTATCTGGCCACTCTACTTCACGGTTGTGTCAATCGCGGTGATAGCGACCCGTCCGCCAGGCTGGTACGCCACGAGTCTTCTCACGTTCAGCACTAATTGGGCGCTGGTCCATCGTATCTACGCTTCGTTTCTCAACATCTTCTGGAGTCTCGCGAACAGTTCTATCTTGCGTGGCCGCTGCTCCTCGCCCTCTTGGGCGGACGCGGGTTGCCTGCGGTAGGCGTATGCTTGATCGGGGTCTCGCTGGTCATGCGGGCGCGCCTCCTCGCATCGCTGGGTTCCGTGACGGCCCTCGGCGTGTGGGTTTATCCTCTCGGTCGGCTTGAGCCCTTGGCCTTGGGCATCCTGCTCGCTTGGGGCTGGTCTCGATGGCGGTCCTCATGGCCAGCCTGGCATACCTGGACGGGGATCTTGGCGGCGGCCCTAGGCTCGGCCGCCGTGACCGGGCTCATTCGCCTTGGCACCGAGGCCGGCATCGAGATCGCCTGGTTCCGGCTTTGGGGCTATCCGGCGGTGGACCTGATTCTGGCCGGTATGCTCGGCGGGGTGCTGATGGCCGGCGGGGGGCCCTTCGCCCAGCCGGCGCTCGTCTATCTCGGGCGTATCTCGTATGGCCTCTATGTCTTCCACCTCATGGTCATCGCGCTGGTCTTACTCCACTTCAGGCTGTGGCCAGTCCAACTGCCACTGAGCTTCGGGCTGACCCTTGGCCTCGCGGCACTGTCCTATGGCGCTGCTGGAGCGGCCTTTCCTTCGGCTCAAGGCGCGGTTCACATATATCCGGTCGGCGCCCGTCTAGCAGTCATTCCGCGAACGCATCGGGAGCATGCTTAGTCTGCAGCCCGTAGCCAATGTGGCGGTTATCAACGTGGTCGCCATGTCGCTGCGCCTGCTCCAATGTCATGCGGCTTGGATTCTACGGAAAGGGGTGGACTGCTAGTGCAGGACAAGCTTCCTGCTTCATTCCTCGCCAGCAGTAAGATGTATATCGCTGCCCCCCTCCAGAGACCGGAGCAGGATTCGCGCGATTCGCATCCCTGCTCGACCATCACCGAACATGCGCGACGATCGTGTCATCTGCGCATACAACAGATCGTCGCGCACCAGGCGGATCGTCTGACGGACCAACGCCTCGGGATCCGTTCCAACTAATCGCGCACTGCCCCCCTCGATCGCCTCAGGTCGCTCTGTGACTTTCCGCGTAACTAACGTGGGTTTCCCCAGTACGGCGCATTCCTCCTGAATCCCACCGGAATCTGTGATCACGACCCTTGCTTGCCCCAAAAGCCACACGAACGGCAAGTACGGCAGCGGCGCCACGCAGGCTACGTTTCCAAGTCCTTCGAGGCACTCCCGGACGGGCGCTTGAACGTTCGGGTTAGGATGAACCGGAAACACGATTAACGTCTCGGGCAACCGGAAGGCAATTTGCCGTAGTGCCTGAAGCATGTTCCGAAGGGGTGCCCCGAAGCTCTCACGCCGATGCAATGTGACCACGACAAGCTTGCGCTTCAAATTCCCGCTGAGCTGCCGGAGAAGATCGCGGTTCTGTGGAGCGATCTCCTTACGGAGGCTTCTCAGTGCCGACGGGCTCATGGAAGCGATGCGACGTCGCGCGGAATGCAAGGCATCGACGATCGTATTTCCAGTGACATACACGCGCGCGGGAGAGACACCCTCTCTGAGGAGATTCCTCATCGCCCGCTTCGTCGGAGCAAAATTCCATCGCGCAAACGTGGCAATCACTTTTCTGTTGAGCTCCTCTGGATATGGCGCTTCCAAATCTCCGGTCCGAAGTCCAGCCTCCACATGCCCTACAGGGATCCGGTTGTAAAAGGCAGTCAACCCAGCGACCATAGCCGACGTTGTGTCTCCTTGAACCAACACTGCCGACGGAGAGCGAACCCGCCACTCACGCCCGAGACCCTGGAGGATTCCAGCTGCCACCTCGACCGGGGACTGACCTGTCCTCATGAGTTCTAGATCTCGGTCAATTGGCACTCGAAGCACCTTCAACGCTTGCTCTGCCAGTTCTCGATGTTGTCCCGTCAGAATTACAGATACCGAGACCCTGGGAACTTTCTGTAAGGCAGTGATCACCGGTGCCAGTTTGATAATCTCTGGCCGTGTTCCCATGACGCAGGAGATTCGCAATGTCTTCAAGGAACTGAAACCTCTGTAGTGGCGGATACGGGAAAAGCGGACCTCTGCCTTTCCAGGATCAGGAAACTGGCCCAGACATCCGGCAGGCCAAGCGATTGCTTCAGTACCTGAGCAAGCGGCCACGTGTTCCTGCCAAGGCAGTGCATGTGGTTCCTTTTCTGTATGGTGCGGAGTGAATCTGGTGTGCTGTTGAGGTAGATCAAGGCATTGCTGCGTCGGCCACCGCGCTGCGATGCCGCCGGGGCCGGCGCCGGCGGAGCGCCAATCCCTGCTCGGTGTACAGCCGACCCGCTTGTGGTTCACGCGCCACGCCTCCCGGCCGAGCAGCACATGCAATTGCTGGTAGCCAGCCCGCAGCCGCAGGCTGGCGGCTCCCGCAGGCGCGGGCGTTGCTCCGAGGGCGGGCGGCTCCGGTAGCGGACCATGATCGCTCGCCCTCCACAGCGGGCCCGGCGCTCGGACACCTGGTATGCTGCCAGCGCCAAGTGCACGAGCGGGCGGCGGGCTTTACCTTCTTTTCTGAGGCCTCGTGCAGGATCGTCTTGGCTAAGGTCGGGTCCGCGACCAGCCCCTTCGACTTGCGATTCTCGTCCCGCAGCTGGTGCAGCTCCCGGAGCAGCGGTAGAAGGGTTGCTCGCTGACCGCCAACTTGCGGCAGATCTCCTCGACCGCGGTACCGGCCTCGGCCTGGCGCAGCGCCATCGCGATCTGCTCGTCGGTGAACTTGCTCGTTTTCAGCCGCCGGTGCCCCCTCCTTCGCAGGGGTGGTGGGACCGCAGCCTAGCTCTCACCCCCAGGGCCTGCCCCTTCCAACAACGGGGTGCCGGTGGACGCAACTGCCCCGGCCCTTCCGGCAGAGCAGAACAGATCAGGGGCCGCATCGGGATTCTACTCTGGTGGCCCCGCGTGTTCCAAGGTCTGTCCCCCTGGGCGATCCGCCTGGGCCAGCGTCGCCGGATGCCGCGGGAGTCGCTCGATACGCCCGAGCTTACGTCAGCGTGCGAAAGCGCCCAGTGGGGCCACCTGTCCATCTACACTCGATCTATATTTATAAACGCGCGGAATCTGCCTACGAATGACGCTGATCATCGACCAAACGAACGGAGAACCTGGCCGACGTGCCCTGCTCGGCGTGGTGCAGAGCCACATCCTTCAGCTCGGTGAACCTCGACTTCTTCATCGGCGCTCCTCCCCGTCGTCAAGATGAACCCAGGTGGATGCGTTAGTCACATCATACGATCTCCCAATAGGGGTTATCAATTCGGGGTTTCGTCCAAAGTGTCACTGCCTCAAGTATCGGCAACCGTGCCGAGTCAGCTACCAGGTCGGCGTCTGGCTGCCCCGGCATCCCGATGGAGCTCGGGCGCTAGGCGCGTCAGCTCGACCGGCTGGAGCAGACCGGCCAGGGCACGTCGAAACCGACGGACCCACCCGCGGCGTAAGAGATACGACAAACGGCGCTCGCACAGATCTTACCGACAGCCTCGCCGAGTGGGTCGAACTCCGGCGGCGGCGAGGGCCGCGCTAGCCGGAGGTCTCAGGCCCCGAGATCTGGGAGCCCCCGGCACGGGCGGCGTCCGTCAGACTGACGTGTTCGCGGAGCAGATAGACGAGACCGGCCGCGGTGACCGGTATGAACTGGGAGGCGTGGAAGAGCAGGGAAAAGGACAAAGCATCCATGCGCGGCACCGAGAAGAGGGCCAGCGCCAGCACCGTCGCCGCCTGAACGACGCCCACGAAGCCGGGACTCGACGGCAGGCTCACCCCGAGA
>Ga0210384_10007282_pt1 | contig 11683 bp, 11 predicted proteins | sample IncBWH2MmetaG_FD_160574 | JGI IMG/M metagenome (GOLD analysis project Ga0210384, IMG submission 160574) | Forest soil microbial communities from Barre Woods Harvard Forest LTER site, Petersham, Massachusetts, United States - Inc-BW-H-2-M | ecosystem: Environmental > Terrestrial > Soil >...
CACCGCAAATCACGAGCCGCCGCCGACCATCTACCCCACCGTCATCGCCATAGTCCCAGCCCGCAACGAAGCCGCCCACATCCATCAAGCAGTATCCAGCCTCCTCCATCAAAATTATCCCGGCCAATTCTCCATAATCGTAGTCGACGACCACAGCGAAGACGCCACCGCTCAGCAAGCCCGGCAAGCCGCGATTGACCTAAGCGGAGAATCGCGAATCGAAATCCGTCAAGCACCGCCATTGCCCGAAGGTTGGACCGGCAAGGTCTGGGCCCTAAACTGTGGGACAGCCATTTCTGGCTGTCCTCCAACGATCTCAACCTCATTGGGAGCAACCAACATCAGCCGCATGCCAGCAGGCAATGACAGCACCGCTATCCCTCCCACCTATTACTGGTTCACTGACGCCGACATCCTCCACGCCCCGGACACTCTCCAACGCCTGGTAGCCCGCGCCGAAAGCAACCATCTAGACCTGACCTCCCTGATGGTCCTCCTCCAAGCCAAAACTCTCCCCGAGCGAGCCCTGATCCCAGCCTTCCTCTTCTTCTTCCTAAAGCTCTATCCGCCCCGCTGGACAGCAAATCCAAAAGCAAAAACCGCCGGAGCCGCCGGCGGCTGCATTCTCCTCCGCAGCAAAGCATTGCAAAGAATCGGCGGCCTGGCCGCGATCCGCAGTGAAGTAATCGACGACTGCGCCCTGGCCCAAGCCGTAAAAGTGGCACAGCCACTCATGGCTGTGCTCCGACGACCTCCATCCCGCAACACGCAACCGTCATTGTCGGACCAACCAGTGCTGCGTCATTCCGAGGCTCAGCGCCGTTCCATCAATGAAAAGGACTTCAGTGCATTGCTCTCGCAATCTCACGAAGTCGAGACGCCTTCCACAGGCCGCATCTGGATGGGCCTCACCCGCCGCAGCGTAAGCCTCCGCGCCTACAACTCCTTCGCCGAAATCCGCGACATGATCGCCCGCACCGCCTTCACCCAACTCCGCTATTCCCCAGCGCTACTCCTCGGCGCCATCGCAGGCATGCTCCTGACCTACATCGCGCCCGTCGCACTCCTCTTCGCCCACAATATAAGGACGCAAATTCTAGCCGCCTGCGCGTGGACGTTGATGTCCCTGCTATATCTTCCGACTCTGCGTTTTTATTCACTATCGCCACTCTGGGCGCCCCTACTCCCCGCGGTAGCCGCCTTCTACTCCTACGCAACACTCCTCTCCGCCACCCGCTATTACCTCGGCCGCGGCGCCCAATGGAAAGGCCGCTCCCAGGCCGCACCTCAAATTTAGAACGCTAATGTTGTTTGTCTTTCTTTTTAGCTTGGAGCTTCAGATATTTCCGCTCGATCCAAACCCAATTGTTTCGATCTGGGTGAAGTTCCACATGCCCATACTTGTCGAATCCGCGAACCGTATAGATCCTGCCTGTCATGTAATCAAACAGTTTTTCCGTGCCCAACTCGTCTTTCATGCCGGGAGGGTAAGTTACTTGCGCCTTCCCGATGACTTTGACTTTGTCGCCAATTGAAAATCTTCGCCGAGCGGCTCTCGATGCCGTTCCAGCGCTTGCGCTTTTGGCTTTGCTGAATTTTATTGACACGATACTTACCGTTATAGTAGACTTCTCCCGTAGGATACTACGCCTCGCCCCCGCGAGGTTTTCCCAAAAATCCCAAAACTAAATCTTCCTTCTGGAGACATCCATGTCCACTCGCTCCAAAGACCGTGCGTCTTTGTGTTCGTTCACCTTTGCCGATGGCCGCCATTGCCGCACGCCGCGCCGCAACGACCATCCGCACCTCTGCGCCTTCCACGCCCGCAAAGAAGCGCAAGCCCTCGCGGGCGATCAAGCCGGCCGGGATATCGCCTATCATCTGTCCGGCAGTTACGTCTCAGCCTGCGATCTCAGCGCCGCCCTCGGCCGCCTCTTCTCCGCCGTAGCCCAAGGTCAAATCAAACCTAAAACCGCGTCCACCCTCGCCTATCTCGGTCAGACCCTGGTACAAAACCTGCACCTCGCCGAACATGAATACATCAACGCCTTCGGCACAAACTCTTGGCGCGATACCATCCGCACCGCGCATGAACAGACCGCCGAGTACTTTTCGCCAGCGCCCCAATCGCCGGACGATACCGCTCCGGCACCTGACCCAGCCTCGACCTCATCTACTGCCCACCCGCGCGAAGAAGACGGTTCCCCTAACTAGCTTTAGAATGAACACTTGCAAAAGTGTATGAAAACAAGCCACTTTAAGTCCGTTTAGAATGAACACTTACGCAAAACCCCCGGGGGGGTGGGGCTCCCCATTTAGCGCGGGACGGAGCCTGCGCAGTCAGGTCCGCGCAGCCCCGCGGCTTTTCCCCGACAAGCTTGAGACCGACTCCCCCCGAAACTTTGCTACCCCAAATCAATTTTTGCTATTCTTAACCCGCAAGGTACAGGGCTGTATCCCAATCCAGGGAACGGTACCGGAGGCCACATGAGCGTCGTTCCGAACGCGGGCAACGGCAAGATCACCGTACCCGAACTTCTGCAACGAAAAAGTTCCCCCGAAAATTCCAAAAAAATCGTCTGCCTCACCGCATACGACTACCCAACCGCGCGCCTCCTCGATGAAGCCGGTGTCGACGTAATCCTGGTCGGCGACTCGCTCGCGATGGTTGTGCTGGGTCACGACAGCACGCTCCCCGTCACGATCGACGAAATGCTCCATCACACCCGCGCAGTCCGTCGCGGCACCAAGCATGCCCTCGTAGTAGCCGACATGCCCTTCGGCAGCTATCACAGCGACAACGCGGAATCTCTGCGCAACGCCGTCCGCTTCGTAAAAGAAGCCGGCGCCGAAGCCGTAAAGGTAGAAGGCGGAGAGCGCCGCCTCGAACTAATCGCGCGCCTAACCGAAGCCGAAATTCCCGTGATGGGCCACATCGGCCTCACGCCGCAATCCGTAAACGCCCTGGGCGGCTACCGCGTGCAAGGCAAGACCGTCGATTCCGCCGAGCAATTGCTGCGAGACGCGCGAGCGGTCGAAGCCGCCGGTGCCTTCGCTGTAGTCCTCGAAGCGGTCCCGCGCGAGCTCGCCACGCAAATCACTCGCGAGTTGCGCATCCCAACTATCGGCATCGGAGCCGGCCCCGACTGCGACGGACAAATCCTGGTAGTCCACGATCTGCTCGGCCTAACCTTCGACCAAACGCCGAAATTCGCACGCAAGTACGCCAATGTCGGTGAAATCATCTCCAACGCCGTGCGCGAGTACAGCGCCGATGTCCGCAGCGGCAATTTTCCATCTGACAACGAGTCGTATCATTCAGGCGCCGCTGCGAAAAAAGAGAATCTCAAAATTTCGATTTGCTGAATGTAGCTGCCGCGGCGCTTTTCCGTGGGCGCGTTTTGCCGCGACACCGAAATCTGATTCGTGAGGAACTCTGATGTCTCCTGAAGAAATGCGCGTGCTATACGACTTCAACGCCTGGGCCAATCGTCGCTCCCTCTCCGCTGCCTCGGCGCTAACACCAGAGCAATTCACCAAGCCGATGAGCTCCAGCTTCACCTCCGTCCGCGACACACTGGCCCACATCTTCGGCGCAGAATGGATCTGGCTCGAGCGCTTTCAAGGCCGCTCCCCAGCTTCACTCCCTGACGCCACGCAATATCCCGACGTCGCCACCCTTGGCGAGCGCTGGGGCGAATTCGAGCCCCGCCTTCTAACTTTCGTTCGCGGTCTGGCGCAATCCGATCTCGACCGTACGCTCGAATACAAAACGCTCAAATTCGGCGTCTACGCCAACCCCCTTTGGCAATCCATGCAACACGTGGTGAATCACGGCACCTACCATCGCGGCCAAGTCACCACCATGCTGCGCCAACTCGGCGCCCAGCCAATCCTGACCGACCTCATGCATTTCTACCGCGAGCGCGCCATGGCCGCGAAAGTTTAATCCTCCCGCAAATCGTGGAAACAATCCGAACCATCGCCTGGATGAAAGAGGCCGCCCGCCAAGCCCGCGCGGAAAGCCGCATCATCGGTTTTGTCCCCACCATGGGCGCTCTGCACGAAGGCCACACCACCCTGGTGCAGCGCGCAAAGCAGCAATGTTCCCCCGTCATCGCCTCCATCTTTGTGAATCCGAAACAGTTCGGCCCCAACGAAGACTTCGCAAAATATCCCCGCAAAATCGAATCCGATTCCGAAAAATTCTCCGCCGCCGGAGTCGACACCTTGTTTCTACCCGACGCCGCCGAAATCTATCCCAGCGGATTTCGCACCTACGTCACCGTCGAAGGCTTAAGCGATCGCCTCGAGGGCCGCTCGCGCCCCGGGCATTTCCGCGGCGTAGCCACCGTAGTCATGAAATTGCTCGAAATCGTCCAGCCCCACTACGCCTACTTCGGCCGCAAAGACGCGCAGCAGGTCCGCATCATTTCGCAAATGGCTCGCGATCTGAATCTCGATACCGAAATTGTCGTTTGTCCAATCGTTCGCGAACCAGATGGCCTCGCGCTCTCGTCGCGCAACGTCTATCTCAGCGCAGACGAGCGCCGCGCCGCTACCGTTTTGCACCGCGCGCTCGAAGCCGCTCGCGCGCAACTCACCGTGGGTGTGCGCGACGCTCTGCAACTGCAAACCACAATGCGCAAGCTAATTGCCGCGGAGCCGCTCGCCGCAGTGGACTACGCGGAAATCGTAGACGCCGACGCTTTCGAGCCCATCATGCGCGTTGCCCAACCCAGTTACGTCCTGCTCGCCGTCTTCCTCGGCAAGACCCGCCTCATAGACAACCTGTACCTTGAGCCAGTTGGCGATTCCGAAGAACTCGCCTACCATCTTTAGCACTGCGACGCTCCGAAAGGACGTCGCGCTCTATCGTGTTCGGCGAAATGCGGCAAACCACCTGGAGGTGACGGAGATGAATTCTCGTACACGCTTTTCTGTGTCTCTACTGGCTTTTTGCCTCGGCATCACGACTTTGGCCCATGCAGCAACCTCGGTCCCCGCGGGCACGCCCATTACCGTGACCATCGACCAGTCCATCAGCTCGAAAAGTGCGAGGGTCGGTGAGGGCGTTGTCGCCACCGTCGCGCATGACGTCACCGAGAACGGCAAGGTTGTTATCCCCAAAGGCGCACACGCCAAGCTCGTAGTCAGCAGCGCGCAAGCCTCAGGTCGCCTCTCCACACCAGCCAAGCTTTGGCTGCGCCTCAAGAGCGTTGAGGTTCATGGCAAGACGTACACGATTGCGACAAGCTCCGCGGGAAAGACCATGGGAGGCAAGGGCAAGCGTGACGCCGGATTCATCGGTGGTGGAGCGGGCGCAGGCGCTCTGATCGGCGGGCTCGCCGGCGGTGGCAAGGGGGCACTAATCGGCGCCGGTGCAGGCGCAGGAGCCGGTACGGCGGGTGCCGCGGCTACGGGAAAGAAAGAAGTCGAGTTCCCAGCCGAGACACGGCTAAGTTTTACGACCCGCGCGGCGCTTACGATCAACTAATTGCGATCAAATGACTGAGAATTGACGACAGCTAGCTGCGTTTAGCGGCGGCTTGCCCGTTGCCGTTTGCCTTGGAGGCCACGGCGAGCACTTCACTGGCGTGGCCTTTCGCTTTCACGTTGTCCCACACGTGCTCGATTTTTCCGTCCGCTCCGATTAAAAACGAGCTGCGCACAATTCCCAGGAACGATTTGCCCAGGAATTTCTTCATCCTTCGCGCCCCGTAAGCCTCGATCATCGTGAAATCGGGATCGCTCAGCAGCGGAAAATTCAATTTGTACTTTTCCTTGAAGCTCGCTTGCGCCTTCACGGGATCTGCGCTGGCCCCCAGGATGGCCACGTTCACCTTTTCAAGTTGCTTCTTTGCGTCACGAAACTCGGACGCTTCGACCGTTCAACCCGATGTGTTTGCCTTCGGAAAGAAAAACAGAATGACGCGCTTCCCACGAAAATCGGAGAGCGCAACCTCTGTGCCGTCATCGGCCTTCAGCCGAAAGTCGGGAGCTTTATCGCCAGCCTTGAGCATCAATCACCTCAGGTTTCTTTGGACTGCAGCAGTTTTGCCGCCGCTTTATGGCCCGGGCATCACTACGCTATCTCTTACGAAAGCAACCCACGCAAAATATCATTCACCGCCTGCGGATTAGCCTGCCCCCGCGTAGCCTTCATCACCTGGCCCACAAAAAACTTGAATACCCCTTCGTTGCCGCTCTTGAATTTCGCCACGTTCTCCGGATTTTTCGCAATCACGTCGCGCGCGGCCTGCTCGATCGCGGAAGTGTCACTGATTTGCGTCAGCCCTTCCGCCGCAACAATCTCCGCCGCCCCGCGTCCACTCTCAAACATTGTCGCAAATACCTTCTTGCCCACCGCCCCCGTGATTTTCCCCGCTTCCACCAATTTCAGCAGCTCCGCGAGCGCGCTAGGCGAAACAGGCGACGCATCAATTTCCTTGCCGGAATCATTCAGTCGCCGCAAAAGTTCCGTCTGTATCCAGTTTGCAGCGCTCTTCGCCGAGCCGCCGCTATTCGCCACAGCCTCAAAATAATCCGCCAGCGCCTGCGTGCCGGTCAGCACTTCCGCATCGTACTCGGTAATTCCGTACTCGCGAACAAATCGTTGCCGCTTCGCCTCCGGCAGCTCCGGCAACGCGCCGCGGATTTTCTCTCGCCAGGCCACACTCACATGCACGGGCAACAAATCCGGTTCGGGAAAATACCGGTAGTCGTGCGCCTTTTCTTTCGAGCGCATGGAATCGGTGCGATTCGCGGACTGATTCCAAAGACGCGTCTCCTGCGAAATGCGCCCGCCGCTTTCGAGCACGCCGATGTGGCGCTCAATTTCGTATTCCAGAGCTTTTTGCAGAAACCGGAACGAGTTGAGATTTTTTACTTCGACTTTGGTGCCGAATTCGAGCGAGCCACGCAGCCGCACGCTCACATTGGCATCGCATCGCAGCGAGCCTTCTTCCATGTTGCAGTCGCTAACGCCGGTATACAGCAGAATTTGCCGCAGCGTGGTCAAATACGCGTAAGCCTCACCCGGCGCGCGCATGTCCGGCTCGGATACAATCTCGCACAGCGGCGTGCCGCAGCGGTTGTAATCGATATACGCTTTCGTAGACGATTCGGAAAAGCCTTCGTGCAAATTCTTCGCCGCATCTTCTTCCAGGTGCAGGCGCGTGATGCCAATGCGCTTTTTGGCGCCGTCGTGTTCCACTTCAATCCAGCCGCCGGTGGCCAGCGGCAACTCGTACTGCGAGATCTGATATCCCTTCGGCAGGTCCGGGTAGAAATAATTCTTCCGCGCAAACCGCGAATGCTCGTGCACCGTACAGTTCAATGCTAAGGACGCGCGCGTGGCCATCTCCACCACGCGCTTATTGAGCGCGGGCAGCGTACCCGGAAGCCCAAGGCACACGGGGCACGTGTTGCTGTTCGGCGCATCGCCGAACAGCGTCGAGCAACCGCAGAAAATCTTGGAATCGGTCAGAAGCTGGACGTGTACTTCCAGCCCGATCACCGGTTCGTATTTGGCGAGCACGTCGGGAGAAACAGAAACGGTTTCTGGAGCGGATTTCACCATCTACCAGAAAATTATAGCAGCATCCGCCGCGGGGACCGACTAAAGCGTGGGTGGGACAAGCCTCAGGGGCAAAAAGCGCCCCTGAGCTACAGGGTGGCCTTAGTTGACGTCGATGAGTGTTTCTACTGGGAGAGGATTTTCTCGAAGAAGGCGAGGGCTCGCGGGTCGTGCGATTGGCCTAGCCAGAACATGGCTTGCTTGCGGACTTCGCGATTGCGATTGGTTTGCGCCACTTCGATCAGCTTGGGCACGCCTTCGTCTTTGGGAAGTTGGCTTAATGCGAAGACTGCTTTTTTCTTTACGTCCGTGTCAGGATCGTTTTCGATCGCTCCGGTGATAGCGCCGACAGCTTTCTGTCCGGCTTTTTGCGCCAGCCAAAATAATGCTTGCCCGCGCACGTGCGAGCTCTGGTCATCGTGCGCCATGCGAATCATTTCTTCCACCGCGCCTTGCTCGTGGCTCACGGAAAGAGCGAATGTCACTTGCGCCCGCACTTCCGAACTTGGATCACTCTTGGCCATTTTTTCGAGCACCACTAGCCCAGTCTTTTCTCGCGCGGCGCCGAGCCAGAATGCGGTTTGCTTTCGCAGGGATTCGGGCTGGTCGGTGCGTGTGAAGGATTCGAGGGCGCGGTCGGCTGCAGGGTCGGCGTGCAGCGCAATTGCTGTCAGCGCGCCGTGCGAAACGTGTTCATCATCGCGGGCATCGAAATCGGAACCTTGCACAAAGGTTTCCAGCAACGAAACGCTTTCCGCCGGAATTACGCCGCTGAGCCAAACAAATGGCAATCCTCCCGCGTCGAGTGAGCACTCCGTCGACACGAAGCGAATTTTCGTTATGTGCTTACTGTCGGCCCGGAACAGCACGGCAATAGAGCGCGTCGCCTCCAGCTTGGTGGCGCCCGCTTCTTCCTTCGAGGTCATGTTCGTGCCACTGCCGTGGTCTTCGAGCCGGCAATGGCCGCATCCATTGCGCCAGGAGCCCTCATAATCCCCGCAGCACATGGCGCGGTCTCGTCCCATCTGCGGCACCGCGTAGCCGAGCCATTGCGGCTGCTCGGATTTTTCTGCCCAGGCTTTTACTTCCGTCGCGAAGGGACCGGCAAGCACCTTCTTTTCCAGGCGAGCATTTTCCACTTGGGGCGCATCGAGGGATTGCGCCGTGGCCAACGGAATTGCTGTTGCCGCCACGATGATTGCGCCCAGGCTCCGAATGATTGCGCGCACGTTTGCTCCTCCGCTTCGCAGTTTCAATTCTTTTGCAGAATTTCCATCAGGTAGTCGGTGGCTTCCTTGGAATGCATGATCGAAAGCTTGGAAACCGCGGTTTTCTTCAGCTCGGGATCTTTTTCGTTGCGCGCTATGGCCACAATTGCCGCCGCGTTTCCCTGCAGGAAATAGGAGTTCAGCACTTCTTCTTTTACCGCACGGTCGGTTTCCTTCGCGTAAATGGATTGCAGCGCTTTCGCGGAATCGTCGGAATGGATCAGGCCGAGATTGCGAATGGCGGTGCGGCGCAGCTCCGGATCTTTTTCGTTCTGTGCCGCTTCCAAAAGTTTGGGAGCGTCACCCGCGAGAAAAAACGCTTGCAGCAATTCGCGGCGGACAGCCGGGGAGTTATCCGTGCGATAAAGTTGTTGCAATTCGCTTTGCGCGTGGACGAGGCCAAGCTGGCGGATGGCTTCGCGCTTTAGGTCGTCGTTCTTTTCGTTCTTGGCGGCTTCAAACAGCTGCTCGCGATCGCCTCCAATCATGTAACTGCGCAGAATGGCTCGCTTGATCGAGACGTCGGAACTCGACGCGTAGATTTCAGCAAGGATTTTGCGCGAGTCCGCTCCTCCGAACATTGCCAAATACTGAATGGCTTTGCTTTGTAAATCTGGATTGCTCTGGCCACGCGCGATTTTGCCCAGAACCTCACGCGCCTGAGGCGAGCCGCTTTGCGCCAATACGAATAACGCTTGCGAGCGTTCCTTGGGGGAAGCCGAACCATTTTCCAGCACTTTTCCCAACAGCGGAATGGCGCGGTCCGGATCGCTATTCATGATTCCGTGAAGGGCGAGCATCCTGAGGTCGTCGTCCTTTTGCGCTCCAGGTTGAACGGGGTTGCCGGAAGATTGCCGGACCTCGATTTCCAGCGCAGATGCGTCTTTTTGCCAGCGGCTTTGCGGGAAGCGGCGCTTGAGTTCGGCGATGCTGGCCAGTGCGGTATCTCGCTTGCCCAGGCGGTTTTCCGCGTAGGCTTTCCAGTAGAGGGCGGCGTCGGTTTGCGGACCGTTCAACTGGGCGAGCTGATCGAATTTGGCTTCGGCGCGGTCGTAGCGGTCTTCGTCGAGGGCTTCGCGGCCGTTATCGTAGAGCTCGCTGAGGCGGTCGAGGTGTTCTTGTTCGCGATCGCGCTTTTCCTGTTCCCGGTCGTGCTTCTCCTGCTCGCGATCTCGAGCTTCTTGTTCGCGGTCACGCTTTTCCTGTTCCTGGTCCTGGCGATCTTGCTCGACGTCACGAGGCTCTTCGTCGCGGTCCGCTTCGGTGGTTGCCGGACTCTGCGCCGCCGACGCAGATTGCGGCGCTGCGATAAAGACGCTGGACGAAGCTGCGGCTCGCGGTGCGGCGATTGGCATCGCCAACGCGAGCGCCACTACAATCCACATCTTGTGTTGCATCATGGATGAATCTCCCCTGCTCATACCTTGTTCCTTTCGCTTTTCCCGGAACCGCTCGGCTCTGCGGGTGTGTTTCCCGACTCCCCGCGCTGCTGCAGTTCCTTGCCGACCACACGAACTTTGAAAAGAATGCCGCGCGCATCAATGCGCTGACGAATGTTTTCCAGTTGCGCGGGAGTCATTTGCTGCGGGCTGTGCGCCACATCGAGAAGGACGCGCTCGAGCTCGTCGAGCACGCCGGCGAGGGCAGTGTCTCCCTGTTCGAGCGCTGTCTCTCGGTAAAGTCTGTTCTCTTCGAGCAGGTCTTCGGCACGGCGCTGCTCGCTCGAAATATTCACTTCTTTCTGCCCGGCATTCAGCGGCCCGCTATTGGCCAATTCCATGAGGACCATTTCCGAGCGGCCAAGATGTTCGCCAACAGCCATGAGCAGGATCCGCTCGCGAACTTTAGCCGCGTCGGTTGCTACCGGCGGCGTCACATCTCTCGGTCCAGTAAAGCGCCCCGCGATAAACGCGGCGAGCACTAGAGCGACGATCGCGCCAGCGGCGGCCAATCGGCGCGGGGCGAACCACGGAGCGCTATTGGGTTCGCGGAACAGAAAATCACACCAGTGAGCGCGGCGCTGCGGCAGGCGCGGTGAGATTTGTTGCCAGACGCGCTGACCGTAGTCGTCGCCGGGCTCGGGGACCGGGATGGTGTGCAGCGCTGCCAGCAAGGCATCGATGCGCGCCAGTTCCGCCTCGCACTCGGGGCAATCCGCTAGATGTGTCGCGATTTCATTGCGGCCAGCGGTTTCGCCATCGTGATACGCAATCAATTCTTCCTCTTTTGGATGTTTCATAGTTGTTCGGTTCCCATTGCCCTTGCTCGCCCGCGTTGCTCGACAAACGGTTCCAATGCTTTGCGAAGTTTTTGCACCGAGCGAAACACGGTATTCTTTGCGGCACTCGCGCTGGAATCCAACGCGGAGGCGATTTCGTCGATTCCAGAGCCGCCCCAGTGGCGCATCACGAACGCAGTGCGCTCGGCGGGCGTAAGGCCGCGCAGGGCTCGGCGCATTTGCGCGGCGAGCTGCCCGCTTTGCGCGAGGCGCTCCGGCGAAGGCGCGGCGTCGGGCACTGTGCTCATCAGGTCCGTTTCGGCGCCGTCCTCAGTTTCTCTGGCCGGTAATGCGCGACGTGAATCTTCGCTCTTGCGTTGACGCATGCGGTCAATCGCGTAGTTCGCGGCGATGCGGTAGACCCAGGTGCCAAAGTTGGCGCGCGCGGCGAACTGGCTGAGTTTTTGGTAAGCGCGCAAAAAAGCCTCCTGAACGACTTCCTCTGCGTCGTGCTGATTGCCGGTCATGCGATAGGCCAGGCGGTAGACATTGCGGCTGTGGCGCTCCACCAGAACGCGATACGCTTCGCGATCGCCAGTGAGCGTTCGCTCGACGGCG
>Ga0210384_10007285_pt1 | contig 11679 bp, 15 predicted proteins | sample IncBWH2MmetaG_FD_160574 | JGI IMG/M metagenome (GOLD analysis project Ga0210384, IMG submission 160574) | Forest soil microbial communities from Barre Woods Harvard Forest LTER site, Petersham, Massachusetts, United States - Inc-BW-H-2-M | ecosystem: Environmental > Terrestrial > Soil >...
GGTCTACCTGTACCTGGATCGGCTCTCGGTGCGCTGGGCGCGCAAGCACCCGCATCACGAGCTTGGCGAGGCCCAGGGGGCCGCACCGTGAAAATACTGGTGGTCGAGGATAATGCACGCGTGGCACGTTTCGTCTGCCAGGGACTGCGCGAAGCCGGGCACACCGTGGAGCACGCCGACAACGGCCGCGACGGCATGTTCACCGCGGCGAGCGCGCCGTACGACGTCATCGTCATGGACCGCATGCTGCCGGGCAACATCGATGGCCTCGCCATCATTGAAGCGCTGCGCAAGGCGGACAACCGCACACCGATACTGATCCTAAGCGCGCTGGATGCCGTGGATGAGCGTATCCGCGGCCTGCGCGCCGGCGGGGATGACTACCTCACCAAACCCTTCGCGCTCGGGGAGCTGCTGGCGCGCGTCGATGCACTCGGCAGGCGCAGCTCCGGCGGCGATGCCGACCGTACCCTGCAGGTGGGGGACCTGCGTATGGACCTCCTGACGCGCCGCGTCACCCGCGGCAGCCGCGTCATCACCCTGCAGCCACGCGAATTCAAGCTGCTCGAATACCTGATGCGGCACGCCAACCAGGTGGTGACACGCACCATGCTGCTGGAAGGGGTATGGGACTATAACTTTGACCCGCAGACCAATGTCGTGGATGTGCACATCAGCAAGCTGCGCCAGAAACTCGAGCTCGACACCGAGCGGCCGCTGGTACGCACGGTGCGCAACGCCGGCTACATGATGTGCGAGCATGATCGGGCTTAATCGCTCCTCGGCGGTCACCTGGGCAGTCGGCTACGTGCTGCTGGGGCTGGCAGCGCTGGCCGCGTTTGCGGTGCCGCTGTGGTATGCGTGGAGCGTCACCATTTTCGATGGCCGGGCCGCGATCCTCGAGGATGATGCGCAGCGCCTCACCGACGTCTTTCACCACGGCGGCGTCGACGGGCTCACCGCCTACATCAACGCGCGCGTCGGCATGCAGATCCCCGGCGAGCGCACGCTGCTGCTGACCGACGCTGCGTACCGGCCGCTGGCCGGAAACCTTCCCACCTGGCCGCAGGAAATCACCGGCCGGCCCGGCACCCGCGCGGTCATGGTGGATCTTGCCGGCCAGCCGACCCACACCATGCTGGTACAGACTACCCTGCCCGGCGGCTATCACCTGCTGGTGGGCCGCGATCTGTCGCGTTTCCTGCCCCTCGAGCGGCGCTTCAGCTACGGACTCATCACCGCCGTAGGATTTCTGTTTCTGGTGGGCGTGGCGGGCGCGATCCTCATCCGCCGCGAGCTCCTGGCGCGTGTCACGGGCATCCGCCAGACGGTTGCGGCCATCATGCAGGGCGACCTGCGACACCGGCTGCCGATCCGCCGCACCAACGATGAACTCGACACACTCTCGCAAACCATCAACGGCATGCTCGACCACATCGAGCACCTGATCTTCGGGATCAGCAACGTTTCCAACTCCATCGCCCACGATCTGCGCACGCCGCTGGCGGAGCTGCGCTCGCGCCTGGAGGAGCTGACGCTGACGCGGCCGGCGCCCGCCGAGACCTTCGCCGAGGTCGACGCCGCGGTCGCCGACGTGGATCGCGTGATCCGCATTTTCAACGCCCTGCTGCGGCTGGCGGAAATCGATACCGGCGCGCGCCGCTCCGGCTTCGTGCGCGTGGACGCGGCCGCGGTGGCCGCCGAGGTGGTGGAGTTCTACGAGCCCGCGGCGGAAGAGAAAGGTGTGGCGTTCACTTTCGCCAGCGAGGGCGTCGCCGCGGTGGCGGGCGACCCGGTGCTGCTGGCGCAGGCCTTGAGCAACCTGATCGACAACTCTCTCAAGTGCGTCGCCGCCAACGGCGCCATCAGCGTGCGCGTCGCGCGCCGCGCCGACGGGGCGGTGGAAATCGCGGTCACGGACGATGGCCCGGGCATCACCGAAGCTGACAAGCCGCGGGCGACCGAGCGCTTCTTCCGCGGCGACACCAGCCGCGGCACACCCGGGGTGGGACTCGGGCTTGCCATCGTGGACGCGGTCGCGAAGCTGCACGGCGGCGCGCTGCAGCTGCTCGATAACCACCCGGGCCTGCGCGCCCAGATGGTGCTGCCGGTCACGGCCGCACGCTCGGGTCGATAAACGCATCCAGGTCGCGCCTGAGCCTGCGGCAGCGAGCGCGCGCGACGCACCACGGCGCGTAAGATGCCGTATGTCCGCGACTGAACATCCGCGCGCGATCCGCTCGTTCGTGACCCGCAACGGACGCATCACGCCGGCGCAGGAGCGCGCGCTGCAAGCGCTGTGGCCCAGGTACGGGGTGGAGTTCGCGCCTGAGCCGCTCGATGCCCGCGCGCTGTTCGGCCGCGAAGCGCCGCGCACCGTTGAGATCGGCTTCGGCAACGGTGACAACCTGCTGGCGCTCGCGCGCGAGCACCCCGAGTGCGACTACCTGGGGGTTGAAGTGCACCGCCCGGGCGTGGGGCGCGTCCTGCTCGCGCTCGAAGCGCAGCAGCTGACCAACGTGCGCGTCATCTGCCACGACGCGGTGGAGGTGCTGGCCCGGCAGCTGCCACCACAGGCGGCGCAGGAGATCCTCATACTGTTTCCGGACCCGTGGCCGAAGAAACGCCACCACAAGCGGCGCCTCCTGCAGCGCCCGTTCGTGGAGCTGGCGGTGAGCCGTCTGCGCGCCGGCGGGGTGCTGCGCATCGCGACCGACTGGAAACCGTACGCGCTGGAAATGCTGGCGGTGCTCGACGGCATCCCCGCACTGCAGAATCTCGCCGCCGATGCGAGCTTCGTGCCGCGGCCGCTCGAGCGCGCAGCAACGCGTTTTGAAAAGCGCGGCCTGCGCCTGGGCCACGAGGTCTGGGATCTGGCCTTCCGGCGCACCTGAAGCGCCCGGCGCGCGCCTTCGCGGCGCGCGCACCTCAGCTCACGCCGAACGACTGCCGCAAACCGTCGAGCACGAACTGCACCGCGAGCGCGCCGAGGATCACCCCCAGCAGGCGGCTCGAGACGTTGGCACCCGTGACCCCGAGCACCCCCATCAGCGGATCAGCCAGCAGCAGGCAGATAAGCGCCAGGGCGAGCACGACAGCCACCGCGACCAGCAGGAGCAGGAAAAGCGTCGGGTTCGCGGTGGCATGCAGCGGGCCGAACCACAAGAGGATGGTGGCCAGCGCCCCGGGACCGGCAATGAAGGGGAAGGCCAGCGGAAACACCGAGATGTCCGTGCGCTGGCGGGCCTCGGCGGCCTCGTCGCTGGAGGTACGCGTGCCCGATTGACGCGCGAACACCATCTCCAGCGCCAGCAGAAACAGCAACAAGCCGCCGAAAATGCGAAATGCCTCGAGGCTGATTCCCATCACCGTCAGAAACGCGGCGCCACCCACGGCGAACAGCAGCAGGATCGCGGCCGCGATGCTTACGGCCTTGAACGCCATGCGGCGCTTGAACTGCGCCGCGGCGCCGACGGTAAGGCCGCTGAACAACGGGATGAGCGAGATCGGTTCGACCACCACGAAGAACACGACGAAGAATTTCAGCGGTTGTTCGAGCAGCGGTGACATGAGATTTGTCTTGAAAGCAAGAGAGGTGAGGCGCAACATTAATTGCAGAGTGCGCGCGTGATCTTAAAGCACCTGGGGCAAGGCAGGTGGTGGAGGTTGCGACCATGGTGGGTCCTCAGCCCGGAATCGGAGACTGGTATCGCCTGACCGGTGGCGAGCTGTTCGAGGTTGTCGCCTTCGATGCGGACGACGGCACCATCGAGATCCAGTATTTCGACGGCACCATTGAAGAGATGGACGTGGAGGACTGGGACACTCAATGGGACGAGGGCGCGCTGGAGTCGGCCGAGGCTCCTGAGGACTGGAGCGGCTCGGTGGACGTCGAGGCAACCGCTGAAGAAGGACGCGTCCCGGCGGTCTCCGGCGAGGATCGCGAGCTGCGCGCCAATTCGCTCGAGGGAATCGACCTCTTCGAATAGCTTTGGCTTAAGCCCGCCGCTCATCGAGCGCCGCGATCCTGGCGCGCATCAGCCACACCATCGCAAGTCCCGGCAGCGCGATCACAAAGCTCGTCACGTAGTAGCTGTACCAGCCGCCGTGGTCCGCAATCCACCCGGCCGGGAACCCCAGGCTGTAGCGCGGCAGCAGTGCCAGCGCCGACAGCAGCGCGTATTGAAAGGCGCTGTAGCGCGTGTCACACAGCGCCATGATGAGCGCGGTGAGCGCAATGCTGCCCATCGCGGCCGCCACGTGTTCAATACTCACCGCCGCCGCCATGATCGGCCAGCTCTTGCCCGCGAGCGCCAGCGCGCAATACAGCAGATTGCTCACCGCCTGCAGCACGCCAAAGACCAGCATCGAGCGCAGCAGGCCTAAGCGCACCATCAGCACCCCGCCTAATACCACGCCGACCAGGCTGCTGGCGGTGAAAATCGCCTTCACGACGGTGCCGATCTCGGTCTTGTTGAAACCCATCTCCATCATGAACGGCGTGAACAGCTTGTTGGAGAACGCGTCCCCGACCTTGAACAGCACTACGACGGCGAGCAGCGTGAGCGCGCTTGGCGTGCCGAGCAGCTCCTTGAGCGGTTCAACCACCGACTCGCGCAGGCTTCGCGGCCGATAGGTGTTGTGCGACGACGGGGCGCGCACCGTCGCCACGCAGAACAGCAGCATGCCGCAGGCGAGCAGCAGGAACGCCAGCCGCCAGCCAAAATGATCGGCCACCACCAGCGCCACTGCCAGAGCGATCCAGGACGCCGAGCGATAGCCGAGATTGGTGGCGGCGGCGGCGAGTCCGCGCTCACTGGGCAGCGACACGTCCGCCCGATACGCATCGATGGCGATGTCCTGGGTGGCGGAGAAAAACACGATGGCCAGCGCGCAGGCGGCGATCGGCGCGAGCGACTCGCTCGGGTTCTGCAGCGCGAACAGCGCGATGGCGGCGGCGAGTGCGATCTGCATCGCCAGCATCCAGCCGCGACGGCGGCCGAGGAACGGCATCGGAAACCGATCGACCAGCGGCGCCCACAGGAACTTCAGCAGATACGGCAGCGCCACGTACGACATCAGCCCGATGGTGGTGTTGCTCCTGCCCAGGTCCTTGAGCCAGGCCTGCAGAGCGCTTTCGGTAATCTGGTTCGGGAATCCGGAAGCCGCGCTTAACAGCAGGATCGCGAGCATCTTCGGGCTCGCGAGCACCTCACCCAGCCGCGGCCGCCCGCCGCGCGCCGCGGCGTTCAAAGATCGTAGTCCATGATGAGCGGCGCGTGATCCGAGAAGCGCTTCTCCTTGTATATGGAGGCGCCGCGCGCCTTGCCGGCAAGGGCACGGCTCACCACCTGGTAGTCGATGCGCCAGCCGACGTTGTTGGCCCGCGCCCGCCCGCGGTTCGACCACCAGGTGTACAGGTCCGGCCCCGTACGCACCTCGCGGAAGGCGTCCACGTAGCCGGCCGGCCCGAACAGCTCGTCCATCCAGGCGCGCTCCTCGGGCAGGAAGCCGGAGTTCTTCTGGTTCGAACGCCAGTTCCTGAGGTCGATCGCGCGGTGGGCGATGTTCCAGTCGCCCGCGAGGATGTAATGCCGGCGGCGCCGCGCGAGCCGCGCCAGGTGCGCACCAAAGGCCTCGAGGAAGCGGAATTTCGACGCCTGGCGCTGCGGTCCTGCCGAGCCCGAAGGCAGGTACAGCGACACCACCGCCAGCCCCCCCACCTGCGCCTCCAGATACCGTCCCTCGCCGTCGAACTCCGCTATGCCAAAGCCGCGCACCACCCGGGCGGGTTTCGCGCGCGAATACAACGCGACGCCCGAGTAACCCTTGCGCTCGGCGTCGGAGAAGTAGCTATGGTAGCCGGGGAGCTGTACGTCGTGGCCGTCGAGCTGATCCTCCTGGGCTTTGGTCTCCTGCAGGCAGATGAAATCCGCCCGCTGGCGGCGCAGCCAGCGGAACAGGCCCTTGTGCGCCGCGGAGCGGATGCCGCAGACATTGACGCTGATGACGCGCATCTGCGCATGATATGACATGCGCGAATACCAACTCACGTTCCTTGAGCTGGCACTGCGGCGCGACGCGCTGCGCTTCGGGCGCTTCATGCTCAAGTCCGGCCGCGAAAGCCCGTACTTCTTTAACGCCGGCCTGTTCAGCGACGGCGAGGCGGCGGCGGTGCTCGGGCGCTGCTATGCCGCGGCGATCGTGCACTCCGGGATCGGCTTCGACATGATTTTCGGCCCCGCGTACAAGGGCATTCCGCTCGCCACCGCGACCGCGGTGGCGCTGGCGAGCACGCACGGGCGCAGCGTCCCCTACGCGTTCAACCGCAAGGAGGCCAAGGATCACGGCGAGGGCGGTCGCGTCGTCGGCAGCGCGCTCGCCGGGCGCGTGCTCATCATCGATGATGTGATTACCGCCGGTACCGCGGTGCGCGACTCGCTCGACATCATTCGCGCCGCGGGCGCGACTCCGGTGGGCGTGGCGCTCGCGCTCGACCGCCAGGAACGCGGCCAGGGCTCCCTCACCGCGGTGCAGGAGCTCGAGAAGGACCACGGCCTGAAATGTGTGAGCATCGTCACACTCGCCGACCTCATAGCGGCGCTGGCGCGCCCGCTGGGCGGAAAGCGGCGTATTTCCGACGACCAGCTCACAGCTCTCGCCGCCTACCAGGCGCGTTACGGCGGCTGACACTTGCCAGCCGCGGGCGCGCGGCCGGAATATACGGGAATGCCAAAACGCACCCCGTACCTGCTGTGGATCGTATTGCCGGCGGCGCTGGCGGTGAGCGGCGCCGCGCACGCGGCACCGCCGGACTCACGCCAGGGAGTCGCCTATCGCTGGGTCGATGCACAGGGTGTGGTGCACTACGGCGACCACGTCCCGCCGGAGGACACCAGCAAGGAGCGCGCCGTCCTCAACGGCCGCGGGGTCGAGGTCGGGCATCTGGATGCCCAGAAATCCGCCGAGCAGATTGCCGCTGACCAGCGCGCCCGCGCGGCCGTCATCAGGAAGAAGGAGCACGACAGCTTCCTCATGACCACCTACACCTCGGTCAAGGACATCGAGGGCCTGCGCGACGTACGCCTCGGACAGTTGAAGGCACAACGCGCCGCCGCCGAGCAGTACGTGGAGAGCCTGCGCTCGCGGCTCGAGGCACTGCAGACACGTGCGCTCGTCTACCGGCCCTACAATGCGCGCCTCGATGCGCGCCGCATGCCGGATGACCTGGCGGAAAATCTGGTGCGCACCGTGAACGAACTGCGGGTGCAGAGCAGCGCCTACGCCGCCAAGAGCGCCGAGGAAGCCCAGCTGCGGGCGCAGTTCCAGGCCGACATCGAGCGCTACCGCGAACTGAACGTCGTGCACCCGGACTAGACGTCCCACCGCAGCCGGCCAAAGTCACGCCTTTGGCCGGCGGAAACGAAGCTGATATCCGCGAAAATCGCTTCCTGCGATTTTCGCCAATGAACTAGTGCTGCCCCGAGTGCCCGAAGCCGCCCGCGCCGCGAGCGGAGGCCTCGAAGTCGGTCACGATCTGCAGTTCCACCTGCACCACCGGCACGATTACCAGCTGCGCAATGCGCTCGCCGGGGCGGATGGTGAAGGGCTCCGCGGAGCGGTTCCAGCACGACACCATCAGCTGGCCCTGGTAGTCCGAGTCGATGAGACCGACGAGGTTGCCGAGCACGATGCCGTGCTTATGCCCCAGTCCCGAACGCGGCAGGATCAGCGCGGCCAGCGTCGGATCCGCGACGTGAATGGCGAGCCCGGTGGGAATCAGTTCCGCACGCCCCGGCGGCAGCGTGAGGGGCGCAGGCACGCAGGCGCGCAGGTCCAGGCCCGCCGAGCCCGCGGTGGCGTACGCCGGCAGCGGGAATTCCCCACCGATGCGCGCATCGAGGATGCGCACCTGGAGTGCGCGGCGGGCAGGTGGTGTCAAACCTGCGCCAGCGCGGGTGCGCGCTGACGCGTACCCACACGCGCCGCGAACTCCTCGGCCACGAGCGCCACGAAGCCGCGGGCGAGGGTCGCCTTGTCGGCGCGCGGCAGATGGTGGCGGCCGGTGCGGCTGAGCACGATGAGTTCGTTCTCATCGCAGTCGAACGCCTTATCCTGACCGACCTCGTTGGCGGCGATCATGTCGAGATTCTTCTTCATGAGTTTCGCGAGCGCGTTCTGCTCGACCGCCTGGGTCTCGGCGGCGAACCCGACAACGAAGGGACGCTCGGCGCGTGCCGCCACGGTGGCCAGCACGTCCGCGGTGCGTTCCATGGATAGCTCCATGGTGGGCGCGGATTTCTTGATCTTGTGCGGCGCCGCCTGCGCCGGGCGGTAGTCGGCGACCGCGGCGGTGGAAATGAATATGTCGGTGCCCGCCAGCTCCCGCAGCACCGCCTCCAGCATTTCCGCGGCGCTTTCGACGTTCACGCGCACCACGCCGGCCGGTGTCGGCAGTCCCACCGGACCGCTCACCAGCACCACCGTGGCGCCCGCCTCGCGCGCCGCCTGCGCCACGGCGAAACCCATGCGTCCGGAGCTGCGGTTGCTGACGAAGCGCACCGGATCAATGCGCTCGCGCGTCGGACCCGCGGTAACCATGACGCGTCGTCCCTGCAGGGCGCCGCTCCCGGGGAGCAGCGCCGCCACGCGCTCCGCAAGATCGGTGGGCTCGAGCATGCGTCCTGGACCGGTCTCGCCGCAGGCCTGATCACCCGCGCCAGGTCCGAAGACCTGCACGCCGCGCTGCGCGAGGGTGGCGATGTTGGCACGCGTGGCGGGGTGCGCCCACATGACATGGTTCATGGCCGGCGCCACGGCCAGCGGTGCCTCGGTGGCGAGGCACAGAGTCGCCAGCAGATCATCGGCCTGACCGCTGGCGAGCCGGGCGAGAAAATCCGCGCTCGCGGGCGCGATGAGCACCGCATCCGCCCAACGCGCGAGCTCGATGTGCCCCATGGCCGCTTCGGCCGCCGCATCCCACAGGTCATGGCGGACGGTGCGGCCGGAGACGGCCTGGAAAGTGGTCGCGGTGACGAACTCGCGCGCGCCGGCGGTCATCACCACCTGCACCTCCGCCCCGCGCTCGCGCAGGCGCCGCACCAGGTCCGGGCTCTTGTACGCGGCGATGCCACCGGTGACGCCAAGCAGAATGTGCTTGCCTTGCATGTATCAATTATCGCACCAGGGAACGCGCGCGTGCAGCGACGTGTCATTAACGCCAAATCACCCCATTCGCGGCGTTTTGTCCCCCTCCCCGAGGGGTCCCGGCGGTTCTTAGACTCCGATAGCACGGACCTTAGAACGGAAAGCAATGACCACCCGCGGCCTGATATCTCTCGCTGATCGACAACGCCAGCGTTCAAGGTCGCAGATTGCGACCTTGAACGTTGAGTTCGCGGCCGGTTCCTCGACACGCAAATACCGCGGCAAGCGATGGCCACCCGTACCGACTTGGTAGCCCTTGAGCGGATCAGCCGCTCGATCCTCGTCGTGCGGGGACAGCGCGTGATGCTGGATCGCGAGCTGGCCGCAATCTACGGCGTGACGATCAAGCGCCTGAACGAGCAGGTCAAGCGTAATGCACCGCGATTTCCAGAGGATTTTGTCTTCCGGCTCAACGCCTACGAGTGCGAGCGACTAAGGTCGCAATTTGCGACCTCAAAGGCCGGCCGCGGCCGGAACATCAAATACCTCCCAGAACATGGTGCCATCCAGGCCGCTAACGTCCTGAACTCGCCGCGCGCTGTGGCTATGGGGGTCTACGTTGTGCGCGCGTTCGTGCAACTGCGCGAGATTCTCGCTTCGAACAAGGACCTGGCGCACAAGCTGACGGCGCTTGAGCGTTCGCTGGCAGCGCTGGATGCCCAGACACGGCGGCAGTTCAATGATGTCTATGAAGCTATCCGAGCCCTGATGATTCCCCCGGCTTCAGGACGCCGCGGGATCGGATTCACCGCCGATCTCGGGGAACCCGGCAAGTAATGAGCATCCGCCAGTGGCCGCTGTGCGAACGTCCGCGCGAAAAACTGCTCGAGCGCGGCGCACCTGCGCTGTCTGACGCGGAGCTGCTCGCGGTGCTCCTGGGCTCGGGCACACGGGGAGGATCGGCGGTGGAACTCGCGCGCTCACTCATCACCCATTTCGGGTCGCTGCGCGAACTGCTCAGCGCCGAGCGCGCACGCTCCTGCGCACTCGCCGGCATCGGTCCGGCGCGCTACGCGATCCTCAAGGCAGCCGTGGAACTGGCGCGGCGGCATTTCCGCGAAGCGCTGCGCTCAGGTCCGGCACTCGCGGCTCCCGAGGCGACGCGCACCTTCCTGCTCGCGCAGCTGCGCGACCGGCCATACGAGGTGTTCTGCTGCCTGTACCTCGACAACCGCCACCGGCTGATCGCTTTCGAGGAGCTGTTTCGCGGCACCATTGATCGCGCCGGCGTACATCCGCGTGAAGTGCTGCGACAGACGCTGCTGCACAACGCGGCGGCGGTGATTTTCGCGCACAACCACCCTTCCGGGGTGCTGGAACCCAGCCAGGCGGATGAGCTCATCACCCGGCGCCTGAAGGAGGCGCTCGGGTTGCTGGACGTACGGGTACTCGATCACTTCATCATTGGCGACGGCGGCTGCTTCTCGTTCTCGGAGCACGGCCTGCTGTGAGGCGCACGCAGGCGCCCACGTTCTTGTGATCCTTCGGCCGGGCTGGTATAAAGCCCGGCCCGGGAGCCCTCTGCCGACGGGTAGCAGGTTCCCAAGTCACTGAACTCTTTGAAGGTTTTCGTATGTCCCGCGTATGCGAAGTCACCGGCAAGAAGCCGGCCGTCGGTAATACCGTCTCTCACGCCAACAACAGGAAGCGCCGCCGTTTCCTGCCGAACCTGCACACGCAGCGGTTCTGGGTCGAGACCGAGAAGCGCTGGGTCACGCTGCGCCTGAGCACCAACGGCATGCGCACGATCGAAAAGCGGGGCATCGACAAGGTGCTCGCGGAACTTCGCGCCGCGGGCCGCAAGGTCTGAAGGCCGTTCGGGTACGGAGAGCATCATGCGCGACAAGATCAAGCTTTTGTCCACGGCCGGCACCGGCCACTTCTACGTGACCACCAAGAACAAGCGCCTGCACCCGGACAAGCTGGAAGTGCGCAAGTACGACCCGATGGCACGTAAGCACGTCGCCTACAAAGAGTCGAAGATCAAGTAGTACGGCGCGGGAGCCCCGCGCTTGCCCGAACTCCCGGAAGTTGAAACGACGCGTCGCGGCCTTGCGCCTCACGTGCGGCGTCGGCGTATTGTCGCGCTCGAGGTCTACGAGCGACGGCTGCGCTGGCCGGTGGCGGCGCGCCTGCCCGCCGCGGTGGCCGGTAAACGGATCACCCGCCTGGGCCGGCGCGCGAAGTATCTGCTGCTCGGGCTTGAGTCCGGGACCCTGCTCCTGCACCTCGGGATGTCGGGGAATCTGCGGGTGGTGAACGCGGCGGAGCCGCGACGCAGGCACGACCATTTCGACCTCGTGCTCGACTCAGGCAAGGCGCTGCGCTTCAACGATCCGCGGCGTTTCGGCAGTCTCATCTTCACGCGCGCGGATCCGCAGCGGCACCCTTTGCTTGCGAGCCTCGCGCCCGAGCCCTTCGCCGCGGCCTTTGACGCGCAATACCTGTGGCGCGTGACGCGCAAGCGGCGCG
>Ga0210384_10007286_pt1 | contig 11676 bp, 9 predicted proteins | sample IncBWH2MmetaG_FD_160574 | JGI IMG/M metagenome (GOLD analysis project Ga0210384, IMG submission 160574) | Forest soil microbial communities from Barre Woods Harvard Forest LTER site, Petersham, Massachusetts, United States - Inc-BW-H-2-M | ecosystem: Environmental > Terrestrial > Soil >...
ACCCACAGCTTGAGGCGACGGCAGCGGGCGCCGTACGGCTGCTTACCGAGCCAGGTCGCGAACCAGTGAACCGGATCGTTCTCGTCGACGGCGATGGAGATGGAGAAGAGATCGGCAAACAAGGTGCTGGCGCGCCTCGGGACCTCGCGAAGCACCGACATCCCCGCGCCGGCGGCCATGAAGACCAGAGCAGTGAGCGTTCCGTCCATGGCCTATCTCTCGGACTTGCCGCGGCTTTCCTTCCGCTTTTCATACCGCGTCTGACCAACGCGCCGCTGTTCGCGTGGGATTCGATCGATGATCGCGTCACTCGTCGCCGAGGGGACGCAATAATAACAAGTCGCTTCACACTGTCAAGAGCCCACGGCGCGATTCATTCGCGGCGAACAAGGACGACAGTCACACCAAGGTACCAACCGACAAACGCAGGTCTGGCGCCGCTGAATAATGGTACGAACAATTCGAGAAGACCCTCTCGTTAGGGAAGCCGTCTCGTAGGTCCTCACGCCGCTCGCAGGAAACGAGCACCTGGCGGGGCCGTGCCAGAGCTGCCTGGCTTGACCGCGCTGCCTGGCCGGGTGCATGCTCATGCAGTGACGACCGAGACGAAGCGGCGCACGATGTGCAGCATGCGTTGGAGAAGTTGACGTGCTCGAGCTGGTGCGCATCCTCGGACTCTCGGCCGACTTCGCCGACGAGCTTGCCCCCTTCGTGCGCGCCAAGTGTCAGGAGATCTGGCAGGCGGCTCAGGTGGCCGACCCGAGCTGAGACCTGACTTCCCTGGAGACCAGGGGGAGGCCGCGAATGCTCTTCATGGTCGTCGAGCGTTTCAAGCACCGCGACGCGGGGGCGGTGTACGAGCGCCTGCGGGAGCGCGGCCGGATGATGCCCGAGGGGTTGCGCTACGTCGGCAGCTGGATCGAGGCCAACCTCGACCGCTGCTTCCAGCTGATGGAATGTGACGATCCGCGGCTGTTCCAGGAGTGGATCGTCCATTGGCACGACCTGATGGACTTCGAGATCACTCCCGTCGTGCCGTCGCAGGAGACGGCGGCGGCGATCGCCAGGCAGCTCGCTCCGCCCTGACGCAGCAAGAGCTCATCGATCGACGCGCGCGAGCCCTCGGCCCGCGGAGGGGGCGGCTGGGGCCCGTGCGCCTGCGCGCGCGGCGGGCGGGTGGGGGGGCGGGGTAGAATGAGCCCGCTGTGCCCATTCCCGATCGGCCCAGGCGGTGGCTCGCGGCGTCCGATCTCCTCGTCGCGCTCGGCGTCACCGCGCTCTACCTGCTGGCCGCCAAGCTGGGCCTGCTGTTCTCGGTCCAGGCGCAGCAGGTCAGCGCGATCTGGCCGCCGACCGGTCTCGCCCTGGCCGTGACCGTGAAGCTCGGCCGGCGCGCGCTGCCGGGAGTGTTCCTGGGCGCCTTCCTCGCCAACGTCACCACGGCGGAGCCCGCGGCCGTGGCGGCCGGCATCGCGGTGGGCAACACGCTCGAGGCCGTCGCCGGGGCAAGCTTGCTGCGCTGGGCAGGCTTCGACGGGGCCCTGGCGCGGGTGCGCGACGTGCTGGCGCTGCTCGGCGCCGCGTTGGTGAGCCCGCTGGTCAGCGCCGCGATCGGCACGGCCAGCCTGGGGCTCGGGGGCGTTCAGCCTGGCCGGCTGCTGCCGGACCTCTGGTGGCTCTGGTGGCTTGGCGATGCCCTGGGCGCCCTGGTGATCGCGCCCGTGCTCTTCGCCTGGACGAGCGGCGAAGCGCTGCCGCGGCGGCGTGGCGCGGCGGCGGAAGGCGCCGCCCTGCTCGGCGGCATGCTGGCGGCCAGCGCGCTGTTCTTCGCCGGCCGCGATCCAGCCGCCAGGTTCTCCGAGTATGCCTTCTTCCCGCTGCTCTTCTGGGCCGCCCTGCGCTTCGGACCGACGGCGACCGTGACCGTGACTACCGCCGCCTATGCGGCCGCGAGCCTGGCGACGCACGCCGGGCTTGGTCCGTTCGCCGGCGCCGGCCCGGAGCGCGGCCTGGTGCTGCTGCAGGTGTTCATGGCGGTGAGCGCCGCGACCGGCCTGGTCCTCGGCGCGGTCTCGGCGCAGCGCCGCCACGCCGAGGAGAGCGCCCATCGCCGGGCGGAGCAGCTGGTCCAGAGCGATCGCCGCAAGAACGAGTTCCTCGCCATGCTCGGCCACGAGCTGCGGAACCCGCTGGCGCCGATCCTCCACGCCGTCGACCTGCTCGAGGGCGCCGATTCGGCGATCGAGGGGGAGCGGTGGCGGGAGGTCATCCGGCGCCAGACGCGGCACCTCACCCGCATCGTCGACGACCTGCTCGACATCGCGCGGATCACGCGCGGCACGGTGAAGATCGAGCGCCGGCGGATCGCCCTGGGCGAGGTGGTGGCGGCCAGCCTCGAGAGCTCGCGGCCGCTGGCCGTGGCGCGCCGGCAACACCTGGAGGTGAAGCTGGCGGAGCGACCCTTGTGGGTCGACGCCGATCCGACCCGCCTCGCGCAGGTCGTCTCGAACCTGCTCCACAACGCCGTCAAATTCACTCCCGAAGGCGGCCGGATCGAGCTGGCCGCGAGCGAGGACCGGGGATGGATCGTGGTGCGCGTCCGCGACTCCGGCGCGGGCATGACCCCCGAGGTCCTTGCCAGCGCCTTCGAGCTGTTCGCCCAGGGCGGCGCGGCGCCCGACCGGCCCCAGGGCGGGCTCGGGCTGGGCCTCACCCTGGTGCGCCAGCTGGTCGAGCTCCACGGTGGCACGGTGACGGCGGCGAGCGAGGGCTCGGGCCGGGGCAGCGAGCTGGTGGTGCGCCTGCCCGCCGCTCCGGCCGAAGGCGTCTTCTCTCCGGCGGTCGCGCCGGCGCCGGCGGCGGCGGCGGGATCGCGGCGGGTGTTGGTCGTCGACGACAACGCCGACGCGGCCGCCAGCCTGGCGGAGCTGCTTCGGCTCGACGGTCACGAGGTGCGCGAGGCGACCGACGGCCGCGAGGCCCTGGCACAGGCGGACGAGTTCCGGCCGGAGGTCGTGCTGCTCGATCTCGGACTCCCAGGCCTGGACGGCTGGGAGGTGGCCGCGGCCCTGCGCCGGCGCGCCAGCGGCGGCCGCGCGCTGCTCGTCGCGATCAGCGGCTACGGCCGGTCCGAGGACCGCGCCCGTTCGCTGGCTGCCGGCATCGATCTCCACCTGGTCAAGCCGGTAGAGCCGGGCCGCATCCGCGAGCTGGTCAGGGACGGCGGGAACAGCCGCCGCGGCGTTCAGTCGTCTCCCGGGCCGACCCCCCCGGACCCTGACGACCCGCCGGGACCCACCGCGCAACGTGGTTGATGGCATGAGTGGCACGAGAGCACGAAGGCACGAGCGGCACGAGATGTGCATTTTCGGGAGCCGGAGGGGGTCGAGGGTCGTCATGGTACGCACTGCGCAAGTCCTCCTCCTGCTGGTTCTGGGTCCTGCGAGCGCCGCCGCGACGGGCGGGCCGTTGCTGCGGGTGCCGCAGGACGTTCCCACTCTCGCGCAGGCCCTGCGGCAGGTCGCGAACGGTGGGGTCATCGAGCTCGCGGCGGCCACCTACCCTGCACCGGCGGCCGGCTTCAAGATCTCCAATGCGCGGAAGAGCTTCACCGTTCGCGCCGCCGCGGGCGCCGCGGCCATTCTCGACGGCGGCGGCCAGCATCCGGTGTTCGTGCTGCGCAACTCCGCGCGCTCTCGGGGCGGGTTGATCGTCTTCCAGGGCTTGGTCTTCCGCGACGGTGGCGGCGGGTCGGCGACGACGTCGCCCGGGGTCACCGTCGACCGGGCGGCGGCCCGCTTCGTCCGCTGCCGCTTCGAGAACAATGCCGGGGCCGCGGGCGCCGACGGCGGCGGCGTCAAGGTCCGCAACGGCTCCGATGCCACTTTCATCGGCTGCAGCTTCACCGGCAACAGCTCTCCCATCGCCGGCGGCGCCATGATGATCGGCACGTCCAACGTGCAGGTGATGCGGGGCACCTTCGTTGGCAACCGCGTCAACCCGCCCGATCATGATCCGACGTCCCACGGCGGCGCGATCAGCGTGGTGGACGGGACGCTGCAGGTGTCGGACGCTCTCTTCCAGGGCAACCAGGCCGGCTGGGTGGGCGGCGCGATCTATGCCATCGGCACCACGACCGCGACCCCGGCGACGCCGCACGCCAGCGTCTCGGTCACCCGCTCGACCTTCCAGGCGAACGCCATCGCGCCGCAGCCGTGCTGCCCGCCGCCCGGACCTCCCACCGGCGGCGCGATCCACGTCGAGAATCAGGCGATCCTGAACGTGACCGGCTCGCGCTTCGTCGACAACCAGGCGCAGTTCGGCGGTGCGATCGATGGCCTCGGAGCGGTCGTCGACGTCGCCGGTTCGACGTTCCAGGGCAACGGCAGCGCGGTCGCCGGCAGCTCCGAAGCCGTCGGCGGGGCGATCTGCGCGCTCGCCGGCGGCGCGCCCGCGGGCGGCGGCAGCTCCCCGCCGGCCGGACTGACCGTGTCGGGCTCGCTGCTGCAGGGCAGCCACGCGGGCAGCGGCCCGGTCGGCAACGCCGGCGGCTGCGTCCTGGCCGGCGGCGACCAGCAGGATCTCTATGGCCTCGGCGGGCACGCCCCGCATGGCACGCTGGACAGCGACCGGCTCCCGGTGCAGATCAGCGGCACCGTGTTCGCCGCCTGCGACGTCCAGCAGAACCCCGCGGCCGGGGGAGGCCAGGGCGGCGCCATCAACGGCGCGCTCGTCGCGCTGACCCTGGACGACTCGCTGGTCCTGGACTCGAGCGCCGCCGGCAACGGCAGCGGCGGAGGGCTCTTCCTGGCCAGCGAATCGGCGGCGCGGATCTCGCGCACGGTCTTCGCCGGCAACCTGGCGGACCATTCCGGCGGCGCGATCTTCGCGGGTAGCTCGAACGTCCAGATCAGCGGCTCGAGCTTCATCGCCAACCAGGTCGGCGCGGGGGCGGGCGAGCCGCTCGACGTCTCGCGCGGCGCCGCGCTGTACTTCATCCCGGCGGTGGGCGGCCAGCCGCACGTCGGCCCGGGCGATGCCGGCGGCGTCGTGGCGCAGACGGTCTTCAGCCAGAACGCCGGGCTACCGGTCTGGGACGTCGACTCCGGCGGCGCGGGTCCCGTCAACAGCGTGCAGTACGACGGCAACGAGCTCTTCAACACCACCTACGGCGACAGGGTCTACGTCGACACCTTCGCCGATCCCGGGCGCAGCGGTCTCGACGTCGGCGGTCTGAACGCCCTGGTCATCCGCCGCGCCGGCGGCAACACCACGGTCAAGGCGACGGTCCCCAACCAGGCGCTCGCGGCCGCGCCGGCCGCCGGGTCGCTCGCGGCCATCCCGCCGGCGGGCTCGCCCTCGTCGCGCTCGGCGCCTTTCCTGGCCTACGCGTGGACGGGAGGCGCCGCGACGCTCAACGGCGTGCCGCTGCCGCTTCACGACGGCCTGATCGAAGGCGCCGCCCCCGGCGCCTACACTCTGGTCGTGGACGGCGTCGCCGTGGCTTCGGCCACCGTCGCGCCCTAATCCGGAACGAAACGCCCATCGAAGAGGGGGAGGGGAGGGGGCGTCCCCTTCCCCCCGGAGGGTGGGAAGGGGATCGAGGGGATGCGGGGGAGATCCGATGGATGCTTTGAGTAGGCCTCGAGAGTCACATCGCAGCGCCGGTTTGGCACCTCGCGCTCGCCGGCAGGCGATGGTGACTCGGGCCGGAGCTCGAGTGAAATCAGACCCCCGTCTTCTTCTCCTTCTCGGGCGGCGGCGGCGGCGGCGGAGCCTTCTTCGGCGGCGGCTGCCGCGCCGGCTGATGCTGCGGGGTCGGTCCCTGGCCTGAATGGCCCTGGGGTCCGGCCTGCGCGCTCGGCTGGGAGCCGTGGGACTGGTTCGGCGAGGAGCCCGGCTGTCCGTGACCCGCCGCGGTGCCCGCGCTGCCTGCACTGCCCGTGCTGCCCGCGCCGGAGCCCTGCTGGCCGTGGGACGTCTTGTCGATGCCGACCCCGTAGCGGCCCTTGTCGTGGCTCTCGGTGGCGGTGGTGCCGGTGGTGCCGGTGGTGCCAGTGCCGCGCGTGGATCGCTGGCCCGCCGTCGTGCCGGTGGTCCTGGAGCCCGCCGCGTTGGCGCTCGTCCTGCCGCCCATCGCGTTCGCGTTGGCTCTGGCGGCGCCGGGGGAGCCCGCAGAGCCCGCGGCATTGGTCGTCGACCTGGACCGTGACGCCGCGGTGGCGGATCTGGGGGCCGTCGGGGCGGACGCGAAGACGCGGCTCTTCTGCTGCGTCGCGACCTGGGTGGGCAGGGCCTTGCCGAACTCCGCGGGGGCGACTCTTGCCGCCCTGGTCACCACCGGCGGCTGGTAGAAGGCTCCCTTGCCGTTGGCGCTCGCCCTGGCCATGGAGGCGACCGCGACGCGGGGCACCGGGCGGCCGGTGACCTGGGCGATGCGGTCCGCGCTGACCCCCGAGTTCACGATGCGGCCGTTGACCACGCCATAGTTGGTGATGTTCGTGGTGTTGTTGACGATGGTGACGTTGCGCGTCGTCGACACGATGACGGTCGACACCCGCGGCGCCAGGATGTCCCGCTCGCCCACGAAGGTGTAGAACCCCGGCGCGATGACGAAGCCGCCGAAGTCCAACCCCGCTGCGAAGGTGAAGCCGATGGCAGGCCCCAGCGGCGCCCAGCCGAGGTAGCCGCCGCCGTGGCGCCACGCCACCCAGGCGGGGGCCCACACGGTGCCCGGCACCCAGGCCCAGCCGATCTCGGCGTCGTAGTACCAGCGGCCATAGTGGAAGGCCGCCCAGCCCCAGGGCTCATCCGCCACCCAGGCCCAACCCTGGTCGGTGTAGACCCAGTGGCCCGTGGTGTAGGGGCGCCAGCCGGCCCGGACCTGCGGCACCCACACGGCGCCGTAGCCTTCGCGCTGCACCCACTGTCCGTAAGGCGACAGCTGAGCGTGGAAGTATTCGACGCCCGCGACCGCGGGGTCGGCCGGGGCCTCGGGAGCCTCTGCGCCCTGCGGCGCGTTGTCCTGCGGCGCCGCGTCGTCTGGCGGCGCCGCATCGTTGCCCTGGTAGGGCGGCGGCTCCTGCCCTCGAGCGACGCGGCTCGCGAATGGCGTGCCAAGCATTAGCAGCAGGACGATGGCGGTGCTCGTGGCTCTCATGATCTGGCGTCCTCTTCTGTGTCGTTCTTCCATCTCGCGGTTGGCGCGCATGGGCGCGCATGGCGTGTCTCGCCTGGCTCATGCCGCGGGATCGGATGGATGACTCTCTTATAGGCCAAACGGAGCTCTCGGGTCAAATGGAGGGTTGCAGAAGAGGCCGTCGATCGAGGCCGCGCACTCGCCCGGCGCCGGGGCGGCGCGGGCGCGGGCGGCGGTGGCCGGGTCAATGATAGAGGTTCCGGCGCTCCGGCGGCGCGAGACCGGGAGGGGCGAGATCGCCGCCGTGCGTGGCTGCCCAGTCGAGGCGGCGCCGGAGCCGGCCCGTCCAGGTCGTCGCGAGCCGGGTGCCGGCGGCCCCGGCGGCGCGCTCCTCGAGGGTGTCGGCCGCGGGGTCGGCGAGCCAGTAGAGGGAGGCGCGCGGCGTGCTGAAGCGGATGCCGATCCTGCCCGGGCGCGCGGCGAGCAGGGACGCGAGCTCGTGGGCGGCGCGCGCCGGCGCCATCTCGCCCAGCTCGACGATCTCGTAGCCGGACGGCGGCGCCGCGACCACCGCCGCCAGCTCCGAGGAGCGGCCCGGGCCGATCTGGGCGAGAAAGAAGCGCACGAACGCGTACCCGAGAAGCAACGCGGCGGCGGCCAGCAGGAGGTTCTTGACGAGTCGCGAGCGGAGCATGGGCACGACGGGGCGATCGCGGGTGATCGACGGCTGGTACTGCCTATCCGATATTACACTGCGCCAATGGTGCGCGCGCTCGATACCGAGCTCGCCGCGGCCGCCGCGCGCGGCTGTCCCGTTGATCCGAAATCTCTGCACAAACAATAGATGTAGCGCGCAGCGTCGCAAGCCATGCGGCTTGCGCTCGATCCGCGTGAAGTCCATCCACGCGCCGGCAGCTGGCTGGTGAGCGTCTCCGGGCAGGCGCCGCCTTCCGGGCATAAGCGCCGCGGGGGCGCCTGCAGGCGCGCTGGACGGGACGACGCTCACATTTTGAGGAGGTGCTCGATGAAGCGCTCGCAGTGGATACCCTTAGGGGCAATGGTGCTGGCAATGCTGGCGCTGGCCGCGGCTCCCGCGGCGGCGCAGACCTTCGCGGCCGGCGACGACGCGTTCAACACGGTCGGCAGCGGCTCGACCACGGTCGACGTGTCCCAGTTCCCGGGCGCGCTTGCCGCCCTCGGCTCGCCGATCGTCGGCGGCAACGTCATTAACTTGAAGGGCGTGTCGCTCAGCTCCTCGTTCGGGCCGTCGGTCGACAGCGTCGTCGCCCGGGGCGCGATCGCGAGCGGGTCCGGGAGCCTGACGCTGGCGGCGCTGAACATGGCGTCCGCGAGCAACCTAGTGCTGCAGGATGGACGGCAGTACAGCATGGCCGTCTGCCTGTCCGACACCGCCCCCAGCACCGGCACCATCTCGCTCACCACCACCAGCGGCGACGGCGGCACCTTCAACTCGAGCTTCAACGTGATCCCGAAGCTGGTGTTCACCAACGTGAACAATCACAACGACGTCATCACCATCGACTGTCACGCCGCCAACTGCAACCTCAACATCTCTTCCAGCGGCTCCGGCTATGCGAACACGGGCGGTCCGAACAATTTCAGTCCCTCGGCCGAAGGGATCAACAGCTTGCCGACGGGCAACCAGACGGTCGCCAACTGCTCCGGCACCCACACCGTCAACATCCTCGCACCGGGGGGCTTCTACCCGGGCTGGACGTTCAGCACCGGCAGCGGCAATATACCGAGCGGATTCCGGGTGACGGGAGTCATCGACGCCTCCCGCCAGCGGCCGGCGTCCTCGACCGGCACCTTCAAGCCCACTGGCGTCAACGACAACCATGCCGGCGCCATCCACGGGACCAAGCCGCCCCAGGACTGCCTGTCGGGTGCCTTGCCGGCGGGCGCGGGCGCAACGCCGCAACGGCTCATCTGCGCCGCCGTCGCTCAGTAGCAGGATCGCTTCAGCGCTCGGTCGCGGCGTCGTGGCCGTGATCGTTGGAGCGGGGGGATCGGGCAGGTCTCCCGCCGGCGCTCCCGCCCACCGGGCCGCCGCCCGCTGCCGCGGCTTCAGAACTCGCCGGTCGCTCCGGCCCCGCCGGAGCGGCCGCCGCCGCCCTCGAACGGGCGCTCGTCTCCGGCGGCGCGCGCTTCCGGCTGCAGCGTGAGGACGGCGACGCCCACCTCGAGGGCGGCCTGGCGCCGGGCGTCGGTCAGGAGCGGGGCCGCGGTGAAACCGCCCCGCTCGCCGGCGGGTCCGGAGTCGAGGTAGCGCCACAAGCCGAGCACCACCGCGATCCCCAGCGCCCCGGCGCCGGTCAGGACGAGCCAGACCGGCTCGAGGCGCAGGTACTGCTGGAACGTCGCCAGCGAGGCCACCGCGGCGACGGTCCCGGCGAGCAGCAGCGGCAGGCGGCGGCGTCTCAGGCCGGCGGCCAGCACGAGGAGCGGCACCAGCGCCGTCGCGGCCATGGCCGACCACCACAGCACGCTGCCGTAGGGCAACGCCAGCGGCGCCGGCCCGGGATCGCGGCCACCGATCCGCTCGACGATCCGCTCGTCCCAGGAGCCGAGATGGACAGCCAGGTAGAGCCCGCCCAGGGCCACCAGGAGCACGGCCATGGCCGAGGACCGGTGCGCCGGCGGCAGCCGCGGCGACTCGGAGAGGTGCAGCAACGCCGGCGCGGCGGCCAGCGCCAGGGCGATCCAGACGGCGCGCCCGGCCGGCAGATGAGCGAGGGCCACGAGCGCCGCGGCCGTGCCGAGGGCGGCATAGAGCGGGTAGCCCCAGCGCCAGGCCGCGACGCCGGCCAGCGCCGCCGCGAGCGCGCAGAGCGCCGGCACGCCCGCCGCGGCCTCTATGCTCCTCGCGGCGAGCAGGAACCAGGCGGCGGCCGCGAGCAGCAGGCCGATCCCCAGCAGCGAGGTCGCGGCCTCGGTGCCGCCCTGCCGCCGGCGCAGCGCGCCGACCTGGAACTCGGTCAGCGCCAGCAGCGCGGCTCCCGCGACCGCCGCCAGGGCGGCCAGCGCCTGCTCGTGCCCCCCCAGCCCCATCGCCAGGAAGCCGAGGAGGCCGCTGACGGCGACCACCGTGAAGAGGAAGAGCAGGACCCGGAAGACCGGGCCGGCGCGCGCCCGGTCATCGGGGAAGCCGCTCTCGACGGCGGCCATCGCCGCGTCGTCGATGATCCCGGCGCGACGCCAGGAGCGGGCGGCGGCGCGCACCGCCGCGGCGCGATCGGCCCGGTCGAGCTCCGGCGTCACGCGGGTTCCTTCATCCGCCCCATTCGCCGATGGACGACGAGCAGGCCGGCGATCATCATCGCCGAGCTCGCGGCGAGCCACAGGCATCCCAGGGCCGCGTCGTGAAACAGCTCGGCCAGGAGGCGGGTCACCCCCGCGTAGGCCGCCACCACTCCATAGGCGAAGAGCGGGAAGCGCCGGGTCCGGTACGCGACGCCGGCCAGCGCGGCGCCGGCGAGCAGCAGGGCGGCGCCCCACGCCGGGTCGTCCATGCCCGCGGCGATGCCGCCGAGCGCCAGCAGGCAGCCCAGGTGCACCGCCACCGGCTCGAAGTGGGCCTTGCGGCGCCAGTGCGCGAGACCGAGGCCGAGGCCGGCGAACAGGATGCCGCAGGCGATGGCATTCCAGCGCCAGGCACCGGCCGCCCCCAGGGCGCGGAAGATGTGCCATCCGCTATCAGAACGTCCCTCTCCTTGACCCGACCAGGCGTCGGCGAGCGCGACGCCGCGCCAGGCCGCGAAGGTGCTGAGCGACAGCGAGAAGACGACGCGCGAGTCGAAGCGGAAGGCGGCAAGGCCCGCGAGCCCCGCCACGATCAGCAGGTGCCACTCCCGGTGGGATGCCGGCAGCCCGAGCTGGACCTCGCAGTAGGCGAGGTCCGCCGCGACGAGCAGGATGCCGAGCAGCAGGATGTAGTCGAACGCCAGGTTCGGCGACGCGACCTCCTGCCACGAGAAGGGCGGCGCCACCCGCGCCACCCAGGCCAGCGCCGCCGCGGCCGCCAGCCCGAGGACGGTGGCGATCGCGACCGGCCCGATGCGGTCCAGGTTCTGCCGGACCAGGAGTCCCACGCCGCCCATGAGCAGCAGGACGCCGGCGTAGAGCAGGGCGCGCAGCTCGGCATGCACGGAGACCAGCTCCCCGCGCGCCATGCGCAGGAGCCGCGGCGCCGCCGCGGGCGGCAGCGCACCGCTCTCGACCAGCGCCGGGATGGCCAGGACGACGTCGGGATTCATCAGGGTTGCCTCGGCGGCCATCCTACAGCAGCCGGCTTGCGATCCCTCAGGGGCGAGGGCCTCCGGGGAACCCCTCCTGGGGGCCTTCGGGGTACCCCTCCTGGCCGGTCCCCAGGCGGCGAATCTCCCCCCGGACCTCCTATCTGGACTCCTCCGGTCAAGTCCGAGGGGGAGGGCGGGCGGCCCCCTGCTCTTTCCAGAGGCGGCTGCTCCCCCCGTCGGCACAATCCGTGGGCACCGCGGGCGGCGGCGGGCTGTCAA
>Ga0210384_10007287_pt1 | contig 11676 bp, 11 predicted proteins | sample IncBWH2MmetaG_FD_160574 | JGI IMG/M metagenome (GOLD analysis project Ga0210384, IMG submission 160574) | Forest soil microbial communities from Barre Woods Harvard Forest LTER site, Petersham, Massachusetts, United States - Inc-BW-H-2-M | ecosystem: Environmental > Terrestrial > Soil >...
TGAACTCCGCTACTCCAGTCCGTCGCAGCGACTCGAGGTGTCCGCCGCAACCAACCAGACGTCCGAGGTCGTGCGCCACCGAGCGCATATAAGTGCCCGAAGCCACCCGCGCGCGGAAGTGCGCCCGCTCTTCCTCAAACGTGCTGATTTCGAACTCATGGATCTCTACCTGCACCGGCGCGAGATCCACTTCTTTCTTCTTCCGCGCCAGTTTGTAGGCCGGCACTCCGTGAATCTTCTTCGCCGAGAACGGCGGCGGCGTCTGCTCCATCACGCCACAAAAGCCCTGCGCCAGCTTCTGCAGTTCCGCCAGCGAGGTGCTCACCGCTTGCGGCGATCCGATCGGATCGCCTTCTGCATCGTAAGTGTCGGTCGCAAATCCGAAGCGAATCGTGCCTTCGTACGTCTTCTCCGACGCCGTGTAGAACTGCGCCAGCCGTGTGAGGTTGCCGATCACCAACGGCAGCACTCCTGTCGCCAGGGGATCGAGCGTCCCCAGGTGCCCAACCGAACGCTGCTCCACGATCCGCCGCACTCGATTGACCACGTCGTGCGACGTCAGCCCAGCGGGCTTGTCGATAATCAGGACAGCGTTCATGAGAGAATCCCAGTTTACTGTTTTCTGACAGCTTGCGTTCTGATTCCTTATGTTTCCTCTGCGCGACGATCAACCCGTTTTCAGTACTCCCTACATAAACTACTTCCTGATCGCGCTCAACTTGCTGATCTCATTTTTCGAATGGCAATTGGGCTGGCAAAGCCGCGCCCTGCATTCTCTGATTGCGCAGTTCGGCGCCATTCCGCGTGTGGAGATCGGCCTGCTCACCGGGACGCCCGTATTCAGCCCGGTCGCAGCCCTGCTCCCCCTCGTGACATCCATGTTCCTCCACGGATCGTGGGAACACGTCCTCGGCAATATGTGGATGCTCTGGTTGTTCGGCGACAATATCGAGGACTATCTCGGTCACTTCGCCTACCTCGTGTTCTACCTGCTCAGCGGCGTCGCCGCCATGCTGACCCACATTATGTTCAACGCGAACTCGCAGATGCCGGCTATCGGCGCCAGTGGTGCAATTGCCGGAGTGATGGGAGCCTACCTGGTCCTTTACCCTCGAGCTCGCGTGCTCACCTGGATTTTCATCCTGATCATCCCGATCCCTGCGTGGGTCTGGCTGGTTATCTGGGCGGGGGAGCAATTTCTGCTGGGAGCACAGTCGTCGCTATCCTACGCAGGCCGTGCCGCCGGCGGCGTTGCCTTCTGGGCCCACGTCGGTGGTTTTGTGATCGGCATGTTGATGATCAAGCTCTTCCCCCAACGCCGCCACCGCTACCGCTACGGAACCTGGTAGGTTCGTGATTCCCCGTTCGTATCTCCACCTGCCCCCAACATTTGTCATCCTGAGCGAAGCGAAAGCCTGTCCTGAGCGAGCCGAAGGGGACCTATGCCGCCCGGTGCCTGAAATTCCACTCTCTTCGGAATTTCTCCCGCTCATGTTCCCTTCTCTGCGCCCTCCGCCTCTCCTCCGCGATCTCTGCGTTTTAAGGTTTTCCTTTTCCACCCTGCAACATACGCGCCGTTCCGTGATGCCAACTCTGTCCAGCACGCTGCGTCTCGATCGGCGTCCCTATAGGGTTCCCGCAGTCGGCAAAATGGTCAGTTCTTCCACCGTGCTGTCCTCCGGAAGAGTCAGCGCGCTGACCAATGCCTGCGCCACAGTTTCCGCCGACATCATCTTCTTGCGCGGCGCCTCCGGCCACAGTGTCTCCCAGATGTCCGTGTCAGTCGCGCCCGGCAACAGCGCAATCACCCGGATGCCGGTCGACCGCAACTCCTCGCGCAGTGTGTTCGTCAGGCCCAGCGCCCCATGCTTCGAGGCGTTGTAAGCCGACGATCCCGCAAACACGCGCTTGGCCGCAATCGAGAGATTGTTCGCAATGATGCCTCCCTTCCGCATCAGCGGAAGCATTTCCCGCGTGACCAGAAACATCCCCGTCAAGTTGGTGTCGACAACGCTCTTCCACTGATGATAAGGAAGCTTCGCCAGCGGCAGGTTCGGCTGCCCGATTCCCGCATTGTTGACGAGAATATCGATCCGGCGGAACTCGCGGCGCACGCTTGCGCCCAGCGCCTTGACCGCCGCCGGATCGCGCACATCACAGACTTTCGCCAGAACACGAATTCCCTGACGGCTGAGTTCCCTGCCAACCTTCTCGAGCGACGGCAGGTGACGTCCCGTAAGAACCAGGTCGCAATGCTGCTTCGCGAAAGCCCGCGCGATCGCCAGACCAATACCCCGGCTACCACCAGTGATCAACGCAACCCTTCCATCCAGGGAACTTGTTGCAGATTTCTTCGAGCGTCTCGGCATAGCCTCCGTTCCCTAAGGGCAAAGACCGAAAAAAGTAAAGTTAGAAGATACTAGGTGCAGTAGCCTGAACTCGACCTTGCGGACAGCCTTGGCAAGGTTCCACGTTTCCGACAGGACTCGGGGGTCTTGAGTTTAATCGCGATTCTTCGCCAATGAGGCACCGCCAACGATAGACTTCGGCGTGCTTATGTGTAAACGGGCAGAACGACAAAGAGAATGCCACCCATCAAGAAGACAAGACCCACACACAACCATAGCGCTCGCTGATACCAATGTGGACTAGCGATTGTTCGTCGGGAGCCGTGCCCGTACCCGATTACCAAGGGGCATCTTCTGAGAGCCTGCCAGACGGTGTGCAGACCCATCGCGATCAGCAGAAACCCGAGGACATAGCGCAGCATGGAGATTCGGTGCCCCCTTGCGGTTGACTGCCTTTCTTCGCGCCCTTTGCGCTCCTTCGCGGTCTTTGCGGTTAAAAGCTTTTCTGCACGCCGCTAGTTCCGAATATCCGCCATCAACTGCTCGACCTCAGCCTTCAAATCCGCCGTCAGCGGCAACAGCGGCAGTCGCACTGGACCACCAAAATACCCGTTCAGATCCATCGCATACTTCGCGCCCGGAATGCTGAGTCCCCCGACAATCCGCTCTGCCGCTTTCGCGATCCGCTCCTGCTTCAACCGTGCCAGCTCGAAATCACCTTCCTTCCACGCAGCATAAATCTCGTAGCAGGCCGTCGGCGCCGGATCGGCAAACGCCAGGATCGCTCCCACTGCGCCCGCTTGCAGCGACGGCTCCAACTTGTTCGCCGCTCCCACCAGCACCTGGAACCCAACTTCCTTCTGCCGCGTCTTCAACCCTCCCACCACGCTCACCGCTGCCGACGACGGTTTCCCTCCGAGCGCGCCCACCGGCACCAGTTCCCCGCCCTTGCCCGAGCCTTCCGGCGCCGCCTTCACCATCCGCCCCGTCACCGCCTCAAACGTCTCCGTCACCGTAGCGCTGCGATTCACTTGGCGCGTCCCTTCTACCATCTTGCGCACTTTCTCCACATCCCCACTCGACTCTTTTATCCCGATCACATTCGGATGCTCCGCCAGCTCGACGACCAGCTCAGCCGGAATGTCGTACCCTGTCGCCTGCGGAAAGTTGTAGATGATCACCGGCAGCGGCGACCGGTCGGCCACCATCCGATAGAACGTCAGCATGTTCAGCGGCTTCATCTGCCCCTTGTAGTAATGCGGTGTGCGCACCATAGCCACGTCGTAGCCCAGTTCCGCCGCGTATTCGGTCAGCCGCAGCGTCTCTGTCGCCGACTCGATCCCCGTCCCCGCAATCAGCACCTTGGCATTCGCGGCCGCGTCGCGCGCCGTCTTCAGCACCTCGCGCCGCTCCTCATCCGACAGCAAAATCGCCTCGCCCGTCGACCCCAGCACAACAATCCCCGCCACCGGCGTCCGCGAGTACCGCTCTACGTTAGACTCCAGCTTTTTGAAATAGACCTTGCCCTCGGGATAAAACGGCGTCGTAATCGGAGGAAATATTCCGGAAAGTAGCATAGAAGCAGCCCTCACCTGTTACTTGTCAGTCATCAGTCAAAACACCACGACCTTAGGGTATCAGTGTTCCCATACATTCTGTCATCCAGCGAAGATGCGGCGAATGCCGCATCGTAGTCGAAGGACCCCGCGTCTACCGACGGTACCACCGACCCATCGAAGCATTTTTACCCACTACCCTAACCGCATGGACTGTACGTCCTCCCAGCCGGATCGACCTCGATCCGAAACTGATCTTCACTCCCCACGAAGAACTTTTGAAACAGACCCGCCTTCTCGTCCCTCCTCACCACATCTCCCCAGATCATCCCGCCCTTGCACCACCCGGCATTCGACAGTGTCTGCCGCTGATTTCCCGAGTAAGAAAAGAATTGATCCCGCGCCCACCCTTCCGGCAAATCCGACGACGTCCGCGCCGTTCCATCCCGCCCCACCCGCACCACAACATACTTCCCTTCCCGCGGCAACGGCAGCGCCCCCGCCACCCGGTACTCCACCCGCACCCATCCCACATACCCAGAAGGAATCAGAAACCGCGACGGTGGCCGCCGATGCAGAAACAAATCCGCCACAAACGGCCCATAAACAAAAACGCCCACCAGCACTGGCAGGCTCACCACCAAAATCGCAATCGTCCCCGCGCGGACTTTGGCCACTAAGCGATCCCCATCACCTCAATCATGAAACTCACTCAAACCTTGCGAAGCCGTCCCTTGCCCTCTTCGCGTCCGGAGCCTGCCCTGAGCGAAGTCGAAGGACGGTTAAAAACTGTTCTCAGCGCACTCCGCGAATTCTCCGCGCTCTCTGCGTTTTAAGATTTTCGCCGGAAGCGAAACCCTACCGCTTCCCCGCCACTCGCTCCGCATGCAGATGCTGCAACGCCTGCACCCGCACCTCCCCGCGCTGCAACGCCGCGATCCCCTCCGCCGCCGCCCGCGCTGCCGACAGTGTCGTGATCGTCGTAATCCGCGCCGTCACCGCCGCCCGCCGGATCGCCTTCTCGTCAAACCACGGCTCGGCCCCATGCGGAGTATTCACGATCAGCTGAATGCGGTCGCCCTTGATCAGATCCACCACGTTCGGACGCCCTTCTTTCACCTTGTACACGCGCTCCACGCTCAGCCCCGCGTCTTCAATAATGTCGGCCGTCCCCGCCGTCGCCACCAGCTTGAATCCCATGTCGGCAAACCGTCGCGCTACCTCCGCCACGCCCGCCTTGTCATGATCGGTTACGCTGATGAACACCGATCCCTGCGTCGGCAATTTCTGCCCCGCGGAAATCTGCGCCTTCGCAAATGCCTCGCCGAAATTGTCCGCGACGCCCATCACCTCGCCGGTCGACCGCATCTCCGGTCCCAGCACCGTGTCCACGCCCGGGAACTTGCTCCACGGAAATACCGGCGACTTCACGTAATACCCGCGCCCCGTATCGAGATCGGTCCCACGCTCCACGTTCTCCGGCAAGAATTCCCGTAGCTTCCGCCCGGTCATCAACCGCGAAGCAATCCGCGCCAGCGGCACGCCTGTCGCCTTCGACACGTACGGCACCGTGCGCGACGCCCGCGGATTCACCTCCAGCACATACACCTTGCCCTCCGACCCGTTCCCGCTGAATCCCTGCGCCGTCCGCGGAATGGCAAACTGAATATTCATCAACCCGACCACTTTCAGCGCCCGCGCCAGCTTGAAGGTGTAATCCCGCATGCGCTGTAGCAGGTGCGCCGGAATATCCACCGCCGGCAACACGCATGACGAATCTCCCGAGTGGATCCCTGCCTCCTCGATGTGCTGCATGATCCCGGCGATCACCACGTCCTCGCCGTCCGAGAGCGCATCGACATCCACCTCGACCGCGTCCTCCAGAAAGTGATCGATCAGCACCGGACGGTCCTGCGAATACTCCACCGCCTCCTTCATATAACGGCTGACCGTGTCCTCGTCGTAGGCAATCACCATCGCGCGCCCGCCCAGCACATAGGACGGCCGCACCAGCACCGGGTACCCGACCCGCTTCGCGCCCTCGACTGCCTCTTCCAAAGAGGTCGCCATCGCGCCCGGCGCCTGCGGAATCTCCAGTTCATCCAGAAGCTTGCCGAACCGCTTGCGGTCCTCGCACAGATCGATCGATTCGGGCGACGTCCCGATAATCGGCACCCCAGCCGCCTTCAAGGGCAACGCCAGGTTCAGCGGCGTCTGCCCGCCAAACTGCACGATCACGCCCACCGACGCCCCGCCCGACGCCTCGTGCTCGTACACCGCGAACACATCCTCCAGCGTCAACGGCTCGAAGTACAGCCGGTCGCTCGTGTCGTAGTCCGTCGACACCGTCTCCGGATTGCAGTTGATCATCACCGTCTCGAACCCATCCTCATGCAGCGCGAACGACGCGTGACAGCAGCAGTAATCGAACTCAATTCCCTGCCCGATGCGGTTCGGCCCACTCCCCAGGATGATCACTTTCTTCTTCGCCGTCGGAGCCGCCTCGTCCTCATCCTCATAGGTCGAGTACAGGTACGGTGTGTAGCTTTCGAACTCAGCCGCGCATGTGTCCACCCGCTTGTACACCGGGTGCACGTGGTGCTTTTTCCGCAGGTGCCGCACTTTCTCCGGTGCCCCTCTGCCCTCTAGCCGCCAGATCGTCGCCAGCCGCGCATCCGAGAAGCCCATGCGCTTGGCGTCCCGCAGCACCTCCGCCGGCATCGATTCCATCGGATGCTTCTCCAGCTCCAGCTGCATGTCGTTGATCTCTTTCAGCTGGTACAGAAACCACGGATCAATCGACGTCACCTTCGCCAGCTGCTTCACCGTGTAGCCCTGCCGCAGCGCATAGCGCACGTAACTCAGCCGCTCCGGATGCGGCGTCACCAATCTCTGAGTCAGAATCTTCGGCTCGATCTTCTCTGACCCGGCTTTTCGTCCCGTATCGAGGGCCCGCACGCCCTTGAGCAGCGCTTCCTTGAACGTCCGCCCGATGGCCATCACTTCGCCGACGGATTTCATCTGCGGACCCAGGCTCTCATCTGCTCCGGGAAACTTCTCGAACTGCCACTTCGGGATCTTCACCACCACGTAGTCGAGCGTCGGCTCAAACGATGCCGGGGTCTTGCGCGTGATGTCATTCGGAATCTCATCCAGCGTGTAGCCCACCGCCAGCTTCGCCGCAATCTTCGCAATCGGAAATCCCGTCGCCTTCGACGCCAGCGCCGACGACCGCGACACGCGCGGATTCATCTCGATCACCACCATCCGCCCCGTCTCCGGGTTCACGCCGAACTGAATATTCGATCCACCCGTCTCGACGCCAATTTCGCGGATCACCGCAATCGCCGCATCCCGCATGGCCTGGTACTCGCGGTCGGTCAGCGTCTGCGCCGGCGCAACGGTAATCGAGTCGCCGGTGTGCACACCCATGGGATCGAAATTTTCAATCGAACAGATGATGATGACGTTGTCCCTCAGATCGCGCATCACCTCGAGCTCGTACTCTTTCCACCCCAGCACCGACTCCTCAATCAGCGCCTCATGCACCGGCGAAAGATCGAGGCCGCGCGCCAGCAACTCCATCAGCTCTTCCCGATTGAACGCGATCCCGCCGCCCGTTCCGCCCAGCGTAAACGACGGCCGGATGATCACCGGAAACCCGATCTTTCCTGCAAACTCGAGTCCGTCCTTGAGATTGTTCACCAGCGCCGACTTCGGCACGTCGAGCCCGATCTTCTGCATCGCGTCTTTGAAGAAGAGGCGATCCTCAGCCTTCTTGATGGCCGCGATATTCGCGCCAATCAAATGCGCGTTGTACTTGTCGAGCACGCCGCCGTCAGACAACTCGACCGCCAGGTTCAAAGCCGTCTGCCCCCCGACCGTGGGCAAGATGGCAAACCCCGCGCTAGGCGATAGCTCGCGCTCAATCCGGATAATCTCTTCCAGATACTCCCGGGTGAGCGGCTCGATGTAGGTGCGATCGGCAATCTCCGGATCGGTCATGATGGTCGCCGGATTCGAGTTCGCCAGCACCACCTCGTAGCCCTCCGATTTGAGAGCCTTGCAGGCCTGCGTCCCCGAGTAATCAAACTCTGCCGACTGCCCGATCACAATAGGCCCCGACCCGAGAATCAAAATCTTCGAGATGTCATTTCTTCGTGGCATGGATTAGCTTTGAAAGGGCGCGCCTTTAGGCGCGCCGTAAGACTCCCCAGAACACGAGGGCTTTAGCCCCTGAGGTACGTCGTCGAGTTCAAACCGACCGCTCGCTGAACAATACGGATATTCTTTGGGCTGCTCACACAACCCTTTCCGCACTGGATTCTGCCGAACATAACTCGCATGCACCCGATAATCGCTCCCATCCCGCACGCGATGGTCCGAAAAACCTTTCTGCCACACCTCCATATTCGAACCCAATTCCTTCTTTGCCCGATATGAAAACCCACCCTTGATGAACTGCACCGCCTTCTCAAGGCTCGTTAAAGGAGTAATAAGTGCATGCACGTGATCGGGCATGATTACGAATTCATGCAGCAAATACGCTGATCCCCGATAGTGATACATGGTATCGATCAACAATTCCGCCCATCGGTCATTCCGAAAAAGGTCTCGCCGCTCCCAAGTGCTCGTCGTGACCATGTAAGTCTGCTGCGTATTAGTCGCATGCTCCCGAGCTGGTCTCAACCGCGAACCTCAGGGGCTAAAGCCCCATCTTCTTTCCGCCTGTACGGCGCGCCTGAAGGCGTGCCCTTTCAAGGCCTAACTGCTCCCGCGTCAGCGTTTCGCTGACGACTGAAGACTGGAGACTAGCGACTGCCTTTCCCCTCCTCCATCATCCGCACAAAATCCTTGAACAGATAATGCGAGTCATGCGGCCCCGGCGCCGCCTCCGGGTGATACTGCACGCTGAACAGCGGCAGATTCCTATGCCGCAAACCCTCCAGCGTGTTGTCATTCAGATCGATGTGTGTCAATTCCACTTCGCTCTGCGGCAGCGAATCCGGATCCACCGCGAAGTTATGGTTGTGCGCCGTGATCTCGATCTTCCCCGATCCCAACTGCTTCACCGGATGGTTTCCGCCGTGGTGTCCGAACTTCAGCTTGTAGGTCTTCCCGCCCAGCGCCAGCCCTACCAGCTGATGCCCCAGGCAAATCCCGAAAATCGGCTGCCGCCCCATCAGCCGCCGAATGTTGTCCACCGCGTAGCTGCACGGTTCCGGATCCCCCGGCCCATTCGACAGGAACACTCCATCCGGCTTCAGCGCCAGCACGTCCTCAGCCGGCGTCTGTGCTGGCACCACCGTCACTTTGCAACCCTCCCCGCGCAGCTTGCGCAGGATGTTCTGCTTGATTCCATAGTCATACGCCACCACGTGAAAACGCGCCGGCTCATCCTTCACCCCGACGACCGCGACCGGCTCGTGCGAACGCTCGCCAACTTCCCAAACATACGGCCGCGTCGTACTCACCACTTTCGCAAGGTCTGTCCCATCCATTTTCGGAATCGACAGCGCCTTCGCCACCAGCTTCTCGGCATCGCTCTCGATCGTCGAGACCACCCCGCGCATCACGCCGTGATCGCGCAAATGCCGCACCAGCGCCCGTGTATCGATATCGGCCAGCACTGGAATCTTGAACTGCTCCAGATACTCTTCGGCGACCTGCTGCGAGCGCCAGTTCGAGCTCACCTTCGAGAACTCGCGCACGATCAGCCCCTCGATATAGGGATGGATGGCCTCGTTGTCTTCTGGATTGGTGCCGTAATTCCCGATCTCGGGGTTGGTCAGGACAACGATCTGCCCTGAATAAGATGGGTCGGTGAAGATTTCCTGGTATCCGGTGATGGAAGTATTAAAAACGACTTCCCCGTAGCATTCGCCTTTGGCGCCGTAGCCTTTGCCTCGAAAGATGCGGCCATCTTCGAGGGCAAGGATTGCTTGCATTCCTGCTCCCGGGATTGGATTTTAGAGATTCTAGCAGGGATGCCTTGTTCCTCCAACGGTTTTGCCCTTCGCTCCTCCATCATTTTTGTGGATGACTGCCATCGATCTGTTGACGCCGAAAGGCGCTACGCGACCGAGAACCGATCGATCGCCCGCAACCACGTTCCATCGGATTGCCGGCGGGCAATCTCCGCCGTTACACTTCCATTCGCGAATCTCGTCGAAGTGAGCCCCAGGTCTCCACTCACAACCGCTTCACATTGATCTCCGAATTCAAATTTTCGACCCGTTGCCGCCATGCTCGCATAGAACGCTCGGATGGCTTCCCTGCCCTGAATCAAATACCCCTCGCCGGCATCAAGCACCGCCTGCGGCTCATACAGCGCCACCATCCCGTCAACGTCTCCCGCCCTCTCCCGCGAACATACGCGCGGATACCGCTCCCTCACGCTGTCATCCTGAGCGGAGTGAGGCGCCTGCCGAACGCAGTCGAAGGACCCCTGCACCGTTTGCGATGGTTCGACCGATGGGAATGTTTTCTCCACGAAACGATGCTTGACTGAAGCTGGGGGCTTGCTCAATCGCAAAGAACGCGATGAAAACGCGCGATCTCGCGCCTGTGCCAGCCACCCGCCAAGCGTAACCTCGACCGCAGCACTATGAGATAAGTTGATGCGGGCGGAAGCTATGAGAACTGGATTTGTGCTCGTCCTGTCATTGCTGGCTTTGTGTGCAATCGCTTCGGCGCAAGGGAAGCAAACCCAAGAAGCGGACATTGCCCGGTTTATCGAGAGCTACGACAATGCCTGGAACCATAAGGACGCCGCTGCCATCGAACGTATTCTGGCCCCGGACTACGTTTATTTCTCGTCCAAGGGTCAAGTCCGATCGCGACAGTCTCTTCTCGAAGAGTTTTTATCCCCTAAGTACAACCTGGCATCTGCCGAGCGCACCGAGTTGAAGGCCTATCTCACGATGGACACAGCCGTAGTGAGCAGCCGCTGGAAGGGCCATGGCACCTATGACGGCCGGGAATTTCACGACGATCAGCGTTGCAGTACTGTCCTCGCAAGAAGGCAGAAGGACTGGTTGGCCCCAGCCGCAGCCCCAACCCCATGAGTGGTGCCATCCATGGCGTTCGCGAATTTCTGCCCTGCTTCCTTCCTTGCTGTCGATCTTGGCGTCCGCTGCCTAGAGCTTTACCTTGGAGCCAAGGAGGGACTCTTTCACCATATTCGCAATTATCGGATCACCCAGTGGTGGCTTGGGCAAATTTGTGGCGTGGACGGTGCCGGGTGGGGTGGCTACGCTACTCTCGCTTTTTGGATTCGGATGGGTTGGAAGGTGGATTTCTTGGCCAACTTTCAAGTTGTGAGGGTCCTTGATCTGTGGGTTGGCGCTCAGAAGGTGATTTCGTTGAATACCCAGGCGATCTGCCACCTGGTCGAGACTGTGCTCCCCGAACTTGGCCGTTTCAATCCAGTCTCGATGCTGGTCACCAGAAGATTCGCCTTTGATGCCGTCAAGGTTCACGAAAATGTCAAACATGGGAGCCTCCTGGTCCTCTTATCGGATCAAGTCGGCCTTTGTTGCCAGGCGCACATCCGAAACGGCGCGTTCTTTGCGACGTTAGGGCGGAGACTTTCCCCGATCCCTCCTCGGGTGCGGGTGGGCAGGTGGGGTGTGGAGCGGACACTCCTGTCCGCTGCCTTTGAGGTTGACTTTCTGGATCAGTGGGTGGACCACAGTGGCCGGCGACGATAACAACTGCAGGCAATGAAATGGAGATGCTTGGCGTGATAGTAGCCCGGTGACTTCGCCGTG
>Ga0210384_10007289_pt1 | contig 11675 bp, 18 predicted proteins | sample IncBWH2MmetaG_FD_160574 | JGI IMG/M metagenome (GOLD analysis project Ga0210384, IMG submission 160574) | Forest soil microbial communities from Barre Woods Harvard Forest LTER site, Petersham, Massachusetts, United States - Inc-BW-H-2-M | ecosystem: Environmental > Terrestrial > Soil >...
GCAAGGCACCGCCTGCCTGCGCTGTACGGGTTCAGGGAACATACGGAGGCCGGTGGCCTCATGTCCTATGCGGCTAACTTCGCCGTCATGTTCCGGCGCGCTGCCGCCTATGTGGACAAGATTCTTAAAGGTGCCCAGCCTGCCGATTTGCCGGTCGAGCAGCCTGAGAAGTTCGAGCTCGTCATCAACCTCAAGACCGCCAAGGCCCTCGGTCTGACGATCCCGCCGTCGCTCCTGCTGCGGGCGGATCAGGTGATCGAGTAGGCCCCGGGCGAAAAGCGCGTCGTCGGGGAAATCCCCTCTGCCCTAATCTGGTAGGAGAGGAGGGCCTGCCGATGACCCGACGCTCGCCCAGCATCCTGCTCACCGCGCTCTGCTGCCTGCTCGCCCTCGCCATGTCGGCCTCCGCTGAGGGCGCGTGGGTGTTGTGGAAATACGAGGCAACCACGATGCCTGATGAGAAACCGCCCCAGGATGGGTGGGGCCCCGTAAAGAAGGTTCATTGGCTCAACATTGGGACCAGGGCGAACCGCAAGGATTGCGAGGTGGCGTTGGCGAAAACTCCCGCGCCAACCTCGGACGTGTACTACGTCTGCTTCCCGGACACCATTGACCCGCGTGGGCCGAAGGGGAAGTGACGTGAGAAGTGACGTGAAGTGATGAGCGACAACGACTGGCCAGAGGGCATTCCAGAGCCCCGGGATCAGCACTATCGCTTTGCCTACAGCACGTTGCCCGGCCTCCTCTTTCACGACCCAAAGCAGATGCTTCCACTCGTATCCGAGACTGAGCCCCTACTCGCCCTGTGGAAGTGGTTAGCCGGTGAATTGGGATCATCCTCCGGGATGGTTGTTGAGCCGACCGGGTTGACCGGCGAAGTGTTCGCAGTCGACGATGTTGGACCGATGGCCGTGATCACATTCCCGGCGCCCGCGTGCCCGCCGGAAGCATACTTCGCGGCTGCGGTGTGTTTGGTCGACGGTGATGGAGTGAGCGGCCAGAAGGCGACGGTCCGCTACCTTACGCTGGAACGGACGGTGGAGACTCCAGAGAGTGCTGGGACCGAGCCCACCGTCATGGGGGAATGGACAGCCGAAGGCACGCACATCAACTACGGTGCCGGCCCTCGGCCAACTCGTGATGCGTTTATCGAGGCAGTTCGATCATTGGTTCTACGCTTGCCGCCGTATGACGGGCCTCCTGAGGCGAGCACAACTGCTTTACTCGGCTAGTTGGATGTTCGCGCATTGCCTTCCCCGACACAGTGGACCTGAGGAGCTAAAGGCGGACACCCGATAAACTTTGAACGCGGGATCAAGAGAGTGCTCGTGGTGGCATCGGTGCTGATGCTGGTGCCCGTGCTGATGCTGGTGTCCGTACTCAGCCCTCCGTGGCCCCCGTGGAGTGTTCGTCTCTGTCTGGTGATATTGACGATGTGGGGTCTAGGCGCGGCACTCCTCTGGGGAGCTTTCTATGTGTTCCGCTGGATCGTGAACGGGTTCAGGAGAACATGACGCTGGCGTGCGTCGGCCGCGTCGATTCGAGACAAAGCCCTCTCACCGATGTCCCTCCCCGACACCGTGGACCCGCGTGGGCCGAAGGGAAAGTGATCGAACTACCGCACGGGCATGGCGGCCGCCACTGCGGCACCCACTACCGGGCGAAGCGGGCCGAGGCGCGGCGGGAGGCCGCCGTCTTGTCCTGTGGTCCGTAGTGACATACCATCCGCACAGTGACTAACCCTCTTGGCGTCCCGGAACCATCCTGCAGCAAGCGCCGAGCCTGCTGTCCTGCCGGAATGAGCTGCTGTCGCGCTACAATGACTAGGAGTTTGCTGTGACGACAAACGGAACCATGCCCCCCATTGCTGCATGGCAGGTCGCTTCCATGCGGGTTACAGCTTTCCCGAGTGAGGTTGTACCGACAGAGCGACTATCATCTTGGTGGGACGACATTGTCGGCGTTTCGCCTGAGACAGTTGTGTCCCGTCCTAAAGTTGGTCAGTATCAAGCGCAGGGTGAGTTTGAGGGAAGGCGACTTGCGCTCCAGATCCAACCCGGTCGGATTGAATGGAGCGTGAGTCCACTTGTAAAGGTGGCCGAGGAAGATCCTGATATTCTGGTGGGGCCCTTTCCAGATGTGCTGGCTTCTTTGTCTAAGGTCACGGTCCACTGGATACCTTCTGCGCCGGCCCTAACGCGATTCGCATTCGGAGTGACTCTCGTGCAGCCCGTCGAGAGCGTACGCAGTGGCTACGTCCTGATCCAGAGGTATCTTCCGAAGGTAGTGGTCGATCCCGACGGGTCTTCTGACCTTTTCTATCAGATCAACCGGCAACGCACCTCAACGAGCCAGATTGAAGGTCTGCGCATAAACCGGCTGTCGAAATGGTCGGTTCAAATTGCTCGGCGCGTTACCATGACACTCGGCGGCGACGCCGTTGCCACACGAACTCTTGGCGAGGAAGTGGGCTGCAGACTTGAACTTGACATCAATACCGGCCAAGACTTTGCCTCGGCTCTTCCTGCCGAGCGCCTAGGGGCGCTTCTTCAAGAGCTGAGTGATCTCGGAAGCGAGATCGCGCAGAGAGGCGACATTCCATGACACGGGGCTCGTCATCCTCGACCGCGCGCATCGAGGAGGTGTCCGCACGTCGCGGACATGTTATCGGTTCAGCTGCGACCGCACCTGAAGTCGTCCCAGGCACCTACACGGTTCCGCTATCGGCGGAAACGCCGCGGATGCGGCCTTTTGGAGCGCTCCTTGAGTTTCCACTGGTCGAGGGCCAGGGAGTGCTTGTTGCCGGAAACATCTTGGAGCAGTACGTACAGCATCCAGCCCAACGGACGGTTGATCTGGCTACGCCTCAACTAGCCCAGCCCTTCGGTGGCTTCCGCACCATTCTCTTCCAGGCGGCAACAACAGGGAATGTGCTTGTCCTTCGTCCAGCGGTCATGCCCATCAGCGGTCTACCTGCGCTTCTCAGCTCCACCGATCCTGAGCTGGGAGGGTCGCGGCTGATCAGAGGGCAGTTCGCTAAGGCTGCTGCACTAGCGGCAGAAGAGTGGTTCGAGGATGGTGTCGAGTCACGATTCTCACGGGCCCTGTCTTCGCTGCTGTACGCCTACTCGGAGGGAGCAGTTGCGGCATTGGAGGCGTTCGTTGACTCACCGGGCACCAATGTCGACGTGGCTGTAGAGGCAGCGAAATGGCTAGGTGGGGTTGATCACGCGGCGACGAAGCTATATCGTCGAACGCTCCTTGAGAAGATGCTGAATTCACCCGCCCCCCGACTTCGACAGGGAGCTGCCGCCGGGTTGGCTTCCATGGATGCCCCAGATTCGCTCGATGTACTTCGCAGGGCCTTGGATCGAGAGCCCAATCGGTTGCTACGCGGTTATCTCCAACTCGTCGCGAATCAGCTTGAGCGCACGCGAGCGTGCCTCAATTTGTAAGAGCAGATCTCAGGCTTGATCGGTGGCTTGAAACAGTAGGACGCCAGCCGCAGGACTTTCCGCCAGACGTAATAACGGACCTGAAGACCAAGGGTGATCTACTGTCCGTCTTCGAGGTGACCGATGCAGTGACAGCTGAGCGAATCGCAGTGGCAGTCGGCGCCGGCAAGGGGAGGCCAGACGACATTACGTATGCTGTGTTTGAACGAGCAGCGATTGAGGCGTTGGGGATCCCAATCAACAAGAACGAAGGTGGAACCATTGACGCTGTCGTGAACACCGTACACCACGATCTGCACGTCGCTACCGCCACCAAGCTAGTGGAGCTGGCTGGTGTGATCGCCAGTGGCCAAGTCGTGTCGATCCTCAAGAAGGACGCGATCGTGCTTCTTCGGCGTGGGTTCGAGAGCGGTCAGCTGGATCACACGAAGAGGCCCGACTTGTCCAAGAGGGTCAATGCAGTGATCCCGACGCATCACGAGCCGCCGCCGGTCGTCGAAGAATAGCCCGGGTCACCGAAGCGGAGGTAAGCTGACGATACCGGCGCGTGGCGAGGCGCCCGGCCATCCGCCCGAAGGGGATGAGCCGCCCTCTTGAGGCTGCCCCTTCGGGCTCAGTAGGCACACCCAGCCGCCTTCCTCGCCCGCAGACGCTGGTAGACTCGCGGCCAGCCAACCTCCCCACTAGGAGACCCACATGTTGAGATCAACAGGACTCGCACTGGCTCTGCTGCTAATGGCGAACGTGGCGTCAGCACAAGAGATGGTAGCAGTTCAGGACGTGTCGAGCCTTGCGGGCAAATGGAAAGGCCCGGGTGGCCCAGGTGCACTAGGCAACAACCCGGTAGTTGTCGTGGAACAGACAAACAATCCCGATGAAACCTATGAAGCGGTAGTGACCCTCTCATCGGGACAGCGCGTGCCATCGAAGGGCACGATGAAGACCCAGCCCGACGGTACCGTGGCCTACGAGGGTCAGACGACGGCTGGTGTCTACCGACTCTACATGGTCAAAGGGCAGCGGGTGATTCGTGCCGAGGCCAAGAACAAGACCAGCGGGGCTCCGTCGTGGGCCGAGCTCACGGAGGTGAAGTGAATCGCGTTCGCCTGCTTGGCCTCGTGCTCGTCACGCTCTGCTGTCTGCTCGCCCTCGCCACGTCGGCCTCCGCTGAGGGCGCGTGGGTGTTGTGGAACACATCGGCACTTTCGAGCTCGAATCGAGGACCGTCTTCTCCGCCTCCTTCTCAAGACCCGGTCGAAGCCTTCTCTACTCGAGATGAGTGCCTCCTATCGAGCCAACCGGATGAAGACCAAGTCGATCCGGCCAGCGTGGCCTGAACAGGAGGGCGCCCATCACATTTCACGGCGATAGTTTTTGATCCGTCCACGACGTGGAGTGCCGTCAGAATCGCCCCATCAGGACGAACGGGAAATCCTGTTCCCTGGCTAACCTTAGGTTCAGGTTGAGGGGCGGCGATCGCTTACTCCTCTTGTGCCACGCGCTGTGGGGCGAGTTGAAGCTCATCTTCGAGAGCGTTCGCATAGTCCGTGAACCCCTCTCGCGTAAGAAGAGTGACGCTAGATAGAACTTGGGTGCGAATCTCGTCGAGGCCACCCGGCTCGTAACTGCTCTCCCGAATCCTCGCCCGCTGCGGCGCTTGATTGAATCGGTGAACTTCCGGGGCGGGCGCACTTTTGCCGAGTATCCGGGCTCGCAGATCGTGTCGTGGATCGTGGCCTGGGTCACGTGGCTGTCTACCGCCCCGGGGATAGGAGCACGCTGGTGGTCCTCGGCCGCAGCCGACGCCAGGATCAGCCCGGAACTGAGCAGCGCGACCAGCCCACGCAACCAGACCGTCCGCAGCGCGGTGGCCACGATCCTACGGTCGCTCCCGCTCCTCGTGCCAAACGTTGTCGCAGGCCGAATGCATCCGAATGACTCGGCCGTCGGGATACGTGTAGCTCACCATGGGCTGGACCTCGCCGCAGACCGAGCAGTGCTCCGTCGCCTGGACGCCCACCCGAATGGATGGCGAGGCGACGATCTGCTTCGGGTCCATCTGGGCCGCGGCTGGGAGCTGGCGCGGCAATCTTCCCATGCTGTAGGGTGCTTGGGTCGGGGCACATGCAACCCCTAGGGGCTTGACAGCATCCGGCGGGCGGGCCCAGAGTCCTGTTCGTTTCTACCGCACAACCATCCGGTCCTTAGGGGCGGAGGAGGCCCCTAGTTCCCGGGTCCCCCTCAATACTTTCGCGAAGTCGCACCGTCCGGCCCGCGGGGAGGTGCTTATGTCCCTAGATCGGGTTACCGCGAAGTGCCGAAAACTGCTGGTGCCCGCCCTGCTGTTGCTGCTCCTCCTAATGCCGTCCGTTGTCCAAGCGCTAAACATCGACCTCAGCTTTACCGGTAGTAGTTTGCTCACCAGCGGTTTCATTCCGCCTGACACGATGGGCGCGGCGGGTCCCAACCAGTTCGTCGAGCTGATCAATGGTCAGTACTCTGTCTACCGAAACACAGACGGCGTGCGCGTACAGACGAGCACTCTCACCGATTTCTGGCGGAACGCTGGCGTGACCCCGGCCGGCAACTTTCCCTTCGACCCCCGGGTCACGTACGACCCCTCCAGCGGACGATGGTTCGCCGCATCAGCCGACAACAGCAACAATCCGAATAACTTCCTTGTTGCCGTGTCGAATTCATCCGATCCGACACAGGGATGGAAAGGTTTCGCTATCCCGAGCGATAGCACCAAGACCCACTGGGCAGACTTCCCCACACTCGGCGTGAATCGTGACGGCGTGTATGTGGCGGCTAACATGTTCCCGGTTACCTCGGGGAGTTCAAGCACTAGCGTCCTCGTACTTCCCAAGACAGACCTCATTGCTGGCACGGTTGCTAATAAGACGCTCATTGAGAACCTCAACGCCAATAGCACAGGGTTCTCCATCCAGCCCGTTACCGACCCGAAGAGCACAGGAGTGCCGCTCGCGACCCTATTGTCCGACTTCAACACCGGAGGCGGCCAGTTCAAGCGCTCGGACATTACAGGAAGCGTCACGTCACCGGTGTTGGACACCACCGACAAGTTCATTGCCGTTCCTCCATTCGGCGGACCGCCGAACGCCCAACAACCCGGTCCTAAAGCACCGCTCGAAGTTTTGGACAGCAGACTCGGCTCCAGCGTCGTGATGCGCAACGGTGAACTGTGGGGAGTGCAATCTGTCAATAGTGGTGGACGCTCTGCTCTCCGCTGGTTCGATATAAACGCCGCGACCAATACGCTGCGCCAGAGCGGATTGATAGCGAGTCCGATGCTCGCGTTTTACTACGGATCGATTGCCGTGAACGACTTTGGCAACATAGTGATCGGCTTCAGTGGCTCGGGACCCTCTCAATTTGTGAGCGCCTATGCGGTAGAAGGCCACACGATAAACGGGGTGACGACGTTTGGCGATCCCCTGCTTCTGAAGGCCGGGGTGTCGGACTATGAAGTCACGTTTGGTGCTGGGCGCAATCGGTGGGGAGACTACAGCGCCACCGTTCTTGATCCAAACGATCCGAATCGCTTTTGGACCATCCAAGAATGGGTGTCAGGGACGGACATCTGGTCTACTCAGATCACCGAACTCGACACAGTTCCGGAACCCGCCACGCTTTTCCTTTGGGGCATCTCGATGGCTGCGCTGGCGCTCGCGGCTCGCTGGAGACGGCGCAGGCCGAACTAGACGAAGCGCCCGAAGGGGCAGCCTCGAGAGTCATCCCCTCCGCAACACACTTGATCATTCCCTTCGGTCAGGCTAGAGTGCCCCCGCTTCGATCCGGTCCGCTCCCGGGAGGCGCAATCGTGAGCGCTCGGTTCCCAGCACCTCGCAGCTCGCCTGACCCACTTCGCTTGATCCGGGATTCGTCGGCTCCTCAGGCCCTCTTTCTTTCGCTCGCAATCTTAACTGTCCCTTTCGCTCTTCTTGGGTTCACCCGCGGCATCGATGGAGATGAGGGCTACTATCTCCTGGCAGCAAAACTCGTTGGCGAGACTCAAACGCTCTATAGCGATTTCCTGTACACGCAGATGCCGCTACTGCCCTATGCGTACTCGCTCTGGTTAACAGTCGTCGGCATTTCGTGGCTTTCTGCTCGCGCCTTCTCGATAGCCCTCGCCATCGCCCTCGGTGTCCTTCTCTTCTACTCTTTGCTCAAAGCAAGACATTCTCCGAATCTGGCTCTCCTCGGGGTCGTTCTCTACTCATCTTCTAGCCTCGCCCTCGGTTGGTTTACTGTCGTTAAGACTTATGCTCTGTCCACATTCTTTCTTCTCAGCGCGTACGTTGTCCTGTATCACGTGCCACGATTGTCTCCTCGATATTCCTGGCTGCTGAGTGGCTTTCTTTTCGGCTGTGCCGTAAATACCAGACTTTTCCTCGCCGCCGTGCTTCCGGCTTTCCTTGCAAGCCTATATGCGAGAACAGGCAACGCTTCCACGGTGCGATTTGTTTTGTCCTTCGGATGGTATATCGGGGGAATTGTGATCGCCCTGCTACCCGATCTTTACTTTCTATTCAAGAGCCCTTCCAGCTTTCTCTTCGGCAATCTGGATTATCATTTCATGAGAAGCGACATGACGCTTCGGGAGGCTTTGTGGCAAAAGGTAGAGGTAGCTGTTTCCGTAGTAGGTATCAACACAACTACTGACGGAGTTGGCGTTTTCTTCCAGTTCAAGGTTCTACTTCTTTTCAATGTTCTGTATTTCAGGCAGAAGTGGCGGCGAGAACGGCTCGACACCGCATTCTACGTAGCAGCTATTATTTGCTGCATCAACTTCGCGCCCACTCCAACATATGGCCAGTACTTCTCGGTGGCTGTCCCATTCCTAATCATCTCAGCGGTCTCGTGGTTGCATGATGGCTGCATTGGCGCAGGAAGGCGAACCCCCCGCGAGATAGCACATAGCACTTGGATAGTGCCCTGGCTCCTCATCGGGGTCTACTTGGTTCTCGCGCCGATCAGCATATACAGAATTACACTTTCTGGCCTCGATGTGCCGGGGCTACACGGTAAGCTGGACATGGTGACCTGGCGTATCTCAACTGTGAGGGCCGTTTCCAGAAAAATCGATGAACTTGCTCGCGAGGATGCGTATGTCGTTTCATGGTGGCCAGGGTACCTGGTCGAGACTTCCGCCAAGATTCTCCCGGGACTCGAAAATAATTTCGGACGGATCATCGCAGGAAAGCTTGATATCGACCGGAGAAGACAGTACGGAGTTCTAACCCACGCTGAGCTAATGCGGAGGATGGAGCAGGGAGCATATCCCGCCGTTCTGGGGAGGAACGAGAATCCAGATACGGTAGCGATACGAATAGCCCTTCAGACGATGGGGTACGAGATGGGAGCACAAGTCGGGGGAACAGAGATCTATGTTAAAAGGCAGCCCCCCCAGTAGCCAGCGTCGCCTGTCTGCGCACGTGAGGCGTAGCTTCAAGGTGCACGGCGTGGACCACAGCGGATGGGGCCAGGTCGCCGCTCGACCTCAAGAATATCCTGCCGGTCCACGTAATCACAGAGGTCAGGACGAGGATCCCCCGCCGGATCCCCCTCGGCTCGAACACATCAGAGACCTCGGTAAGATGACCCGCAGCTCGACCTAGCGGCATCTTCCGCGAGATTACCGTTGAGCTGAAGCGGAGCCCTGCTGGGCCGTCGCTAGCTCGTCGAAATCGACGCCAATGTCCTTCGCATCGCTGCCGAAGTAGCCCGCCTGGCCGGCTTTGAGCGGACTATTGCTCGTCAGGGTGCCGTCCGCATTGATACCAGCAGCGAGGAGGCTCGAATACCGTCTGACGCCCGAGTAATTCCTTCCATTCCGATCAAACTGGGCATTCTCCAGGAAGACTCGGTCAGGCGCCACCACATCAAGTGATTGATCCCCGTCGACAAATATGCCGTAGGTGTTTGAACCAAAGATATTGCGCTTGAGCGTGTGGTTGGGGAAGTAGCCAGCACGGTCGGGCGAATAGTGGATCGCTTGCATACTCACGCCCGGCTGTACCGCGGCCAGATTCATCGGTACACAGGTATTGTGTTCGAGGGCAACGTCGCTATTGCGATGCAGAAGCAGTAAGAACCGACCTGAAATCTCTCGGCCGAGGTTATTCCTTAGTGCGATTCTGGCGGGGAACGAGTGGACAGTGTCAAACATGTTGATGGAGAACATGTGCGGGGCGTTGCGGATAGTATTGGATCTAGCGAGCACATCCTGAACCTGCCCGGCATTAATAAGGAAGGCGGTGCCATCCTGGTTACCGCCACAGCTATTTTCCAGCAGATTGCCTTCGAAAAGGACGCGGAAGGCCAACTTGATCTCGAAAAGGTTCTTGACGCTCCAGTTCTGACGCGCATACTGCGGATTCGGCGTGTTGTCATTGCGCAGTGACAGCCACGTCAGCGGTTTGACGAAATGATTGCGCCGGATCGTGCCATCGAGGCACGGGGTGGCACTGCCCTGGTCCCCGAGGAGAATGTTCTCGGCCGCGCCCTGGAGTTCGCAATTTTCCACATGGAATCGCGCACAGTTGCGGAAGAAGATCGCCTGGCTGTCCGACCCGACCTCGTGTGCGTCGGAGAGCCACGAGTCCCAGATCTGGAAATCGTTGCCGCGCGTGAAGAAACAGCGCCGCATTCCTTGCGTCGGCCTCCCGTGGATGTAGCATGACTCAAAGCTCATGCGGTCACCGCCCGCTTCGATCACCGCATACGAGAAGTTGTCGTTGGGATGCGTGGCCTCCATCCCAATGAAGCGCCAACCTTGCGTCGAGTGCACGTCCCCGCCGTCGCCCCCGGGCATCAAGATGGCCCGGGAGTCGTTCACCGCGCCGCTGCCCAGGACCTTGAACATCCGCGAGGTATCTGATGGGGTGACGCGCGTGCCTGAAGTGAAAGACGCGCTCGATCGAATGCAGGTCCAGCCTGGTCCTGTTCGCACCGGGAGCAGCACCGGGCCGTAGATCGCGCCGGCCGGGCAGACGAGCGTATCACCCTGCTGTGACTTGTTGACCGCAGTCTGCAGGTCGCCCGGATTGCCGCCCACGTTGATCGTGGAACCGCCCAGGCTGTCCGACGGCCTAGCGGTCACTGGGCTCGGGCTAGTCGGGGGAACTGCATCACGTCTCCCCGGACTCTGGGCGCGGGCGCCCGAGGGCGTGGCGGTGAGGGCCGCGGCGGCAGTGCTAGCGGAGAGGAAATCGCGGCGAGTCAACATAGCAGGTGGTGACACCTCCGGTGCGCGTGGTTGGGTACACACTGATGCTCCGCTGGACCGGGTGGCCTCGTCAAGCGCGCTCCGTGCGGGGTCACCAATTTACCATCATGGCGAATGTGAACATAATTACCAGGATCGTGAAACCCGTGAAGATGGTCAATTGCCAGGGCGATGGCAATGCTCAGGATGGCTGCCACCATTGTGGGCTCCAACATTCAGGCCCACTGTCTTCGTCCGTGCCCCCCTTCGAACTGCTCGAGCACGCGGCGACGCTCCTTCAGTGGCTTAGGGCGTAGGTCTCCGCCGTCTACCTCGAATTCGCCCCGTACAGCGGTTGTGCCTTGGTTGAGCGAGAGGTGTACTTCGCGGCCATCGGCGGAGAGCAGTCTTCCTGTGCTCGTTTAAGGTGAACTCTTTCGCGCGGCTAAAGAAGAACTCGTCGAACGCCTTCACCGCCCGGGGCCGCAGCGGATTACTGACACGGCCAAAGGCGATCTGCATAAAAGCCGGCTCCGCGCCCGGGACGGGCGCGAAGGCGAAGTGGTTCGGGAAGATCGGATGAGCTGCCCCATGAACGTGCGGATCGCTGGAGCGATACTCGTCGGGCTGGCCTGCCCTGCTGCCTTTTGGGGCTTCTATCTCCTTGCTTGCGGCGACCCCGGCCTCCTGTGAGGTCACGGCCGCCCCTTCATCGCTGCGGCCTCCAGAATCTCCGTCACCAGCGCGCCCACGCCGCCGCCAGCAGCACGGGGCCCAGGTGTACGAAGGTTACCGAGGCTACGCATCTGCTCCTGTGAGCCGACGTTGCTTGCGCCAAATGAGGTAGAGGTTTCGAGAGTAGATGAAGACTCCCGCCCCCTCGCCGAGGATGAAGACTGGATCGAGGCGGTGGAGAGCATAGGTGAACAAGGTCAGCCCCCCACCAATCGAGAAGAACCAGAACGCGACGGGGACTACGCTCTCTT
>Ga0210384_10007291_pt1 | contig 11675 bp, 9 predicted proteins | sample IncBWH2MmetaG_FD_160574 | JGI IMG/M metagenome (GOLD analysis project Ga0210384, IMG submission 160574) | Forest soil microbial communities from Barre Woods Harvard Forest LTER site, Petersham, Massachusetts, United States - Inc-BW-H-2-M | ecosystem: Environmental > Terrestrial > Soil >...
TGGAGATCAGCCGGCTATTCTTTCGCCTCTGGTTTGGCGTGCGCCGTGCGATACCATTCAAACGTACGGCGGAGACCTTGCTCGAACTCCACTTGCGGATCGTAGCCCAGAAGCTCGCGGGCCTGGGTAATGTCCGCCTGAGAATCGCGGATGTCGCCGTCACGCGGGGGATCGTACTTTACCTCGAGTTGCGTGCCTGAAATACTGCGGAGAAGCTCGACGGTCTGATTCAAAGAGAACCGCCCGCCCACGCCGATGTTGAAAACTTTTCCCGATACATTGGGCGCTTCACACGCGAGCAAGTTAGCGCTCACGGCGTTATCGACGTACGTAAAATCACGGGTTTGCTCCCCGTCGCCAAAGATCACGGGTTGCGTTTCCTCGAGGAAAGCGGTGCAGAACTTCGCCAAAACACCGGAATAGGGTGAAGCGGGGTCCTGGCGTGGTCCGAAGATATTGAAGTAGCGCAGCGAGACGTTCTCGAGGCCATAAACGCGCCCAAAGGTCTGTGCGTATAACTCGCCGACATACTTGGTGACGCCATACGGCGAAATCGGTTCCGGCTCCATGGTTTCGACCTTGGGTAGCGTTGGGGTCTCGCCGTAGGCGGAAGAGGATGCGGCGAAGACCACACGTTTCACCTTGGCGTCGCGGGCGGCGACTAGAACGTTGAGTGTGCCGTCAACATTGGTGCGGTTGGTTTCAAGCGGGTCCTTGATCGAACGCGGCACGGAGGTGCGTGCCGCCAGGTGCAGAACGTAGTCGGCTTCGGGCATGGCTTTGCGCACGGCTTCGAGGTCGGTGATGCTCCCTTTGATAAAGGAAATCTTGTTGCGGGACTCCGCCAGGTTTTCTTCTTTGCCGGAGGAAAGGTCGTCGAGCACGACCACGCTATGCCCGCGGCGCACAAGTTCGTCCACCGTGTTGGAACCGATAAATCCCGCGCCACCAGTCACGACATAGCGCATCCCGAAAATCCTCCTCGATCATCGTCCGCGTGCTGCCAAGGTTCGGCCCAGGCGATCACAGCAGCTTATGGAAAGACGAGCGCCAAGCGTTTTGATACGCTCAAACTTTGGCCCATACTCCAACGGCGGGGAGAGCCGCCTGGCGCGGTATCGTATTGTACGACGGAAAACGGCCATGCAAGGAGCGGATACAATAGACGGTCACAAAAAGATTATGAGTCCCAAGACAAACGCGGGAATCGCCCTCTTAGCGGTGGCCGTTTGCTCCGCGGCAACAGTTGTGTGGTTGCGTATTCACAGCGGCCGACCTTCCGCCCTGTTCACCCGCCGTACCGCCGAAGCGGTCGAAAAACAGAAAGTTGCGACAACAGGCCCTTTCGCGACAAAGGATTTTTCCTCAAAGAAGGTTCCGGCGACCGGCAAGCCGATGGGAGACGTGAAAGCGGAAATCGCCGGCACGCCGCTGAAGACCGGCGAAGTTCTGGAGTTTACGGCAAGTGTCTCCAAACTGTCGAATGTCGCAAGCCTGCAAGTGAGCGTGGTTGAGCGGCGTAGTTTCCTGGGGAAAACGGTGTGGCACTTGCAGGCGACTGCCCATACGGAGAATCCGCTGCGGATGGTGTTTGCACTCGATGATCAATTCGATTCCTACAGCGATGCCGGGGCGCTTACAAGCCTGCAATACGAAATGCACCTGAACGAGCGCGGGCAAAAAGTTGAGTCGGTACAACGCATGATGACGAGCGGCAGAGCGCCGGCGGATGCAACAGCGGCCATGGTCTTACCCGGAACCCGCGATCCGCTCGGGATGTTGGAGTATCTGCGCAGCGTCGATTGGGCAAACTCGGGGGAAGTCCGAAGCCCGGTGTATGACGGGCGCAAACTTTATGATGTGCGCGCCCGGTTGGCGGGGAGCGCGGAGAAAGTGACCGTCCCCGCGGGCAATTACATTACGTCCAAGATCGAACTTCGCGTTTTTGATAACGGCACGGAAATGAAAGATTCGCACTTCTTCCTGTACCTCGCCAACAATTCCACCCGCAGTCCCGTGCTGCTCGAGGCGTTACTGCCGTTCGCGGACGCGCGGGTGGAACTGTTGAAGTCTCAGTAACGCGGTTTGAGGCTACTTCGCAACTGGATCGTCGCGCCGGGGAAGTTCAGCACAGAACAATTTTATCCCGGTGACGCACCACGCGGCGGGTGGCATTACGAGTGTCGATGACGAGCTTCGAAGAGTCCACAATAACGCCGTAATCGTAGCTGGAATGATCCGTTGCGATGACCACCGCGTCGTAACTCCCCAAAGTGTGCGAATTGATCGAGACGGATTTCATGTTTTCGTAATTATAGTGCCGCATCTTGTGAAGCCGCGGGAAGTAAGGATCGTTGTAGTCGAGATGCGCGCCGCGCTCTTGCAGAAGCTGCATGATTTTCAGCGTCGGCGATTCGCGGAGATCGTCGACGTCCTTCTTATAGGCGACGCCGAGAATCAAGAGCTTCGATCCTTTGATGCTCTTCTTCTGACCATTCAGGGCTCCGGCAATCGCGTCGACCACGTGATACGGCATGGCGGTATTCACTTCGCCGGCCAGTTCGATGAAACGTGTCGAGAAGTCGTACTCGCGGGCCTTCCAGGAGAGATAGTACGGGTCGACCGGGATACAGTGGCCACCCAGGCCGGGGCCAGGATAGAAAGGCATGAAGCCGAAGGGCTTCGTCGCGGCCGCGTCAATCACTTCCCAGATGTCGATGTTCATGCGCAAGCTGAGCATCTTCAATTCATTGACCAGCGCGATGTTGACGCACCGGAAGATGTTTTCAAGCAGTTTTGCCATTTCCGCGGCACGCGTCGAGCTGACCGGCACAACGCGGGCGACGACCTGCGCATACAGCGATATCGCGGCGCGGCCGCTCGGAGGGTTCAGCCCCCCCACGACCTTGGGAATCTGCGCCAGGCCGAACTGTTTATTGCCGGGGTCTTCCCGCTCCGGTGAAAACGCCAGAAAGAAATCGCAGGGAATATTCTCATTGTCCGGCCCGGAGGCGATAGGGCACCGCAAGCCGCCTTTTTCGAGTATCGGGAGGACAAGTTCCTCTGTCGTACCCGGATAAGTAGTTGACTCGAGAACGATCAGTTGGCCCTTTTGCAGATGCGGCTGGATGGAAATGGCGGTCTGCTCGACGTAACTGAGATCCGGTTCGCGCCGTTCGTCCAGCGGCGTGGGAACGCAAATGATGACCGCGTCGGCTTCTTTCAGACGTGCGAAGTCCGTTGTGGCGTTGAAATGGCGGCTGTTTACAAATTGCTGAATTTTGGTCTGAGGAATATGCTCGATGTACGACTTGCCGGCGTTGAGGGAGGACACTTTGTTGGGATCCGTGTCAAAACCCGTTACTTTGTGGCCTGCCTCCGCGAAACGCAATGCGAGCGGAAGCCCCACGTATCCGCAGCCGATGATCGCCACTTTGAGTTGGGCGCCTTTGAAGAACTCGGGTTTCCTGTCGATTGCCATGAGTTCGGTTATGCTCCTCGTGATCTAGAAAGTTCGGGCGCATGCCGCGCGCCCGAAAAGACGATGACAATCAAATATAGCAGGGTTTCCAGTACGAGCCAAAAACCCAGGCTTGCCATGTTCCGAACGGTTCGCGGACAACGGAGGGTTGCTCCTTGCCGCGCGTAGCAGGAATATAGAGAGGTGTTTTTCGTATCAGGGAAGAATTAGCCGGGGCCGACGCCACTCCATGATGATTCTTGCGATCTTGTTGCTCGGACTGGGAGTCGGTGTGCTCGTTGGCTTGCTCGGTGTCGGCGGCGGCGCGGTGCTCGTCCCAGCGATGGTTTATTTGCTGGGAATGGACCAGCACATGGCGCAAGGAACGTCGCTTCTTATCTTGCTGCCTCCCTTGGGGCTGGGTGCGCTGATCGCCTACTGGAAACGCGGCCAAGTAGACCTCGCAGCCGGAATCTTGTGCGCGCTGGGAATGCTGACAGGTGGATACTTCGGAAGCCGGATCGCTATTCCACTGTCGTCGCGGAGCTTAAGAGCGTTATTTGGATGTTTTCTGATGCTGGTGGCGCTCATGTTGTGGAGAAAGTCGATGAAGGACGGCAACACGTCAAGTCCAGCGAACGAGAACAAATCCAATGTCTGAGCGAAGATTGCGTGATGCGGGAATCTTTGGTGCCGCATGCGTATGCGGCGTCGCCGCGGGATTATTCGGAGTCGGCGGAGGCGTCCTGCTCGTGCCGATGCTGGGAATCTTGTTCGCGTTTAGCCAGCATCGCGCCCAGGGCACGAGCCTGGTTGCTTTGATCCCGCCCACCAGTTTGCTGGCCCTTCTCGCCTATGCCAAGGCGGGTTACGTTTCCTGGCGCGCCGGGTTGCTGTTGATTCCGGGCATTTTTATCGGAGGAATCCTGGGCGGGGTATTGGCAAAAAAAATCGAGCCGCTCCGCATGCGCCAAGTCTTCGCGGGAACAATGTTCGCGCTGGGGGCATGGCAGGCCGTCTCCGCCTGGCGGCACTGAGGGCCTGGGGAAAGCTGATGGTTGACCTGCATTGTCACATCCTGCCGGGACTCGATGATGGGCCGCGCTCCATTGAGGAGTCGCTGGTCATGGCGGAATCCGCGATCGTCGACGGAATCACTCACGTTGTCGCTACTCCTCATGCCAACAGTCATTTCCCGTTTGATTATAGGCTTGCCCGCGAGCGCCGCGACGCCCTGCAAAAGCTCGTGGGCGAACGATTGACGCTGGCAACCGGGTGCGACTTTCACCTTAACCCGGAAAATCTCGTGGCTTTGAAGCAGGACGCGCCCCGCTTCTGCATCAACCAGAAGAATTACTTGCTCGTGGAATTCAACGAAGTATCGATTCCTCCGGCGATGGACCAGACGCTCCACGAACTTCAGCTTGCGGGATTGCGTCCGGTGATCACCCATCCCGAACGCAACGCTATCCTGCGGGCCCAGCCGGAGCGACTGGCGGCGTGGGTGCGGCAGGGTTGCCACGCGCAGGTAACCGGCGGGTCGCTCACCGGGGTATTCGGACCGGGTGCGCAGGAGATTGCGCTCTTCTGGATTCGCACTGGCTTGATTCATTTTGTTTCGAGCGACGCGCACAACACGGCAGGCCGCCCGTTGAAGCTGCGCCCCGCCTACGACGTCGTTTGCAAAAAATTTGGCGAAGAGAAAGCCCGCGCGCTGCTCGTCGAGAATCCCTTCGCGGCGTTTGAAGGCCGACCCTTGCCTCACGTCCCCGAAGTGCCTGACGACATCTCCCCGCGCCGCCGCAAACGCTTCTTCTTTTTTTAGTCTGCTCTCTTGCTCGCACTGCAGCGGCGCCCTTCCGTGCATGGTGTTTACCGCGTTTCTTGTCAGAGTGTTAGCTCTTTATCTTAGAAATTGGATTTATTTGCGGGGCATAGCTCGCGAAGAGTAGAATCCCAGACCGACACGGGAGATGAATTTGGCTGAAAACAAGCCAGAGGAGGGGTCTTTGACAATTCTTCTTGGTGAGTGGCGTACGGAAAGAGCACGGTCTTACAAGAGGATCTACATGCGATGGGCGCTTTCACTCTCTCCCAGAATTGTCTGTTTGTTGCTACTGGTCTTTTTTTTGAACGTGAGAAGCCAAGGACAGGTGACGACAGGAACGCTGTTGGGGACAGTGCAGGACTCTTCAGGGGCCGCAATTCATGGAGCCAAGGTCACAGCCAGGAACCTGCAGACCGGGCTGACGCGGTCCGCGCTCTCAGGCGAGGACGGAGATTACGCCATCAACCTTCTACCGGTGGGAGATTACTCGATTCGTGTGGAATCCGCGGGATTCAAGAGCGAGGAGCGGTCATCGGTGACGCTGCAAATAAACAGCCGGGCGCGCGTGGACTTCACGTTGCAGGTGGGAAACGTTGCCGAAAAGGTGGAAGTCACTGGGAGCCAACCCGTGCTGGACACGGATACGGCGGAGACGGGCCAGGTGATCGAGAGCACGCGGGTGAGTCAGCTTCCGTTGAACGGCCGGCAGTTCGTGCAGTTGACATTGCTGACGCCGGGAGTAGTGCCGGAGGTGAAGGGCACTTTAAGCAGCCCCCTGGCGCTTTCGGGGCTGTCGGTGAACGCTAATGGGGCGCGGTATGAGAGCAACGCTTATCTGCTCGACGGGGTGCAGATCCGCGACGAGATTTACACCCGCCTGACGGTGTCCCCTTCGGTAGACGCGATCGAGGAGTTCAAAGTTCACACCAGCAATTATTCAGCCGAGTTCGGCGGACATGGCGGGGCACAGATTAACATCTCGACGAAGTCGGGGACGAACGATTTTCACGGCGTTGCGTATGAGTTCTTGCGCAACGACGTGCTGGACGCAAGAAACTTTTTCGATCCGACAAGGCCTCCGTTCCGGCAGAACCAGTTCGGCGGCAGCGTGGGCGGACCGATACTAAAGAACAAGACATTCTTCTTCGGCAACTACGAAGGGAGCCGCATTTTCAAGGGCATCACGATAACTTCCGCGCTACCGACCGACGCCCTGCGGTCGGGGAACTTTGCGGGAATGGGCCCGATCATTGATCCCACCACTGGCACGCCATTTCTGAACGACCAGATCCCCGCGGGACGAATTGTGCCGTTCGCGCAGGCATACTTGAACAAGATTCCCCATGCTTCGCAGCAGGTGCTGGGGAGGAATTTTGCAGGATTTGGAAACCGCAACGTGGATATGAACCAGTTCACGACTCGCGTGGACCAATCGTTTAGCGCGAGCGACCAGCTTTTCGGGCGTTTCGTATTTTCTAATGTAAACGATACCGAGCCGTTCCCGGCGACTGTGGACCCGACGGGGAATCCGCTGAGCCCACCGGGATTCGGGCAGACGACATTTCAGCGGAGCAGGAATCTGGCGATCGGGTACACGCATATCTTCAGTCCGGCGCTGTTGAACGAATTCCGCTTCGGCTACAGCTTTCTGGACGTCGGGCAGCATTCGCAGAATTCCAGCGAGGATTTTCCTACTCAGTTTGGATTTCAGGGCACGAATCCAGCCCCGCTGGGTGCGGGGTTTCCAAGTATCGTGATTCCAGGATTTAGCAACCTGGGCGACCCGACGACGCAACTGTTCGTGGGAAACAACGTGTTTACATTCAGCGACAGCGTGGTGCGCAATTTCGCCAAGCACTCCATGCGCTTCGGAGCGAACTACAAAAAGAGCGATGTTCGGACGGAGTTCGTATTCAACAGTGCGGGACAATATAAGTTTTTGGGCGTGTTTACGAACAACCCGTTTGCTGATTTCCTGCTAGGTTTCCCCGCGGTTGCGACTTCGCTCACGGGAGATCCGCTGTTGCATGGGCTGGGATATGGGTTCGGCGGTTACTTTCAGGATGACTGGAGGGTCACGCAACGTTTCACGGTGAATCTGGGAATCCGCTACGACATCAATTCGCCGTTCAAGGAGCGGGACAACAAGTTGGCAAATTTTGATCCGGATATCGGAGGTTTCGTGATCGCCGGAAGTCCGGGACATATCAATCCATCGGCAAATCCTGGGCGGTTTCCGGGCGTGCCCTTCAAGACAGCCCAGGAGTTGGGGTATCCGGATGCGCTTACCAGCACGGACTACAACAACTTTGCTCCCCGGGTGGGCTTCGCCTATTCGCCGATCGGCACGCTGGCGATTCGTGGTGGATTCGGAATTTTCTTCGACGCCGGACTAATGGGAGGGCGCTTCGGGATCCTGGGTTTCAACCCGCCGTTTACTGGCTTGCAGTTATTCCTTAACTTCAACCCCACGACGCCCATCCCGGCGCAAACTGCGTTGGTGACTCCAGCAGCGAACGTGGTGCTGGGACAAGGCCCGCAGAAGAACTTCCCAACTGGCTACCTCGAAGAATGGAACCTAAGCATAGAAAAACAACTTGGGTCCAGCTTTGTTGTAGAGGCAGCGTATGTGGGATCGAGGGGAATCAAGTTGGATGGCACGCTTTTTCCAAATCAGCCGACAGCCAGCCCGGCACCGTTGGCTGGGAGGGTGCGGTGGCCCGTGCTCGGGGTGGATCTGGAAATTGCCTCGCCGGCCTTCGATTCGTGGTACCACAGCCTGATACTGCGCGGCGAGAAGCGGTATTCCAATGGATTCGTGTTTTCGGGGAGCTACACCTTTTCGAAATCTCTAGACACAGGGGGAGGGTCGCTCTCCAACTTTTCTGACCAGAGCAACGGGACACCTCAGTTTTCCGGGGACCTGGCGGCTGAGAAGGGGAGATCGAGTTTCGACGCGCGGCACCGGTTCGTGTTCAACGGCGTGTACGAGCTTCCGTTTGGCCGGGGTAAACCACATTTCAATAACCATCAAGGGGCGGCTGAGAAATTCGTGGGCGGATGGCAATTGAACTCGATCATCGTCCTGGAGTCAGGCAGGCCGGAAACGCCTCTGATCCCTTTTGACCAGAGCAACACAAGCGCCAACACGGATCGTCCCAATCTAATTTCCAATCCAAACACGGGTCCTCGGACGGCGAACCAATGGTTCGACGTGAACGCTTTCCAGCTTCAGCCGTTCGGGACCTTCGGGAATGCAGGCCGCGGTATTATCAATGGCCCGCGATATGAAAGCGTGGATCTGGGAGTGGCCAAGATCACTCCGGTCAACGAGCGGTTGGGCGTGGAGTTTCGCGCGGAATTTTTCAACATGTTCAACCACCCCAACTTCGATCTGCCGGACCGCCAGTTCAGCACGCCGGGCTTTGGGCAGATCTTCAGCGCCAACGATCCACGGGAGATTCAGTTCGCTCTCAAATTGCGTTTCTAGTCAGACCTCAGTCGAGATAATTTTTCGCCGTGAGGGGAGGGTGTGCCGTGATGACCAAGAAAGTGCGACTCACAGCTTGTTTTCCCATTGCCTTGCTGTTCAGCTTGATGACGCAGGTGGGGCAGGCGGAGAAGCGCCCCGACAGGTTGTCTCCAGCGTTCCACCGTGGCCGGCTGGAAGAGCTCTACCGTCGCTGCCCAGATGGACTGGTCCTGTTGCGGGGAGAATTAAGCTGGTACCGCAAACGGGAGATGCGGTCTTTCGACCCAGAGTATGCGGACTACAACTTCAAACAGGAAAGGAATCTTTACTATCTAACCGGGATCGAAGTGCCCGATTCCTTTGTGCTGATCGACCCGAAGAAAAAGGAAGTCCGGCTGTATACCGATTGGAAGGGCGCCAGAGAGCTGGAACAGGTGCGCAAACTGGATTATGTGAGCGGACCTTATCCTCCGGCGGCATTTTTGCATGATGTTCTGGACCGCTCACCGGATTACTCCGTGCTGTACGCATTATATGCTCCGATCCTGGAAGCAGGAAACCTATACGGAAAGACCGGCGCGTTGACGGGTGTTTTCCCTCCGGGTCTGGGTGAACCCTTAACTGAAGAGGCGCAGTTTGCCAGGCGGTTGGCGGAGACGTTTCCGAGCCTGCGCGTGAAAAGCCTGACATCTGTGCTGTTTGAGATGCAACGCATAAAGCAAGAAGAAGAAATTCGGCTGTTGCGACGGGCGAATGAGATTGCCGCGCTCGGGGTTGTGGAAGGGATCAAGGCCGTACGACCGGGGCTTTATGACCACGACATCAACGCAGTGCTGGAATACGTGTTCACGCGGGAGGGCAGCGTGAATCCCACGTTCGCGCCGAACGTGATGTCAGGACCGAACGCGTTTCTGGATTTGCTGCCGCTGTGGAGCGATTACGACCATCTCGACCGTCAGATGAAGGCGGGCGAGGCCGTGTTCATTGACGTCGGCGCCGAAACCTCCTACTACGTCAGCGATATTGGGAGGACCGCGCCGGTTTCCGGAAAATTCACTGCCGAGCAAAAGAAGCTCTACGACATTTATCTTCCCTGCTTCCTGAAAGTAGAGCGGAGCATACGTCCGGGAGTGACGCAGCATGATCTGGAGAAGATCTGCGCGGCGTGCGCCCAGGATCAGCTTCACGATCTTGGAGCGGGTCCACTGCGCGAGGCGGTCGAGGGATTTGTGCGGGAGGTCGAGAGTCATCCAACGCTCGGGCACTATCAGGACTTGAACGTCATGGGAGCGGGTGCGGGCTATGACGAACCGCTCGAGCCGGGAATGGTATTTGCGATCGAGCCGGTTCTTTACTCCAAGGAATTGCATTTCGCGGTGTTTGTGGAAGATGTGATTCTGGTAACCGCGGACGGATACGATGTCCTATCGAAAGGGATGCCATATACCACAGAAGAGATTGAAAAACTCATGACGCAGAAAAGCATCATCGAAGCGAGCGCGGGAAGACGGTGAGCGGCATAATTCCGCAGGTTGGAACAAGCCGGGTGCCACAGGCGTCGATTTTACGCCTGGGATCTTTGCTTTATTCAGATGCATTCGCTCCATGATGGCCACGATTGGACATGCACCAATTTCGTCCCATAGTTCAGTAGCGGTAAATATATCCATCTGGTAACCTGAATTGTGATCTTCGCTATCAAGTCGTCAGAATCCTCCTCATCAGCTCCCCGGACCCGTCAGACTGTTTGCATAGTAGTTACCCCAACCCCCAAAAGCAGTGTTTTCTGTCCCCTTTGTTTTCAATCTCTTGCGCACTCTTTCTTGCCCCGAGCGAAGCCGAGGGGTGCACGGTCTGTACTGTTCGGGACCTATATTCTTTGTTCTCACACTCTTACGAACTCTTTTGCACCAGTGTTTTCGACAACTCCTTTGCAATCATATTCTTCCGCACTCTTTGCGCAAAACACCGGGGGTGGGTATACCCCCCGCAATCTGCCTCTTGTTTTCAAGGACTTGCGCACTCTTGCCCCGAACGGTGAACGTGAGGGGGTTACCCTGCCTGTACCCGGAAGTCTGTTCGAGAGGAGCGCGCTATGCGAGGGGCTTTGCCGCAAGTTCCTTCTCTGTGCGCTCCGTGCTCTCTACCGTGAATTCTTGTTCCGCGTTGCTTTTCCCTGCCATTTCTTGCCGTCCATGACCCGTTGGAGCCTCGTCAGATCGAGAGGTCTTTCCACGGGAAGTTTCCTCGAATACAGGACATTCGACCCTGCCGCAAGTCAAAACCGCGGTACGATATCGCGTTCACTACAAGAGGGAAGCATGGCATCGAGCGTGCCAGCAAAATCAATCCTCATCACCGGCGCAACGGACGGATTGGGCAAAGCGGCTGCGACACTGTTCGCGGAGCGCGGGTACCGCGTCTTTGCCGCGGGACGCTCGGCGGAAAAGCGCGCGCAGTTGGATGCGTGCGCCCGCGAGAACAAGCTGCCGCTCGAAACTCTCGAGCTCGATGTTTGCGATGATGCGTCCGTTCAGCGTGCGGTGAAAACGATTCTCGACAAGGCTGGGGCGATCGATGTGCTCGTCAACAACGCCGGCATCTCCTTCGTCGCCGCCGTCGAGGACATGACCATGGAGGATTGGCGCAAACAGTTTGAAACGAATTTCTTCGGTGTCTTGCGCGTGACGCGCGCGGTACTGCCGCATATGCGCGAACGCAAACAGGGACGCATCCTGATGATGAGTTCCGTTTCCGGATTCGTCACGCCTCCCACGCAGGGAGGCTACAGCAGCAGCAAACACGCGCTTGAAGGGTTGAGCAACGCGCTTCGCTTGGAGCTTTATCCTTTTGGGATCGATGTCGTGCTCATCGAACCCGGCTACATCGTGACCAATATTCAGAACACCGCGGCG
>Ga0210384_10007293_pt1 | contig 11674 bp, 10 predicted proteins | sample IncBWH2MmetaG_FD_160574 | JGI IMG/M metagenome (GOLD analysis project Ga0210384, IMG submission 160574) | Forest soil microbial communities from Barre Woods Harvard Forest LTER site, Petersham, Massachusetts, United States - Inc-BW-H-2-M | ecosystem: Environmental > Terrestrial > Soil >...
CTGCTCGCCCTCATGGGCGACGCGCCAGTCGGCGACGGCTGCGGCAAAGATCGCGATATCAACGGGGAGGGCCGCTTCCACCCGCTGCAACATTTGCCGCGCGGTTTCCACATGCGTCACCAACACACCTGTGGGGTCGGCAAGGTCGACGGGCCCCGAAACCAACAGCACATCGGCGCCGGCCGCCTGCGCCGCGGCGGCAATGGCAAAACCCTGCTTGCCGGAAGAACGGTTGGCGATATAGCGCACGGGATCGATCGCCTCGTGGGTCGGACCCGCGGTGATCAGCACACGCTTGCCCTTGAGCGGCCGCGGCCGTGGCGGACGCAACAAATGTTCGGCGGCTGCGGCGATTTCGCCAGGCTCGGCCATCCGCCCGACGCCGGCTTCGCCCGCTTCCGCCATCTCGCCGGCATTGGGGCCGACGGTCGCGATGCCGTCGCGCCGGAGCTGTATGACATTGCGGCGGGTCGCGGGGTTGTTCCACATCAACGGGTTCATCGCCGGCGCCAGCAGGATCGGCCTGTTGGCCGCGAGCAGGATGGCGCTGGCGAGATCGTCGGCGTGGCCTTGCGCCATCTTCGCCATCAAATCCGCGGTCGCAGGCGCCACCACGATCAGATCGGCCTCGCGCGCCAGCCGGATATGGCCGGCATCGAACTCGCTCTCGGGGTCGAACAGGTCGGTATAGACGCGCTCATGCGACAGCGCGCTGGCCGCGAGCGGCGTGACGAATTGCTGCGCGGCTTTGGTCAGCACGCAGCGCACATGGATGTGGCGCTCCTTGAGCCTTCGGATCAGGTCCAGCGCCTTGTAGGCGGCGATCCCGCCGCCGATGATCAGGGTGACGCGTGGCAGGCCATGCCCGCCGTCGCTTGCGGTGTGGGCGGAAGTCGCCAGGACCGGGGGAGCGGCTTGCGGGGAGGGCCCCTGGAGCGGATGCTGGGCGGCGTCGCGCAGGATCACCCGCACCTCGTCCTCGACCGAGCGGCCGTTGCGGGCGGCGCGCAGCCGCAATTCATCGCGGATGGCGTCGTCGAGTTTTCGGATTGTCAGACTGGCCATGGGCGGCTCCTGACTTGGAATGACAGCAATGCTAGCACTATATTGAGTGCATTGCAATCACAATTGGCGGATGGCGATCAGTATCGCAATGAAAGTCCCGGCGATGACCCAAAGCGCCAGCGTGCGCCAGCGGCTTTTGCGTCCCTCCGCGCGCCCCATCGCGGCAATCGTCTCCGGCGACAGCGTCAACCCCTCGCGTGTCATGACCTCCAATTGCTCAATCACCGCGACCGATCGCTCGGCAATTGCCGGCAGGCCCGTGAGCACGCGGGCGAGGTCACCGGCGCCAGCCATCGCGCCCTGAATACGCCCGATCGGGCCGAGGTTGCGCTCGATCCACTCGCGCACCACGGGATCGGCGATCTTCCAGATGTCGAGTTTCGGATCGAAGCCGCGCGCCACGCCTTCGACCACCACCATGGTCTTTTGCAGCAGGATCAGTTCGGGCCGCGTGCGCATGTCGAACAGCCCGGTGACCTCGAGCAGCAAGGTCAGCAATTTCGCCATCGAGATTTCTTCGGCGGTGCGGTTATGGATCGGCTCGCCGATGGCGCGGATCGCTTGCGCGAAATTCTCCACCGAATGATGCGAGGGCACGTAGCCGGCCTCGAAATGCACTTCGGCGACGCGGCGATAGTCGCGTGTGATGAAGCCCAACAGGATTTCGGCAAGGAAGCGGCGCTCCTTCAGGCCGAGCCGGCCCATGATGCCGAAATCGACCGCGACCAGCCGCCCCTCCTCGTCGAGGAACAGATTGCCGGGGTGCATGTCGGCGTGAAAGAAGCCGTCGCGCAGCGCATGGCGCAGGAAACTCTGGATCACCTTGCGCCCGAGATCGGGCAGATCGATCTTCGACTGCTCCAGCCGTGCATGATCGGACAGCGCGATGCCGTCGATCCACTCCATCGTCAGTACATTATGGGTGGTGCGGTCCCAATCGACCGCCGGAATCCGGAAATCCGTATCGTTGCGGGTATTTTCCGCCATCTCCGACAGCGCGGCTGCTTCCAGCCGCAGATCCATTTCGATCGCGACCGAGCGCGACATCGTATTGATGACTTCGACCAGCCGCAGCCGCCGCGCTTCCGCGGAATAGGTCTCCGCCTTGTGCGCGACAAAGAAGAAGTCGGAAAGGTCGCGGCGGAAACGCGAGGCGACGTTGGGCCGCAGCACCTTGACGGCGACCGGACAGTGCAGGCCGTCGCGCTCGACCTCGCCGCGATGCACTTGCGCGATCGAGGCGGCGGCGACCGCCGGACCGAAGCTCGCAAACGCCTGCGCCAGCGGGCGTTCCAGCGATGCAGCGATCACAGCCTCGGCCTCGTCTTGCGGAAAGGGCGGCAGCTTGTCCTGCAGACTTTCGAGGTCGCGGGCCATGATGACGCCCACCACGTCCGGACGGGTGGCGAGGAATTGTCCGAGCTTGAGGTAGGCCGGACCCATCCGGGTCAGTGCGCGCGACAGCCGCGGGCCGGATTTGGCGCCGCGCCGTTCGATCAGCCGTGCAATCTTGAGTGCGAGTTGTCCGGGCGGCGGCACTAGGCTCGGATCGACGGCGCCGAACACGCCCTCGCGCGCGAACACGAAACCGGCGCGGGCAAGCCGCGCGATGTGGGTGGTAGCCGAGATCACAAACGCCAGCCCGAATGCAGCGCCACGATGCCGCCGGAAAGGGTTTGCCAGTTCACGCGCGCGAAGCCGGCCGCGCGGATCATCTCGGCAAAGGCGTTCGGCCGGGGAAATTTGCGGATGGACTCGACGAGATATTGATAGGATTCGGCATCGCCCGTGACGGCGCGGCCGAGCGGCGGGATCACCCTGAACGAGAACAGCTCATAGAGCCGATCGAGTCCGGGTACGTCGACGGTGGAAAATTCCAGACACAGGAATCTACTGCCGGGTCTCAGCACCCGAAACGCTTCGCTCAAGACAAGATCGATCCGCGGCACGTTGCGGATGCCGAATGCAATCGTATAGCCATCGAAGGCGCGATCGGCGAGAGCCAATGCCTCGGCGTTGCCTTCGACGAACGAGACGCGGTCGTCGAGATGGCGCGCCGCGGCGCGCTCGCGGCCGACCGCGAGCATGTCCGGATTGATGTCGCAGACGGTAGCGCGGAAGTTTGCGCCGGCGGCTTTCGCGGCGCGGAACGCGATGTCGCCAGTGCCGCCGGCCACATCGAGCAACGCGAACGGGGTCTCGCCTTTCGGCGGATTGAGGGTGTTGATCATGATGTCTTTCCAGACCCGGTGCAGGCCCATCGACATCAGATCGTTCATCAGGTCGTAGCGCGACGCCACGCTGTGAAACACCGAGTTCACCAGCCTCTGCTTGTCCTCCACGGGGACGTCACGGAAGCCAAAATGGGTGGTTTCGCCCGGCCGATCCATTCAACTCTACTCCAGCGGTCCGGACCATAGCGCGGTCGCCGCAATGGCGCTATCACGTCACTCCCTTAAGGTGAATGATCAAGTATGCCCGAATTACCCGAAGTCGAGACCGTCCGCCGCGGCCTGCAACCGGCCATGGAGGGCGCGAAAATCGTCAAGGCGGAAGCCCGCCGCAAAGACCTGCGGTTTCCCTTTCAGAAAGATTTCGTGGCGCGGCTCGAAGGCCAGACCGTGATCGGGCTCGGCCGCCGCGCCAAATATCTGATGGCCGATCTTGGCTCCGGCGACGTGCTGTTGATGCATCTCGGCATGTCCGGTTCGTTCCGCGTCGTCAGGGACGACGACGCCAGGACGCCAGGTCAATTCCATCATCCGCGGGGTGAGGATCGCGCGCATGATCACGTGCTGTTGAGGATGTCGTCGGGCGCCGACGTGATCTTCAATGATCCGAGGCGGTTTGGTTACATGAAGATCATCGCGCGGAACGCACTGGAGGATGAGCCGTTGCTGAAAGGCCTTGGCCCCGAGCCGCTCGGCAACGAATTCGATGCGAAAATGCTGGCGCGTTCCTGCGCCAACAGGAAGACCAGCCTGAAGGCGGCGCTGCTCGATCAGCGGGTGGTCGCGGGGCTTGGCAATATTTATGTCTGCGAGGCGCTGTTTCGCGCGCATCTGTCGCCGCGAAGGTTGGCGGCGACGCTTGCGACAAAAGCCGGACAACTCAAGGGCGTTGCCGGGGGCGAGCCGACCGATCACGCCAAGCGGTTGGTCGCGGCGATCCATGCCGTGCTCAACCAGGCGATCAAGGCCGGCGGCTCATCGTTGCGCGATCACCGCCAGACATCGGGCGAGCTCGGCTATTTCCAGCACTCGTTTCAGGTCTATGACCGCGAAGGCGAGCAATGCCAGAGCGCCGGCTGCAGCGGCATCGTGCGCCGCTTTACCCAGAACGGACGCTCGACCTTCTGGTGTCCGAAGTGCCAGAAGTGAAGTCTCACAATATCGCGGTGCAGCTATAGAGGCTGTAAGCCGCAACAACGAGCGACAGCAGAAATCCCGACACAAAGCCCACCACGCCAAAGAACAGCGTGGTCAGCGCAGGGCGTGTTGCCGCGCTCGAGGAAACGTTATGGGTGATGGTCACGGTACTTCCCCTCCCGCGCGGTCACGCTGGCGCGAAGATTTCATTCGTTCTGCGGAGATTGGACAGCGCGAACCAATGTCGCCTGGCACCTGATGGTGCGATCATCGACCAGATCGCCACGAGGGAGGCTTCGATGTCCGAGCTGCGCGATATTGTCGCAGCGAAGCCGGGCGCGACGCAAAAGCCAAGAAATACGATCGCGCCAAGCCATGCGATCTGGATCAATAGAGAAATATTATCTGCGTACTTGCTCATAGGTAAATCCTAACAACTTGAAGAATTTATTCGCGGGCACGGAAGCGATCGCGCCCGCGCACTCGAAATCAAGAACGAATTGCGTTCGTGATCGTGGCAAATATGGCGTCCAGAACGACGCCTCCAGTTCTGGAAATGAATCTGGCCCGATACAGAATCTGAACTGGAAAAGCCCCAGGGCCGGCCGTAGCTTTTTGCTCGGATATCTTCCTCGGAGGAAACTATGACGACAGGGAGCTACCAGCAGTTTTGTCCCGTCGCGATGGCCGCGGAGATACTCTGCACGCGATGGACCGTCGTTGTGTTGCGCGAGATGTTTGCCGGCTCGACGCGGTTCAATGAGCTGCGCCGCGGCGTTCCACGAATGTCGCCGGCGCTGCTCTCACGCCGGCTCAAGGAGCTTGAAACCGCCGGCATTGTTGCGCGCGAGGCGTTAGCCTCCGACCCGGGCGTCTTTGAATACCAGTTGACGGAATCCGGGCGCGAGCTCGGACCGCTCGTCGAAGCATTCGGAATTTGGGGCCAGCGGCGGATCGAATCGAATCTGTCGCTGCAGCATCTCGATGTAGATCTTCTGATGTGGGACATGCGGCGGAACCTCGACATCACGCCAATGCCCGCTCGCCGCTGCGTGGTGGAGTTCGTCTATCCGGCGTTGCCGGCCGCCAAGCGACGCTTTTGGCTCATCGTTGACCCCGAAAGCGGCGTCGACCTCTGCAAGATCGATCTCGGATTCGAAGTCGACCTCTATGTTTCCGCGGACCTGCGCAGCATGACGGCTATCTGGTTGGGACTGGATACCGTGCGCGCTGCCGTCGCAAGTCAGCGGATGGTGCTGACGGGTGACCGGCAGCTCGCGGTTTCGATGCAAACATGGCTCGGTCTCTCTCCCTTTGCGAAGGAACGCAAGCTCGCGAGCTGAACCATCGAGGGCTGGCGCCGGAAGAACCGCAGCCAGTTCAAGCGAAGCAGTATAGTTCGTGAACTGGACCGCGATTGCAGAACTCCGATAACGGCTCTGTTCGATTGTCCATCCAAGGAGAAAATCATGAGCCATGTTGGAAGCTGCTTTTGCGGTGCTGTGACGCTTGAGGTTTCCGGTTCGCCGGAAGCCATGGGCTATTGTCACTGCAATTCCTGCCGTTCCTGGTCAGGCGGTCCGGTCAATGCCTTCAGTCTGTGGAAGGCGGAGGCCGTGCAGGTCAAGAGGGGGTCCGAACATATCGCCACGTTCGAAAAGACGGCCTTCAGTCAGCGGAAATATTGCCGCGTCTGTGGCGGACATCTGATGACCGGCCACAAACCCGCCGGGCTGATCGACGTGTTCGCAGCGACGATCCCGACGCTGAAGTTCAGCCCCGGCGTCCACGTCAATTACGCCGAAACCGTCCTGCCCATGAAGGATGGACTTCCCAAGATGAAAGACTTCCCGTCCGAATTGGGCGGTTCCGGCCAACTCGTGCCGGAGTAAGGCGATCGCAAACGTCAAAAACCCCGGCGCTGCCGCCGGGGTTTTTTCTCTGCCGATGGTCTTGCCCTGAACGCGCGAATGTTCGCGCAAGCGGTCGGAGGTAAGGCCCGGGTTACAGGCACGCATCCCATGACGCCTCGGCTTCCGCCGGAGCCGGGTGCAGGTCGGCTGCGGCCGTCGGAGCGGCGACTTGCTCCGTCGGTGCAGCCATCAGCCTGATCGGAAATGGCGTTCCACCGAGCGCGCCCACGCGTTGTTCGCCGGCGGCGACGCCACCGTTCAGCCGGGTCTCGACCCACTGCCAGAGGCCGCGGATTTCGTCGGCCGATTTGCTTGCCGGGGCATATTCGCCGACGCCGAGGCCCGCGCCGAGCGCATCCTGGTGATCATTGCGCATGACGATGAAGGGCTGGGCGAGGACGTCGGAAAGATCGAGCGCCGCCTCATCCGAAAGCGCCGACGTTGCGTTGTTGATGCGCTGGCCGCGGATCGGGGTCTGGTTGAGCACGAAAGCGAACGGCTTTTTCCAGGCTCTGACGATATCAAGCGTCGATGCGGTCGCTTCGATATCGGCGACGCTCGGCCGCGCGGGAATCAGGCAGAGATCGGCATAGCGGATGGCGGCGGTGGTGGCGGCGCTCTGCCCACCGGCGGTGTCGATGATTGTCAGCGTCACGCCGCCACGCTCGAGCGACTGTAGGCGGCGTTCGATATCATTGGCGTTGTATACGGCGTCGACGAGGGGTTCGGCGATGCCGCGGCGGCTCTGCCAGTTCGACAGCGTCGCTTGCGTGTCGGTTTCGACCAGGCGGACATTGTGTCCCGCCTGTTTGGCGGCAAGCGCGAGCCCAATGGCGAGCGTGCTTTTGCCGCTGCCGCCCTTTTGGGTGGCCAATACGATCGTATGCATCGAGATCCTTCGGATAGTTTACGGGGTCCTGCGGATACGCCAAACTGAGGTGCATCGTTTTTGCGATGCCGAGCCATTCTCGCTCAGGACGTTGCCAGCCCGATCCAAAGGGAATCGCGGGGGTCCGAATCACTAACGAAGTACGATGGTTGAGTATGACAGTTTTTTCCATCCCGTATGAATACCGGAAATTTATTTTTCGCCTGGTTCGGCACGCCGGCGGGAACTCGCCATGAGCCGTCCGATCCGAATTGCCGTGCTGCATTTTTCCCATGAGACGGTCACGTTTCTCGAGAACGACACCACGCTTGACGATTTCATCTATCCGGGTTCGCCTGCCAAGGGCGAGGCGCTGCTGAAATTCGATCCGAAATCCTACATGGGCGGCTTTGTGAAGATGGCGCGCGAGTTCGACGTGGTCGAACTGGTCGGCATCGAGTCACCATTGTGGCCGAAGACCTACATGGGATCGGGATGGGTGACGCAAGAGGCCTATGAGACCTTCGCCGGCAAGATGATCGCCGAAATCAAGGCGCAGGCGCCATTCGACGGCGTCTATCTCTGCCTGCACGGCGCCATGGCGGTACGCGGCGTGCCGCGTCCCGAGGCTGAACTGGCGCGCCGGGTGCGCGAGGTCGTCGGGCCAACGGCCTTTATCGCCGCGACCTTCGATCTGCACGGCAATGAGGATGAGGAATTTCTTAAATCAGCCGACCTGGCGTTTGCTGTGAAATATTTCCCGCATTACGACGGCTATCTGCAAGGCGAGCGTGCGGCGCGAACGCTGGTGCGCGCCATCAGGGGCGATTACAACCCCGCCCATGCGACACTGAAAGTTCCGATCATCTCGCCGACCGTGCTGCAATGGACCGGCGCCTCGCCATGGATGGATCTGGTACAGCGGGCGCTAGTCTGGGAAGCGCGCGAGGTGGATGTGTATGTCAACGTGTTCTTCGGCTTTCCATTTGCCGACGTGCCCGACGCCGGCATGACGATTGAGGTCTTGACCAACGGCAATCCAGATCTCGCCAACAAGGTCGCGCGCGACATCGCAGAGGCCGCATGGCGTCAACGCGAGGCGCTGCTGAGTTCGACCAAGGTGTACGCCATTCCGGAAGGCGTTGCGTTGGCGAAACAAGCGGTAGCGCATGGCAAGACACCGGTCGTGCTGGCCGATTACAGCGACCGCTCCGGTTATGCGACCTGGCTGTTGCAGGAGATCATCGCGCAGGATCTGTCCGATACCTTGATTGCGACCATCGCCGACGCCAAGGCCACGGCGAAACTCAAGGCGCAGGGCGCGAAGGCCGGAAATCGCTTTGACATGGAGATCGGCGGGCTAGCCGATGAATCCGCAGGCGAACCGGTGCGTATCCAGGGCACGATCATCAACGCCGTCGAAGGCCACGGCCAGTTCTGGGCCTGCATTGGGTTCGGCCGCGACAATGTTTTGATCCTGAGCAGCTATCTTGTGCAGGTCATGGAGCCGTTCTCGCTAAAGGCGCTGGGGCTGGATATCGACGCCTTCAAAGTCATCGCGATCAAATCGCGCGTTCATTTCCGCCGCGGCTTCCACGACAACGGCCTTGCCAAGACGATCTTGCTGGTCGAGCCGACGCAGCCGTTTCTCGGCACGGTGCATCTCGACGCGTTGCCTTACAAGAACATCGACCTGAAGCGATTCTACCCTTACGGAAATCCGACTTTCCCGGGGTAAGCGCGTTCGGCGCGCTCTTGTGCGCTGCAACTCCGTATTTGTACGCGTCCGTCGTTGTCCTAAAATTCATGGTTAACGGACAGGGTGTGGTGGAACCGCCCTTTGGCGAGGTTCGTTTGCGGAGGTCTGACCATGCCATTCCTGAATTTGAATATTCGCGGCCGATTGATTGCCGGCTTTGGCATTCTCTGCTTGCTCCTGGCCGGCGTGGTGAGCACCACGATCATCAAGGTTCGTGCGGTCAACGAATCGACCGACCGGACGGTCAATCTCCGTGTTCCAACGGCCATGATCGCAAACGACGTGGTGGCGGGGGTCTATGCGTCGCTGGCGTCGCTGCGCGGCTGGCTGATCACCGGCAATGAAGTATTCAAGGCGGAACGCGCGGTGCTCTGGAAGGATATCCAGAAGCGCGGCCTCGAAATGGATGGTCTCGCCGGCGAATGGACGGTCGAGCAAAACAAGGTCGATTGGAATCGCGCCAAACCGCTGCTCGAAGAATTGCGCACCGCGCAAGACAAGGCCGAAGCGATTGCGCATACCCTCGATGAGCAGCCTGCGGCCAAGCTGCTGGCAACGGAGGCCGCGCCGCTCGCCAAGATCATGCTTCAGAAGGCAACATCGATCATCAACGAGGAAGGCAGCATTCCCTCGACCGACACGCGCAAGAGCCTGCTGATCGGTTTCGCCGACATGCGCGGCAGCATGGCGATGGCGATCGGTGCGATCCGCGCCTATTTGCTGACCGCGGACGTCGCCTTCAAGAAGGAATACGAAGAACTCTGGGCGCTCAATCAGAAGAAGTTCGAGGCGCTGTCGGCACGACGATCGGAGATGACGGCCGACCAGCAGGCTGCGTTCGACTCGCTTGTCGCAGCCCGCGCCAAGTTCTCGCCCTTGCCGCAGAAAATGTTCGAGATCCGCGCCTCGGACCGCTGGAACATGGCGCAATGGTTTCTGACCAACGAAGCCGCGCCCCGCGCCAACAAGTTGCTCGACATTTTCGCTGGCGCGAAGAATTCCGAGGGATCGCGTTCGGGCGGGATGGTCTCGCGGCAGCAGGACAGCCTTCGAGCGGATGGGGCGATGGTGCTGGCCGAGACCAGCTTCCTCACCAACCTGCTGTGGGTGCTGTTGGGTGTCGGCCTCGGCGTCGCCGCGACGGTCGTCTATTTGACCAACCGATCGATCGTGCCCCCTATCCTCAAAATGGTCGGAGCCATGGGACAGCTTGCGGGCGGCGATCACTCGGTCGAGATTCCCGCCACCGACAACAAGGACGAAATCGGGCAGATGGCCAAGGCGGTCCTGATTTTCAAGGAGAACATGATCAAGGCCAAGGAGTTCGCCGCCAAGGAAGCCGAAGCGATCAAGGACCGTATCGCCCGCGCAGCGCGGGTGAATGAGCTGACCGAGGCGTTTGATATGGACATATCGTCGGTGCTGAGGTCGGTGGCGTCGGCCTCGACCGAACTCCAGGCGACGGCATCTTCGATGACGGCGACGGCCGAGGAAACCAGCAACCAGGCAACGGCGGTCGCCGCGGCGACCGAGGAGGCTTCAACGAACGTGCAAACTGTCGCGTCGGCATCGGAAGAACTGGCGAGCTCCGTCAACGAAATCGGCCGCCAGGTCGCGCAATCGGCGGCGATAGCGCAAAAGGCCGTGGTGGAGGCCGATCGCACCAATGCGACGGTGCAGGGATTGTTCAAGGATGCAGCCAGCATCGGCGACATCGTCAAGCTGATCAGCGAAATCGCCGAACAGACCAACCTTCTCGCGCTCAATGCCACGATCGAAGCGGCGCGCGCCGGCGAGGCGGGCCGCGGATTCGCGGTGGTGGCGGCCGAGGTCAAGAGTCTGGCCGAGCAAACCGCAAAGGCGACGGCTCAAATCAGCACGCAGGTTTCGTCAATCCAGGCTTCGTCCAGCGAGGCAGTGAGCGCGATCAAGGGGATTTCGACGACGATCAACGACATGAACGAGATCGCCTCCGCGATTGCAAGTGCCGTCGAAGAGCAGGGCTCGGCGACACAGGAGATTGCCCGCAACGTGCAACAGGCAGCTCTCGGTACTGGTGAAATTTCGGCAAACGTTGTCGGCGTTCAACAGGCTGCCGGCGATACCGGCGCGGCCGCTCATCAGGTGCTCGAGGCATCCAACGAACTGTCCAGGCAATCCGAGACGATGCGAGGTCAGGTCGAATCCTTTCTCGGCAACATCAAGGCCGCCTGATCAACTGCCGCGGCGCGCCCGGTGCTTTGCTCGCGAAGGGCCGGGCGTAGCCTTCGTTGGTCCGGCGCCAGGCCGCTGACTTACTTCCGTACGCAAATCACACGCAGCACGGACGCTTTCGGGTCCGACGACGTGCCCGACGCGTTCACGCCGTTCGCCTTCAAAAAATCCTGCACGCTGTCCGGCGACACCAACACCGCTTGCGCCGCCGGCGTCGTACTCGCCGGTCCCGCGACAACCGTAGGCTTCAACAGCGCAATGCCGGCGAATTTGCCGTCGTCGAGCGCGGCTGCGCCGGAAAATCCGAGCGCGGGTGGCGGCGACAACGCGAGATCACCGCCGCTGCCGACCGGGGTGACCGACGCTTTCACGCTGCTTGCGGCCGCAGCGCCAGCCTGGTTTTGCGGATCGGCGATGCCGGTCAGCTCGACGCCCGATTTCGCCGCATTGGCTGCGAGATCGAGCGCCTTCAATCCGCGCGCGCCAT
>Ga0210384_10007294_pt1 | contig 11672 bp, 8 predicted proteins | sample IncBWH2MmetaG_FD_160574 | JGI IMG/M metagenome (GOLD analysis project Ga0210384, IMG submission 160574) | Forest soil microbial communities from Barre Woods Harvard Forest LTER site, Petersham, Massachusetts, United States - Inc-BW-H-2-M | ecosystem: Environmental > Terrestrial > Soil >...
GAGCCCACCGAGAATCGTCTGGCGCTCGCCTCGAAAGGAACTCTACGAGTCGAGGTCACCGCGACCGGACGCATGGCGCACTCGGCGTATCCGGAACTGGGCGAGTCCGCGATCGACAAACTGATTCCCGCGCTCACGCGGCTGCGCGCCATGCCGCTCCCTACCGATCCAGAAATAGGTTCGTGCACGCTGAACATCGGATTGATCGAGGGAGGACGGGCGCCCAACGTGATTCCCGATTACGCGCACGCCGATCTGCTCTACCGGCTGATCGGGCCGTCCGATGATTTGCGGCGACAGATCGTTACCACCGCCGGCGATCAGGTCGAGGTAACGTTTCCCCTGGAACTTCCCTTTCTTCGTCTGCGCACCGTCGCAGGATTGCCCACCATGATCGCCGCGTTTACCACCGACATTCCTAAGCTGACCAACTGGGGCGAACCGCTGCTGCTCGGTCCCGGATCCATTCATGTCGCGCACACCGACGGCGAGTACATCGAGAAGCAGCAACTGGCCGAGTCGATTGATTTGTATTGGAAGATTGCCAAGCAGCTTCTGGGCTGAACAGTTTGCTGAAAAACTCGGACTTGAGGGTGCTACCGTGGAAGAGCGGCCCTTTAGGGCCGCGTAAGCCGTGGAAAATTAATCTGGGCTTCAGCCCTCGTCGTCGTTTTTCTCCGGCCAACTGAGTTTTTCAGCATACTGTGAAGCCCGTTACTGCGGGCTCCAGCTCATCTCGATGCGCACCGGAATTTCGTTTTTCACCGGCATGGTCAGCAGCGATGGTGGGTCTATCTTGAAATCGGTCAGGGTGCAGGGAATGGTTCCCGAGATCCGCGTTTCGTTTCCCTCTTTGACCAACTCGAAAACAACCTGCGCGTAGCGCGCGCTCTGACCGGCAAACTGGACTTCCAAATCGGCTTTGACGGTCGTCGATGTAGAGGCCGCCTCCGGCAACCGCGTGCGGACCGTGACCATGGGGAATTCGGCGCCCCGCGTCACCTGGATCATGTGCAGGTCGCGGTTGCTGTCGCCGGAATCGAACGTCTTGACCGGAACCGCAATCAGAAAGTCGCACTGTCCCTCGTGGCAAACACCCTTGCCACGCGCGGCATGGCTCACGCCATCGGTCTGATGCAGCGGGTGAGAAACGTGATAGGTCAAAGTGCTCTGCTTCAGCACCCAGAGGTGGTCCGCCGCGAAACCATTCGACAGAGCGAGCAGCAAGAACAGCGCCAGAATTTTCGTGTTCATAAGATCAGCTTAAAACTTCAGCGACACCGACAACAGCGCGGCTCCAAAAGCGCCAGCAGTAACGATGGCGACCGCGCCATGGGCGGCAGCGAGGCCGTGAACTTTTTCTCCGTTATTTTTCTGGCTGAAAGCCATCGCGCCCAGAATCGGAGTCAGAATCATTCCCGGTCCGTGCACCCAGGCCAGGATCTTATGCACGCGAATGGGCCCGCGTGTCTCGGTGCCCGCGATCCGAGGGGCGCGGATGGCGTACCAGGCGGTAATCCCGTACAGATCGCCGGTCAGCGCGCCGAGCGCGACGTGCAAGTCGCGAGTCGCCGTGCCTTCACTTTTGCCGCCAGCACCGGGCCCAAGAATCACGGTCGCCACTAAAGGGATCGTTGTGATGAGTCCCATGCGCTGATGGATCTTCAGCATGTGGGTACGCTTGTCGAGCAACGCTTGTTGCACGGCGTTACTTTGCGTCTCGGTTTTCGAAAATCCCAGATCCTCGAGGGAAGGCTCGGACTTCGGTTCGGTCTTCTGCTCAGTCGCCTGCTCGGCCTGCGCGCTGGACGGCGCGTTCGGCAGATTTTCGGACGGCGTTGCCGCCGGAGGAGCAGGCTCCTGCGGGGCCGCCGCGGGCGTCAGACTGAGGCTCAGGGTTTGCTGTCCTCCGGCCGTTAACGTCACCCGGGCGGCGCCGGCGCCAACTCCCTCCACTGCCACGGACACTTCGTAATCTCCCGCGGCAAGGTTCGGCACCGCGTACAGGCCTGCAGAATCGGTCTGCGCCTCGGTCGACTGCCCCGTGGACAAATTGTTGACGGAGACCTTGGCGTTCGCCAGAACTTTCCCGGAAGAGTCCATGACCGTCCCGGACAACGTTGCCTGCGCGTCCTGCGCGTGGAGTGGATTCGCGGTGAGTACAAAAATCAGCACAAGCCCAAAGACAAACTGCGCCGCTCTCGGATTCATTGGAAGGCTTTCCCCTGGCAGATCGAGACCGCAGAATAGTGTATGTTCCAAAGATGCGTCTGCCAAGGCGGGGGATGTCTTGCGATTCGAATTGGCGGCGGACCCTGTCTCAGCAACGAACGTAGAGGCTAGTGACGGGACATCCCGCGTTCTCCGAAACGATTTAGACTGGAATGACCATGACCACCACCGCCCTCAACTCCCTCGCCCGCGCTTCCTCCGCCTACCTGCGCTCCGCCATGCATCAGCCCATTCAGTGGCACGAGTGGGGCGCGGACGCCTTTGCCGCGGCGCAGCGCGAGAACAAGCCCATGCTGCTCGACATCGGCGCGGTGTGGTGCCACTGGTGCCATGTGATGGATCGCGAGTCGTATGACGATCCCGAGATTGCCGCGATTGTGAATCAGCACTTCATCGCCGTAAAGGTCGACCGCGACGAGCGTCCCGACATCGACAGCCGGTATCAGGCGGCCATACAGGCGGTCAGCGGGCAAGGCGGGTGGCCGTTGACGGCGTTTCTTACGCCCGACGGCAAGCCGTTTTATGGTGGCACGTACTTTCCTCCGAACGATGGATATGGCCGTCCCAGTTTCCGCCGCGTCCTGCTGAGCATTGCCAACGCCTACGCGGAGAAACATGGCGACGTGATCGAGCAAGCCAAGATGGTGGAGAGCGCGATTGCGCAATCGGAATCCTTTGCCGGCAAAGATGGGCGGGTCACGGCCGCGGTGATTGCCGCGATTCAGACCTCGGCGTTCCGGATGTTCGATCCGCAGCATGGAGGATTTGGGCAGGCGCCAAAGTTTCCCCATCCGTCGGCATTGGATCTGCTGATCGAGCGCTATGCACGCACCAGTGACGACAATCTGCGAGACCTCATCGTCTCCACGCTCGAGCACATGGCCAACGGCGGCGTATATGACCAACTGGCGGGGGGCTTTCACCGCTATTCGGTCGACGAACGCTGGGTCGTCCCCCACTTCGAAAAGATGTGCTACGACAATTCCGAGCTGCTGAAGAATTACGTCCACGGCTATCAGGCCACGGGCGCGGAGTTTTTCGCAGACGTTGCCCGCGACATTATTCGCTGGATGGACGAGTGGCTGAGCGATCGCGAACGCGGCGGGTTCTATGCGTCGCAGGACGCCGACATCAACATGGACGACGATGGCGACTACTTTACCTGGACGCTCGACGAAGCCCGCGCCGTGCTGACCGAGCAAGAGGGCGAGGTCGCCGCGCTGCACTATGACATCAACGAAATCGGCGAGATGCATCACAATCCGGCGAAAAATGTTCTGCACGTGCGGGCCCCGGTGGCGGAGATTGCGCGGCGGACGAGCCTGGCCGCTGAACGCGTGCAAGAATTGCTGGCGTCGGCCAGGAAAAAGATGTATGCGGCGCGGCTCCAGCGCCCGACTCCTTATGTCGACAAGACGGTGTATGTGGGGTGGAACAGCCTGTGCGTGTCGGCCTATCTGGAGGCCGCGAAGGTACTTCATCTCGAAGGTGCGCGGCGGTTTGCGCTGCGGTCGCTGGATCGCGTACTGGCGGAGGCCTGGAAACAGCACGCGCACGAGAAAAAGAGCGGGGGCGAGTCGCCCGCGGCTACACATGCCGGGGTACTGTTGCACGTGGTCTCTTACTCCGATCCCGCGGCTGCGCACCGCGAGGTTCCCGGGCTGCTCGATGACTACGCGTTCACCGCGCTGGCCTGCCTCGACGCTTATGAGGCCACGGCCAGTCTCTGCTACTTCAAGTTCGCCCATGCCATCACCGACGCGATGATCGCCCGCTTCTACGACCCAACTTCCGGCGGATTCTTCGACAGCGAGCCCGCCGCCGACGGCCAGAGCCTGGGCGTGCTGGCGACGCGGCGCAAGCCTCTGCAGGACTCGCCCACGCCGGCGGGAAATCCAATGGCGGCGATTGCCCTGGCGCGGCTGCATCACTACACCGGCAATGCCGATTACAAAGCCAAGGCAGAAGAGACGCTGGAAACTTTTGCCGGCGTAGCGGAACAGTTTGGGATCTTCGCCGCGTCCTACGGAATTGCGGTCGTGCATCTGTTGGAGAGTCCAGTGCAGGTGGTCGTGATTGCCGAAAACGGAGACTTAGACACGGCCGAACAACTGCACGCCGAAGCAGTCCGGCCTTTTGCATTCAATAAAACCACGCTGCGCCTGGCCGCCAATCAGGCCGTGGCCGAGAACCTTCCCCCTGAGTTGGCGGCGACGATCCCCAACCTCCCAGCACTGGGATCGGGAAAATCGTTCGCGGTGCTGTGTTCGGGATCTTCCTGCCAACCGCCCGTTTCCGATGCGGCAGAATTGCGGCGCGCGCTAGAAGCCGCCCTCCAGCGAAGCTAAAGACGGAAGTTCAGAGCGCGGGGCAAGCCTATGGCTTAGAGCTGGCAGGCACGGTGGGCCCGCTGAAGCCGCCGGCTGCGGCGGCGCGGGCAGCGGTATCGGCACTTCGACTTTCCTGCGCTACGGGGACGTCCGGCTGCACGCGCGACAAAGCCCGATCTACCATGCCTTCGAACATAGGGATCAGCGAGTCGGACGGCAGGGGATGGTGTATGTCGGACAGGCTCTGCTCCCAGCGCTGCGGCTGTAACAGCGACACGGACACATCGCGAGCCGGACTCTTAACCGCGACATAGCCCAGCCACACCAGCAGGCTGCTGTTGTAGGCCGTCATGTTGACGATGTGCATCCACGGGCCGCCCAGATGATGTCCTACCGCGGAGGAGATTAACGCCAGTTCGATCACGGCGAACATACCAAAGCCCAGAGCGATCCCGAAGCTATGCTGGCGACGGCTGATGCCTACGTAGTGCGCGAAGAAAAGCAGGAACAGCACCATCCCCACCTGGATGAACCGCACACATCGTTGCCCGGTCAGAATGGCCTGAAGTACGGGCGGCATGGTCGACGAATTTGTTGAAACCGAGACCACTCCGGCCACCAGCAGCATCACCAGCCCCGCCCACTTGAACAGCACCGTGCCTAGGTCGCGCAAGGTGTGGAACGCGCGGAAAACGTCCACAAAGACTTCATGAATCACGGCAAAACCGAAGGCGACGCTGAACGCATCGCAGCCCCAGTAAAGGTAGAACAAGAAGTAAGAACTGTGCCACATCGCCGGGAACACCGTGGCAAAGGTCACGAGCTGAGTCAGGATGTAGGCAAAGAAGAACTTGAACTTGCGATGCAACCCACGCTGCAGCATGATCGCAGCGACTCCCATCTCCAGGACGGGATGTGCAATCCAGAGCGCGTAATAGAGGATTCTAACTTTCTCGCTCATGTTGCTCGCATAACCAACAGGGCTAGCCTGGCACAGTGCGCGAAGGCCGTTCGCAAATCGCCAGGGATGTTGCTCGCTTCGAAACCATGCTTCGGCCCGGTAACCTCTAACGTTAGCCTTTCCCAATCAGGCGTTCAATGGACTCAAGTAATCGTTGGTAACGTTACCGTTACGGGCAACCCAGAGGCAAGTTACCTTCGTGCTATCGTCGATTTTGGGAAGCGGGCGGCCGGAAGAATGGAGTTTTCGGCTCAAAACAAAGGGTTTATATCGATTTCCGGCCCGTCAATGATTCGGAAACATACCCACAGAACTGCACCGGAGAACTGCAACCAGTAAGACCGCTCGGTCAGCGGGCCAGGTGAGCGCGCGCCAAGCCGCTAGGCGTCGGGCATGGAGTGGATGTAGGCGCGCATCATGCGCACCTCATCATCCTTTTCGTCCAGATCGTGCAGCAGGATGTCGCGCAGCGACACGATTCCGATCAGTTGTCCCTCGTGGCATACAGGCAGGTGCCGGAAACCGTGGCGCCTCATCAGGGCCATGCAGTTTTCCAGGTCTTCGTTCATGCTGATAGTGAGCGGATCGTCGGTCATGACCTCGGCCAGGCAGGTGCTGCGCGGATCGCGGCCTTCCGCCACCACGCGCTTCATGAGGTCCCGTTCGGAAAAAATCCCAACCAGTTTGCCGTTGTGCGTGACGGGTACGGCGCCGATGTTGTGCTCGACCATGACTTGCACGGTTTCGAGCACGGTGTGCCCCAGGTCCGCCTGATATGTGTCCTGATCTTTAATCAGGTCGCAGATACGCATTTGACACCTCCCGGCGTACAGAGTTCCGAGCTGTCCAAAAGCATCTATCGGGGCGCGAGTATATGCCGAAAAGGAGCAGGAAGGAAAGTAAAAAAGGTCGGGCAAAGAAGAAATCTGGTCCGAATCGGGCTGATCGAGCCAGCCTGCGCCAATGCCAAAAAAGTTAGCTCAGCGCGGCGAGAATACGCAGCCAGGGAATCTCCGATTAAGCTCCTACTTTGTCATCCCGAGCGAAGCAGAATTGCCGTTTTTCGGCAATTCTGCGCAGTCGAGAGCCTGCCCTGAGCCTGCCGAAGGGGACCTTGTGTTTTCTCCACGATATTCGATCAGAACTTCTCTAGCGCGGAGTGCCCTTCTCGGACGCATCCTCGCTCGCAAACACAAAGTACGAAGAGTTCCACAGCGCCGTCGGCAAACTTCCCCGCGGGCGAGCGGTGATCACGATGTTGTAGTCGTCGGACCCGCCCAGGTTCATCTCGCGCAAACCATCGCCCCCAAGCGCATTTTTTTCGTTCCCCGTACCGTTCCTGCCCGGCTCGATCACACCAGGCTCAATCACGGCCAGCCACGCCAGAAATTCGTGCAGATCGCGCGTGCGCGGGCGTCCCGGGACGACATAAGAAACCTGCGCCTCCTGGGTCGAAAAGTGCCAGGCCAGCGACGCCGTCAAGTCGACCGCCCGTTCGTAGGCCCGCTCGGAAATCAGTCCCGGCTCGGGATTGTCGAAGGCAATGCACAATTTTCGTTCGTCTTCGCGGGCGAACTCGCGCACTTTCAGCGAGCCCGACTTAGCCGTCGCCTTCCAGTCGACGTGCCGGGCCGAGTCTTCCGGCATATACTCGCGAATGCGGTACAGGTCGGAGCCGCGGCCGCGCACAAAGCTCTCCCACTCGCCCCGCACCAGCGGCAGGATCTCAAAAACCTCCTCGTTCGGCTCGATGCGCGGGTAAACCAGCACTTCCCTGGGCAGGGTCACATGCCGCGTCTTGGTAAGGAACGCAAACGGAAAGCGCGTGGCCAGACCAAAGCTGGATTCGCGATATCGACCGCGCTGATCGAACCGTAACTCCAGGTCGGCGGACACTTCAGCCTGCGCTGGAAGAAACGGAAAGTAAGCCATCCCCTGAAAGATCCCCGGAGGCGGTGGGACGACCAGAACCCGGCGCAGGCGCCGATCAGGCAGGCGCAACCACTGCTGCTCCGCCGGACGATTGAACGGAAAGGCAAACGTGGTCGCTTCCCACTGCCACTGTTTGGCTGGCGTCTTTCTCTTCTTGCGCGTGGAAATCACGCGGATGGAGAACGACGGCAGAATTCGCCGCGAGTTGTGCACCACGATGCGTCCCGCCACCGCTCGACCGGCGAACACGTGCTCCGGCAGCCGGACATCGAGCTCCAGCCAGCGCAGCACCCAAGCCGAAACGACTCCCGAAACCAGGATCGCCGCCAGCATGGCCGCGACCACGATGTAGAGAAGATTGTTGCCCGTATTCAGCGCCGCGATGCCGATCACCAGCGTCACCACGACGTACACAATGCCCGCCCGGGTCACGTCGTAATCGAAGGACTCGCGCAGCCGCTCGACGGCCACGCGCCGCGCCAGATACGGCACGGTCACCAGTCCCACTAACGTCGCAAGCAGCAGCGAAGTCGAGGCCAGAATCACTGTGGCCCAAACGTTGCCGGCATCGCGCGACACGGTAGAGAACAGCGCCGTGGCGAACGCCAGTCCCAGGCCCACCAGTGCCAGCAGGAACTTGACCCAGACCTCTGCCGGGCCCGACTGCAGCCATTGCGCCAGACGTCCCGACCAAGACGGGCTGGAGGCCGAAGGATTCGATTTCAACGGATTGGCGTACGCAGAACCCACTTCCTCCGAGCCTAGCATTCCCCGAAGGAACGGACAATCAAGATCGCCTTGCAGCGAAAGCGTTCGTAACGTCGCAGCGGCAGCCGCGAACCACCGCAAACTCAGCCGCGAAGCGGCGCAAGAGCGCAGCCCACAGCGCAAGCTGCGGGTCGCAAGCAGTCAATTGCGAGCTAAGCCCCGGAAGGGCGAAAGAGAATACCCTTCTTACCTTTCCTTGCGATGCAGCGCGTACAGAATGACGAGAAAAACAACTGCCAGAGAAACAAGCATGAGCGAACCGATGAGAGACGTACGTGAAACGTAATCCGCGTCAGAGCCCTTAGTAGCCACCAGGTAGACCACCTCATCGAGAATCAGCCCCGTACTCACGCCGACTCCCACCCGCGCCAGCACCCGATGCCGCGTTCCGAACGCCAGCAGCAACGCTGCCGGAACCATGATCAGCACTCCGACAAAAAGATGATGTACCAGGTATCCCCCAGGATAAATATGCCGCACATGCACCAGATGAAGATAAAGCCGCAGGCTGAACACGGTGGCCAGCATCGGCAGCAGAATCAGCAGAAGCGTCTGTTTAGCGGGCAACGGTGGGCGCGGATCGGGCATGATTTGTTCTGGTCAGCTGAGTCCCTTCGGAATTCTACACACCAGGGGCCAATCTCGCCGTGGCACGCCGCCAGCAGAACCCCCATTGGCGCCGCCGCGCAACTGGCCCTTCTGATTCCCATTTCCTTGTGCTACTCTTCTGGCCTCGCAGCACCCGGGCCCCTGACATGCTTTCCATACTTGAGCCGCAAGGAGATCCCCGTGCCTATCGGTAAACGTGCAGCAGCGGAATTCTTTGGAACGTTCTGGCTGGTGTTTGGCGGATGCGGCGCAGCCGTCCTCGCCGCCGGCTTTCCCACCGTCGGCATCGGCTTCGCCGGCGTCGCCCTCGCCTTCGGACTCACCGTTCTGACCATGGCCTTCGCCATCGGACACATCTCCGGCTGCCATTTAAATCCGGCGGTGAGTGTCGGCCTGGTCGTGGGCAAGCGCTTCCCTGCTTCCGAGTTGCTGCCCTATGTCATCGCCCAAGTCGTGGGCGCGATTGCCGGCGCGGGCGTGCTTTACGTGATTGCAAGCGGAGTGCCCAGCTTCGACGTGCATGCTGGATTCGCCCTGAACGGATACGCCGAACATTCTCCCGGAGGCTATTCCCTGCTGGCCGGCTTCGTCGCCGAAGTCGTTCTGACCGCATTCTTCCTGATCGTAATCATGGGCTCGACCGACAGTCGCGCACCTAAGGGCTTCGCCCCGATCGCGATCGGCCTCTGCCTCACCCTGATTCACCTGGTCTGCATCCCCGTCACCAATACGTCGGTGAACCCAGCCCGCAGCACCGGACCAGCCATCTTCGCCGGCGGCTGGGCTCTGCAACAACTCTGGATGTTCTGGGTCGCCCCCCTGATCGGCGGCGCTCTCGGCGGAGGCATCTACAGCATGCTGTTCGGGGAATAAAAAAGTCGGCCACGGATTTAGGCAGATCAACACGGATATCCCCGAAGCATTTCAAGGTTTATCCGTGAAAATCCGCGGAGATCCGCGGCTAATTTCTTAGTACTCCGCGAGTTCCTTCATGGCGAGAAACAAATCATTCGGCTGGGGCAGGATCGCGTCTTCGAGGATAGGTTGGTAGGCGACGAACACGTCTTTCGCGGCCACGCGGCGGACGGGCGCGTCGAGCTTGTCGAAAAGCAGGTCGGCGATGCGGGCCGCGATTTCCGCTCCATAGCCCCAGCTCAGCGTGTCTTCGTACGCGACCAGCGCGCGATTCGTCTTCGAGACTGACGCGGCGATCGCGTCCCAGTCAAACGGATTCAGGCAGCGCAAGTCGATCAGTTCCACTTTCACTCCCTGCTCGCGTTCGAGTTTCTGCGCGGCTTGCAGGGCGCGGGGCACGACGGCGCCGTAAGTGATCACCGTCAAATCTGTGCCGGGATGCACGATCTTGGCCTTGCCGAACGGGATCATGTAATCCGGCCCCGGATAAGCGGCGCGGCCGAAAGACTCGCGATACAGCCGCTTGTGTTCCAAGAAGAGCACCGGGTCGTCGCAGCGGATCGCAGTCCGCAATAATCCCGCTGCATCCTGCGAGTTCGACGGAAATACCACGCGCAGCCCTGGTATGTGCGTGAAGACGCTTTCGCCACACTGCGAGTGATAAATTGCGCCGCCAGTCAGGTATCCGCCAATCGCCACGCGAATCACGATCGGGCACGAGAATCCGTTGTTCGAGCGCCAGCGGATCACGCTCAGCTCGTCGCGAATCTGCATCATCGCCGGCCAGATGTAGTCGAAGAACTGAATCTCCACGACCGGCTTCAGGCCGCGCGTAGCCATGCCGGTGGCGCGTCCCACGATTGCAGCCTCGGCCAGCGGAGCGTTGAACACGCGGTCGTTGCCGAACTCGTTCTGCAGGCCGAACGTGAGTTTGAAGACTCCGCCCTTGCCTTTGACCAGCTTGCGCTTCAAGTACTCCTCGCGGCTGCAGTCGGCCACGTCCTCGCCGAAGATCACGATGCGATCGTCGCGCCGCATTTCGTCGCGCAGCGTCGTTGTGATCAGGTCGGCCATCGTCTTGCCGGCCGGCTTCTTGCCGTCAGCCGGAACTTCCGGAACCACCGCCTGGGTGTCGAATGCCGCAGAAGTGGGATCGATATCCGGCGAATACACAAACTTCATGATGCTTTCGGGAGCGGGCGGCAGCGCTTCCAGCGCCAGATCGACCGCGGCCTGTAACTCGGCTTCAACTTCCTTCTCGAGCTGGTTAATGCCCTTCTCGTCGAGGATGCCTTCGCGCAGCAGGAACATCTGCGTGCGCGTGACCGGATCGCGCTGGGCGTCGCGTTCGCGCTCGGCATCGGGACGATACAGCCGTTCGTCATCCGACAAGGAGTGCGAATACGGACGAATCACATGCGCATGAACAAATGCCGGCCCGTGTCCCTCGCGGCAATAGCGGGTCGCGCGGCTGAACGCGGCGTAACTCGCCACGGGGTCAGTGCCGTCGACTTCCTCGAAATGAAAGTTGGGGAATCCGGAGACCAGCCGCGAAATACTCCCGCCCGCGGTCTGCACCTCGACCGGCACGGAGATGGCGTAGCCGTTGTCCTCCACGCAGAAAATAACAGCAAGCTTCTCTAAGGCGGCGGCGTTCATGGCTTCCCAGAACTCGCCTTCGCTGGAAGTGCCATCCCCCAGCGAAACGTAGGTGACTTCATCGCCCTGGAATCTGACGTTCTTGAACTGGCGGTAGTCCGCACCGCGTGGCCCATCCTTCGCGTTCTGTGCGAAGGGTGGGAGAGTCGGAACTTCCGCTGCTTTCGGATGCCTCGCGAAATAGCGCCCGCCCTCGGCGCAGCCGATAGCCTGCAAGATCTGCGAGCCTGTCGGCGACGACTGGGTAACAATATGCAGATCGGGGT
>Ga0210384_10007296_pt1 | contig 11672 bp, 11 predicted proteins | sample IncBWH2MmetaG_FD_160574 | JGI IMG/M metagenome (GOLD analysis project Ga0210384, IMG submission 160574) | Forest soil microbial communities from Barre Woods Harvard Forest LTER site, Petersham, Massachusetts, United States - Inc-BW-H-2-M | ecosystem: Environmental > Terrestrial > Soil >...
CGAAGGTGGCCATCGAGGCCGCTTGCCGGGCGCTGATCGACGCAGAAGGTGAGCTAACCGAGATGGATCGCCTCACGGGCGACGGGGACCTGGGCGCCAGCATGGAGCGTGCAGCGAAGGCCGTGCTAGTCGCAGTAGCGTCGTATCCTTTGGACGATGTTCCGGCTACGCTTAGAGCGCTCGGTCATACCGTCCGACGCGAAATGGGCGGAGCATCAGGACCACTCTATGGGGTGCTCTTCCTGCGTTGCAGCAAAGTACTTGCGAGTTACGGGGCAACCGAAATGACGCACTGGGCGGAAGCGCTCGACAAGGGCTGCTTGGCCATTAGTGAGCTAGGTGGTGCGAAACTCGGCGATCGAACAATGCTGGACGCGCTTGATCCGTTTGTGAAGGCATTGAAAAAGAGTATAGGCGACAAGACGCCGCACGAAGCATTCGTCGCTGCGGTCGAAGCGGCCGAACGGGGCGTCGAAGCCACCGCCCAAATGAAACCTCGTCTAGGGCGGTCTAGTTATCTTGGGGATCGGGTGCTCGGCCATCCCGATCCAGGAGCGAAGGCGATTACCATCTTGCTGCGTGCAGTATCTGAAGCACTGTTCGAACGCTAACCGCCAAAAATCCAACCTCAGCGGTAACTTGCCGATGGGCCGTTCGTTGCCGGCGAATTTGCTCGAAACCGCATAAGGGGTAGTTTTCCAACACTAGCCTGGGCGGTATCTTGTTTCTGATATGGAAACGACATCGTTCACCGCGAAACTCTTTACAAAGAAGTATGAGCAGAGCCGATGTCTAGTTTGGCTAAACGATACAACATCTCCGATGTGGCGCTGGGAAAAGTTTGTCGCAAGCTATTGGTGCCAGTGCCACCTCGTGGATACTGGGCTCGCGTTGAGCATGGCTATAAGGGTCACGGCCAGACCTCCCAAGATGCCTAAAGGGCAGGCGGAAACGGCGAGAAAAGCCCCGATTTTGTTTCGATCTCGCGAACTGCCGAATGAAGTGCAGCGAGACTTTGAGTCTGATCCGTCGCACCACTTCTCTGTCGATAGTGCGAGACCTCTTCACCGTCTCGTTGCTGCAACGGAAGAGTTCCTGCCACGGAAGTCAGACCGGACTGGGGCTCCGATACCGCTGGACGTGCGAGTCAGCAAGGAATCCCAAGATCGAGCCTTCGCCCAGCACATTGGTTTATGCGCTTGAGGAGCGCGGGTTCTCTGTTGAGCGTACTTCGCGGGAACGAGAGTGTTCTGTGATCGTGGTCAAGGGCGAGTGCCTGACATTTGGTCTCGTAGAGCGTACCGCTAGAGTTGCTGTACCGCCTGGCCGATCCCGGCGTTGTCGAACCAAATTTCGATTGACGCCTGATCCGTCGACTGCGTTTCATATTCAGACATAGACGGTGATATCGTTTTAGGCAGCAATTTCGGACAAGACGTCGTGCTCCGGTGCTGGCCTATTTTGCGAGGAGAAACGGATTAGATATGCGCAGGAATACCTGGAATATTAGGCCTTGGTTTGCAGCAGCTATTATCGTTGCTTATGGTATTGCGCTGTTTGCTCCCCACGTGGCGCAGGCGCATGCCGTGCTGGTGAACTCTCAGCCGGCAGTGAACAGTAGCGTCTCAGGACCAGAGGTCGCCGTGCTCCTCAAATACAATTCTCGAGTTGATATGGAGCACTCAACCCTGACGCTGCTGGAGCCTGACGGAAGAGTGAAGAAGGTCGAAATCAAGAGCGAACCCGAGCCCGGGTTGCTATCTGCGAAGTTGACTGGACTCGTCAAGGGAGCCTATGTGCTGCGCTGGCAGGTCCTAGCTACGGATGGGCACATCACGCGCGGCAAAGTTCCCTTCAAAGTAGAGTAGAAAGCTAATGTCTTGATCTGGCTCCTGCGCGATCTCGATCTGCTGAGTGTGATAGCACGTGCGGCAGCGCTGGCTTTCGAGGCGTTGTTGCTGGGCGGCGTTGCCTTTCTACTGGCTGTGGTGCTCCCGGCAAGGGCGAGCACGGCCGTCGAGGACTTTTGTCGTCGGAGTATCAGAATGGCGGCACTCGCGTTGGTGATTGGCGAGCTTGCGGTGGTTTTCTTATCCGGCGCCCTCCTGATGAGCGGCTCTGATTTGACGCTCAAGGATGTGACGACGACCGGCTTTTTCCGCGCCGGATCTTTCGCAATCCTTTTCGCGGTCGGACTCTGGGTCTGCTCACATCTCAAAAGCAATAAAGCGACGGTAGCGATGCTTCCGATAAGCCTGTTGCTGCTTGCGGCGACGGTCTCCACCAGCCATTCGGCGGCACGCATCGAGCATCGTGTCCTGTTGGCGATTCTCACTGCTGGACATCACCTGGGCACAGCCGTTTGGGTTGGCGCCATGGCCTACCTTTTAATTTCCTTGGGCCGCGTCGAAGACAGATACGAGGCACGACGTTTGACCCAGCGCTACTCGAGGATGGCGCTGATGGGCGCCGCAGTGCTCGTGTTGGCTGGAGCAGGCATGGCATACTTCTACATCGGATCGTGGAGTGGGCTGTACACCACTGCGTACGGCATCATGTTGGTTGCCAAGGTCTACCTTTTTCTGGCGATGATTGCACTTGGGGCCGGAAATTTTTTTTTAGTGCGGCGTCTGGCCAGCGATCCTGAACCTTTGCTGGCGCGGCTACGCCGGGTCGTCGAGGCGGAGGTTTGTCTAGGATTTCTCGCAGTGTTGACCGCGGCTTCGCTGACCGCGCAGGCGCCCGCGGTTGATGTTATTGCTCATGATAGGCTGACATCCCACGAGATCTACGTGCGCTTGCACCCAGAACCGCCGCGCATGAGCAGTCCACCCTTAGCCGCGCTGGCCCCTCCGAGTTCACTTGCAGTGGCCGTCCAGGACAGTCAGTTCGTTGCTACTGTTGGGAGCGACAACACAGACAGAGCATGGTCGGAGTACAACCACCACTGGGCAGGGCTGATTGTCCTCGCCGCGGGGCTGCTGGCGCTGTTCAGCCGGCACAGCACAATGCGCTGGGCTCGCTTTTGGCCGCTGAGCTTTGCTGGTTTAGCCGTCTTCATCCTTCTGCGCGCTGATCCGGAGAACTGGCCTCTTGGGCCACGTCCCTTTTGGCAGAGTTTTGCTGCGCCCGACGTGCTGCAACATCGTGTCGGGGCGCTCCTGATCGTGGTTTTCGCAGCATTTGAAGGTGCGGTGCAGGCAGGCAAGCTGAGGGCGCGGTGGGCCACTTATGTTTTTCCGGCAATGTGTGCTCTCGGTGCTGCGCTGTTGCTGACACATGAGCATTCGGCCAGGGATGTGAAAGAAGCGATGCTTGCAGAGCTGAGCCACACCCCTATTGCGTTGCTAGGTATTACGGCGGGATGTAGCCGATGGCTGGAGCTGCGTTTACCCAAGAGCCGCATGGCCACCATTGCCAGCTATCTGTGGCCAATGTGTCTGGCATTGGTCGGCATTGTTCTGCTGAACTACCGCGAACTGCCGTAACGGTTGTAGGTCGCGTCCGGGAGTTTTAACCATCTCGGTGGCGTGGCTCCAGTCTCCGCGCTGACAATCCCGGCGGTGAAGTTGCCATATTGGGCCAGGTAAGGCGACTGCATCACCTTGAGAATATCCACGCTGTCTATGGGGATACTGAGGCCGAAGCTGCCGGTGGCGGGGTCATTCACGTTGACCGAGTTGACGAGCAGGGAGCTGTGTTCTTCGTCCTGGCCGGCGATCCGAACTCGGCCATCGGGCGTTCGTATTACGCCAGGCACCAGAGGGAGCGCATCGACTAATGTGCTAGGGCGCAGGGGAGTAACGGTGGCATTTTCAATAGGGAGCTTTGCCTCGCTGCTTGCGCTTTCCGTCAACACGCTCTGCGAGCCAGCCTGGACATCGATGGTCTGTTGTACGACCGCTTTCCTGGACAGTGTGATTTCAATGGCGGGTCGATCCTGCAAGCGGACACTGGTAGTGGTAGGGACATAACCTTCAAGGTTCGCAGTGAGACGAAGCCCGGCGGCAGAACCGCAATCGCTGAGCGTGGCGAGGCCATGAACATCGGTGACTGCTTTGCAAAGTAGTGTCGAACCTGATCTGCCTTCGATCATCACGCCTGCCAACGGATGCCCCTCGCGATCCATCACGGAGATGAGCATCCCTGGCTTAGCTGCTGACTGCGCCAACAACCTTGGAACAGAACCAAGGAATCCAGCCGCAACCGCACACACCAGCAGTACGAATCTCAAACACCACCCGAAAGCGCGGCGGACCGACCGCGTCGAACCGAGTGCTCGCGAGTTTGCAACCCTGCAAGCTTTCGTAATGCACCTTGCTGGAGCCAGAAGATGCCGGAGGATGGCCCGCGACTCCGTTCATTAGACTGGATTCAGTTCGGTACGGTGCAGTTGATTTTCACGGCGTCAACATTGGGAGGCACCCTGAAGGCGAGGTTTGCCTTCTCGATATTCCGCGGAGCCTTCAGCGCTTTTTTGAATATGACTGGCGCTTAAACAGGAACCTTCAGCTCCGCTCCGCTAGACTTATAAGAGTCTGTCTGGTGCCTAATGACGATCCTCCTATGGCGAGACGTGTTCCTCGGGATTGCCGCGATCCCCTTTATCTACTATGCCCTCGCGATCTCTAGTTCGTTGCGGTTCTTTATGACAGCGCGAGCTAAATCGGGTAGGGCCGGCGGTTTTGTGCCGCCGGTGAGCAACCTGAAGCCGGTGCGTGGACTTGATCCGGAGGCTTATGAGAACTTCGCAAGCTTCTGCCGGCAGGACTATCCAGACTACGAGATTCTATTCTGCATCGGTGATACGAGTGACCCTGCCTTCACGGTGTTGCAGCAACTCGTCCGCGACTTTCCGGAACGTCAGATTCGCATTTTGATCGGATCAGGCCGCATTGCGACCAATGACAAAGTGGCAAAGCTGGCACGACTTGTAGAGGAAGCCTCGCATGAATATCTCGTGATCAGCGACAGCGATGTGCGCGTTGAGCCGGACTATTTGCGCAATGTGATCGCGCCATTGGCGAATCCTGAGACAGGCGCAGTTACCTGTTTTTATGTGCCCGCCGAAGAATCGACCTGGGTGCAGCGGCTGCAGGATGTGGGGATGATCTCAGACTTCTATCCCGGAATTCTTGTGGCGAAGCAATTGGATGGAGTGAAATTTGCATTAGGTCCGACGATTGCAACGACTCGCGCGCGGCTTCAGGCATTTGGCGGCTATGCCTCAATTGAAAACCGTCCCGCGGATGATCTGTTGGTTGGGCGATTGATAGCTGAGCAGGGTTACGAAGTTGAGCTTCTTCCCTACACCATCTCCACCGTCGCGGACTATCAGTCACTCAACGAACTGTTTCATAAACGCCTGCGCTGGATCACCGTCATGCGGCACATGCGCCCTTGGGGACATCTCGGCTTGATCTTTACGCTGGGATTGCCTTGGGCACTTCTGGCGGTTGCACTTCTTCCGACACAGGGCATCGCTGCGAGTTATTTAGGCGGATATCTAATCGTCCGTGCTGTGTTGACCATACTAGTTGGCTCCTGGGGGCTCAGGCAGCCCGGCATCTGGAAGAAACTCGCATTGATCCCTCTTTGGGACGGGATGGCCAGTCTGATCTGGTTGACGAGTTTTACGCGCAAGACGATTCGGTGGCGGGGACGGGACTATCTGATGCGCGATGGCAATCTTGTCCCGCCCCTCTGATCGAGCAGGGAGAATACTTAGCCGATACTTTTTGCCAGTAGCGTTTGTCTGCTGGTCTCGCTTCCGATATGCCGCTCGTTTTGTGTGCGCCGCCAATTGACTTGCGGCGCAAACAACGCCGGATCGATACGATCGCGATAACGCAGCGCGATACTGATGAGCGAATCGACGAGCGAATCGGAGAGCAAGTGCGGCTTCAGCCCAAGATCGGCGAGCCTGGAATGCCGTGCGTTATAGTAGTGCGATTCCGCCTCGACGCGAGGGTCGGGAAGATGATCGATCTCCACTTTAAGACCCATCTGTCCGGCTACCGCTTGAACGGTGGCCGCTAGGTCCAGGACTGAAAACTGCTCGGTGAACTGATTGAAGACGCGGAATTCGCCCGGCTTGGCGGGGTTCAGGCAAGCCAGTTCTACACAGCGGACCGTATCGCGAATATCGAGAAATCCGCGCGTCTGGCCTCCTCGCCCGTACACCGTGAGTGGATAGCCAATCGCCGCTTGGGCGCAGAAGCGGTTTAATACCGTCCCAAATACTTCGTCGTAATCAAATCGATTGATCAAAGCCTCATCCATCGATACTTCATCGGTAACCGTACCGTACACAACGCCCTGGTTGAGGTCCGTGGCACGCAGACCCCAGGCCTTGCAGGTGAACATAATATTGTGACTGTCGTGGACTTTTGAGAGGTGATAGAAGGAGCCCGGCTGTTTGGGGAACGGAAGGGTATCTTTGCGGCCGTTGTGCTCGATGGTGAGGAATCCTTCTTCGATATCGATATTTGGCGTGCCGTACTCCCCCATCGTGCCCAACTTGACGATATGACAGTCCGGTTGCAACTCATGGATGGCGAAAAGCAGGTTCAGAGTCCCGACAACATTGTTTGTCTGGGTATAAACCGCGTGCTTCCGATCGATCATTGAGTAGGGCGCGGACCTCTGCTCCGCAAAGTGGACCACTGTTTCGGGTTGAAAGGTCTTGATGGTGGAGGAGAGAAATTCGTAGTCAGAGACATCGCCGACGAAAAGTTCGATCGGCATCCCAGTCAATTGGTACCAGACCTCTAATCGTTCAGACAGAGGACGTATCGGCGTCAGCGTCTGAGCCCCGAGTTCGTAGTCCCATTGCCGGCGGACAAAGTTGTCAACAATAGCAACCGAGTGCCCCTTGCTTGCCAGATATAAAGCGGTCGCCCACCCACAATAGCCGTCACCACCAAGAACTGCAATCCGCATCTTTCCTCCGATTCGTTAAAGGGCACCTACACGTACCTATATCGACGTGCAATTGGAGGCTCAGGACTCAGAAATTTCATAGATAAAACGAGGAACATTGATCTGAGCGAATCGAGACAAGCCTAAACCCTACGGGGCGTTAACAAGGACTGAAGGTGGAACCGGATGATTGGTGAGTAAAACCTTTCCGCCGCTTTCGCCGAGTGTATGCAATTGATCCTTACTTACAAGCGACTCCAGATGACCGACCGCGGTGTCTTTAGCAAAGAGGTAATACCTTTCGGGGCTTTGCCAGAGTTCACGGAAATGGCTGTCATCCAGAAAAACATTTGGAGCACTGGGAGCGTAGGAACCATAGACGAGATTGTTGAATCTGCCATTCAGGAGTAATGCAGTTCTATCCGTGTAAAAGAACACAGATGAGAACCAATAGTAGTGGTGGTCGACAATTAAATTTCCTGGGGGGGACTGCTGTAGCTTATTGACCAAGGGCCGGGACGAGAGATAGGGATCGAAATCGATCATCGCGAGCCGGGCAGCGTGAAAGAAGACCACCATGGTGAAGGCAACCGTCACGTATACGTTCTTGCTTGTCGTTCGGACTGTGCCAACGGCTCCGATGAGAAATGCGGCCGCGGCCAAAACAAGAGGTATCCGCAAGTAGGCAAATGATTTAAGGGTCAGGTCTTCCATGTGGCCCAACGACAGTGTGTATGCTTCCGGATTGGAACTGAGGGCCTGGGAGATGTCGCCAGGGGTTGGAACGTGTTGCACTGCAAGGAGTATGGCGATGGCAGTCACCGCTGCAATTGAGAAAAACGCAGTGAGGAACCGCGTTCCACGCTCAATCGTTCTCCCGTTCATCGCGATCGCCGGGCCAATGAGAAGGGCGAATGCCGGATAACACGGCATCGAGTAGTATTCCTGCGTCGTGGAGAAAGTAAAAAATACCAGGACAAAACTGATCCAGCACAGGGCAAGGAGCCTGGTTCGTCCCGCGCGATCAGCGGATCGGTAGGAGAGTCTTGTCGCTGCTGGCAGGTAAACGCTCCAGGGGAAGAGCCAGGCCAGATTGAGCAGCCAGAAATAAAGCCGCGGCACCGTGTTGTAGTCGCGCGGATAACGAAGGTTGAGAAACCGAAGGAGTTGCTCGTTGATAAAGAAAAACCAGAAGAAACCGTGGTACTCCCCAGGAACGCTCTTCATCGTGAAGCTGAAGTAAGGCGGATTTCGAAGCGTAGCGAGAATGTGCCACGGCGCAGCAATCAAGAGGATGATGGCGAGTCCACTGAATGGCCGAAGTCGTCTCCATACCCACCCGGAGAAGATCTGTCGAGTGCACAACAAATAGATGACGACCGCACCGGCTGGGAAGACAACTGCAATAAGACTCTTCAGAAGCAACCCAACCCCGAGGCTTGCAGCGAAGACAGCAGCCCATGCCCGAGGATGCGGTTCCTCCTCTTCAAGAACTCGAAGAAACGCCCACAAGGCCAGGGTGATCACTAGAGTGAGCACCACGTCCGGCACTAGGATGCGCGTGAAGAGAAAGAGCCCGATGCAGGTTGACATGCAAAGACCGGCGTAGAAGCCGGCACGGCGCCTAAAAGCCCAGGCTCCAAACGCCGCAGTACTGAAGCAAAGGGCGATAGCCGACATTGCGATGGGAATGCGCGCAGCCCAATCATGGACGCCGAACACCTTATAGGAGATCGCGATCATCCAGTAGATCAACGGAGGTTTTTCGAGATAGGCTACCCCATCCAGGCGCGCCGTAACCCAATCGCCGGAACTGAGCATATTTCGAGCGATCTGCGCCTGTACCGCATCGACGTCATCCATTAGCGACGGCGGAGATAGAATGCAGCCGAGATAGACTACCGCTGCGAAAAATATAACTATCCAAAAGAACTGGCTGCGGCTTACGACTCGGCCGTGAGCACCTGTCTCCTGACGGTCAGTGACGGTGTTGACTGAATGTTCCATCGCTTCATCCATAGGAATAACATCATCAGCCCCCATAAGTGATAGCCGATGTTTATGCGCTTGTTTAAGTGCTGTTGGGTATAAGTTCGGATTGTTTCGAAGCGAAAGAGCCCAGAGTGTTCTGCTTCCGCCGATGCCAGCGTCTCCATCAACATCGCTCGAAGCGGTCCCCGGAACCAATCGTGCGCCGGAATATCGAAGCCTATCTTCTCGCGCTGAACTATAGCGGCGGGCAACTTAGATCTCATCACTTCCTTGAGGAGATACTTCTGGCACGTACCGCGGATTTTGAGATCTAAAGGCAATCCAGCGGCAAATTCTATGATGCGATGGTCAAGGAAGGGAGGTCGGACCTCGACGGCGTGGGCCATGCTCACGCGGTCCGATTTCACCAGGATGTCGTCCGGAAGGTAGTATTGCTGATCGAACTCCAGGAAAGGCGCGATCCCGTCTCCCGGAAGGCTTTCCCTCAGATGGGCGAGGATATCAGTAAGAGCCCTAGGCAGAGGAATCCGGAGAAGTGTGGCTTTTTCCGCTTCGGAAAAGGTCCCATTCCAGTACACGTGAGCCCGTTCTGGTGGCATGAGGCTACCTTGAAGGAGGCGTTTAAGCTTGTATTCAAGGCTGATTTTTTCGTTGGAAGCTGGCCAAAAACGTAAGGCGCGAAGAGAGAGCGCGACGGCTGCGGGAGGTAAATTTCTCAACGGGGCGGCAATACGGTTGGCACGATAGGTGACGTAACCACCGAAGATTTCATCGGCGCCTTCTCCACTAAAGGCTACCGTACATTGCTTCTTGCAGAGTTTGGAAAGAAACCAGACCGGCAATGCGCCCGAATCCGCGCTTGGTTCATCCGAATAATAGGCAATATCTTCGATCGCTCCTTCTAAGTCGTTGTCGGGGCTCAGATTTAGCTGCTCGTGGTCGGTCCCATAGTGTTGGGCTACTTGGCGGATGTACGGCGACTCATCGAAGCTGTGACCAAGGAAAGCAATTGAAAAGGTCCGAAGCCGTGAGCTGGATGCCTGAGCGGCATAATGGAGGACGGAGGAGGAGTCCACACCTCCGCTGAGCCAGACTCCGAGCGGCACATCGGACATAAGGTGCTCGCGAACCGCATTGTCCAAGAGACAATCGAGCTCGGCTTTTGCATCTTCGAGCGACTTCGTCACGGGCGTGATATCTGGAACACGCCAGTATGCGTGGTTGTGCGTGTGACCGTCCTGCCATTCGAGCCAGTGGCCCGGCGGCAGCTTTTCAATTCCATCCACCAGGGTCCACGGGCATGGAACGTAGTTCATGGACAGATAACAGTCCAGTCCCTCGAGACTGAGCCTGCGTTCGATTTCTGGATGGACGAGAATCCCCTTCAGTTCCGAAGCAAAGAAAATATCCTCGCCTTGCTCGGCGATATAAAGCGGTTTAATGCCGATCCGGTCGCGTGCCAGCACTAAACGCCGCTTGGAATTGGTCCAGACGGCAACTGCAAACATGCCGCGTAACCGTTCGAAACAATTGGTATCCCATTCAAGAAATGCCTGTAGAACGGTTTCCGTATCACAGTGGGTGTGAAAGTGGCGGCCGAGCGATTCGAGTTCGCGACGGACCTCGAGGTGATTATAAATTTCACCATTGAAAACGATCACGGAGTCGCGGTCATCGGAAAAAATAGGCTGATCGCCGGACGCCAGGTCAACAATCTTGAGACGGGTTGCACCTAGACAGCAGGTTTTCGATCGAAACACTCCCTGCTGATCCGGTCCGCGATGAATAAGAGTATTCGCTGCGTCCCGTATGCGCTCCTGGTCAGGGTGCCAGTCCTTCGCTGTGAATCCAACAATGCCGCACAACGGTCTATGCCTCTTTCAGGCACGCCGCTTCGGATGCCCCGAGATACTGAATGGTTTGATGATTGAACCCGCGGCCATACAGTTTGTGCCGAAAACGCATAACCACCATCCTGCTACCACCACATTCTACCAAGGCCATGTCACCCTAGAGGTGCGCATGTCCACGTTGTGGATTAACATAACGCACCGAAGCCGATGCAGCGTGGATCAAAAACGAGAATTCCAGAGCCTTCCCGCGGCGTAGAGCAGCGGTCTGCCGAGCATCCATATAGAATAAATAGATGCCTTCAGAAGCGGTGGTTCGCGAAGCAAGCAAATGACGCCACACCGGTCTCTCCATCTAAAAACTTATTTGCTAATCGCCGTGATGATCATCGCCGGTCCTCTTGGTAATGTCTTGCTGGGTAAGGGGATGAAGCACATTAATGACCTCACGCTCTGGCCTCCCTCACAACTGCTCCACACCGGGCTGAATATCTTTACATCCGCCCTTATTTGGTCGGGCATTGCCTCGCTGGTTACATTCTTCGTGGCCTATATGGTGGTGCTTTCATGGGCAGATTACAGCTTCGTGCAGCCCGCATCCTCTCTTGCTTACGGTGTGGTTGCCCTACTCGGGTACCTAATGTTGGGTGAAAGAGTCTCGCCCTTGCGATGGACCGGTATAGCGATTATTTGCTTAGGCGTCTTTGTGGTCGGCCGCACCAATCCTCGAACGACGAGGCAGGTTTAGATTGCCGCATTTCATTCTGTTCACCTTGATCGTTGTCGCTGGAACGGGCGGTGAGTTATGCGTCTCCCGCGCGATGAAGGTTGTTGGAGAGGGCCCGAGTTTGCGTCCGACAGAGGTCGCAAAAGTGATCCTGAGGGCACTCCGCGTCCCTTGGATGTGGC